>Ga0308157_10000801_pt1 | contig 84914 bp, 79 predicted proteins | sample PhyBR1_FD_201035 | JGI IMG/M metagenome (GOLD analysis project Ga0308157, IMG submission 201035) | Phyllosphere microbial communities from UC Gill Tract Community Farm, Albany, California, United States - DLSLB.R1 | ecosystem: Host-associated > Plants > Phyllosphere > Unclassified | place: USA...
TTTGTGTCCTTACGTTGAGATTCCTAGACAGTTCTCACTGACCATCGCACGATGGCTCACCCACGTCTACGACGCAGACCAGCCGATCGGAATCTCCACCACTCCACGGGACGTCACCTTCAAATCCTGTCAGCCCGACCACATTGAGGCTCGGAATCACGCGGAAGTCGCGAGGTTCCGAGCCTCTGTCGTCATCGGCGCGATTCGCGCAGCGGCCCCGGTCGCCTCAGAGTGATCCTCGTGCTCGCGCCACGATGATCCCGCGCTGCGACGTCCAGAAGCCGTCGAGCATCTCTCGCAGCTGGGCCGCATCGACGTCGGCGCCGAACGCCTCCGCCCCGGGCTCGAGCATGATGCCCGCGGCGAGCGGTCCGGCGACCACTGCGTCGAAGCCCAGGTCATCCACGAGCGCGGACACGATCTCGACATCTGCGGGGTGATCTCCCGCGATCGCGATCGCCTTGCGACCGGGGGCACCCACAGGGCGCGCCTCATCCTCGAGATCCTGATAACCCATGTGGCTCAGGGCCTTCACCACTCGGGCGCCCTCGAGATGCGCCTGCACGAGTTCGCTCGTCGAAGTGCGCGGGTCCTCAAGATCCTCGCGGATGCCGTCGGATGCCCACCAGTAGTTCATGGCATCGACCACGAGCGTGTCTCGCAGAGCATCAGCGGGCAGCATCCGATACCGGCCGAGCGGAAGCGCGAGGATCACGGCATCCGCCTCAGCGATCACGGTCGCGGTCTGCGCGGCCACCGCACCGATCGCCTTCATCCGCGGCGCGATGACGGCCGGATCCCCTGCGCCGGCGACCAGTACTCGAAGACCAGCCGATGCGGCGAGTCGCGCGAGGACGCTGCCGAGCCGGCCCGCCCCGAGGATGCCGAGTGTTCGGATTCTGTGCGCCGTCTCCACCTGGTCATCGTAGAACGCCGGGTCAGAAGCGAGGGGAGGTGATGCCGGGTGATGCCCCTGGTTACGCAGGGGGTGAAGAATCACGTCGAACCCGCCGCGGCGCTGAACACGATCCATAGGATGTGAGCGTCTGGTCCAATCGTCTCGGGCGACCGAGGGTACAAGCAGAGAACGGATGTGTTAGCGGAATATGTGCACACGAGTGGTATGGCCCGATGCCAACGGTTCGGTCATCGTCGGTCGCAACATGGATTTCCACATGGATCTCCTCACGAACCTCTGGAAGTACCCCCGGGGCATAGAGCGCAATGACGGTGTGAACGGCGACCTCACCTGGAAGGCGAAGTACGGGAGCATCGTCGCGACGGCCTTCGACCTCATCGCCACCGACGGTATGAACGAAGAGGGCTTCGCCGGTCACATCCTGTGGCTCGCCGAGTCGGACTACGGCAAGCCGAAGGACACCGACACCCAGTTGAGCCAGGCCATCTGGCTCCAGTACTACCTCGACAACTTCTCGACCGTCGCCGAGGCGGTGGAGTGGACGAACTCCGCTGAGGTCAAGGTCTCGCAGCTCTTCGACCCCACCGGACACCTGGTGCCCGCGCTGCACCTCGCCATCAACGACGCGACCGGCGACTCGGCGATCATCGAGTACGTCGACGGCAACGCGAAGGTCTACCACAGCCGCGACTACCAGGTCATGACGAACTCCCCGACGTTCGACAAGCAGCTCGAACTGGTGAAGAAGGTCGACGGCCTCGGGGGCACGGAGCACCTCCCCGGATCCACGCTCGCCAGCGACCGCTTCGCGCGCGCCTCCTACTATGTCGCGCACCAGGTGCAGCCGAAGACCCAGATCGACGCGATCGCGGCGATGTTCAGCATCATCCGCAATGCCGCACAGCCCTTCCGCACGCCGGAGCCGGGCAAGCCCGACGCGTCGCAGACGATCTGGCAGGTCGTGCTCGACCTCACCAACAAGCGCTACGTCTTCGGTTCCACCACGCGCCCCAACCTGGTCTGGGTCGACCTCGACGAGGTCAGCTTCGGTGAGCACACCAAGACGCTCAAGCTCGAGCTGGTCAGCCGCGAGGCGCTCGAGACGGGCTTCGCGGGCAACGTGAGCCACCAGTTCAAGGATCCGGGCGAGATCGTGCAGGGTGCGCTCGACACGGGCGTGAAGGCGCTCGAGTTCGTGGCGAAGAAGCAGGATGAGTTCGCGGCGATCTCGAAGGCCGTGCAGTCGCTCGTCGGCAAGAAGAAGTAGCAGGTCCTGAAAAGGAGGAGGAGCCATCACCGGATGGCTCCTCCTCCTTTTCGTCGCGGCGGCGTCGCAGTCAGGTCACGCCTGATTCACGCGGATGAGGTTGCCGGCCGGGTCGCGGAACGCGCAGTCGCGCACACCGTAGTCCTGATCCGTCGGCTCCTGGACGATATCCGCGCCGCCCGCCTCGAGCTTCTCGAACAGGCCGTCGAGGTCCTCCGTCGCGAGGGTGACCGCGCCGTACACGCCCTTCGCGATGAGCGTCATGATCGTCTCGCGCTCCTCATCGGTGATGCCGGGGTCGACTGCGGGGGGAGTCAGCACGATCGAGGTCGGACTTCCCTCAGGCGCCACGGTGATCCAGCGCATGTCCTCGTAGCCGACGTCGTTGCGCACCTCGAAGCCGAGCAGGTCGCGGTAGAAGCCGAGAGCCGCCTCGGCATCCGTGTGGGGCAGGAACGTGTAGTGGATGGTGATGTTCATGCACGCAACGCTAGACGGATGCCGCACCCTGCGCTTCTCGATTCCTGACCGGTCTGGTGACCTGTCGTGCGAGACACGGTGGGATGCCCTCGACCGAGCGCGATGGGTCGTCACGGTAGACGCTCGGTGACACACCGACGAGTTCGGAGAAGCGGCTGCTGAACGTGCCCAGAGACGAGAACCCGACAGCGAAGCAGATCTCGGTGACGGTCACGCCGCCCCGACGCAGCAGGGTCATCGCGCGCTCGATGCGACGCGTCATCAGGTACGAGTACGGCGGTTCGCCGTAGATGCGGCGGAACTCACGGCTCAGATGACCCGCCGACATGTGCACACCGCGCGCGAGCTCCTCGATGTTCAGCGGGTGCGCGAACTCACGGTCGATTCGATCGCGCACGCGGCGCATGATCGTGATGTCCGCCCGATCGGGGATGCTCACCATGCGTCCATCGTAGGTGCGTGCGCGACTGGGAGATCGCATATGGATGCGCCACGGTTCGGTGACCGTCGACACATCAGGAATCGAGAAGCGGCGTGCGCCGCGCCGTCGTTAGCGTGGAGATGATCCGACAACCAGAAGAGGAGATGCGACGATGACGAAGAACGATGCCGGAGGATTCTCTGCAGAAGAACGCGCCGCCATGAAGCGGCGCGCGGCCGAACTGAAGGCCGATGCCAAACGCGCGAAAGGCGCGGAGAAGACGGCGGCGGAGGAAGCAGAGCAGCTCGCGAAGATCGCCAGCATGCCGGATGGCGACCGTGAGATGGCCGAACGACTCCACACGATCGTCGCCGAGGTCGCGCCCGGCCTCGCACCGAAGCTCTACTACGGTCAGCCCGGGTATGCGCGTGACGGAAAGGTCGTCGTCTTCTTCCGCAGCGGTCAGATGGACAAGGAGCGCTATTCGACCTTCGGTGTGAGCGCACGGGCACCGCTCGATGACACGAGCGGATTCTGGCCCACCTCCTACGCGCTCATCGACCCGACCGAGAAGGCGTGGGAGAGGCTGAGCGAGATCGTGCGACGCGCGGGGGAGAGCGCGTCGTAGCATCCGGACGCATCCGTCGAGCACGGAGGCACTCCCCGGCGGCTGGACTGTGATCGGGAGGATGACGACCGTCGTAGCCTCTTGATATGACAGATCTGCCGGGGGATCCGCGCTCCGTATGGGCGGCGGAATCAGGCCGGTCGCCGAACGCGGCTGAGCGGGGGAGATGGCGGCCGACAGTCGCAGACCTTCCTGCCTGGCAGACGAGTGAAGACCTCGACCGCAACTACAGCGCCGTGCCGCAATGGTGGGAGCGGTGGCTTGCGGCCATGATCGCCGCGTTCATCGCTGCGATCGCCCTGCCCTCTCTCTACGGAAAGACCGGCACGGACACGCCGATGGCATGGATGGCGCTCGTGCTCTGGCTTCTCGTCATCGTGGTGCTCGTCGTCGCGGTTCTCCTGAGCGTCGCGTTCGAGGTGCGTCTGCGCACCACGCGCGGTGAGTGGGTGTCGGAGCGACTCAATGCCCTGCAACGCACGGCGATACCGGTATGGGCGGTGCTCGCCACGCGTGTGCGAGTCAGTGACGGAGGGGACAGCGTCTACGATCTGCAGTTCGCGTTCGATCTGCGGGTGCCGGAGGCGACCCTCGAGTTGCAGTATCGCGTCATCGATACCTGGCTGCGGAGGATCGAGCGCACGTTCGAGACCGAGCATCCGCAGTATCTTCCCGCGGGCTACGCGCGCGCGACGGCGGTGCACTGCGCAGACGTCTTCGGAGAGGGCATGCGCGGCGTGTGGATCTGGGCGAAGGGATCGGTCCTGCCGATACAGGTGCTCGGGCTCGCAACCGACGACCCGCGAACCGCGGAGTCGTTCTCCGCGGACAGCGTCGTCTTCATCCGAGAGCAGCCGAAGCCGCTGCGAACTCGATCGACGATCGCGCCCACGCGCACGCGGTAGTTTCCGCGAACCCGCCGGGCGTGCTCGTCAGTCGGCGGAGACGGGTTCGCCGATGCCATCCACGTCGCGCACGGCGGCCCTGTTGCGCCGCAGCTGCCGGATGCGGATGATCAGCCAGACGGCGAAGGCGATGATCACGGCGGCGATCACGATCTTCTGGAAGATCCCGGCGTAGTCCTCGACGATGTGCCAGTTGGCGCCGAGGAAGAACCCGGCGAGGACGAAGATCGTGTTCCAGATGGCGCTGCCGGCCAGCGTCAGCAGCGTGAAGCGCAGCAGAGGCATCCGCTCGATGCCCGCCGGAATCGAGATCAGGCTGCGGAAGATCGGGATCATCCGCCCGAAGAACACCGCCTTCGACCCGTGCCGTTCGAACCAGGCCTCGGTGCGCTCGACATCCTCGGTCTTGATCAGTGGCAGTCGCGCGGCGATCGCGTACATGCGGCGACGTCCGAGCCAGGCACCCAGCCCGTAAAGCGCAAGCGCGCCCACGACAGAACCGATGGTGGTCCAGATGAGAACCTCGACGAGCCCCAGCGTCCCCTGAGCGGCGGTGAAGCCCGCCAGCGGCAGGATGATCTCACTCGGCAACGGCGGGAACAGGTTCTCCAGGGCGATGGCGACACCGGCGCCGAATCCGCCGAGCGTCTCCATGAGCGAGACCGCCCAAGCGGCGATGGCGTTGAGGTTCTCGGCTCCGGCATCCATGGCCTCCAGCGTAGGAGAGCCCGCCTGTGGATCCTCGCTGAGTCACCGGACGTTCATGTTCGTGCGTCGGGCGCTCGATCCTTGCGTCCGCGCGCGGCGAGTGAGATCGCGCACACGCCGAGCACGACCAGCGCGATGAAGTCGGTGATCATGGCGAGCGAACGGTCGAACGTGAACGACCCACCGGCGAGTGCGTGGCGGATACCGTCGAGGCCGAGGAAGATCGCGGCGGCTGTCGCCGCCGGCATCATCCATGTCGGCCGGAAGAGGCTGACGATCCCGATCGTGCCCAGCCCGAGATTGGCATACCCCAGTTCGGAGATGAATGGCAGAACCGCGGTGTCGGAGGTCGCGAAGATCGTCTCGGCCGTGAAGGTCGGCACAAACGCCTGCATGAGGCCGTCGATGAACAGACGGATGCCGGCGATCCAGAACGTGAACCATCGTGCGATCACGAACAGAGTGTCCGGGTCCTGCGATCGGCGGCGTCGCCGTGCGAGATCGATGACGATCGAGACGATCGGGAAGACCACGAAGCAACCAACCATGATGGCGAGGTACATGTGCACAGCATGGCACTGCGAGGGCTTCGGCGAAACGGGTTCCCGATCGGCGGTCGAGTCGTAGGCTGTAGCCATGGACAGGTCGATCGTCATCGCGGTGCCTGCGTCGATTCCGCACGGACACCGCATCGAAGTGGTTGAACGTGTGGGCGAGGGCGGCGAAAGGGCGGTCCTCACCGTGATGGACCTGGAGACTCGCGTCCGCTATCAGCACGCTGTCGCGGCTGACGGACGTGCCGCGTCAGGAACGGCGACCTGGGTCGGCCGCGTTCTGGAATGCACGATCGCGCCGACTCGCGCCGGCGTCACGACGACACTGCTCGTGGACCCGGTCGGGCCCGGCGCCGCCGAGGCCGACGTCGCGCTGCGCGGAGCGGATGCCGCGGCATCCGCCGTCACGAGCGAAGCGCTGCGCTGGGGCGGCGCCGACCGAGCACCGGAACCTGAGCCGCCGCGATTCTGGTGAGTCCGGGCCATAGGCCCCGGCGTTCACCGGAAGTCACGTGAGCGATGCTCTATTCCGGTGCGCAGGTCCTGGAAGGCGTCTGCGAGCACATTGATCACCCCCTCGGGGGAGCGCTCGAGAATCCCCCGCACGATGAGCGCGGGGGATTCTCTGGCGATGCGACGGTAGCGGTTCCAGACCCCCGTAGAGCAGACCACGTTGACGAGGCCGTGCTCGTCTTCGAGATTGAGGAAGGTGACTCCCGCCGCCGTCGCCGGACGCTGCCGGTGAGTGACCAGGCCCGCTACTTCGATGCGCCTGCCGACCTCGTGCTCGCGCAGCTGCTCAGCGGTGAGCACGCCGCGATCATTCAGCGCTGAACGGAAATGCGCCATCGGATGGTCGTCGATGGAGACACCCGTGGTCGACAGGTCGGATGCCAGACGCTCGTAGCTGGTCTGATCCGTGAACAGCGGCGGCTGCACCGACACGGTCGTGCCGGGCAGGTAGCGGGCACGGTCTTCGGCTGCGGCGCCCGCGAGCCAGACCGCCTCGCGTCGGCTGAGGCCGAGGCACTCGAATGCACCGGCGCTCGCCAACGCCTCCAGCTGGGCGGCCGAGGCATCCGTTCGTCTCACCAGATCGTGCAGATCCCGGTACCGACCGTTCGCCTCGCGCTCGCCGACGATGCGCTCCGCCATCGCCATGCCGATGCCGCGTACGCTCGCGAGGCCGAGCCGTACGGCGAATGCGCCGTCGCGACGATGCGCTGCGGACTCGTCGGGTGCATCGCGATCGAATGCTCCCGGCGCCGGTTGCTCGTACACGGCGCACGAATCGCGTCCGGTCGGCCCTGGCGTCTCCGCTCCGCCCTCCAGTGCTGCTCCTGCGGCCGACGAGTGCAGATCAGGGCGCCGCACCCGCACCCCGTGCCGCCTGGCGTCGGATGCGAGGGTGGATGCGGAGTAGAAGCCCATCGGCTGGGCATTCAGCAGCCCGGCGAGGAACGCCGCCGGATAGTGCAGCTTGAGCCACGAGCTCGCGTAGACCAGCAGCGCGAACGACAGCGAGTGCGATTCCGCGAATCCGAAATTGGAGAACGCCTGGATCTGCTCATAGATGCGGTCGGACTGCTCAGGGGAGAGACCATGCCGCGTCATCCCGGCATACAGCTTGTCGCGGATGCTGTCTATCCTCTCCAACCCGCGCTTGGAGCCCATCGCGCGGCGCAGCGTATCGGCCTCATCGGCGCTGCAGTCGCCGATCGTCGTCGCCATCTGGATGAGCTGCTCCTGGAACACCGGGATGCCCATCGTGCGCTCCAGCACGGGCTTCAACGCAGGATGCGGATAGGTGATCTCGTCAGTGCCCATCTTGCGCCGCACGAACGGATGCACAGCCCCGCCCTGGATGGGGCCGGGGCGGATGAGAGCGATCTGGATCGCGAGATCGTAGAAGCAGCGCGGCTGCAGCCGAGGGAGCAGGCCGATCTGCGCGCGGGACTCCACCTGGAAGACTCCGATGGAATCGGCGCGGCAGAGCATGTCGTAGACCGCCTCCTCTTCTTTGGGGATCGTCTCCAGCATCCACACCTCGCCGGTCGACTCCGAGATGAGATCGAAGCAGTTCTGCAGGGCGGCGAGCATGCCGAGCCCCAGCAGATCGAACTTCACCAGCCCCATCCACGCCGCATCGTCCTTGTCCCACTGGATGACAGTGCGGTTCTGCATGCGGGCATGCTCGACCGGGACGACCTCGCCGACGGGTCTCGCAGTGAGCACCATGCCACCCGAATGGATGCCGAGATGCCGTGGTGCCTTCAGCACCTCACCGGCGTACTCCAGCACCGTCTCGGGGATGTCATGACCGTCCACCGGCATCAGATCGGTGCCCCAGCCATCGACCTGACGCGACCAGGCATCCTGCTGTCCGGGCGAGTGCCCCAGCGCCCTCGCCATGTCTCGCACGGCGTTCTTCGGACGGTACTGGATGACATTCGCCACCTGCGCCGCGTTCTCCCGCCCGTACTCGGTGTAGACCCACTGGATGATCTCCTCGCGGCGGCCGGAATCGAAGTCGACATCGATGTCCGGTTCCTCCGTGCGGGTGCTGGCGAGAAAACGCTCGAACGGAAGACCGTAGAGGATCGGATCGACCGCGGTGATGCCCAGCAGGAAGCACACAGCGCTCGCCGCAGCCGAGCCGCGCCCCTGGCAGAGGATTCCTCGCCGCTTCGCCTCGGCGACGATGCCGTGCACGATGAGGAAGTAGCCGGGGAAGTCCTTCTCTTCGATGACATTCAACTCGCGCTCGATCCTGGCGCGCCCTGCATCATCGAGCCGGGGATACCGTGCGGGCACGGACTTCCACACCAGATGCCGCAGCCAGCTCATCGGCGTATGTCCGTCCGGCACCTTCTGACGCGGCAGGGCAGGTCGCGCTCGACGAAGTTCGAACGCCGACTCCTCGGCGATGCGCAGCCCGTGCGAGATCGCCCCGGGGTAGCGGCGGAATCGGCGGGTCATCTCTGCACCGCTGCGCAGATGCGCTGACCCGTGCGAGGGGAGCCAGCCGTCGAGATCGTCCATGCTTCGAACCGCCCGCACAGCGGCGACGGCCTCGGCGAGCCCGGCATGCCGCGGTGCGGCGTAGTGCACGTTGTTGGTCGCCACGACAGGGAGCCGACGGGCGGCTGCGAGATCAGCCAGGGCATCGTTGCGACGGGAGTCCTGCGGATCTCCGTGATCGAACAGCTCGACGACCACGTTGTCCTGCCCGAAGAGATCGACGAGTCGCCGCAACGGGGTCTCGGCATCTCCTCGGACGAGACCCTGGCGCACACCGCCCTTGCGGCATCCGGTGAGGATGGTCCACTGGTCGCCGGCGCTCGCCGCGAGATCGTCGAGATCGTAGACCGGGCGGCCTTTCTCGCCACCGCGCAGCTGCGCCCTGGTGATCGCGCCGGAGAGCCGGTGGTACCCCTCCATTCCGCGGGCGAGCACGAGCAGATGCTCGCCGACCGGGTCGGGTGCACCGCCCTGCGGTGCCGGTAGGCCGAGCGACAATTCGGCGCCGAAGACGGTCTGCAGCCGTATCGCGGGGGTGCGGGTCATCATGTTGTCTGCTGATTCGGCGAACCTCGCCGCGCCGTAGAACCCGTCATGATCGGTGATCGAGAGAGCCGTGAGACCGAGCCGGGCCGCTTCGGCGAGCAGATCTTCGGGAGGGGATGCTCCGTCGAGGAAGGAGTACGAGGTGTGCGCGTGCAATTCGGCGTAGGGAACGGCGTTCTCGGGAGGCACCACCGGCGGCGGAGGCGCTGCTCTGCGCCGCCGGCTGATCGGACCTGGATCGGCTCTGACCATCGGAGGTTCGGCAGAAGCCCGCCCGCTGAGGGTCTTCTCGAGGTCTTTCCACGACATCGCCGGATTGTGGAAGCCCATCAGCGGTACCTTCCCTCGAGCCACCAGGATCCGTCTTCCCAGAGGGCGAGCCAGGCGCGCTGGAACTCGTCGACGATCTGGAACCGTTGAGCCGAACGGGCGCGCTCCGTATCCCATGCGCGCTCACGCAACGGCCAGGGCCCGGCCCAACCGGCCACTGCGGCATCATCGATGCGTGCGGGCGGTGCGGACAGCTCGCCGCGCTCGTCCACGGTCGGAGCGGTGCCATCGGCAGCGGTGACCGTGATGGGCACTGGCGGAGAGAACACTTCTGAGGGGTGCGGGGCCGGGAGGCTTCCCGGCCATGGCGGCGTCGCGTCGCGCTCGTGCGGAGTCTTGTCTCCCCACGGCTGGAAGAGCTGCCGCTCGGCGAGTCGGCGGCCACCGGTGACCTGCGGCGTGACCACGCCGCGATGACCGAGCAGCGACTGCACGCGCGACACGGCATGATGCAGACGCTGCTCCGGTCCCTGTCCGAACAGTCCCGGTTGATGATGGGCGCTGTCATCGATGCGGGTCGGCGCGATGCGCACCTCGAGGATGCCTGCGCCGATCCTGTCGATGGAACCGCTCTCGGCATCGGCGATGCCCCGCATCATCGCCTCGAGCTGCCACCGCACCCGGTCGACCAGATCACTCGCCTCGAACGAGGTCGGATGCACCCAGACACGGGAGGAGACGCCCCCGTCATCGTCGGTCAGATCGATGCGCACTTCGGTGCACACCTGGGAGAGCTCGGCGAGACCCGCGATGACGGCATCCGCTGTCTGGCGCACGGCGAATGCCACCTGCTCCGCCTGCGTCAACGGGGCATCGAACACGATCTCGCGTGCGAGCTGCGGTTCGGGAGCCTGCGGGGTCAGCGGTCTGGAATCGGCTCCCGCGGCCAGGTCATGCAGCCGTACGCCCCTCTCTCCGAGCCGGTCGCGGACGTGGCTGATCTCGAGAGCGGCGAAATCGGCCAGCGTGCGCACGCCGAGCTTCATCAGCAGTGCGGCGATCTGCTCGTCGTCCAGCACCTGGACGGGAAGGGGTGAGAGGAAGGCGCGTGATCCGCCCTGATCCACCACCTTCACCGGGTCGGCCATGCGTGCGGCCTGCTCGGCGGTGAACAGGCCGTCTGCGATGCCGGCACGGGATCCTGGGTGGGTGTGCTCGGCGAGCGCATCGATGAGATGACGCGCGGCGTTCTCCTCGCCGTCGTAGTACCGGGCGGCTCCTCGAGCGCGCAGAGCGATCAGTCCAGGACGCAGCGGCTGGATGCCGGGCACGAGGTCTTCGAGCAGACGCAGCACGGGCACGAAAGCCCGTTGCTCCTGCAGCGGATCGGCGCGGAGGATCCGCAGGCCGGGAGCCAAGGTCTGCGCGAGCCTTCGCCGCTGACCGCGCCGCACTCCCTGAGCCCTGGCGGATGCGGTGCAGGAGATGACGGTGTTCGCGTGCATGACGGCGACGGGCTCATCGCCGGGAGGGGCGCCGAGGGCTGCGCGCACGGGCCAATCAGGCAGCCACAGCACGAGATGACGAGGAGGGGCAGAGGCGCTCATCCGGCTGCCGCCCATCGGTCGGCCACAGGCAGCGCTGCCACCGGACGCAGAGGAGCGGGACCGGCGCCCACCCGGCCGAGCGAGGTCGGCAGCTGCACGCGCACGCGGCGCCCCGACTCGAACCGCCGCCCCGATGCGCGCAGGGTCACGGTGCGGTCGGCGAGCAGACCCCAGCCGGCACCGAGACCATGCCACTCGGTCTCTTCGACCTTGATCGTCGCCTCGCTCTGCGGCCAGGGCGCGGTGACCAGCAGCGTGCAGCCACGATCGCGCAGACGGGCGTTCAGTCGTGCGATATCGGCATCCGCGACGCGGCTGCGCGGATGCACGGCGACGATCGGGATCACCTCGGAGAGGGCAGTGGCGACGGTGAGCCAGCGAGGGCCGGGGTCGGGAACGAGGATGAGGCGCTCGAGATCGACGCCGAGGTCGCGCATCGCCTCGACGCCGATCGTCGGCATGCCGACGATCGCGCACCATGACCCCTTCTGCGACGGGGCGGCGAGCAGTGCACCGAGCAGGCTCGGGGAGGGGGAGATCGAATACGCCGAGCCCACACGCAGCCCGGTCTCGGGCAGCAGGCCCTCCAATGCAGGGTCGAGGGGGAGCAGGGGCGCGTCACTGCGTCGTCGCTGCATGCGGGAGATCTCGCTGCGCAGCCGATGCACCTCTTGTGCGCGGAGAGCCGAGTCCGCGGGAGCGAGAGCCGTGGGGGCGGAGAGTGCAGTGCCCATGCAAACCATCCTCGAAGATATCTACGAATAAATCAAGTGATGTCCCGATGCTAATTCGCACATTGGACATTGGGGTTATCCACAGGTCGGATCCGCCGCATTCGCGTTTCTCGTAGCCTTCCGGGATGCCATCGTTCTCCGCATACGACTTCTCCCCGTACGGCATCGCGGTCCTCGCCGTGCACCTGGGCCTGGCGGGCATCGGCATCCGGCTGCTGGCGATCGATGCGCGCACGCATCGGCTGCCCAACCGCATCGTGCTGCCGACGCTGGCGGCAGCACTCGCGCTGGTGGGGCTCGACGCACTGGTGACGCAGCGCACCGGCGCGCTGATCGGCGCGCTGGCGGGCATGCTGATCCTCGGCGGCTTCTACGCCGGCCTCCGAGCCATGAGTCGAGGCGGGATCGGCGGGGGAGACGTGAAGCTGTCCGCCCTCATCGGGCTGGTGCTGGGGTGGCACGGCTGGCAGGTGCTCGTGATCGGTGCGGCATCCGCCTTCGTCTTCGGTGCGCTCTACGCCCTCGTGCTCATGGCATTGCAGCGGGCGGACAGATCGACGCGCATCGCGTTCGGCCCCTGGATGATCATGGGAGCGGTTCTCGGCATCGCGATCGGATGAGGCCGCATCGTCGCAGGGGAGGACTATGGTGAGCACATGGCAATCGCACGACTTCACGGTGGCCCGCTGGACGGGCAGGTAGTCCCCATCGAGGACGCCGATGACAAGCTGATCGTTCCGTACAGCGAGACCCAGGTGGTCTACAACCGCCGCGGTGAGCCGCAGAACACCGGAGCGAACGACGGTCCCACTGAGATCGACTACTGGTACGACGAGGCACTCGAAGATCTCACACTGAATGATGACTGAGGCTGCGGCCTCGCACTGGCAGAAGATCACCCGTTCCGATGATCGCGCGACGCGCATCGCCTCGGCGGCATCCCGTGTGATCGCCAGGCGGGCCGCCGCCGGAGTGGTCTCCGAAGCTCCGCGATGGACGGACGATGGCGAGCTCTGGGTATGCGATGACCCCGCCATCGGGGTGTGGCTGATGCCGAATGGGGCGCGGACGACTCTGGTCGACATCGACTGCGAGAGCACTGATCCGGCGCGCCTGCTGTCTGCGCTGTCGGACCTGCTGGACCAGTACGACGGGCCGCGCATCCTGGAATTCAGCGAGTACACCGGCGATGCCGTCGCAGCAGCCCTCGCCGAGGCATCCGGCGCGCAGCGCACCGCCACGAAGATGCAGATCGACGTCAGGCGCGTCCCCGAAGCCGTAGGCATCGCGCTCCGGCCGATGAGCGCGGCGGGGTTCACGGAGTATCAGTCCTCTGCCAGGCGCGAGTTCGCCGCGGACTGGCTGGCCAGCGGACTCGCCGACGACCTCGATGACGCGCTGCGCGTCGCCGATCAGCAGTTGGCCGGACTGCTTCCCGATGGTCTGCGCACGGCAGGGAATCTGCTGTTCACCGTGCACGACGAGCACGACGAGCGCGTCGGGATCCTCTGGCTCCACACCGACGACGTCCGCGCCTTCATCTACGACATCGAGATGGACGCCTCGGCACGGGGACGCGGATACGGCACTCAGACGCTTCGTGCGGCCGCAGCAGAGGCGAGGGCCGCGGGTCTTGACATTCTGGCGCTGAACGTGTTCGGCAGCAACGATGCGGCGCGACGCCTGTATTCGCGTGAGGGGTACCGCACCACGGAGATCCGCTGGTCGGCGACGCTGCCGGTCGAGCCATCGCGGACATTCGAGATCGAGCGCAAGTACGATGTCGATGTCGACACCCCCGTGCCGGTGTGGGAGAGCATCCCCGGTGTCAGCTCCGTCACCGCAGGTGAGCTCCGCGTGCTCGATGCCCGCTACCTCGATACTGCAGACGCCGCCCTCTCGAAGGCAGGCGTGGCTGTTCGCCGCCGCACCGGGGGGCCGGACGCCGGCTGGCACATCAAGGGCCCGCGTGAGGGCGATGGGCGCCTGGAGCTCGGCTGGCCGCTCGGCACAGGTGAGCAGATACCGGATGCCGTCGCCGGAGCGCTCGTGCGGTGGACGACCGATCCGCTGACTCCGCTCGCCCGGATAGAGAACGATCGAACCGCCTACCTGCTCACCGGTGAGGGCGGCGTGATCGCCGAGTTCGTCGATGATCATGTGCGCGCCACGGACCTGCGAGAGGGCGTCCAGCGCGAATGGCGCGAGTGGGAGGTCGAACTCGGCCCGGCGGCTCCGACCGGTGATGCTGAGCGTCACGATCTGTTCGGGGCGATCGAGACCGCGGTCTTCGCCGCAGGTGCTCGCACTGCCTCGACGGATTCGAAGCTCGCTCGTGCGCTCGGCTTCTGACACCACGATCGACGCGGAGCCCCGTGCACGTTCGCGTACGGGGCGCCGCATCGGTCTCGCCGCGGCTGCACTCGTGGTCATCGCACTGATCGTCGGATCGGTCTACATCGCCGTCACCCTCCCTCAGCCCTCCACCGCTCTCGCGGATCCTCCGCGCGGCGAGCTGATCGTGGATGATGCCGAGGGGGAGTGGCGGATCGGCGGCTTCACCGTCCGGCTCGACGAGGCCCTGCATGTGGTCCATCCGGATGCCGCCGCATCGGTGTGGGAGACGGTGCCGGGGGAGGCATTCCTCACCGCGGCGGCGGACGAGGCGCATTTCATCGACGATCTCGGGCTGGTACGCGTGAGCGATCACCGCGATCATGACTGGGCGACCCAGCACGTGGCATCCGCGCGGCTCGATGCGGATGGTGCGCTCATCCTGACCGGGACGCTCGATGACACCGACCCGCTCGAGTGGGAGCTGCGTCTGAGCGAGGCGGTGAACGGACGCCTGGATGCCGCGGTCTCCGTCGACCCGGCGGCGAACCGTCTGTACCTCTCCGCCGCGATGGATGCCGACGAGGGCATACACGGTTTCGGGGCTCAATCGGCGGGGTGGGATCTGCGAGGTGGGCGCATTCCGCTCCTCCCGCGCGAGCAGGGCATCGGGCGCGGCGAGCAGCCGCTGTCGCTGCTCGTCGATCTGGCAGCATCCTCGGCCGGTGGGCAGGACACCACGTATCTTCCGAGTGCGGTCAACGTCACCGACTCGTCACGCAGCATGGTCTATCGGGGCGACGCGATCTCATCCGTCGATCTGCGTCAGGACGATCGCATGATCTGGGAGGTCTGGAGCAACGAGGCAGAGTTCGCGCTCGCCGCGGCGGCGACTCCCGCAGAGGCCGTCGCCATCCACTCCGGGTGGATCGGTGCGGCTGCACCGCCACCGGCGTGGACATCGACCGGGATGATCGCGGGGATCCAGGGCGGTACCGCAGAGGTGCGGGAGAAGGTCGCCGCTCTTCAGGAGGCGGGGGTCCCGCTGGCAGCAGTCTGGCTGCAGGACTGGGTGGGCCGCCGCACGACTGGCTTCGGCGAGCGACTGCAGTGGAACTGGGTTCTCGACGACGAGCAGTACCCCGGGTGGGAGCAGCTCGTCGACGATCTCGAGGGCCAGGGCATCCGAGTGCTCACCTACGTGAACCCGTCGCTCTCCGTCGACAGCGGTGCGGCATCCGCCGCGCGCGGCGATCGCGACCTGTATGCGGAGGCGGCCGCTGCCGGCTATCTCGCGCTCGATTCCGACGGCCGCGTCCTCGACGCGGATCAGCACGGGTTCACCGCTGCGAGCGTCGACCTGTCGAACCCTGACGCTCGTGAGTGGTTCGCGCAGGTCATCGCCGACGAGGTCGCCGGTGCCGGGGCATCCGGATGGATGGCGGATTTCGCAGAGGGCCCATCGCCGGATGCCGTTCTTGCCGGAGGCTCAGGGGCGGACTGGCGTGTGCGATGGCCGGTGCTCTGGCAACAGGTCAATCAGCGTGCACTCGAGATCGCCGGGCTCGCCGACGACGGATTCGTCTGGCACCGCAGCGGCGGCACGGCATCGGCCGGTGCCGCCGATGCACTGTGGCTCGGCGACCAGACGCAGGACTGGTCGCAGACCGACGGACTCGCGTCCACGATCGCCATCACGCAGGCGCTGTCGGCGAGCGGCATGGCGCAGGTGCACGGTGACATCGGCGGATACACGAGTGTCGATCTGCCGGTCATCGCGGATGTCGTTCGTGACGATGAGCTCGTGGTGCGATGGGCCGAAGCATCGCTGCTGCAACCGGTGTTCCGCACCCACGAGGGAAACCGGCCCGCATTCTCGGCGCAGCCCGCAGAGGACGCGGAACTCGCCGCAGCGCTCGGCGGGCTCACCCGGGTGTTCGTGGCGCTCGGCCCGGAGCGGGATCGACTGGCCTCGCAGGGACCGCTCGCGGGAGCGGTTCAGCATCCGTGGATGCTGAACCCGTCTGCAGGGCTCCTCGACGGCACCGCCGACCGCGAACTTCAGATGGGGCCGGATGTGCTCCTGGCACCCGTCCTCTCCGCGGGGGAGACGGCGGTCGATGTGGTCTTCCCACCCGGCATCTGGCGGAGCATCTGGACCGGGGAAACCTTCGGCGAACCCGACGGCATCGCCCGCGCGACGGTGGAGGCGCCCCTCGGACAGCCTGCGCTGTTCGTCCGCGAAGGCACGGCGGTCGCCGCGGACCTCTCGGCATTCGCTGCCGAGTGAGTGCGAATCAGACCGGCAGCAGCACGTTGAGCGCTCCGGGGATCATCCGGATGCGCACGCTCTCCGCACCGATACGCTCGCCGTCGGCGTAGACGACGAGTCCCGGGGCCGCTACCTCGATCTCGCTGCCGCGCAGCGTCGTGACCTGGGGGAGCCGCACGTGCGTGCCGCGCAGCAGGTGAGGGAAGAGTCTGATGAGGCGGAGTCTGCCGACCGGCGCGATGTGCGTGATGTCGAACACGCCGTCTCGCGGGTCGGCATCCGGGCATATCGGCATCCCTCCGCCATAGCTGCGAGTGTTGCCGATGGCGATGAGGATGCCGTCTGACAGCGGACTGGGCACGCCATCGACGCTCATGGTGAATCGCATCGGCGCCAGGCGCACCAGTTCGATGGCCAGTGCCAGGTAGTAGCGTGCGCGGCCGCGCGGCCACCGCAGGACGTTGGTGCGCTCGCTCACCTTCGCATCGAAGCCGAGCGCGGCGATGGTCAGGAACCGTGTCGTGCCCTCTGGCGATTCCGCCTCTCCCGCATCGAGGGCGTGCGGCGTACCGGCGGAGGCAGCGGATGCGGCATCCGCTGCGGCATCGAACGATCCGAAGGGGATGCCGAGCGAGCGGGCGAGATCGTTCCCCGTCCCGGCGGGAACGAGGACGAGCGGAACATCGGAGCCGATGAGCACATCGAGCACGGCGGCCAGGGTCCCGTCTCCGCCGACGATCACCAGCGCGTCTGGTCGCTCGGCGACGGCTTCGGCGGCGTGGCGCCGGGTGTCGGACATCGAGGCGCCGATGCGGACGGTCGGGGACAGGCCGAGGGAACGCAGTCGCCCGACGGCCGCGTCGCCATAAGCGGCGCCGCGGCCGCGGCCCGCCTCGGGGTTGATGAGGACGTGGATGTCCTTCATGTCAGGAGATCTCCGCAGGAATCAGTGCGCCGGGGTTCATGATCGCGGTCGGGTCGAGTTCCGTCTTCACCGCGCGGAGGATGCGGATGCCGCCATCGCCGATCTCCTTCGCGAGCCACGGCGCATGATCGCGACCGACTCCGTGGTGGTGGCTGATCGTGCCGCCATGATCGAGGATCGTGTCGTTGACCCGGGTCTTGATCGCGTCCCACTGCGCGAGCGCCTCGTCGGAGGAAGCGGCGCGCAGGTTGCCGACGACGGTGAAGTACAGCGCCGCCCCGGTCGGATACACATGCGACACATGGCACAGCACCAGTGACTTCGCACCCTGCGCGGCGAAGCCGGCGCGGATCGCTTCGGAGACCGCGTTCCTGAGTGCGGGGATGCTCTCCCAGACCGTCGCCGTCTCGAGCGTCTCGCAGAGCACCCCGTGGTCGAGCAGCGCATCGCGCAGGTACGGCGCTCCGAAGCGGCCCTTCTCCCATTCCTCGGCGGTGGCGGGGCCCGTCGATCGGCCGCCTGCCTGTGCGAGGACCCGTGCCGTGAGCGACTGGCGTTCTGCGGCGATGGCGGCGTCGCCTTCGAACACGGTCACGGCGCTGCAGCCCTTGGCCAGTGCCTTGCCGATTCTTCCGTGCTGGGCGAGACCGATTCCGGTCTCGGCCTCGTCCGAGAGACGGATCACCGTCGGGCCGGTGCCGAGTTGCGCGACGCGTCGCAGCGCATCGACACCGGTGGTGAAGTCCGGGAAGGTCCACCCTTCGAACAGGCGCGTCTCCGGCATCCGGTGCACCCGCATGCTGAGTTCGGTGATCACGCCGAACACGCCCTCTGCGCCGAGGAAGAGACGCATGAGGTCGGGCCCTGCGGCCGATCCCGGCGCTCCGCCCAGGGAGAGGTCGCCGGTCGGCGTGGCGACGCGCAGAGCCGTCACCATCGCGTCGAAGCGTCCGTTGCCCGCGGAGTTCTGCCCCGAAGAGCGCGCCGAGGCGAACCCTCCCAGCGTCGCGTACAGGAAGCTCTGCGGATAGTGGCCGAGTTCGAAGCCGTGCTCTGCGAGCAGTCTCTCGGCATCGGGGCCGGTGGTACCTGCCAGGAACCGTGCCTCGCCGCTCACCTCGTCCAGGTGCATCAGCCCGCTCAGGCGGCGCAGGTCGAGGGCGACGACGGCGTGCTGCGCACCGCGCTCAGGGGCGAGTGCACCGACGACGCTCGTTCCACCGCCGAACGGCACGAGGGCGACGTTGTGCTCCACGGCGGCGCGGATGACGGCGGACACCTCGTCGTGCCCTGCCGGGCTGATGACTGCGTCGGGGGCGTTCTGGTGAACCGCCCGCAGCCGGAGCAGGTCGGGCGTCGAGCGGCCGCCCGAATGACGGATGCGGGCCTCATCGTCGGTGCGGATCCCGTCATCTCCGACGATGTCGGCGAAATCGGCGCGGGCGTCGGCAGTCAGCGCGGACGGCGCCAGCACGACGTCGTCAAGAGCGACAGGCGGCTCAGGGCTGCGGAGGCGCCCGAGGATCGTGGGCAGCAGGGCGCGCACAGCAAGGGGAAGGTCTTTGGCGAGCGCAGGATCGCCCCAGCCGTTCCAGCGCATCGCCGCAACTGGACTCGTCTCCGTCGTCATGCGTTACAGTGTGACACATCATGGAAGATCGTCAAGCACTCAGAGACTCGTCGATCGAGTCGGTGCTCCCGCTCTGGGGCGAAGCCGACGCGCGCATTCTGGAGCATGCATCCGCTCTCATCGCCGCTCGAGGGACGTCGCGCCTCACGATCGCGGAACTCGCTCGTGAAGCGGGTGTGAGCAGGCCGACGATCTACCGGCGCTGGGCGAGCACCGACGAAGTGGTGAGGGCCGCGCTTCTGAGACAGACGGTGGAGATCGTCCATCGTCTGTCTCCTCGGATCGATGAGCGTCGCGACCTCGTGTCCGAAGTGCTGCGTTTCGCCGATCTCTTCGCCGAGGATCCCGTGTTCGGGCGTCTGCTCGCCACCGAACCCGCATCGTTCACGCAGTACAGCCTCGAACGGGTCGGAACCAGCCAGCGCGTCATGCTGAGCTGGCTGGCAGATGCCATTGCGCGATGCCAGGGCACAGAGTCGGTCCGTTCCGGTGATCGTGATGACATGTCGGTGATGCTCCTGCTCATCGTGCAGTCGGCGATCCTCTCGCACAGGGCGGTGGCCTCTCTCATCGGCACCCGCGAATGGCGCGCAGAGCTCGCACATGCCGTCGACGGATACCTGCGGCCATGACGAACGCTGTCGTCGTCCGTGCCTCGTCGTATTTGAACGCCCCCAGGAGATCGCGCGAGCTCGACGCGCTGTCGCGCGCCGATGAGGTCGATCTGCTGGTGGTCGGCGGGGGAGTGACCGGAGTCGGGGTCGCTCTGGATGCGGCCAGTCGTGGGCTCTCGGTCGTCCTGGCCGACGCTCATGATCTCGCGTTCGGAACGAGCCGCTGGAGTTCGAAGCTCGTCCACGGCGGACTGCGCTATCTCGCCTCCGGAGACGTCGCCGTGGCTCGCGAGAGTGCAGTGGAGCGACATCTGCTCATGACTCGCCTCGCACCGCACCTGACTCGGGCGCTTCCCCAGCTCCTTCCCTTCGTTGACGGCATCTCGCTGAAGCAGCGGGTCATCGGCAGTGCAGGCTTCTGGGTCGGCGACGGACTGCGGCGGATGGCGCGGACTCCGAGTGCGGTGCTTCCGCACCCGAGGCGGACGTCCGTAGCGGAGACGGTGGCGCTGTTCCCTGCCGTGAGCCGACGAGGGATCACGGGCGGCATGCTCGCCGCGGACGGCCAGCTCATCGATGACGCGCGACTGGTTACGGCGATAGGTCGCACCGCTGCGGCCTTCGGCGCCAGCATCCTCACCCGTGTCAGGGCGAGCGACGTGGACGGCAGCGGCGCCACGCTCCACGACGCTCTCGGCGGGGGATCGATGCGCGTGCGCGCACGGGCCGTCGTGAACGCGGCGGGGGTGTGGGCCGGCGGGCTCGATCCGGATATCCGGCTCCGCCCGAGCAGAGGGACTCACATCGTACTGGATGCGGCGGCGCTGGGGCATCCGACAGCCGCGTTGACGGTTCCGCATCCGGGGTCCGTCAGCAGATTCGTCTTCGCCCTCCCGAGTCAGCTCGGGCGCGTCATCGTGGGCCTCACCGACATCGACGCCCCTGGTGGCATCCCGGATGTTCCGCAACCGACGGCGGACGAGATCGACTTCCTCCTCGACACGCTCTCCTCGGCGCTTGCGCGCCCGTTGACCCGTGACGACGTCCGTGGATCCTTCGCCGGGCTGCGACCGCTGGTCGAGACGAGCGGGAACCGGTCGACGGCCGACATCTCTCGCAGGCACCGCGTCGAGGTCTCATCGAACGGCTCCGTCGGAATCCTCGGCGGAAAACTCACCACGTACCGGGCGATGGCGAGGGACGCCGTCGACCTCGCGTGCCGGCACGCGGGACTGACGGACCCGGGATGCCGGACCGACCGGCTTCCGCTCGTCGGTGCTCCGGGATCGCGGGTTCCGGTCCCCGATGCTGATTCCGGGGCCGATGCCGCCGGTTCGCCGTCCGCGACGCTGCGTGCGCGCTTCGGATCGGAAGCGGCATCCGTCCTCGCCGCCGGTGGGCCGGATGGTGCCGAACCGGTCGCACCGGGAATCGACGTCATCCGAGCAGAAGCGGCATTCGCGGTGCGCGCGGAGGGCGCGCTCGATGCGGACGATGTGCTCGATCGCCGCACGAGGATCGGGCTCGTCGACGAGGACCGCCGCGCCGCAGCCGAGGTCGTCTCGGAGGTCGTGCGGGAGGCGCTCGCAGAGCTGTCGCCCTGAGGAGGAGAAGAAGAAGACCCGGCCGAGATGATCTCGGAGCCGGGTCTTCCTTCTTTCAGCGCTCAAGCGCCGATCGAAACGTCGATCAGAAGTTGATCATGTGACCTGCGAGGCCGTGGAAGCCCTCCTGCAGCGCCTCCGACAGCGTCGGATGAGTGTGCACGTTGCGGGCGAGCTCGAGAGCCGTGAGGTCCCACTTCTGCGCGAGCGTCAGCTCGGGGAGGAGTTCTGAGACGTCCGGTCCGATCATGTGGGCACCGAGCAGTTCGAGGTGCTCCGCGTCGGCGATCATCTTGACGAAGCCGACGGGCTCGCCGAGGCCGTGCGCCTTGCCGTTGGCCATGAACGGGAACGACACGACCTTGATCTCGCGACCGGTCTCCTTCGCCTGCGCCTCGGTGAGTCCGAAGGAGGCGACCTGCGGCGAGCAGAACGTCGCGCGGGGCATCATCCGGTAGTCGCCGAGGGTCTGCGTCTCCGCGCCGCCGATCGTCTCGGCGGCCACGACGGCCTGGGCCTCTGCGACGTGCGCGAGCTGCAGCTTCGCGGTGACATCGCCGATGGCGTAGATGCCGTCGACGTTCGTCTTCATGTGATCATCGATGTCGATCGCGCCGCGCTCGGTGAGCTTCACGCCGGTCTTGTCGAGTCCGAAGCCCTCGACGTTGGGTGCGAAGCCGACCGACATGAGCACCTTGGCGGTGTCGATGGATGCACGGTTGCCGTCCTTGCCCGTGTACGTCACGGTGACGGAGGAGCCGTTGTCGACGATCGTCTCGACCTTGGTGGAGGTGAGGATGTCGACGCCGTAGTTCTTGTACTGCTTGGTGATCTCCTTCGACACATCGGCGTCTTCATTCGGAAGCGCCCGGTCGAGGAACTCGATGATCGTGACCTTCACGCCGTAGTTCGTCAGGACGTAGGCGAACTCCATGCCGATCGCGCCGGCGCCGACGATGACGATCGACTCCGGGAGGTCGCGCGTGAGGATCTGCTCCTCGAACGTGACGACGTTCTCACTCAGCTCGACACCGGGGAGAAGGCGCACCTTGGAGCCGGTCGCGATGATGACGTTGTCGAACGTGACCTCTTCGGTCGAGCCGTCGGACTTCGCGACCGAGATCGCCTTGGGGCCGGTGAAGGTGCCGCGACCGTTGTACTCGGTCACCTTGTTCTTCTTCATCAGGAAGTGGATGCCCTTGACCCGGCCATCGGCGACCTCGCGGGAGCGGTCGAACGCCTTGCCGAAGTCGATCGTGAAGTCGCCCGAGATGCCGAAGAAGTCGGCCTTGTGATTCAGGGTGTGGGCGAGTTCGGCGTTCTTCAGGAGAGCCTTGGAGGGGATGCAGCCGACGTTGAGGCAGACACCGCCCCAGTACTTCTCTTCGATGATCGCGGTGGAGAGTCCGAGCTGTGCGCTGCGGACTGCGGCGACATACCCGCCGGGGCCCGCGCCGAGGATGACGACGTCGTAATGTGGCATGTCTTAAGCCTATCTCTCCGTAGGAGCGTCAGATTCGGGAGCGGCGGATTCGGAATCGGCCGGCGTGCGGCGCCGCAGCAGCAGGATCAGCAGCACCACCACGATGATGAGCGCCGCGCCTCCGCCGATCAGCCATCCGGGCGAGAACGACGCCTCGGATCCGGTGCTCGCATCGTCTGCCGGTGCCGTGCTCGCGGTCGCGTCCGGTGCAGGAGCGGCCGTCTCATCGGCTGTCGGGCTGGACGTCGGCTCGGGGGTCGGGAGGGTGCTCGAGGTCACGGTGAAACGGAAATCGCCATCCGTCGGATGCCCGTCGCTGGAGACGACCTTCCACTCCACGTGATATTCGCCGGCGGCGGCCTCTGTCAGCAGCGGCTGCGTCACGACGGCGCCGTCGAGCTCGGCGGGCCCGTCCGTGACCGATTGCCCGGTGGCATCGGTCACCTCGATCTCGGTCGCACCGTTCCCGTCGATCAGCGCGGCGCTGAAGGTGAGGGTGAGCGCCTCGGGGAGCGTCTCGACCGTCGAGTCCGCGGCGGGATCGGAGGCGATGATGGAGTCGTGAGCGGCTGCGGACTGCGGCCAGGAGAACAGGACGATGAAGGCTGCCAGCAGGGTCGCGGCGACGGCGATCGGGGCGGCGGAGCGTCGAAGGGTCAGTGTGCGCACACTCCCATCTTAGGAAATGCCGATGAGTGCGGTCCTGGTCGCACAGCCCCTCGCTCGAGGGTCGCTCGATCAGTTAGTCTGGATCGGAAGGAGGGCCACCGTGACAGATTTCGACAGCCGATCGCCTCGCGACGCCGCTATTCACCGCGACGGCGAGCAGCGGCATGACGCCACACAGACGTTCGGGCACGATTCCGACCTCTCTTTCGTCCCCTTCGGAGCCGAGCTCACCGAGGTCGAGCAGTCCGCGATCGCAGCACTTCCCTCCGGGGCGGCGCTGCTGCTCGTGCGCTCCGGGGCGCTGGCAGGAGCCCGGTACCTGCTCGACACCCCCGTCACCACGATCGGCCGCCATCCCGAAGCCGACATCTTCTTCGACGACGTCACCGTTTCGCGCCGTCACGCCGAGATCATCCGCTCGAACGAGAACGGGTTCGAGATCACCGATCAGCGCTCGCTCAACGGCACCTACGTCAACGGCGAGCGCGTCGACCGCAGCGCTCTGGCCAACGGGTACGAACTGCGCGTCGGCAAGTTCCGCCTGAATTTCTTCGTCTCACCTGCCGACCTTCCTGCGGCGACTGAGTAATGGCGGCACTGCACGCCCGCGATCGCTCTGCGTCCGCGGTTCTTCTGAGCATCGGTCAGGTGCTCGCCCGGCTGACGCCGGAGTTCCCGGATCTCACCTCGAGCAAGCTGCGCTTCCTCGAGGCCCAGGGCATCGTCAGTCCTTCGCGCACCGAGTCCGGGTACCGCAAGTTCTCCCAGTCCGACATCGACCGGCTGCGACTCGGACTCACGCTGCAGCGTGATCATTACCTTCCGCTCAGCGTCATCCGCGAACAGCTCGATGAGTCCGATGCCGGGGGCGAGAGCGGGCTGGCCATCGCGCCGCCTCCCTCGATCGCTCCGGCACCGCGCCGTTATCGGCGCGAAGAGCTGCTCTCGGCAGCAGGTGCGGGTCCGCAGATCCTCAACGACGCCATCAGCACCGGCATCATCGCCGCTGCCGGGACGTATCCCGAGTCGACGGTGGCTCTTCTGCGCGGGCTCGTGGCGCTGGACCGTCACGGAATCGAACCGCGGCACCTTCGCACGCTGCGGCAGAGCGCGGAGCGCGAAGTCGCGCTCATCGAATCGGCGATGTCGGCGCTGCTGCGCAGAACGGATGCCGCATCCAGGGGGAAGGCGCGCGAGATGGCCCCCGAGCTCGCAGCCAAGATCGACGACGTGCGCGCCGCCTTCGTCAAAGAGGCACTCGCGCGGGTGCTTTCGTAACGAACAGATTGCGACACACCTTCGGCTCCGTGCGGATGTCATTGCCGGGCACAGGGCACTGCTCTAGCGTGGAGGTAGGTCAGAGAGAGGATGTCATATGCGTGCGGATGAGGGTACAGGCGACCCGCGGTTCGTCACCGAACTCCTCTTCACAGACGGTCTTCCCGCTATGGATGACGAGGTCGGCTACCGCGGTGCGGTCGCCGCACGCGCAGCGGGAATCACTTATCGTCAGCTCGATTACTGGGCGCGCACCGAGCTCGTCGTCCCGACGGTGCGCGGTGCCAGTGGCTCCGGCTCGCAGCGCATGTACGGCTTCCGCGACATCCTCGTCCTCAAGCTCGTCAAGCGGCTCCTCGACACCGGTATCTCGCTGCAGCAGATCAGAGTCGCCGTCGATCAGCTGCGCGCTGCCGGAATCCGTGATCTCGCCGGAACCACATTGATGAGCGATGGTGCATCCGTGTATCTCTGCACGTCGAACGACGAGGTCATCGACCTCGTCAGCCGCGGGCAGGGCGTCTTCGGCATCGCCGTCGGCAAGGTGCTTCGAGAGGTCGAATCGACACTCGTCGAGTTCGATCCCACGGCTCCGGATCCCGTCGACGAGCTCAGCGCCCGACGCGCCAAGCGTTCCGCTTGACGGGCGCTCGTCGCTCCACGCCTACGCCGTAGGATCGATCCCGCTCGCTCGGCACGTCTCATCGACGCACGCGAAACGGCGGACGGGTCAGTTCTGAGCGCCGGACTCCGGCACGGGGACGCGTCCGGTGCGGACGATCCGGTCGAGCAGGCTGTCGAAGTCGGCGGCGAGCTCCTGAGCGGAGTCGCCGGGCCAGATGTGCAGCGGCTTCGCTGCTCCCTGGGCCTGCTGGAGCGACGTGCGCTCCGGCAGCTGCGGCGACAGCACGAGCGGACCGAACATGTCGCGCAGCTCTTTGATGCGGAACTGGTGCTCGATCGACTGCGGACGCACGCGGTTGACGACGATGCCCAGCGGCTGAAGACGGGGGGAGAGCCCGCGGCGGATCTCTTCGATCGCTCGCAGTGCTCGGTCAGCGGCCGCGACGGAGAACAGGCCGGGCTCGGTGACGACCATCACCCGATCGCTCGCCGCCCATGCCGTGCGGGTGAGGGCGTTCAGCGAGGGGGCGCAGTCGATGAGGACGAGGTCGTAGTCGCTCTCGACGGAGGCCAGCGCCTCCTCGAGCTTCCAGACGTCACGGACGCTCGGGTGCGGTCCGTCGAAGTTGATCGCGGACGGACTGCCGATGAGCACATCGATCGTGCCGGGGTGCACCTTCGCCCAGCCGCTCGAGGTGATCGCCTGGCGGACGACCTTCTCCTTCGGATTGGCCAGAACATCGGCGATGTTGAGGCGCCCGGCGATCTGGATGTCCATTCCGGTGGACACATCGGACTGCGGGTCGAGGTCGACGACGAGAGTACGGACACCCCGTGCGAAGGCCGCTGAGGCCAAGCCGAGTGTCACGGTCGTCTTTCCGACACCGCCTTTGAGGGAGCTGACGCTGAGTACGTGCACAGAGACCAGGTTACCTTCCCCTAGGCTTGGAAAACACTCAGCCCCCGCCCCGTGTGCGTCGAGAACGTCGCATAGCGAGCTACCAGAGGTGTGCATGTTCCAGAAGATCCTTGTGGCCAACCGCGGTGAGATCGCCATCCGTGCGTTTCGAGCAGCAGTCGAGGTGGGCGCACGCACTGTCGCGGTGTTCCCCTACGAGGACCGGGGCTCGCAGCACCGGTTGAAGGCCGATGAGGCGTACCAGATCGGCGAGCGGGGCCATCCAGTGCGCGCGTACCTGGACGTCGATGAGATCATCCGTGTGGCGCAGGAGTCCGGCGCCGACGCGATCTACCCCGGGTACGGCTTCCTCTCCGAGAATCCTGACCTCGCCGAGCGGGCCGCGGCGGCCGGTATCGTCTTCGTCGGGCCGCCCTCGAGCGTGCTGGAGATGGCGGGCAACAAGGTCGAGGCCAAGCGTCACGCGATCGAGGCCGGTGTCCCCGTGCTGCGCTCCACGGAGGCGTCCGCCGACGTCGACGCACTGGTAGCGCAGGCCGACGGCATCGGATTCCCGCTCTTCGCCAAGGCGGTCGCCGGCGGAGGCGGCCGAGGGATGCGCCGCGTCGAGTCGAAGGGTGAACTCGCCCCCGCCCTGGCAGAGGCCATGCGCGAAGCGGAGAGCGCATTCGGCGACGCTCGCATGTTCCTCGAGCAGGCCGTGGTGCGCCCCCGTCACATCGAGGTGCAGATCCTGGCGGACAAGACCGGCGAGACGGTGCACCTGTTCGAACGCGACTGCTCGGTGCAGCGCCGCCACCAGAAGGTCGTGGAGATCGCTCCGGCGCCGAACCTCGACGACAGCATCCGCACCGCCCTGCACGGGTACGCCATCGCGTTCGCGCGTTCCATCGGCTACGAGAACGCGGGAACGGTCGAGTTCCTCCTCGAGACCGCGGGGGAGCGCGCAGGCGAGGTCGTCTTCATCGAGATGAACCCGCGCATCCAGGTCGAGCACACGGTGACCGAGGAGGTCACCGATGTCGACCTCGTGCAGGCGCAGCTGCGCATCGCCGCGGGTGAGACCCTCGCCGAGCTGGGCCTCGAGCAGGACGACATCCGCCTGCGCGGCGCCGCGCTGCAGTGCCGCATCACCACTGAGGATCCCACTCAGGGGTTCAGGCCCGATACCGGCAAGATCACGACGTACCGCTCGCCGGGCGGCGCCGGCATCCGCCTCGACGGCGGCACCGTGCACCAGGGGGCGCAGATCAGCCCGCACTTCGACTCGATGCTCTCCAAGCTCACGTGCCGCGGACGCGACTTCGAGACCGCGGTGGTGCGGGCTCGGCGCGCACTGGCGGAGTTCCGCATCCGCGGCGTCTCGACCAACATCCCGTTCCTGCAGGCGCTGCTCGACGACGATGCCTTCGTGGCCGGAGACATCAGCACCTCGTTCATCGATGAGCGGCCCGACCTGCTCCAGGGCCGCGTGTCGAAGGACCGCGGCACGAAGCTGCTGAACTGGCTCGTCGACGTCACGGTGAACAAGCCTCATGGGGCGCACCCCGGTGCCATCGATCCTGTCGCGAAGCTGCCGACGATCGACCTCGGCGCAGAACCGGCGCCCGGGTCGCGGCAGCGGCTGCTCGAACTCGGCCCCGAAGGGTTCGCGAAGAGCCTGCGGGAGCAGTCGGCCCTCGCGATCACCGACACGACGTTCCGCGATGCGCATCAATCGCTGCTGGCCACGCGCGTCAGAACGCGAGATCTCGTCGCTGCGGCCCCGTACCTGGCACGGCTGACCCCCGGCCTGCTCTCCGTCGAGGCATGGGGCGGCGCAACCTACGACGTCGCCCTCCGCTTCCTCGGTGAGGACCCGTGGGAGCGTCTCGACAAACTGCGCACCGCTCTGCCGAACATCAACATCCAGATGCTTCTGCGCGGACGCAACACCGTGGGCTACACGCCGTATCCGACGGCGGTGACCGAGGCGTTCGTCGCCGAGGCCGCAGCCAGCGGCGTCGACATCTTCCGCATCTTCGATGCGCTCAACGATGTCGAGCAGATGCGCCCCGCCATCGACGCCGTGCGCGCCACCGGCACCTCGGTCGCCGAGGTCGCCCTCTGCTACACCGGTGACCTGCTGAATCCCGCCGAAGACCTCTACACACTGGACTACTACCTGCGTCTGGCGGAGCAGATCGTGGATGCGGGAGCGCACGTGCTCGCCATCAAGGACATGGCGGGCCTGCTGCGTCCGGCCGCCGCGGCGAAGCTCGTCACAGCGCTGCGCGGGCGCTTCGACCTTCCGGTGCATCTGCACACGCATGACACACCAGGCGGGCAGCTCGCGACGCTCCTCGCGGCCAGTGCGGCAGGAGTCGATGCGGTGGATGCGGCATCCGCCCCGCTGTCCGGTACGACCAGTCAGCCCTCGCTCTCGTCGCTGGTCGCCGCGCTCGCGCACACCGATCGCGACAGCGGTATCGATCTGGGCGGCGTCTCGGACCTCGAGCCCTATTGGGAAGCGGTGCGCAACCAGTACGCGCCATTCGAATCCGGCCTCCCAGGGCCGACGGGCCGCGTCTACCATCACGAGATCCCGGGAGGTCAGCTCTCGAACCTGCGCCAGCAGGCCAAGGCGCTCGGGCTCGCTGACGATTTCGAGCTCATCGAGGACATGTACGCCGCCGCCGACCGCATCCTCGGTCGAGTGCCGAAGGTGACTCCCTCCTCGAAGGTGGTCGGAGACCTCGCCCTGCACCTGGCAGCGGTGAAAGCCGACCCGGCCGACTTCGAGGCGAATCCCGAGAAGTACGATGTGCCGGACTCGGTCGTGGGCTTCATGGCCGGCGAGCTCGGCGATCTGCCCGGCGGATGGCCGGAACCGTTCCGCAGCAAAGTGCTCGCAGGGCGTGAGGTGCGCTCCGGTCTCACCGAGATCTCGTCCGATGACGAGCGAGCACTGGCAGGAACGAGCGATGAGCGGCGCGCACGCCTGAACACGCTGCTGTTCCCGGCGCCCGCTCGTGAGTTCGCGCAGCAGCGCGAGCTGTTCGGCGACCTCTCGGTGCTCGAGACCGGCGACTACCTGTACGGGTTGATTCCGGGGCAGGAGCATCTCGTCGAGATCGATCGAGGAGTGCAGCTCTACGTCGGGCTCGAGGCGATCGGCGAAGCGGACGATCGTGGCATGCGCACGGTCATGACGACCCTGAACGGGCAGCTGCGACCGGTGTTCGTGCGGGACCGCTCGGTCGCCGTCGACGCGCACGAGGTCGAGAAGGCCGATACGTCCAGGCCCGGGCAGGTGGCTGCTCCGTTCTCGGGCGTCGTGTCCCTCAAAGTCGACGTCGGCGCCTCCGTGCGCGCCGGTGAACCGGTCGCATCCATCGAGGCGATGAAGATGGAAGCGGCCATCACCGCACCCGTCGACGGCGTCATCGAGCGGCTCGCGATCGGTGCCACCCAGCAGGTGGATGCCGGTGACCTTTTGGTCGTGATCACTCCGGCGAAGTAATCTTGTGCGGGCGATCCGCTCGCACAAGCTTGGAGTGACACTGTGACATCGAAGAACGATCCCGACGCGCACGAGGAGGATTCCCTCGGTGTGCTCGACGAGGCGACCTCGTTGGACACCACCGCGCTCGGCGTCCTGGGACAGACCGCGCAGGTCAGCGTTTCGCTGTCCCATACCGAAGACGACGATGATCTCGGCGACGATTCCGTCGTGGACGGCGAGATCCCCTCGGAGCTGACCGGCATCATCATCGAGCTCTCCGCAGATGCGGCGGCCGACGGCGAGAGCGCGAGCGCCGACGGCGAGAGCGCGAGCGCCGACGGAACGGACGACGCCGAGCCGGAGAGCTCAGCAGAGAACGGCGGACCCGAGGCGATCGACGAATCGGAACAAGCCGATGAGGCCGGGACCGACGAGGTCGAGATCGAGGCCGAGGCCGAGGTCGACGAGCCCGAGGCCGAGGTCGAGGTGACCGAAGACATCGAGGAGACCGAAGACGTCGTCGTGGGGGTGATCGAGGTCGCACCGGACGACGATTCCGACGTTCATGAGCAGGACGCAGCCGTCGACGCGCTGGATGCCGAGGACCTGAGTGATCCGGTCGAGAGTGATCCCGTCGACGAGCCGGAGGCTGCGGTGGCGGACGCGCCGCGCGAGCGTCCCGTCGAGGTCGTTCCCGCTTCCCGGCGTGTCGGCGATCAGATCGGGCAGGCCTCTCGGGAGACCGCCGACCTGCTGACGTCCGATCGGCTGCTGAACCCGAGCCCGTTGACCAGACCTGAGCCGGAGGGCACGTGGAGTCACCTGCTCTACACGGTCTCCGGGCGCCGTATCAACATCGGGGACGGCAAGCGCGCACGCACGCGCAAGGCGCTCACCGCGCGGATCTCGAGTCCGCTCGCTGGCGGTGCGCAGTTCGTGCCGGTGCTCTCGCGCAAGGGCGGCGTCGGCAAGACGACGATCACGATTCTGCTCGGCATGGCCCTGGCAGACGCCCGCGACGATCGGGTGATCGCCGTCGACGCGAATCCCGATCGCGGCACACTGGCCGATCGGATCGTGCGCAGCAACGACAAGTCCGTGCGCGATCTCGTCCGCATCCGCGACGATGTGAAGGGTTACCACGACATCTCCGCGATCGTCGCGAGGGACTCCACTCGCCTGGATGTGCTCGCATCGGATTCGGATCCGCGTGTGGCCGAGGCATTCGGGGATCAGGATTATCGCGATGTCGCTGACGTCGCCGCGCACTACTATTCGCTCGTGCTCACCGACACCGGGACCGGGATCGTGCACTCGGTCATGGGTGCGACTCTCGATCTCGCGGACCAGATCGTCATCGTCTCAGGACTGAGCGTGGACGAGGCGCGGCTGGCCTCTGAGACGCTGACCTGGCTGGAGGCCAATGGTTACGAGGCGCAGGCACGCAACGCCATCATCGTGCTGAATCAGTCGACCTCCGGCAGCCCGCTCGTGCGGTTGAACGAACTCGAAGCGCACTTCCGCACCCGGGCGAGGAGCGTCGTGCGCATGCCCTACGACAGGCAGATCGCAGGCGGCGGCGCGATCGTGTTCGCGAATCTGCAGCCCGAGACCCGTCAGGCCGCTCGCGAACTGGCTGCGCTCCTCGTCGAGGGACTGCGCGCACCGCGGAGGATCGCCTGATGACCGTGCGCGAGATCAGGGTCTTCGGCGACCCTGTGCTGCGAACCGTGTGCGCCTCGGTCGATGAGATCGACGACGGCGTGCGATCGCTGGTCGCAGACCTCATCGACAGCGTCGAGCTGCCGGGGAGGGCGGGAGTCGCCGCGCCGCAGATCGGCGTCGCGGTGCGTGCCTTCAGCTACAACATCGACGGCGACATCGGCTACGTGCTCAATCCCGTGCTCACCGAGGTGCGCGGCGAAGCGGTGCCGACGGGGGAGGGATGCCTCTCGGTTCCCGGCCTCTGGCATGACGCGCTTCGGCATCCGTGGGCACGGGTCGAGGGAATCGATCTCGACGGGAACCCGGTCGTGCTCGAAGGCGAGGGTCTTCTGGCGCAGGCGCTGCAGCACGAGACCGACCACCTCGACGGGATGCTGTATCTCTCGCGCCTCACCCCTGCCGATCGAAGGATCGCCATGCGCGAGGTGCGAGAGAGCGACTGGTTCTAGCCCCCGATGGCGATGTTGGTCGTGCTGACGGGCTCGTCATAGATCGCGGAGACGTCGTCGGCGAAGTCCTTCATGATCACGTTGCGCTTGATGGACATCTTCGGGGTGAGGTGTCCGCTCGCCTCGGTCCACTCGGTCTCGAGGATGCGGAACTTGCGGATCGACTCCGCGCGCGAGACGTTCTTGTTCGCGATGTCGACAGCGCGCTGCACCTCGGCATGAACCGCCTGGTTCCTCGATGCCTCCGCGAGCGACATCCCGGTCGGAAGCCCGTTGTTGCCGAGCCAGGTCGGCAGCATCTCGGGGTCGAGGGTGATGAGCGCGGAGATGAACGGCTTCTGATCGCCGACGACGACCACCTGACTGATGATCGGGTTCGCCCTGATCGGGTCCTCGAGAGCCGCAGGAGCGACGTTCTTGCCGCCCGCGGTGACGATGATCTCCTTCTTGCGGCCGGTGACGGTGAGGAAGCCCTCGGAGTCGAAGCTGCCGATGTCGCCGGTGCGGAACCATCCGTCGTGGAAGGCCTCGGCAGTGGCTTCTGGATTGTTCCAGTACTCCTTGAACACGTTGATGCCCTTGACCTCGATCTCGCCGTCCTCGCCGAGCCGGACGCCGACGCCGGGGAGAGCCGGTCCGACGGTTCCGATCTTCGACTTGTCGGCCAGGTTCACCGTCGCAGGAGCGGTGGTCTCGGTGAGGCCGTAGCCCTCGAGGATCACCACGCCGAGGCTGTGGAAGAAATGGCCGAGTCTGGGGCCGAGCGGCGCGGATCCCGATACGGCGTACTGGATGTTGCCGCCCATCGCTTCGCGCAGCTTGCTGTAGACGAGCTTGTCGAACAGCGCGAACTTGATCTTCAGACCGAGAGGGACCTTCTCGCCCCTCTCCAAGAGCTTGGAGTGCTCGATCGCCGCGGCGGCCGCCGCACGGAAGATCTTGCCCTTTCCGCCTCCTTCGGCCTTCTGCTCGGCCGAGTTGTAGACCTTCTCGAAGACACGCGGTACGGCGAGCAGGAAAGTCGGCTTGAAGGATCCCAGCGCGGGCAGCAGCTGCTTCGTGTCGGGCTGGTGCCCCGTGCGGACGCCGGCGTGCACGTTGAGGAGCGAGATGAACCGCGCGAAGACGTGCGCGGTGGTGATGAAGAGCACCGTGGATGCGCCCGGAGTCTGCACGACCTTGTCGAGCGACTTGGCGGAGTTGCGGGTCAGCTCGACGAAGTTGCTGTGCGTGAGCACGCATCCCTTCGGGCGACCGGTGGAACCGGAGGTGTAGATGAGGGTCGAGATGTCGGAGCCGACGGCGATATTGCGCCGGCGCTCGATCTCGGCATCCTCGACGTCTGCTCCCGCGGCCGTGAACGCGTCGATGGCTCCGAGGTGCAGCTGCCAGACCTCACGGATCAGCGGAAGGTCGCCGCGCACCTCGTCGACCTTGGCGAAGTGGTCGGCGGACTCGACGATGAGGGCAATGGCTCCGGAGTCCTCCAGGATCCACTGGATCTGCGCCGGTGAACTGGTCTCGTAGATCGGCACCATGATCGCACCGGCGTAGAACAGCGCGAAATCGACCAGCGTCCACTCGTAGGTGGTGCTGGCGAGGAAGCCGACCTTCTCGCCGGGCTCGATCCCGGCGGCGACGAAGCCTTTCGCGAGGGCGATGACTGCGGTCTGGAAGTCGGCGGCGGTGATATCGCGCCATCCGTCTCCGTCGGGGACGGAGAACAGTGCAAGGTTGGGCGTGGCCTCGACGCGCTTGACCAGGAGGTCGGTGACGTTCGCTTCGGGATCAGCGGGGACGATCGCGGGGACTTCGAATTGGACCACGGCAACTCCTTCGGTACCGGTCAGCACGGCTTTCCCTGAGTCTAGGGCACAACGACGTGCGAGCTCGGTGAATTTTGACATTGAGTAGCGTATCAAGTGGAACTGGGTCGCACGCGTTTCGGGCGTCGGATCCGGGCGATCGATGCAGAGCGCGGCGGGGGATAGACTTCCTGACGATGTTCTACTGGCTGATGAAGTACGTGGTGGTCGGCCCCATCGTCAAAGCGGTCTTCCGGCCCTGGATCGTGGGGCGCGGCAACGTGCCCCGCAACGGCGCCGCGATCCTCGCAAGCAACCATCTCTCGGTCTCCGATTCGGTGTTCCTTCCCCTGCTCATCGACCGGCCGATGTCGTTCCTCGCGAAGAGCGACTACTTCACCGGTCGTGGTCTGAAGGGCTGGGCGACGAAGAACTTCATGAAGGCCACCGGTCAGATCCCGATCGACCGCTCCGGGGGCAAGGCCTCCGAGGCGTCGTTGAACACCGGACTCCAGGTGCTGGGGCGCGGTGATGTGCTCGGCATCTATCCGGAGGGCACGCGGAGCCCCGACGGCAAGCTCTATCGCGGACGCACGGGCCTTGCCCGCATGGCGCTCGAGGCGAAGGTGCCGGTCATCCCGGTGATCATGGTCGACACCGATACGGCGATGCCGATCGGGCGGAGCATCCCCCGCATCGTGCGCGTCGGCATCGTGATCGGCGAGCCCATGGACTTCTCCCGGTACGCGGGCATGGAGAACGACCGGTACATCCTGCGGTCGGTCACCGACGAGATCATGGTGGCGCTCCAGAGGCTCGGGCAGCAGCAGTACGACGACGTGTACGCGTCGTCGGTCAAAGAGCGGATGCCGCGACAGGCGTGACGGCACCAGCGGGGCCGCGGCGCCAGTAAGCTGGGGGAATGCCTCAGCAGCACGATGCCGACTTCGACACCTGGCGCGACCTTCCCATCAAGCAGCAGCCGACGTGGTCGGATCTCGACCACGTCGACGATGTCTCCCGGCAGATCGCGGCGCTTCCGCCGCTCGTCTTCGCCGGCGAGGTCGACAACCTCCGCGACCGTCTGGCACGCGCGGCATCCGGCGGCGCGTTCCTGCTGCAGGGCGGTGACTGCGCAGAGACGTTCGCCGGAGCGACGGCGGAGCAGATCCGCAATCGCATCAAGACCGTGCTGCAGATGGCCGTCGTGCTCACGTACGGGGCGTCCATGCCCATCGTCAAGATGGGACGGATGGCCGGACAGTTCGCCAAGCCCCGCTCCAGCGACACCGAGACGAGGGGCGACGTCACGCTTCCGGCCTACCGAGGCGACATCGTCAACGGGTACGACTTCACCGAGGGCTCGCGCAGGGCCGACCCGGCGCGGCTGCTGCAGGGCTACCACACCGCGGCGTCGACGCTGAACCTCATCCGGGCCTTCACGCAGGGCGGTTTCGCCGATCTGCGCGAGGTGCACTCCTGGAACAAGGGCTTCGCGCAGAACCCGGCGAACCAGCGGTACGAGCGCATGGCGTCGGAGATCGACCGCGCGATCAAGTTCATGGAAGCGGCCGGAGCCGACTTCGACGAGCTCAAGCGCGTCGAGTTCTTCACGGGCCACGAGGGCCTGCTGATGGACTACGAGAGCCCGATGACGCGGATCGACTCGCGCACCGGCACGCCGTACAACACCTCGGCACACTTCCTCTGGATCGGTGAGCGGACGCGTGACCTCGATGGCGCGCACGTCGACTACTTCTCGAAGATCCGCAACCCGATCGGCGTCAAGCTCGGCCCGACCACGACCCCCGAGACGGCGCTCGAGCTCATCGACAAGCTCGACCCGAATCGCGAACCCGGTCGCCTCACCTTCATCACCCGCATGGGTGCGGGGAAGATCCGCGACGCTCTGCCACCGCTGCTCGAGGCTGTGCGCGACTCGGGGGCGACTCCGCTGTGGGTGACCGACCCCATGCACGGCAACGGGATCACCACACCGACCGGCTACAAGACGCGTCGTTTCGACGACGTCGTCGACGAGGTGCGCGGCTTCTTCGAGGCGCATCGTGCCGTGGGCACGTTCCCCGGGGGCATCCATGTCGAACTCACCGGTGACGACGTCACCGAGTGCCTCGGCGGCTCGGAGCAGATCGACGAGCAGGGCCTCGCCACCCGCTACGAGAGCCTGTGCGACCCGCGCCTGAACCACATGCAGAGCCTCGAGCTCGCCTTCCTCGTCGCCGAGGAGCTCGAGAAGCGCTGAACGGCGCTCCTCGAGAGAAGCGCTCTGCGCGACGCTACAGGCCGCTGCTGGCGAGCTGGATGAAGATCTCGGTTCCCGCGCGCTTCATCGTCCCGGCGGCGGGGTCGGTGCCGCGCGCCTCGGTGAGTCCGTTCGGGAAGGGCGTCCACAGGACGTTCCAGGTGGGTTCGAAGCCCGCATCCCGAAGGGTCTGCGCGGCCTGATCGCGGTTCATCCCGGTCACATCGGGCACCTCGAACAGCTGCGGTCCGTTCGAGACCACCAGCGTCATGGTGTCACCGGGGCGCCAGTTGCCCTCGCCCTCGCGGTCGGCGGCACGGATCACCCGGCCCTCTTCGACGTCGTCGCTGAACTCTTCCACGGTGGTCGTCGAGATGCTCTTGTCGGCCAGAGCGGCTTCGGCTTCGGCGAGTGTCATCCCCGTCACGTCGGGCAGGCCGCCCAGCGACACGATCAGATGCGCGGTATCGGCTTCGAAGACGTCGCATCCCTCACCGCATTCGACGTCGTCGCCACCGGCACGAGGCGTGATCGACGCATTGATCACGATGCCCTCGTCTGCTCTCGAGTAGAGGAGGAGATCGTTGTCGGACACAGTGAGTCCGAGCTCGTCGAGATACGCGCGCGCGTCGTCTGCGCTTCTGCCGTTCAACGCCTCGATGCTGCGCGGCGCGGGGCCGGTGGAGATGAAGACGCTCACCTCGGATCCGCCGTCCAGACGCTCGCCCTCGGTGGGATCGGTGCGGATCGCGAGTCCGGGTTCGACGTCGACGGAGCTCTCCTCAGCCGGGACAGGAACGAATCCCTGCTCTGTCAGCACAGCGGCGGCGTCGTCGTAACCGAGACCGGCCACGGCGGGAACCGCGACCAGGGATCCCGGCCCTGAGCCGAACCACCAGCCCACGCCGCCAGCAGCGACGGCGAGCAGCAGCACGAGCGCGAGGAGGAACGCGCCGCGCGCGCGCCGCTTGGACGTGCGGCGCCGCAGCAGTGTCGCGTTGTCGATCGGCGCGGTGGCGGCAGTGGGAACGACGACGTCGTCGATGACCATGGTGGCAGGCAGCACCTTGGTGAGATCTCCGGAGTCCCGGTGCGTGTGCATCGGGACGGTCGCGGTCGCCGTCGGTGTGGGGGAGACCCCGAGCTGGTGCTCGATCTCGCGCAGGCGATCGAGCATCTCCTTCGCATCGTCGGGTCGTTCGTCCGGGGACTTCTCCGTCGACCACAGCACGAGCTCGTCGAGCTGCTCGGGGACGGCGGGATTGCGGACGCTCGGACGAGGGACCGATTCGGTCGCGTGCTGGAAGGCGATCTGCATGGGCTGCTCGCCCTTGTACGGCTGCTCGCCGACGAGCATCTCGTACAGCATGATGCCGAGGGCGTAGATGTCGCTGCGCGCATCGGCGGTGCCCCTGGTGACGAGTTCGGGGGCGAGGTATGCGATCGTTCCCAGCAGCTGCGCACCGGTGGCGGTGTTCGCCGTCGTCGCGCGCGCCAGCCCGAAATCTCCGATCTTGATGCGGCCGTCCTCGGCGAGCAGCACGTTCTCCGGCTTCACATCGCGATGGACGATTCCCGCTTTGTGCGCGGCCGCGAGTCCGGAGAGGATGGCGTCCATGATGGTGATCGTCTGCGTGATGGTCAGTCGCTTCTGCTCACGCATGAGCTCACGCAGCGTGATCCCTGGCAGGTACTCCATCACCAGGTACGCGAGCTCGCCGTCCTGTCCCTGATCGAAGACGTTGACGACGTGCGGGTCGGCCAGTCGAGCCGCCGCGCGCGCCTCCTGGATGAAGCGGCTCTGGAACACCGTGTCATCGCTCAGGTGCCCGTGCATCACCTTCAGCGCGATGCGCCGCTCGAGCCGTAGATCTGTGGCGACGTAGACGGTGGCCATGCCGCCGCGTGCGATTCGCGCGCGAACCCGATATCGGCCGTCGACAAGCCGCCCGATGAGGGGGTCGGCCTGCTGATTGGTCGTCACGTACAGATTCTATGGAGAACTGGCTGGAAGCCCGGGGAGCGGCTCACCCTTTGCGCGGGGGTGATGGCCGAATCAGCCATACAGCGCGATCCACTCGTACGCTGCGGACTCCCACGGCGCGTAGCGCTGCGGGTAGGCGGAGATCTGCACCGCCTGCGCGGCATCCGCAAACGACATGCTCTCCCAGCCCGGGATGTCGAGCAGTCCGCGTGTGATGGTGCCGTCGGGGTTCGAGGCCCCCGTGAAGAACGCGCGGATGCTGTGATCGCGATCCATGATCTGGTCGATCGTGCCCCATCCCGTGCTCGGGCGCTGCTGGAACAGCCCCATCGAGTCGCGGTCGCCCCAGTCGATGTTGCGCAGCCACGACTCGACCATCGATGTTCCGAGCGCGACGGCGATGCCGCGATCCGAGATCCCGAGTTCGCGGCCGATCCGGATGATGAGGGCGGCGTTCTCGGCCTGAGGCGCGTTCAGTTCGACGGATGCGTGCGCCGGTGCGGGTGCGTGCGCCGGTGCGGGTGCCGGTGCCGGTGTCGGCGCGGACGCCGCTGCTGTCGTTGCGACGGTGAGAGTCTGGCCAGGGTAGATGACGGCGCCCTTGCCCAGCCCGTTCGCCGCGAGGATCGCATCGACCGTCGTGCCGTGTCGTTGCGCGATCGCGAAGACCGTGTCGCCCGCGACGACGGTGTATGCGGCCGCCGACGCCGGTTCAGGAGCGGATGCCGCGGCGGGGGCGGCGAGCGTGAGAGTCTGCCCCGGTTGGATCACCGAGCGCCAGCCCAGTCCATTCCAGCTGAGCACGTCCGCGGTCGTGAGTCCGAAGCGCTCGGCGATGCTGAAGACGGAGTCGCCTGACTGCACGGTGTACGTGGGGGGAGCGACGGCGGTCGGAACCTGCTTGGCGGCCGTCACCGCGCGGTGGAGCGCCCCCGAAGGCGCCGGGAGCTGCGCGGGTTGATCGGCAGTGGCGGCATGGGCGGGGGCCACCGCGAGAGCGCTCGCGAGCATTCCGAGTACAGCGGCTGGTGCGCCGGCACGTGCGTGGTTCGTTCTCGTCGCTATGTCAGTGAGCATCAAGGTCCCCCCTTTGAACCCTTGACACGGTACACGTCGAGTGACGAGTGTCAACCAGAGTGAACAATGTGACAGAAGTTGATTCGTGAGTTGTGTGCTGTCGACGGGGAAGTGAGATAGTCGAGACGTGTCTGACGAAACAGCCGAGAACTCCGCCCTCGAGTGGCTCACCACCCCCGATCTCGTCGAGGCGCTCGACGAGCCGCTCGGGCGCGTGCGACGCCTCATCGCCGATCAGTACCTGGTCGGATCCACCCGCAACGGTGCTTTCGCCGTGCCGGCGGTGTTCATCGTCGACGGCCGTCCGCTCGCCTCGCTGCGCGGCACGATCATGGTCCTCACCGATGCGGGGTTCAGCGACGACGAGGTCATCGACTGGCTGTTCACGGACGAGCCCGAACTCGGCCGCACGCCGATCGCCGCTCTTCTCGACGGGCACAAGAGCGCGGTGCGCCGCGTCGCCCGCACGCTGGCCTGAGACTCGCGGGTGATCCGCCCTCAGGCGGTTCGAACCGTCGCAGCGCGAGCGAGGTCGCGCAGATCTCCCACCGCGGCGTTGTCGAGGCGCGCGCCGACGAGCGCGCGGTCGGCCTCCACGGCGTAGGCGCGGATCATGTCCTCGGTCTTCTCCAGTGCCCCCGACCCGGAGATCGTCGCCTGGAGCGCGGCCACCTGCGGTGCGTCGAGATCCGGGTCGCCGAGCAGATCATCCAGCACTCGACGGGCCGGAGCATCCAGACGCTCGCGCGTGAGTGCGATGAGCACCGTGCGCTTTCCCTCACGGAGGTCGTCTCCCGCGGGCTTGCCTGTGACCGCCTCGTCGCCGAAGACCCCGAGGACGTCGTCGCGGAGCTGGAAGGCCATCCCGAGCGGGTGTCCGAACGTCCGCAGCGCTTCGAGCTGATCAGCATCGGCTCCTGCGAGGGCGGCGCCGAGCGCCAATGGCTGCTCGATGCTGTACCTGGCCGACTTCAGTGAGACCACGCGCAGCGCGCGCTCGGCGTGCGCGGAGTCGGCGTTCACGCGCCATGCCGACTCCTCCGCGATATCGAGGAACTGGCCCGTGGTCACGTCGCGTCGCATGCGCGCGTAGACGCGCCGTACCGCTTCCGCCTGCGGGCGCCCCTCGATCGCGCGCTCCAAGAGGTCGTCGCTCCACGCGATGAGCAGATCGCCCAGCAGGATCGCCGCCGACCGCCCGAACGCATCCGCATCGCCGGCCCAGTGCTGCTCGCCGTGGCGCTGCTCGAGGGCGCGATGAGCGGCCGGCCGGCCACGGCGGGTGTCGGAGTTGTCGATGAGGTCGTCGTGGACGAGCGCTGCGGACTGGAAGATCTCGAGCGCCGCGCAGAGATCCCAGATGGCTTCGCCCGGGAGGACGCCGCGGTCGGCGAATGCCGCCACCGCCTGCCACCCCGCGTGGCAGAATCTTGCCCGTAGCCGCTTGCCTCCACGGAGCGTCTCGATGGCCGACTCGAGGAACAGTGCGGCATCCGCGCCATGCTCTGCAGACTCCGCTCGCATGTCGGAGATGAATCGCTCCAGGCGGGTGGAGACGGCCTGCTGGACTTGGCTGGAGAGGGGCACGATAATCAGCTTAGGTTCTCAGCCGAAACCTAGCCTCTGCGTTCTGGTGAGCGTAGAATGAAAGATATCGAACCCGAGGGGGGCGTCATGCCACTGTCTGAACAGGAGCAGCGTCTGCTCGACGAGATGGAACGCCATCTCCTGCACAACGACGCGGACATCGTCAGTGCGCCGTCCGGCGATCGGACGCTCAGCTACCGCAACCTCGTCTACGGTGCGATCCTGCTGCTCGTCGGGATCGGCGCTCTCGTCGCCGGTGTCGCGCTCGGCAGCCAGCTCGGTGCGGTCGTCAGCATCGCGGTCGGTGTCGTCGGGTTCGGGGCGATGCTCTTCGGCGTGATCCTCGCTGCCACGCCGGTACGGCGCACGGGCGGATCGATCGGACCCGACGCGAAGACGCCTTCGAAAACCCCGCAGAACTCCGCATCGTTCATGGATCGCATGAATGATCGTTGGGATCGTCGACAAGACGGTCACTGACCCTCCTCTCCACTTCACAGGCCCGGATGCATCGCGCATCCGGGTCTTTTTGCGTTCTCGGGTGATCCTCGCCGCATCCGCTCCATTTCCCTCCACTTGATATCTCAGGTGTGATCCGCGGAATTCCGGGGCTCGCTTCGCTGACTCCACCGTTCTGCGGCACTATTCTCGACCCAGGTCATAGGAATGTGGAGTGAAGTGGAGTAAAGTGGGGATCACCTCGAATTGGCCGGATGCAGAGGGGGTGATGGCCGATGCTGCTGGGGACGCACTCACCCAAGCTCGACGACAAGGGTCGGGTCATCCTGCCCGCGAAGTTCCGCGAGGACCTCGGTGGCGGCATCGTCGTCACCCGCGGTCAGGAGAGGTGCCTCTACGTCTTCAGCACCGCCGAGTTCGAGGCGATGCACGAGCGCATCCGGCAGGCACCGCTCAGCAACAAGCAGGCCAGAGACTTTCTGCGCATGTTCCTCTCGGGAGCGAGCGCCGAGATGCCGGACAGCCAGAACCGCATCACCATCCCCGGACACCTCCGTCAGTACGCGGGGCTCGAGAAGGAGCTCGTCGTCACCGGCGTCGGCGCGCACGCCGAGATCTGGGATGCCGCGGCCTGGAACGACTACCTCGCCGCTGGCGAGGACAACTACTCAGAACTGGAGCAGGAGGTGATTCCCGGACTCTTCTGACCTCGGCTGTGATGCCCCGCCGCTCCCGCCCCGACACACTTCCCCGGTGCCGGGTCGAGAAGCGGAGGGGGATCAGGGCCTGAGGTCACCGGAACAGATCATGGATCTTCGCGACATTCACACCCCCGTGCTCCTCGATCGCTGCATCGAGCTGATGGCCCCAGCCCTCCAGCACGACGGCGCCATCGTCGTCGATGCCACTCTCGGCATGGGCGGACACTCCGAAGCGCTCCTCGAGCGCTTCGACAACATCCGCCTCATCGGCCTCGATCGCGACACCGATGCGCTGCGCATCGCCGGCGAGCGGCTCGAGCGCTTCACTGACCGCGTCACGCTCGTGCACACGGTGTACGACGAGATCGGCCTCCACGCCCAGGGCGCTTCGGCGATCCTCATGGACCTCGGCGTCTCGTCGCTGCAGCTCGACGAGGCCGACCGCGGGTTCGCGTACTCGAAGGATGCCCCGCTGGACATGCGGATGGATCAGACCAAGGGCGTGACCGCGGCCGAGGTGCTCGCCACCTACAGCGAGGGAAACCTGCGCCGCATCTTCGAACGCTACGGCGAAGAGAAGCTCGCCGGTCGCTACGCCCGCTTCATCGTCCAAGCGCGAGATGAGGCGCCACTGGTCCGCTCGCAGGATCTCGTCGACGTGCTGCAGCGTGCGACGCCTGCGGCAGCGCAACGCGCAGGCCACCCCGCCAAGCGCGTGTTCCAGGCGCTGCGCATCGAGGTGAACTCCGAGCTCAGCGTTCTCGCCGATGCCATCCCCGCCGCGATGGACGCACTGGCCGTCGGCGGACGCATCGTCGTGATGAGCTATCAGTCACTCGAGGACCGCCTCGTCAAGCAGGCGTTCGCCGCAGCATCCGCATCCACAGCCCCGGCGGGTCTGCCCGTCGAGCTCCCAGAGCACGCACCGCGGTTCCGCACCCTCATCAAGGGAGCAGAGCTCGCCGGTGAGGACGAGAAGGCGCGCAACCCGCGCGCGATTCCCGTGCGCCTGCGCGCGGCCGAACGACTGAGGGATGCCGCATGAGCTCCATGACTGCCGCTGTCGAGTCGACGAGCACCGCGCCGCAGGCGCCGAAGAAGACCGAACGCCGCTTGCGGTCCGTCGCCGCCCCCGCGGCGCGTCGTCGGCCCCGGCTCGTCTACGCCCTGGTCGCACTCGCCGGTGCGGCCGTGATCGGCGCAGCGCAGATCGGGCTTTCGCTCGCGATCACGAACGACTCGTTCGTTCTCGCGGACCTGACGTCGCAGCAGCGGGAGCTGAACCTGCAGAAGAGCGCGCTGGAGGATGACCTCGCCGGCATCGAATCGCCGCAGCTGCTGGCGACCAAGGCATCCGAACTCGGCATGGTGGTCGCAGGGTCGGCGTCGTACCTGCGTCTGAGCGACTCTGCCGTGATCGGCGCGAACGCTGGGGCCGGATCGAAGTCGACCGTTGACCCGAAGGGTGGTGGGGCGGTGCACAACGCGCTGCTCGACGCCGCCGCGAAGAGCGCTGCGGCTGAGGACGAGTCCGCATCCGCAGGGGGTGCGGGCGCCGAGTCGCACCCCGACCTCCCGCCGCCCATCACCGACGGACTTCCCAGCCCGACCACCCGCTGACAACGAGATGGAGAGCGCAGCATGACGACTCGAGCAACGCGCGGCCCGCGCCGCCGGACCGTCGTCGCCCTCGCGGTGATCCTCGTCGTGCTCTGTGCGTTCGTGGTGCGGCTCATCGACATCCAGGTCGTGAGTGCGAACGAGCACGTCGAGGACTCGCTGACGGTGGGGCAGCTCGGCAGCACGAGCACGCTGCACGGTGATCGGGGCTCGATCCTCGATGAGAACGGCATCGTCCTCGCATCGAGCGTGAAGGTGTACGACGTGCAGTTGAGCCCGAGCCTGATCATGCAGCTCGAGGACGACACCGAGAAGCCGCCGAAGACCTCGTGGACCGAGGCATCGGAGAAGATCGCGGCGATCACCGGTCAGGACGCCGAGGAGCTGCGCACCGCCGTTGCCGCGAATCTCGAGGACGATCCCAGCTCGCAGTACTACCAGCTCGTGAACGGTGTCAGCACGGAGAAGTATCTCGAGCTCCGCGACCTCGGCCTCGTGTACCTGCACGCCGAAGCGCGGGAGACCAGGGTCTACCCGAACGGCGCTGTCGCCGGCAACGTGGTGGGCTACGTGGACAACGCGGGTTCGGGCCAGGCCGGCATCGAGCAGATGGAGAGCGAGTGCCTCGCCCCCACCGACGGCGAGCGCACCTACCTCCGCGGCAAGGACGGCAACGTCATACCGGGCAGCGAGCGCACGGTAGAGGCGGCGAACGGCGGCACGGTGCAGCTGACGATCGACAGCGACCTGCAGTGGTATCTGCAGCAGATGATCGCCGAAGAGGCCCAGAAGCAGGGGGCGAAGGCGGGCACGGTGACCGTCGTCGAGGTGAAGACCGGAAAGATCAGGGCTGCGGCCGAATGGCCTTCGCTCGACCCCAACGACCTCAACGCGTCGTCGCCCGATGACTGGGGAACGCGGGTGTTCGGTACGACTTTCGAACCCGGATCGACGTTCAAGGCCATCACTGCGGCGGCCGCACTCGACTCCGGGGCGGTGAACATGGGCACGACGGCCACGGTTCCCGACCACGAGGTCTTCCCGAACGGGGCGGTGATCAACGACGCCTTCCGTCACGAGCCGTACCAGTACACGCTCGCCGGGGCGCTCATCGACTCGTCCAACGTCGGCCTCTCCCACTTCGGCACGATGGTCGACGCGCAGACGCGGTTCGAATACATGAAGCGATTCGGAGTGGGCAGCGAGACTGTCGGCTTCCCCCGCGAGGAGAACGGTGTCGTCCACGCGCCGGAGAACTGGGACAGCCAGTCGCTGTACACGACGACCTTCGGGCAGGCGTTCACCGTCACCGCCCCGCAGGTGGCCGGGGCCTATCAGGCGATCGCCAACGGCGGGGAGAAGATCGATCTGTCGCTCATCGAATCGTGCATGCTCGGTGACGGCACTGTCGTGAAGCCGGATGCTCCGGAGCACGAGCAGGTCGTCTCCGAGAAGACGGCGGGCGAGGTGGCGCGCATGCTCGAGAACGTCTCGGTGCAGGGCGGTCTGAGCCAGCAGATCGAGGTACCCGGATATCGCGTCGCGACCAAGACCGGCACCGCGCAGAAGGCCGATGCCGGCGGATACATCGCCGGTCTCTACTTCACCAGCATGGTCGGGTTCGCTCCCGTCGACGACCCGCAGTACGTCGTGGTGGTCACTCTGGATGAGCCGACTAAGGTTGTATCGTCCGCCGCGACCGCGTCCGCCTTCCAGAAGGCGATGACGCAGGTGCTGAAGACGTACCGAGTCTCGCCGTCCACCGTGCCGATGGACGAGTTGCTCCCCAAGTTCAATTAGCCGGCACTGCGCCGCGCATGGAGATGTCATGATCGCTCTGCCGTTCGCCGAGATCGCTGCCATCACCGGCGGCGATCTGCGCGTCGAGGGCTCCGACAGTGCCGAGACCGTCGTGAGCGGGCTCGTCGACACGGATTCCCGGAAGATGGAGCCCGGTGGCGTCTTCGTCGCCAAGCCCGGCGCCGAGACCGACGGGCACCGCTTCGTTGCGGCCGCTGTCGAGAACGGTGCCGCTCTGGCGATCGTCGAGCACCTCGTCGATGCGCCGGTGTCGCAGATCGTCGTGCCGGATGCCGTGGGGGCCCTGGCCGCGCTGGCACGCGCTGTCGTCGCGCGAGTGCGGGCCGCAGGCGACCTGAAGATCGTCGGCATCACCGGCTCGAACGGCAAGACCACGACGAAGAATCTGCTCGCCCGCATCCTGCAGGACGAAGGAGAGACGGTCGCCCCGATCGACTCGTACAACAACGAGGTCGGGGCTCCGCTCACGATGCTCCGCGTCACGCACGACACGCGCTTCCTCGTCAGCGAGTTCGGAGCCGCCGCCCCCGGGGCGATCGCGCATCTCGCCGGTCTCGTGGAGCCGGATATCGCGGTGGTGCTCATGGTCGGCCTGGCTCACGCCGGAGGGTTCGGCGGAATCGAGACCACTGCGAAGGCGAAGGCAGAACTCATCGGCGCATCCCGCGACACTGGGCTCGCCGTACTCAACACCGACGATCCGCGCGTGTGGGCGATGCGTGAGATCGCAGCGTCCCGTGGCATGTCGGTCATGGGGTTCGGGCAGGGCGAGGCGGCGCAGGTGCGCGCATCCGACGTCGAGGTCGCAGTCGACGGCACACGGGCGCGGATCCGCGTCGGCGACGAGTCCTTCCCGATGCACCTGAAGGTCCTCGGCGCGCACCATATCTCCAATGCACTCGCCGCGATCGCCGCGGCCGGTGCGCTCGGGGTGCGTGCGGCTGACGCGATCGCCCGGATCGAGACGGTGGAGGTCGCTGAGCGCTGGCGGATGCAGCCTATGGGCGGCGACCGCGTGCGCATCATCAACGACGCGTACAACGCGAGTCCCGACTCGATGGCCGCGGCTCTGCGGACCCTCGCCCAGATCACGGGCCCGGACGAACGCACCGTAGCCGTGCTCGGAGCGATGAGCGAGCTCGGTGAGAGCGCGGGGGAGGAGCACGACCGGATCGGCCTGCTCGCCGTACGCCTCAACATCCGCCGCATCGTGGTCGTCGGGCCCGAAGCGCGGCGCCTGTATCTCTCGGTGGTCGGCGAGGGCTCCTGGGACAGCGAGGCGATCCACCTGCCTGATCAGGACGCCGCCTTCGACTACCTGCGCACCGAATTGCGCGACGGTGATCGTGTACTCGTCAAATCATCCAATTCCGTAGGGCTCCGGCACCTCGGTGATCGTCTGGGAGAATTGTTCTCGTGAGATCCCTCCTCATGGCGGCCGCCATATCGCTCGCCTTCACACTCTTCCTGACTCCGGTCTTCCTCCGACTGTTCCGACGCTGGGGCTGGGGCCAGGTCATCCGCACCCCCGAAGACATCGCGAACCCGAGTCACGAGGCGAAGCGCGGCACGCCCACCATGGGCGGCGTGATCTTCATCGTCGGCACCATCGTGGGCTACTTCACCGGCGTCTACGCCGGCGGGAGCGAACCCGCCCTCTCGGCGATCCTCGTCCTCTGGCTGATGGTCGGTTTCGGCGCGGTCGGGTTCATCGACGACTACATGAAGGTGCGTTCGCAGCGCAGTCTCGGCCTCTCGGGCTGGCGCAAGATCATCGGCCAGCTCGTCGTCATGGTCCCGTTCGGTGTCGTGGCGCTGAACTTCCCGAACCAGTTCGGGCAGACGCCGGCCAGCGGATACGTCTCGCTGTTCCGCGACATCTCGTGGCTGAACCTGTTCGCGTTCGGGGTCGTCATCGGGTGGATCGTCTACCTCATCTGGATCGCGGTCATCGGAATCGCGACATCGAACAGCGTCAACCTCACCGATGGGCTCGATGGCCTCGCCGCAGGTGCGGGCGTGTTCGTCGTCGGCGCGTACGGCCTGATCGCCTTCTGGCAGTTCAAGCAGTCGTGCGCCGGGACCGGCGTCGATCCTGGAGCGCTCGACGCGTGCTACGAGGTCCGCGATCCGTTCAACCTCGCCATCGTGGCAGCCTCCTTCGCCGCGGGGCTCATCGGATTCCTCTGGTGGAATGCGCCCAAGGCGAAGGTCTTCATGGGAGACGTCGGGTCGATGGCCATCGGCGGCGTCATCACCGCGATGGCGATCCTCACGCGCACCGAACTGCTGCTGTTCGTGATCGCCGGCGTCTTCGTCCTTTCGTCGGGCTCTGTGATCCTGCAGCGCCTGTACTTCAAGATCACCCGCGGCAAGCGGCTCTTCCTCATGAGTCCGTTCCACCATCACCTCGAGATGCGCGGCTGGCCGGAGGTGACGATCGTCGTCAGGCTCTGGATCATCGCCGGGCTCCTCGCGATCGCCGCTGTCGGTCTCTTCTACGTGGAATGGCTCACCCTCATATGACCTCGCGTGCCGACGCCCTCACCAGTTGGCATGCCGACTGGAGCGGGTTGCGCGTCGCCGTGCTCGGACTGTCGGTGACCGGCTTCGCCGTCGCCGACACGCTCACCGAGTTGGGCGCGGATGTGCTCGTCATCTCGGAACGCGCCTCCGACGAGTACCAGCGGCTCATCCCGGTGATCGGTGCGCGCCTCGTGCTCGGGCCGCTCGATGAGGCGCCGCAGGAGCTCGTGGAGTTCGCACCGGACGTCATCGTCGCCTCCCCGGGGTTCCCGCCGTCGCATCCGATCATCCGGTGGACGCAGGATGCCGGCATTCCCCTGTGGGGCGATGTGGAACTCGCCTGGCGCGTGCGCGACAAGGTCGTCCGAGCGGATGGGACGCCGGCCGACTGGGTGCTGATCACCGGTACGAACGGCAAGACGACCACCACGCAGCTCACCGCATCCCTTCTGGTCGAAGGCGGGGTGCGTGCAGCGCCGTGCGGCAATATCGGCATCCCCGTGCTGGATGCGATCCGCGACCCCGCGGGCTTCGACGTGCTCGTGGTCGAACTCTCCAGCCACCAGCTCTGGTACATCGGTCAGAGCTCGCCCGCCGGGCAGATCGTCCCGCACTCCGCGGTGTGTCTGAACCTCGCCGACGACCATCTCGTGTGGCACGGCGGTGCCGATGCCTATCGCGAGGCGAAGGCCGTCGTCTACCGGCACACGAGGGTCGCTTGCGTCTACAACAAGGCCGACGAGGCGACGCGCGCCATGGTCGAGGACGCCGATGTCACCGAAGGTGCCAGAGCCATCGGATTCGACCTCGGGGTGCCTGGTCCCAGCGATCTCGGCGTCGTCGACGGGATCCTCGCCGACCGGGCGTTCCTCGATGACCGGCGCAACAGCGCGCTGGAGCTGACCACGCTGGCGGATCTCGAACGGGTGGGGCTCTCGGCGCCCCACATCGTGCAGAACATCCTCGCGGCGAGCGCACTGGCTCGCGCTCTGGGCACGGCCCCCGAGCAGATCCGGCGTGCACTGGAGGACTTCCGCCTCGATGAGCACCGCATCCAGGTCGTCGGTCGGCACCAGGGCATCACCTGGGTCGATGACTCCAAGGCCACGAACCCGCACGCCGCCGCGTCGTCGTTGCGGGCGTATCCCGGTGCGGTGTGGATCGTCGGCGGAGATCTGAAGGGCGTCGACATCGCGGAGCTGGTGGCCGATGCGGGCCGCACGGCGAGCGCGGCTCTGGTCATCGGCGCGGAACGGACCGAGGTCGTCGCGGCATTCGAGCGACACGCGACCGACGTGCCGGTCTATGAGGTCTCCACTGGTGAGACTGATGATGTGATGACCCGCGTGGTGCAGCTGGCCGCAGGGATCGCCACCGATGGGAGCACTGTTCTACTGGCACCCGCCGCGGCATCCTTCGACCAGTTCGAGAGCTACGCGGATCGTGGCCGCCGCTTCGCCGACGCGGTGCGCAGATGGATCGACGGGGGGAGTGCCGATGACACAGGTAGCCCGCCCGCCGCGCACTGACCCAGCGCCGGCAGGCTCCAGAGGGCTCGCCGCCCGCGTCTCGCTCGGCCGGATCTTCACTCCGCCGTCGAGCGAATTCCTCCTGATCGCCTCGACGGCGCTCCTGCTGACGGTGTTCGGGATCATCATGGTCATCTCCGCGACCAGCGCCACCGAGACCGGCGTCATGGACACGGCGCTCAAGCAGGGGATGTTCGCTGTCATCGGCATCCCGCTGATGTTCCTCGTCAGCCGACTGCCGATCGGGTTCCTCAAGAAGATGGCGTGGCCCCTGCTCATCGCGGCCACGCTGATGCAGCTGCTCGTATTCACACCGCTCGGCATCGAGGACGCCGGTAACCGCAACTGGATCCGCGTGGCGGGGTTCACCATGCAGCCCTCCGAGTTCCTCAAGCTCGCACTCGCGCTGTGGGTCGCCTATGTGCTGCTGCGCAAGCGTGCACTCCTCGGAATCTGGCGGCACGTCTTCATCCCGGTGATCCCGGTCGGCCTGCTCGTCTTCGCCACGGTCATGGCCGGACGCGACCTGGGTACGGCCATGGTGCTCGTGCTCGTCCTGCTCGGCTGCCTCTTCTTCGCCGGAGTGAAGCTGCGGCTGTTCATCCTCCCGGTGCTGCTCGGTGTCGCCGGTGTCATCGCACTCGCCATCGCGAGCCCCGACCGCATGCGCCGCATCACGGCGGTCTGCTCGGATATGACCAACTACGAGCACGACTGCTACCAGTCCATCCACGCGGTCTGGGGAATGGCCAACGGCGGGATCTTCGGACTCGGACTCGGGAACTCGCAGGAGAAGTACGGCTGGCTCCCCGCGGCGGCGAACGACTTCATCTTCGCGATCGTCGGCGAGGAACTGGGCCTCATCGGCTGCCTGGTGGTTCTGGCGCTCTTCACCTTCTTCGCCGTCGGCGCGTTCCACATCATCCGCAAGACCGATGACCCCTTCATCCGCGTCGCCGCGGGTGGCATCACGGTCTGGATCCTCGGTCAGGCGCTCATCAACATCGGCGTCGTCATCGGGGTGCTCCCCGTCATGGGCGTGCCGCTGCCGTTCATGTCGCAGGGCGGAACGGCGTTGCTCTCGGTGCTGCTGGCGTGCGGTGTGCTCCTCGCGTTCGCTCGCACGATTCCTGCAACTGAACGGGGTAAGGTCACCAGGTGACCTCGTACCTCCTCGCTGGCGGCGGCACTGCCGGCCACGTCAATCCTCTGCTCGCTGTCGCCGATTCGCTGCGTGAGCGCGACCCGGAGGCGACCGTTCTCGTCCTCGGCACGAAAGAGGGGCTGGAAGCGCGCCTCGTGCCCGCGCGCGGATACGAGCTGCTCGTCGTCGACAAGGTGCCCTTCCCGCGCAGACCGAATCGGCAGGCCGCAGCGTTCCCCGGTCGCCTCCGCAAGGCGATCGCCCAGGTGCGCGCGCACATCCGCGAGCACGGCGTCGACGTCGTGGTCGGGTTCGGGGGGTACGCCTCCGCACCGGCGTACATCGCCGCGCGTCGGGAGAACGTGCCCTACATCGTGCACGAGGCCAACGCTCGTCCGGGTCTTGCGAACCGGCTCGGCGCCGGTGGAGCGGCAGCAGTCGGCGTGGCATTCGCCGGCACACCTCTCAAGGGCGGTGAGACGGTCGGGATGCCGTTGCGCCGTGAGATCGTCGGTCTCGACCGCGCCGCGCGCCGTGTCGAGGCCGCCGAAGCGTTCGGATTGGATGCCGCCCGTCCCGTGCTGCTCGTCTTCGGGGGGTCGCTCGGTGCCCAGCGATTGAATGAGGCGCTGGGTGATTCCTGGGCGGATGTGCTCGCAGCCGGATGGCAGCTGCTGCACGTCACAGGAGAGCGCAGCGACCTCGCGGACCCCGAAGTGCCGGGGTACGCGATGCGGCGCTACGTCGACAGGATGGATCTCGCCTTCGCCCTGGCCGATGTGATCGTCTCGCGCGCCGGTTCTGCGACGGTGAGTGAGATCAGCGCGCTCGGCATACCCGCGGTGTACGTGCCCTATGCGGTCGGTAACGGAGAGCAGCGCCTGAACGCGGCGTCCGCCGTCGATGCCGGTGCGGCGCTGCTGCTGGACGACGGCTCGTTCTCCGGCGACACGGTTCGTGAGGAGGTCGTCCCACTGCTCGGCGATCGTACGCGTATCGCGCGCATGGCCGATGCGGCCGAGAACGTCGGCACGCGCACCGGCACGGAGAACGTCGTGGCCATGATCGACCGGTCGCTCACGAATTAGGATGGAGAGGACATGATCAGACCCGACCTCTCCCTCCCGATTCCGGAGCACATCACCGCAGCCCATTTCATCGGGATCGGCGGTTCCGGCATGAGCGGGCTGGCGAAGATGTACCTCGACGCAGGCATCCGCGTGTCCGGTTCCGACCGCTCCGACAGCGACGGTCTTCGCGCCCTCGAGGCAGCGGGGGCGACCGTGCACGTCGGTCATGACGCCGCCCACCTCGGCGATGCCGACACCGTCGTCCACACCGGTGCGATCTGGCCGGAGAACCCCGAGTTCGTCACGGCGAAAGAACGCGGTCTGCACGTCATCCATCGCTCGCAGGCGCTGCACTGGCTGATCCGCGGGCACCGCTTGGTGTCCGTCGCGGGTGCGCACGGCAAGACGACCTCGACCGGGATGATCGTGACCGCGCTGCAGGCGCTCAGCACCGACCCGAACTTCGTCAACGGCGGGGTGATCGAGCAGCTCGGAGCATCCAGCTCGTCGGGAGCCGATGATCTCTTCGTGATCGAGGCCGACGAGTCGGATGGCACGTTCCTGCTTTACGACACCGCGATCGCGCTCATCACCAACGTCGACCCCGACCACCTCGACCACTACGGCTCCGAAGAAGCGTTCCACGACGCCTTCGTGCGCTTCGCGGATGCCGCGAGCGAAGCGGTCGTCATCTCCAGCGACGACCCGGGTGCGCTGCGCGTGCACGCCGGGCTCTCGCACTCCCGCATCATCACGTTCGGCATCGCCGATGACGCCGACGTGCGCCTGACCGAGATCTCCACCGCCGGTCCGGTCGCGGCGACGGTCAGCCATGGTGGCGTCAGCGCGCGGATGCAGCTGATCGTCCCCGGCGCCCACAACGCGATCAACGCCGCGGGCGCTGTCGCCGTGCTGATCGCGCTCGGCCATCCCCTCAGCGAGTCCGTCCGCGCGGTCGAGAGCTTCGCCGGCACGGTGCGGCGATTCGAGCTGCATGGCGTCGAGCGCGGCGTGAGCGTGTTCGACGACTACGCGCATCACCCCACCGAGGTGAAGGCGGCGCTCGAAGCGGCGCGGGGCGTCGTGGGCGAAGGACGGCTCATCGCGATCCAGCAGCCGCACACCTATTCGCGCACGCAGCACATGTACCGCGAGTTCGCCGAGGTGCTCGAGGCCTACGCCGATCACACCGTCATGCTCGACGTGTACGGCGCGCGCGAGGACCCGGTGCCCGGAGTCACCGGTGAACTGGTCAGCGACGCATTCGCAGACCAGGGGCATGTGCACTACGTGCCGGACTGGCAGCAGGCGGCGGACTACACGGCGACCGTCGCCCGCGAGGGCGACTACGTCATCACGCTGGGATGCGGCAACGTTCATCTGATCATTCCGCAGGTTCTGCAAGCGCTGCGAGAGTCCTCGACCCCCGGCGCCGAGGGCTGAACGATGCGCCGCCCGGCACCGCTGCCCGCTCCGCCCGAGGACGCGCAGCCCGCACGGACTCGCGCCCCCCGTGTCGGTGCCGGTGATGAGCCGCGCGCACCGATCGATCTGCCCGCTGCCCCTACTGAGCGCGGTCCCGCCACTGACCGCGGTCCCGCCCCGGAACCAGGGGGAGCCGAGGCCGGGGAATCCGGCCCCGAGCTCACCGAGCCCGAGTCGCTCGCGGGGCTCACCGCGCGCGACGTGTGGCGCGCCGCTCGTGCGCGCCGCAAGCGCCTGCGGGCGGAGATCCGTCGGTTCACGCAGCGCTCGAGACGTCGCAGGATCATCTGGCTGAGTGCGCTGGGGGCAGTGGTCCTGCTCGTCGGAGGCAGCGCGATCGCGGCGTACAGTCCACTGTTCGCCGTCGAGAGGATCACCGTGGTCGGCGCGTCGACCCTTGATCCAGTCCAGGTCCAGGCTGCGCTGGCAGAGCAGATCGGCACGCCGCTCGCGCTCGTCGACGACAGTGATGTGAAGGCCGCTCTCATGGCCTTCCCGCTGATCGAGAGCTATGCGCTGGAAGCGAAGCCGCCGCACGATCTGACGCTGCGGATCGTCGAGCGGACGCCGATCGGCGTGATCGAATCCGACGCCGGTTACACGCTCGTGGATGCCGCGGGCGTCGCTCTGACGACCAGCGCGCAGGTGCCCGAGGGGCAGCCGGTGCTGCACGTGGAGGGCGGCATCGATTCCGATGCGTTCGAATCCGTCGGGCTCGTCGTGCGGTCGCTGCCCGCAGACGTGCGCGGCCTGCTCTCCGATGTCTCGGCGAGCACATTGGACGATGTCGCACTGACGCTGTCGAACGGGCTGACGATCGTTTGGGGGAGCGCGGAGCAGTCCGTCGCGAAGGCGCGGACGCTGACCTCTGCAATGGCGGCGAACCCGGCTGCGCGCACGATCGACGTGTCCTCGCCGGACGTCGTCGTCGCCGGCTGATCGTCATACGCAGTCGCTGTTTCGCTCGGAAACACGCGACACGCCCGTGTCGTTGCGCGCGCACGGCGAGACGGCGCATACCGTCGATCTTGAGAACGCAATACCGGGAAATACTTTACACCTCTAGTAGAGGTTTAAGGTTCACATTCTTTCCAGGCTCGAACTATCGGAGGCCGGCCATGAGCCAGAACCAGAACTACCTCGCCGTGATCAAGGTCGTCGGCGTCGGCGGTGGCGGCGTCAACGCCGTCAATCGCATGATCGATCTCGGCCTTCGAGGCGTCGAGTTCATCGCTGTCAACACCGACGCGCAGGCGCTGCTCATGAGCGATGCCGACGTCAAGCTCGACGTCGGACGGGAGCTCACGCGCGGACTCGGCGCCGGTGCGGATCCAGAGGTCGGCCGCCGTGCGGCAGAGGACCATGCCGAGGAGATCGAGCAGGCGCTGACCGGGGCCGACATGGTCTTCGTCACGGCCGGCGAAGGCGGTGGCACTGGCACCGGAGGCGCTCCCGTCGTCGCACGGATCGCGAAGTCGATCGGCGCTCTCACCATCGGTGTCGTCACCAAGCCCTTCTCCTTCGAAGGCCGTCGTCGGCAGAGCCAGGCCGAGGCGGGCGTCGCGAAGCTGAAGGAAGAGGTCGACACCCTCATCGTCGTGCCGAACGACCGGCTTCTGGAGATCAGCGACCGCGGCATCTCCATGATCGAGGCGTTCGCCACGGCTGACCAGGTGCTCCTCGCCGGTGTGCAGGGCATCACCGACCTGATCACGACGCCCGGTCTCATCAACCTCGACTTCGCCGACGTGAAGTCCGTGATGCAGGGCGCGGGATCCGCGCTCATGGGCATCGGTTCGGCACGCGGCGCGGATCGTGCGATCAAGGCAGCCGAACTCGCCGTCGAGTCGCCGCTTCTCGAGGCGTCCATCGAGGGAGCGCACGGTGTGCTGCTCTCGATCCAGGGTGGATCGAATCTCGGCATCTTCGAGATTCACGACGCCGCAGACCTCGTCAAGGAGGCGGCGCACCCCGAGGCGAACATCATCTTCGGCACGGTCATCGACGACACGCTCGGCGACGAGGTGCGCGTGACGGTGATCGCTGCGGGCTTCGACGGGGGAGAGCCCTCGCTGCGTCTCGACCCGATGGTCGTCTCCCGCCCCGAGCCGGCTTCCCTGCCCGAGGTCACGCTGTCCGACGACGAGACCGAAGCGCCGAAGCCCTCCGAGTCGACGGGCGCCCCGCAACAGGCCCCGCGCGTCGCGACGACCAGCCTCGAGCCGGCCTTCACAGACGATGACATCGACATCCCCGAGTTCCTGAAGTAGGACACCTCGATAGATTCAGGAATCGGAGTGGACGGGTTATCCGCGCGGTTGTCCGCGATCGATGCGCAGATCGCGGACGCCGCGCGCTTGGCGGGCAGAGCACCGGGCGAGATCACGCGCATCGTCGTGACCAAATTCCACCCGGCATCCCTCGTTCGAGATCTGTACGCGCTCGGGGTACGCGATGTCGGCGAGAACCGGCAGCAGGAGCTCTCGGCGAAGCACGCCGAACTCGCCGCGGAGCTCGTCGAACTGCGCTGGCACTTCATCGGCCAGGCCCAGACGAACAAGGCCGGTGCCATCAGACGCAGCGCAGATGCCGTGCACTCGGTCGACCGCGCGAGAATCGCTGATTCGCTCCATCGTGCAGCGGAGGATCGTGCCACGGAGGACATTCAGACGCTCGACGTGCTCCTGCAGGTGAACCTCACAGAGGACACCGGCCGCGGGGGAGTCGCTCCCGGTGAGGCAGGGCGTCTTGCCGAGCACATCCTGACACTGCCGTCGCTGCGCCTGCGCGGCGTGATGGGAGTCGCACCCCTCGATGAGCGGCCCGCTTCTGCCTTCGAGCGCCTGCGAGCGGTCGCCGACGGCATCCGCGCGATCGAGCCGAGGGCGCACTGGATCTCCGCCGGCATGACCGGCGACTTCGTCGAGGCGATCGCTGCGGGTGCGACACACCTGCGGATCGGATCGGCAATCACCGGACCCCGGCCTGACCGGGGTTAACCTCGAAACAGAGCAGCCCACGTCGAACACGGAGGACACGATGGGAAACCCGCTGAAGAAGACCATGGTGTATCTCGGACTCGCCGATGAGGAAGAGGCCTACGAGGAGCAGCTTGCTCCCGCGCCCGCGCGCGCCCACCGGGAGCGCGATCGTGATCGTGATCGCGACCGCGACCGCGATCAGGAAGACGCCGCCCCCGCGCCGGTGACGCCGCTGCGCCGTCCCGTCGCCGTGCGCCAGCCCTCCGCCGGTGCCGTCAACGAGATCCTCACCGTGCACCCCAAGCAGTACCGTGACGCGCAGTTGATCGCCGAGAGCTTCCGCGAGGGCGTGCCGGTCATCATCAACCTCTCGCAGATGTCGGATGCCGACGCCCGTCGTCTTATCGACTTCGCGAGTGGTCTGTCGCTCGGGCTGTACGGACGCATCGAGCGGGTGACCAGCAAGGTGTTCCTGCTCTCGCCCGAGAACATCGCGATCTCAGGGCACGGCGGCATCGCAAGCGCTGACCCGGAGTCCGCGGGCTTCGATCAGTCCTGATCCGAAGGGCATTTTCACCGTCGTGGCAGTCGTCGCCTGGGTCGCATCCATCGTTCATCTGATCCTGCTGATCTACATCCTGGTGCTGTTCGCGCGGCTCATCCTCGATTACATCCCGCTGTTCAACCGTGGCTGGCGTCCGAAGGGCGCCGGCCTCGTCGTGGCAGAGGCCGTCTACACGGTCACAGACCCGCCGATCCGATTGTTCCGGCGCTTCATCCCTCCGCTGCGCATCGGGACCCTCTCACTCGATTTCGGGTTCACCTTCACCATGCTCGCTGTGCTGATCCTGATGTCGATCGTGCGGCAGTTCTTCTGATCGGGACTATGCTGGCACGAGGTGCGCGCCCCGGGTACGCACCTGATCAATAACAAGCCATGCTTCAGACACTGGCAACAGAACTCATCGAAAGAGGAGCCGAGATTATGGCACTGACCCCGGATGACGTCGTCACCAAGTCGTTCCAGCACGTCCGTTTCAAGGACGGCTTCGACCCGGACGAGGTCGATGACTTCCTTGACGAGATCGTCGTCGAGTGGCGCAAGGCCCTCGAGGAGAACGCTGAGCTGAAGGCGAAGCTCGCAGCCTACGAGTCGGGCGAGAAGCCTGCAGAGGCCGCGCCCGCCGAGGTCGTCGCGGTCGTAGAAGACGTCCCGGCACCCGCGGCTCCGGCGGCTCCCGCGGCTTCGCTCGGAGACGGCCTGGGGTCGACGACCGCCACTGCCGGCATCATCGAGCTCGCCCAGCGACTGCACGACGAGCATGTCGCAGAGGGTGAGGCGAAGAAGAGCCAGCTCATCTCCGAGGCGCAGACCGAGGTCGACCGCATCAACAGCGAGGCGCAGGCGAAGCAGCGCGAGGAGTCGGCTCGTCTCGAGCGCGAGCGCAATGCGCTTGAAGCTCGCATCACCGAACTGCGCAACTTCGAGCGCGACTACCGCACGCAGCTGCGCGGGTACATCGAGGGCCAGCTCCGCGACCTCGATGAGAAGTCGAACTCCACGGACTCGACTCCGGTCTCCGCGATCGGCCTGTAGGCCGACCCTTGCCCGGACGTCGTCCCCTTCGTCGGTCGGCGGCCGGCATCATCGTCGCGATCCTCGCGGTGGTGGTGCTGGCCGCCGATCAGTTCGTGAAGTACCTCACGATCGAGAACCTCCCTCTGCACGAGGTCGTTCCGGTGATCGGAGAGTTCTTCCAGCTGTACTACATCCGAAACTCCGGTGCGGCCTTCTCCCTCGGCAGCGAAGTGACATGGATCTTCACGATCGCGCTCACGGTCGTGGCGGGGATCATCGTGTGGAAGGCATTCGGGTTGCGCTCCCGTCTGTGGGCCGTGGCCCTGGGATGCCTTCTCGGCGGTGTGCTCGGCAACCTCACTGATCGACTGCTCCGCGAGCCCGGATTCGCTGTCGGCCATGTCGTCGACATGATCTCGATGCCGTGGATGATGCCGGCGATCTTCAACGTCGCCGATATCTTCATCGTGTGCAGCATGATCTCCATCGCGCTGCTGGTGATTCTCGGCATCCGATTCGACGGCACACGCGAGAAGGACCACGTCGAGTCCTCCGATGCCGAGACCCACGATGCCGCGACCCGGACCTCGGCTGAGGTCGAGACCGAGGGTCTCGAGAAGGGCCGCTGATCGTGGAATCACGATCCCTGCCGGTGCCTGACGGGTTGGACGGCGTCCGGGTCGATGCGGCGTTGGCGAAGATGCTGGGCTTCTCCCGCACCTTCGCCGCTGACGTCATCGCCGGAGGGGGCGCGCGCCTCGACGGAGCCGTGCTCGACAAATCCGATCGCCTGCGCGGCGGCGGGTGGCTGGATGTCGAGTGGCAGCCGAAGCAGGGGCCGACGATCGTCCCGATCGATGTGCCCGACCTCGGCATCGTCTACGACGATGACGACATCGTCGTCATCGACAAGCCGACCGGTGTCGCGGCGCATCCGTCGCTCGGGTGGGAAGGGCCGACGGTCCTCGGCGCCCTCGCCGGTGCGGGCTTCCGCATCGCCACGAGCGGTGCTGCCGAGCGCGCAGGCATCGTCCATCGACTCGATGTCGGAACGAGCGGACTCATGGTGGTCGCGAAGTCCGAGTCCGCGTACACGGCGCTCAAGCGCGCGTTCAAGGAGCGCACGGTCGAGAAGATCTATCACGCCGTGGTGCAGGGACATCCTGATCCGCTGGTCGGGACCATCGACGCGCCGATCGGGCGGCACCCGAATCACTCGTGGAAGTTCGCCGTCATCCCCGACGGCAAACCATCAGTGACCCACTACGAGACGCTCGAGGCGTTCCCCGGAGCCTCCCTGCTCGAGATCCATCTCGAAACCGGTCGCACGCACCAGATCCGCGTGCACATGGCCGCTCATCGGCATCCCTGCGTCGGCGATCCGCTCTACGGCGCCGATCCGACGATCTCGGCCCGCCTGGGGCTCACGAGACAGTGGCTTCACGCTCACAGGCTCGCGTTCGAGCACCCGTCCACGGGTGAATGGGTGCAGTTCGAATCGCCGTACCCGGATGATTTCGTGCATGCGCTCGACGTCCTCCGTGGCGACTGATCGGACATCAGAGCGAACTCTCCCCGGCCGCTGCCACGGCCGCATCGAGCGTGCGCACCAGGAACGCGACGAGCTCGGGATCGTCGGCGAAGTCGTCAGCGGCGACGCTGACGAAGACCTCTTCGGCGAATGACACCCAGGCCCGCAGCGCCATGCGCATCGTGCGGGTGTCGGGCACGCCGAGCTCGATGAAAGCCTCTCGAAGGTACTCGGCATTGAGGTCGCGCGATTCGTCGACCACCGCCCGCACCGTCGGATCGCCGCTGGCGACACCCCGCACCAGCGAGAGGAAAGTGCCGCGGTGCTCGCGGACGAAGGCGGCGAGACGACGCAGGGTGTCGCGGATGCGCTCTCGTGGTGCCAGGTCGGCGCGCGGCGCTGTGGCCTGCAGCAGGCTGTCGCGTGCGGCGGTCACCACGGTGCGATGCATGCCCTGCTTCGAATCGAAGTAGTGGAACAGGAGCGCGCGCGACACGCCGGCCCGTCGCGCGAGCTCGTCCATCGAGAGCTCGTCGAGCGGATGATCGGCGAGGAATCCTACTCCGGCGATGATGAGCTGGGTACGACGGCCTTCCGGCGTCAGGCGACTGCGGCGCTCGGTGGGCATGACGTCAGCCTACCGATCAGCGCGACCTGCCGAGATGCTATTGACTCTGAGTCAATGAGAGTTATGCTCGAACTCGCGCCGTCAACGATGACGGTTCGAGATCAGGAGGATCGATGAAGTTCCCATCACTCACGAAATCCCATGCAGGCCGCGTCACGCTCGCCGCCGTGCCGGTAGGCGCTGTTGCCGCACTGCTGCTCGGAGGGGTCGCACAGGGCGCCGTTCCCGTCTCGTTCGCCGTCTCCGGCAGCCAGTTCCAGATCTCTGCGAGCCAGCTCGAGGGCACGGGTTTCTCACAATACGCCGGCATCGCCACGGACTCCGAGGGCACGGAGCACACGGTGGCCATCGCCAACATCAAGAGCGCGACCCTGAGCGACCTCTGCCAGTCGGTGATCACCGAGACGCCGCTGGGCAAGGTCGGTGTGCTCATCAAGGCGGGGGGCGGCGGGAACCCGGCGAGCGCCTCGGATCTGCAGATCGGGATGACCGGTCTCGCAGGTGATGCATCGTTCGGCAACATCCGCATCGGCGTGGATGCATCGACCGTGGCAACGGAAGCCAAGGGGACCGCCGGCGAGTTCGCTCAGGATGCCGACACCGTCTCGATCTCGGGCCTGCAGCAGACCGCATGGAGCACTCAGGCCTCGGTGTTCACGCTGACGGGCATGACGCTCGAGCTGACGGACGGTTCGACCCCGTGCTTCTGACCAGATCGAGCGCCGCGGCATCGACGCGGCGCTCCGCGCGTCGGCCGCGGAGCGCATTCGCATCCTGGCGTCGCGGCCGACCGTTCATCGGCGGATTGCTGGTGGCCCTCGCCGGGATCGAGATGTTCTTCTCAGGGCAGCTCGACATCGGTCATCTGCACGTGCAGCTGGGCATCGAGGGGCTGCAGGCGACGATCATCCCCGTCGTGCTGATCCTGCTCGGCGCTCTCTCGCTCGCGATGCCCGCGCACCACGTGTTCTACGGCGTCCTCTCGCTGGCTGTCGGCCTCTACGCGCTGATCGGAGTGAATCTCGGAGGCTTTCTGATCGGAACGGTCGTCGCTTGCGTGGGAGGGGTGCTCGTGGTCGCCTGGATGAGTCCGGATGCGGGTTCCGTCGCCGATAGGCGCGGCGCGGTGCGACAGGAGGCGGCAGAGGAGGGGGCGGAGTGACGTCGCGGCGACTGCGCGCCGGGGCCGTGATGGCATCGCTCCTGCTCACCGCGCCCCTGATCGTCAACGCTGCGCCCATCCCGAGGCACACCGGCTTCTGCGACTCATTCCTCTCGTTCCTCTGTCCTGACTCGGATCCGGACCCGGAGGAGACCTCGACTCCGGATCCCACGGGGCCCACGGATCCGGATGACCCGACGGATCCGGATGACCCGACCTCACCGGACCGGACAGACCCGGAGGTCGTCGATCCGACGGCTCCGCCGTCCGTGTCATCCCGCCCGGATGAGGATCCTGTTCCCGCCCCAGTGGACGAGGGTGCTCCGATCTTCACCGGCGTTCCTGCGGCGATGGGGGCGGGAGGACTCTCATTCACCGGCCTGCGCGGGATCAGCATCGTCAGCGTTCCCACCATCGACGGCAGCACCGTGCGCGCGCTCCGGATCGACGCCGAGTCGATCACCATCAGGGGATTCTCCCTGACAGTGCGTCCGCCGGACGAGCCGGGGCTCGTCACCACCGCCGACACGATGTCGTTGGAGGGCGACGTGTCGGTGTACCTCGGGTCGGTCACGGCGACCGGCCGCGGGGGAGAGGGGATCACGCTGGGCCTCGACACACCGCCGGCCCTCACCGACGTCGAGCCGGGACTGCTGAACGTCTCGATGGGCCTGGTCGGCTCGGTCGCCGACTCGATCCACTACACGAACACGGATCAGCACATCGTGGAACTCGACGAGGGGTGATGCGTCGGGGCCCCGACGTCGGAGCCCCGACGTAGACTCGATGACGTGGCATCCGACTCCTTCGTACACCTTCACGTTCACAGCGAGTACTCGATGCTCGACGGCGCGGCGAAGATCAGTGCGATGACGCAGGCGGCTGCCGAATACGGCATGCCGGCCATCGCCGTCACCGACCACGGCAACACCTTCGCAGCGTTCGAGTTCTACAACGCGGCCAGGAATGCCGGCGTGAAGCCGATCATCGGCCTCGAGGCGTATGTGACCCCCGGCACCCACCGCAGCGACAAGTCGCGCGTCGCCTGGGGATCACCGGATCAGAAGAGCGATGACGTCTCTGGCTCTGGTGCGTACACCCACACGACGATGTGGAGCCAGAGCACCGAGGGCATGCACAACCTGTTCCGGTTGAGCTCGCTCTCGAGCATCGAGGGCTACTACTTCAAACCCCGTATGGACCGGGAACTGCTGCAGACCTACAGCAAGGGCCTGATCGCGACGACCGGGTGCCCGTCGGGCGAGATCCAGACCCGCCTGCGCCTTGGCCAGTACGACGCCGCGCGGGCGGCTGCCGCCGAGTTCCAGGACATCTTCGGCAAAGAGAACTACTTCACCGAGATCATGGATCACGGCCTCTCCATCGAGCGCCGAGTCATCGGCGATCTGCTGAAGATCTCCAAAGACCTGAGCATTCCGCTGGTCGCCACCAACGACTCGCACTACACGCACCAGCACGAGGCGGATGCCCACGAGGCTCTTCTCTGCGTGCAGTCCGGTTCGACGATGGACGACCCGAACCGCTTCAAGTTCAGCGGCGACGGCTACTACATCAAGACCGCGCAGGAGATGCGCCAGATGTTCCGCGATCATCCTGAGGCGTGCGACAACACGCTCCTGATCGCCGAGCGGTGCGAGGTCGAGTTCGACACCGCAGCGAACTACATGCCGCGCTTCCCGGTGCCCGATGGTGAGACCGAGGACAGCTGGCTCATCAAGGAGGTCGAGGCCGGCCTGCACTACCGCTACCCGAACGGCATTCCCGACAAGGTGCGCAAGCAGGCCGAGTACGAGACCGGCATCATCCTGCAGATGGGATTCCCGGGCTACTTCCTCGTGGTCGCCGACTTCATCAACTGGGCCAAGGACAACGGCATCCGGGTGGGTCCCGGCCGCGGATCCGGTGCCGGCTCCATGGTCGCCTACGCGATGAAGATCACAGACCTCGATCCGCTCGAGCACGGACTGATCTTCGAGCGCTTCCTCAACCCCGATCGCGTCTCGATGCCCGACTTCGACGTCGACTTCGATGACCGGCGCCGTGGCGAGGTCATCGACTACGTGACCGAGAAGTACGGCTCTGAGCGCGTGGCCCAGATCGTCACCTACGGCACGATCAAGTCCAAGCAGGCGCTGAAGGATGCCGGCCGCGTGCTCGGCTTCCCGTTCAGCATGGGCGAGCGGCTGACCAAGGCGATGCCGCCGCCCGTGATGGGCAAGGACATGGAGCTCGGCGGCATGTTCGACCCCGAGCACAAGCGCTACAAAGAGGCCAGCGAGTTCCGCGCCCTCATCGAGACCGACCCAGAGGCCAAGACGGTGTTCGACCGCGCCCTCGGTCTCGAAGGGCTGAAGCGGCAATGGGGCGTGCACGCGGCTGGCGTCATCATGTCGAGCGAGCCCCTGCTCGACATCATCCCGATCATGCGCCGCGAGCAGGACGGCCAGATCGTCACGCAGTTCGACTACCCGTCGTGCGAATCTCTCGGCCTCATCAAGATGGACTTCCTGGGGCTGCGAAACCTCACCATCATCTCCGACGCGCTCGACAACATCCGCACGAACCGTGGCGAAGACCTCGATCTCGAGCATCTCGCGCTCGACGATCGACCTTCTTACGAACTGCTCACGAGGGGTGACTCGCTCGGCGTCTTCCAGCTCGATGGCGGGCCCATGCGCTCACTGATGCGGCTCATGAAACCGGACAACTTCGGCGACATCTCGGCGCTCATCGCGCTGTACCGACCTGGCCCGATGGGCGCCAACTCCCACACCAACTACGCGCTGCGCAAGAACGGCCTGCAGCCGATCACCCCGATCCACCCCGAGCTCGAAGAGCCGCTGAAAGACATCCTCGAGGAGTCCTACGGTCTGATCATCTATCAGGAGCAGGTGATGGCCATCGCCCAGAAGGTCGCCGGCTTCAGCCTCGGCCAGGCCGACATCCTGCGTCGCGCGATGGGAAAGAAGAAGAAGTCCGAACTCGACAAGCAGTACGAGGGCTTCCAGGCCGGCATGCACTCGAACGGGTTCGGCGACGGTGCGGTCAAGGCGCTGTGGGACATCCTGCTGCCGTTCTCCGACTACGCCTTCAACAAGGCGCACTCCGCCGCGTACGGCGTCGTGTCGTACTGGACGGCCTATCTCAAGGCCCACTATCCGGCCGAGTACATGGCGGCTCTGCTGACGAGCGTCGGCGACTCCAAGGACAAGATGGCGATCTACCTCAACGAGTGCCGCCGAATGGGCATCAAGGTCCTGCCGCCGGATGTCCGCGAGTCGATCAACTACTTCGCCGCCGTCGGAGAAGACATCCGTTTCGGGCTCGGCGCGGTGCGCAATGTCGGCAGTAATGTCGTCGAAGGCATCATCAAGGCCCGCGAGAAGGACAGCTTCGACTCCTTCCACGACTTCTTGAAGAAGGTCCCGCTGCACGTCTCGAACAAGCGCACTGTCGAGTCGTTGATCAAGGCCGGAGCATTCGACTCGATGGGGGACACCCGTCGGGCTCTGATGGAGATCCATGAGGATGCCACCGAAGCCGCCGTCGATCAGAAGCGCAACGAGGCGCAGGGAGCCATCGGGTTCGACTTCGACAGCCTGTATGACGCGCATGAAGAGGCGCCGCCGGCGAAGGTCCCCGATCGTCCGGAGTGGGTGAAGAAGGACAAGCTGGCCTTCGAACGGGAGATGCTCGGGCTCTACGTGTCCGATCATCCCCTCGCAGGGCTCGAAGTTCCCCTTGCCAAGCACGCTTCGATCTCGATTCACAATCTGCTCGCCTCCGAAGATCTTCAGGACGGCGATCAGGTCACGGTCGCCGGTCTCGTCACGAGCGTGCAGCACCGTGTGGCGAAGGCCAGCGGCAACCCGTACGGCATGATCACGATCGAGGACTTCAACGGTGAGGTCACCGTCATGTTCATGGGCAAGACGTACACCGAGTTCCAGCACACGCTGCAACAGGATGCCATCCTCGCGGTCCGCGGGCGCGTGTCACGGCGCGATGACGGCCTCAACCTCCACGCGCAGTCGGCGTTCGCGCCCGACGTCGGGTCGTTCGATACTGCGGGTCCGCTCTCGTTGCTTCTGGCAGAGCAGCGCGCAACCGAGCAGGTGATGAACGAGCTCGCCGATGTGCTGCACAGGCACAACGGCGAGACAGAGGTGACGCTGCGGGTGCACCGTGGGCAGACCGCCAAAGTGTTCGAAGTGCCGATGCCGGTGAAGGTCTCGGCAGATCTGTTCGGCGACCTCAAATCGCTGCTGGGTCCGGCGTGCCTCGGGTAGTATCGGGACCCATGAGTACGGACGCACCGGAAGAGCTCTTCTCCGACGACGAAGGCGTGCTCTACGCCGAACAGGTCACCCCGCAGCACGGCATCCTGGGGTTCACGCTGCGTGAACTCCTCATCGTCGCCGCGTGGCTCGTGCTGTTCGTCACGTCGTTCTTCCCCGTCGGATGGGGCCCGGCGCTGTGGGCGCAGGGCATCAGCTGGCTGATCCCGCTCGGACTGCCGACCGTGGCAGTCTTCCTGATCGTTCTCCGGCGATTCTCGCCGGATGGGATCCGCCGCGTCGGCTCGCTGGGAATCGATCAGTTCGCCGCGGTGGCGTTCTCGATCGGTGCACTCTGGTGGGCGCAGGTCCTGTGGGAGTTCATCGCCGCTTCTGTGCTCAACGGCACGTACGGTGTCATCTGGGTACCGTGGGTTCAGCTCTCGGCGCTTGTCGCGCTGGTCGTGGTCACCGTGTTCGCGCCGATCATCCCCGGGCTCCGCGAGGACTTCCACGGTCGCCTCGTGACACTCGCTCACCGCAACGCGAATCCGGTGCGCCCGGTGGTCGCTCGACCCCGCCCCGAACGGCCCGCTGCGCCGGCCGTCGCCGACGGACTCGACAACGACGCGCAGATCGCCGATTCCTTCGATGAGGAATCCGTCGACGAGACCACGCACGAGTCCATCGACCAGCACGGTCTGGGCGGGAGCGTGCCGCTGACCGAGCACGCGTCGAGCGGTGAGATCGGCGCCGTCATCGAGATCGACGAGAACTATGCTCCGGGTTACGTGAGAACCCCGAATGAGTCGCTGGCCTCCCTCGAGGAAGAGCTGGTCGAAGCGGAAGACCTCGCTGACGACGTCCTCGCAGAGGAAGCCCTCGCCGAGGACGAAGCCCTCGCAGACGAGAGCGGCCAGGATGTCCTGGGCGGATCCGCCCAGGAGCAGACTCAGCCGTTCTGGGCGCTGGCTCCCACCGAGCGCGATGTGGTCGATGAACAGGGCGATCCGCTGTTCCGGATCGGCCCCAACGCCTGGGCACTGGTGATCGAGGATCGCGGCGGTGCCTACGTGGTCCGCCATGATGATGGGCGCATCGGCTATCTCCACGAAATCGCAGGCATCACGAGAGGCTGACGTGCGTACGATCGACCTGCGGGGGCGCGAGCTCTCGCCAGCAGACATGCTCGCAGTCGTTCCGCGCGCCGCGCAGGCGCGTGCCGAGGCGCTCGAGACGGCGGCTCGGATCGTCGCCGACGTCCGTGACGATGGCGAGAGCGCCCTGCGTGTTCAGGCGGAGGGATTCGACCGCGTCACCGGTCACGACATCCGCGTTCCGGCACAGCACATCGACGACGCCGTCGCCGCGCTCGCTCCCGAGGTCAGGACCGCGCTCGAAGAAGCGATCCGCCGCGTCCGGCAGGCATCCGCGGCTCAGGTCCCCGACGAGCGAGTGACGCGGATCGATGACGGGGCGGTCGTGGCGCAGCGGTGGCAGCCGGTGAACCGCGTCGGCGTCTACATTCCGGGCGGCAAGGCGGTCTACCCGTCGAGCGTGATCATGAACGTCGTACCAGCGCAGGTCGCCGGCGTGCAGCAGATCGCACTCGCCTCGCCGCCGCAGCACGACCAGGACGGGCGCATCCACCCCACCATCCTCGGTGCGGCAGGCCTCCTCGGAATCACCGAGGTCTACGCGATCGGCGGCGCCGGAGCGATCGGCGCCTTCGCCTATGGAGTGGAAGAGCTCGGTCTCGATCCGGTCGACGTGGTCTCCGGCCCTGGCAACAACTACGTCGCCTCCGCCAAGCGCGTTGTGGCCGGTGCGGTGGGCACCGACTCCGAGGCAGGGGCGACGGAGATCCTCGTCGTCGCAGACGGTGCGGCCGATGCCCGGCTGATCGCCGCCGACCTCGTGAGCCAGGCAGAGCACGATGAGCAGGCTTCCGCCGTGCTCGTCACCGACGACGAACCGCTCGCCGAGCGCGTCACGGCGGAGATCCTCCGCCTCGCGGCCGCCACGAGGCACAGCGAACGCGTCTCGATATCGCTCGAGGGTCCGCAGTCGGCCATCGTGCTCGTCGATGACCGGGCCATGGCCACGGCGTTCAGCAACGCGTACGCGCCTGAGCACCTCGAGCTGCACCTCGTCGATGCGCAGAAGGCGGCATCCGCTTTCACGAGCGCCGGTGCGATCTTCGTCGGCGACCAGACCCCGGTGAGTCTCGGCGACTATATGGCCGGCAGCAACCACGTTCTCCCGACCGGAGGTCAGGCGCGCTATGCGCCCGGTCTCGGGGCCTACACCTTCCTGCGGCCCCAGCAGGTCATCTCGTACGATCACTCGGCACTCGCCGCGGTCCGCGAGAGCGTCGTCGCGCTGGCGCACTCCGAGGTGCTCCCGGCTCACGGTGAAGCGATCGAGGCCCGCTTCCAGGATGGGGACGACGCAGCGGCTACGCTGTAACACCATGCACTGCCCCTTCTGCCGTCATCCCGACTCCCGTGTGATCGACTCGCGCACCAGCGATGACGGACTCTCGATCCGCAGGCGTCGGCAGTGCCCGGAGTGCGGTGGCAGGTTCACCACCACCGAGACGGCGAGCCTCAACGTCATCAAGCGCTCCGGCGTCATGGAGCCGTTCAGCCGCGAGAAGGTCATCGCCGGGGTGCGAAAGGCCTGTCAGGGACGACCCGTGACCGAGGCCGACCTCGCGATCCTCGCCCAGCGCGTCGAGGAAGCGGTCAGACAGACCGGCGTATCCCAGCTCGATGCGAATGAGATCGGCCTGTCGATCCTCGGACCGCTGCGTGATCTCGACGAGGTCGCCTACCTGCGTTTCGCGAGCGTCTATCAGGCATTCGAGTCGCTCGACGATTTCGAGACCGCGATCACCGACCTGCGGGCGGACCATGGCGGGTCGGAATCGGCGACCGCCGACCTGTAATCTGGCAGGGATGTATCCCCTTCTCTTCCGCGCTGTCCTGACGCGCTTCGAGCCCGAGTTCGCACACCACCTCGGAATGACGGTCATCCGTGTGCTCGGCGTGCCGCCGTTCTCGTGGGTGACGAGGGCGCTCTGCACCCGGCCTGCCGAAGAGCGGGTCAAGACTCTCGGGCTCTCCTTCGATTCGCCGTTCGGGATCGCAGCCGGCTTCGACAAGAACGCCGTGGGAGTCCGAGGACTTGCCGCCCTCGGATTCGGACACGTCGAGATCGGAACCGTCACGGCGATCGCTCAGGACGGCAATCCGAAGCCCCGACTGTTCCGGCTGACAGCGGACCGCGCCCTGATCAATCGGATGGGCTTCAACAATGCCGGGGCGGATGCTGCGGCGAAGCGGCTGACGCGGCTGCGTCGTCGTCGACCGAAGACGGTCATCGGGGTGAACATCGGCAAGAGCCGGGTCGTCGAGGTCGAGAACGCGACTGCGGACTACGTCGCGAGCGCCACGGTGCTCGCCCCTCTCGCCGACTACCTCGCCGTCAACGTCTCATCGCCGAATACGCCGGGGCTGCGCGGCCTGCAGGCGGTCGAGACGCTGGCGCCGCTGCTGCGTGCGGTGAAGGGCGCCGCCGGTGCGACGCCGCTGCTGGTGAAGATCGCACCTGACCTGCCCGACGACGAGATCGCCGCGATCGCGCGACTCGCTGTGGACGAGGGGCTCGACGGTGTCATCGCGCACAACACCACGATCGGTCGCAGCGGGCTCGAGACCGACCCGACGGTCATCGAGGCGGCGGGCGCTGGTGGGCTCTCCGGAGCGCCGTTGCGCGAGCGCTCGATGGAGGTCCTGCGCGTGGTGCGCGATGCGGTGCCGAATGAATTCTGCGTCATCTCGGTGGGTGGTGTCGAGACGGCATCCGATGTGCGGGAACGGCTGGATGCCGGCGCGACCCTCGTGCAGGGCTACACCGCGTTCCTGTACCGCGGCCCGTTCTGGGCGCGGCAGATCAACAGGGGACTGCGGTTCAGTCGGGGTACTGCCCGCGCTTGACCTGAGGCTTCGGCATGCGCATGAAGCGCATCTGCAGGGAGCGCATCGCCGCGTACCAGCCGAGGCCGCGCTCCTGGCGCTCCTTGCCGAACTTCGCGGCGGTCTTCCTCTTCACGCGTGCGCTGAGGAGGATCATGTCGAGCACGGCGAGGATGATGAATCCCCACAGTCCGATGAAGGCATAGAACGAGAAGGTCGGGTTCGGCACGAGGGACACGAGGATCACGATGACCATCAGCGCCATCACCCACTCGGAGAGGTGCCAGCCGGCGTCGACGTAGTCGCGTACCCAACGGCGCTGCGGACCCTTGTCGCGCGCGGGCAGGTACTTGTCCTCGCCGGCGGCCATTCCGGCCTGGGCGCGCTCCCGCTGCTCGCGCATCTGCTCCTTGGCAGCGGCGCGCGCCTCTTTCGTGTCGGCGACGAGCGGGCGGCGGCGCGCTGCTTCCTGCTGTGCCCGACTCGGCGTCGGCCGTCCCTTGCCGACGGCCGGCGTCTCGGGGGACTCGTCGTTCGTCGACGGGGTGGAAGTGGCCACGGAGCTCCTCGGGTCAAGAATGCGGTGAAGCCTTAAGATTACTCGCATGACTTCTGTCCCGCCCACAGCTGAGCCCGCCGTCGAATCCGCTGTCACGGAGGCTGTGCACCTCGGCATCCCGAGCGCACTCTCCGATCTGGGGGATCTGGTGCGCATCCCCGGCATCGCCTGGCCGTCATTCGATCAGTCCCAGCTCGAGCGCAGCGCGGAACGGGTGGCAGCCCTCGCCGAGCGGACGGGCGTCTTCGACGAGGTGCGCATCCTCCGCGCAGCGATCCCCGGCACGGATGAGGTCGGTCAGCCGGCGGTCCTCGCCGCACGGCCGGCGCGCAACGGCAAGCCGACCATCCTGCTCTACGCGCATCACGACGTGCAGCCTCCCGGCGATGACGCGCTGTGGGAGACTCCTCCCTTCGAGCCGACCGTCCGCGGAGGTCGGCTCTACGGTCGGGGAGCGGCCGATGACAAGGCCGGCATCATGTCGCACATCGCCTCGCTGCGCGCCGTGCACGAAGTGCTCGGAGACGACCTCGACCTGGGGGTCTCGCTGTTCGTCGAGGGCGAAGAAGAGTACGGCTCCCGCTCCTTCGCGCAGTTCCTCAGCGACAACGCGGAATCCCTGCGCGCCGACGCGATCGTTGTCGCCGACTCCGGCAACTGGGATTCAAGTACCCCGGGCCTGACCGTCTCGCTGCGCGGCAACGCCCGCTTCACTCTGACCGTGCGCACGCTCGAGCATGCTTCGCACTCCGGGATGTTCGGGGGAGCGGTACCCGATGCGATGATGGCGACCACACGGCTGCTCTCGACGCTGTGGGATGCGGAGGGCGCCGTCGCCGTCGAGGGGCTGACAGAGCGCGACGCACCGACTCCCGACTACAGCGAGGACACGCTGCGCGAGGAGACGGGCCTTCTTCCCGGCGTGACTCCCGTCGGGAGAGGAAGCATCCTGAGCCGGATCTGGAACAAGCCGGCCGTGACGGTCATCGGAATAGACGCCACGAGCGCAGAGGCGGCATCCAACACGCTCCTTCCCGAGGTGACGGTGGTCATCAGTGCCCGTGTCGCCCCGGGGCAGAGCGGTGCGGAGGCGTACGCGGCCCTCGAGGACCACCTGCGCGCCCATGCGCCGTTCGGGGCGGAACTGACGTTCTCCGACGTCGATCTCAGCGACGGCTTCCTCGTGGACACGAGCGGTTGGGCAGTGGCGATGGCCCGCCAGGCCATGACCGACGGCTACGGGGCCGACGCCGTCGACCTCGGAGTGGGAGGATCGATCCCGTTCATCGCCGACCTCGTCGACGAGTTCCCCGAGGCGCAGATCCTCGTCACCGGTGTCGAGGATCCGCACTCGCGCGCGCATAGTCCGAATGAGTCGCTGCACCTGGAGACGTTCCGTCATGCGGTGCTCACCGAGGCGCTGATGCTCACGCGCATGAACGCGATCACGCGGTGAGGGCCCTTCCGCGGCTCCCGGCGGTAGAATCGCAGTAAGCCAGCCGTGCGTCAGCGCGGCCCGTCACAAGGAGCGACATGAGCGACACCACCATCACTTCCGAGACCACGGCCGCCCACGGCGTCACTCTCACCGAGGCTGCCGCGACGAAGGTGAAGAGCCTGTTCGAGCAGGAGGGCCGCGATGACCTCCGCCTGCGCGTCGCCGTTCAGCCGGGCGGATGCTCCGGACTCATCTACCAGCTGTACTTCGACGAGCGCTATCTCGAGGGCGACGAGACCGTCGACTTCGACGGTGTCGAGGTCATCATCGACAACATGAGCGTGCCGTACCTCGATGGTGCGGCGATCGATTTCAAGGACACGATCTCGGAGCAGGGCTTCACGATCGACAACCCGAACGCGGCGGGCAGTTGCGCCTGCGGTGACAGCTTCCACTGAGCATCAGCCGAGTCCCGCCTGCGTGGTTGGCGTGAATCACGTGTGAGCTTGCCCTAGACTGGATGAGCCCTGTCCGCGATCTTGAAAGGTGCATCGTGCCCTCGAAACGCCGCCTTCGTTGGGCCGCCATTCCTCTGGGAATCGCGGCAGTTGTGGCCTTGGCGGGATGTTCTCCCACCGAGCTCCACGGATTCCTCCCGGGATTCGTCGAAGACGGCACTGCCGCCACGAACCAGACCGACCGTGTCGCGTCGCTCTGGGTGAACTCGTGGATCGTGCTGCTCGTCGTCGGCATCATCACGTGGGCGCTGATGGGGTGGGCCGCGATCGCCTACCGCCGCCGCAAGGGGCAGACCGGTCTTCCGGTGCAGATGCGCTACAACATGCCCATCGAGATCTTCTACACGGTCATCCCGTTGATCCTCGTCATGGCGATGTTCTTCTTCACAGCCCGTGACCAGGCCGAGATCGAGACGCAGTGGGGCGACGACGCAGACGTCCAGATCACCGCGATCGGCAAGCAGTGGGCTTTCGACTTCATGTACGAGGGCGAAGACGACGACCTCTCGGACGCCGTCTGGACCATGGGCGTCCAGGCTGACCCCGATGCGAACGGCAACATCGACAAGGACGCCCTCCCGACGCTCGTCCTCCCTGTCGACCAGAAGGTGCAGATCAGCCTCCAGTCGCGCGATGTCGCGCACTCGTTCTGGATCATCGACTTCCTTTACAAGAAGGACATGTACATCGGCAAGGACAACTCCTGGTCGTTCATCCCGACCCGTGTCGGCGAGTACGACGGGAAGTGCGCCGAGCTCTGCGGCGAGTACCACTCCATGATGCTGTTCAACGTCAAGGTCGTCGAGCAGGACGAGTACGACGCGTACATCGAGTCGCTCCGCGACAAGGGCGACGTCGGTGACATCAACAGCGCGTATGACCGCCTCGGCAACCTCCCGGGCACAGGCGCCCCGGGCACGGACTCCGAGGAAGAGGGAGAGTAAATCCTCATGACCACCAACAATGAGGCCTCCGGTCAGCCGGCCGGTGCTCGTCCGACCGCGACTCCTGCCCGTCAGGCCGCACTGCTGACCTCCTCCCGTACGGAGCAGAAGGGCAACATTGTCGTCAAGTGGATCACGTCCACTGACCACAAGACGATCGGGTACATGTACCTGATCAGCTCCGTGCTGTTCTTCCTCCTCGGCGGTGTGATGGCCCTCGTCATCCGTGCAGAACTGTTCGCTCCCGGGATGCAGATCGTCCCCACCAAGGAGCAGTACAACCAGCTCTTCACGATGCACGGCACGATCATGCTGCTGATGTTCGCGACGCCTCTGTTCGCCGGGTTCGCCAACGCGATCCTCCCGCTGCAGCTCGGCGCGCCCGACGTGGCATTCCCTCGCCTCAACGCCTTCGCCTTCTGGCTGTTCGCGTTCGGCTCGATCATCGCCGTCGCCGGCTTCCTCACCCCTCAGGGTGCGGCGTCCTTCGGATGGTTCGCCTACCAACCTCTGGCGAACGCGTCGTTCTCGCCGGGCGCGGGTGGAAACCTCTGGATGGTCGGCCTCGGAATGTCCGGATTCGGAACCATTCTCGGAGCGGTGAACTTCATCACCACGGTGATCACGATGCGTGCACCGGGTATGACGATGTGGCGCATGTCGATCTTCTCGTGGAACACGCTCATCACCAGCCTCCTGATCCTGATGGCGTTCCCCGTGCTCGCCGCGGCCATCTTCGCCGCTGCGGCCGACCGCATCCTGGGCGCCCATGTCTACGACCCGGCCAACGGCGGCGTGCTGCTGTGGCAGCACCTGTTCTGGTTCTTCGGGCACCCCGAGGTCTACATCATCGCGCTGCCGTTCTTCGGCATCGTCTCCGAGATCTTCCCGGTGTTCAGCCGCAAGCCGATCTTCGGTTACAAGACGCTGATCTATGCGACGATCTCGATCGCTGCGTTGTCGGTGTCGGTGTGGGCGCACCACATGTACGTCACCGGTGGAGTGCTGCTGCCCTTCTTCGCGCTGATGACCATGCTCATCGCCGTGCCGACAGGTGTGAAGATCTTCAACTGGATCGGAACCCTCTGGCGAGGCTCCGTCACGTTCGAGACGCCGATGGTGTTCTCGTTGGGCTTCCTGGTCTCGTTCGTCTTCGGCGGTCTGACCGGCGTCATCCTCGCATCGCCTCCGTTGGACTTCCACATCAGCGACACGTACTTCGTGGTCGCCCACTTCCACTACGTGGTCTTCGGCACGGTCGTGTTCGCGATGTTCGCCGGGTTCTACTTCTGGTGGCCGAAGTGGACCGGCCGCATGCTCAACGAGCGTCTCGGCTACGTGCACTTCTGGATGCTGTTCATCGGTTTCCACATGACGTTCCTCATCCAGCACTGGCTGGGCGTCGATGGCATGGTCCGCCGTTATGCCGACTACTCCGCGGCAGACGGCTGGACCTGGGGCAACCAGGTCTCCACCATCGGTGCGATCATCCTCGGTGCCTCGATGCTTCCGTTCTTCCTCAACGTGTGGATCACCGCGCGCAGGGCGCCGAAGGTTACCGTCAACGACCCGTGGGGCTATGGCGGATCGCTCGAGTGGGCGACCAGCTGCCCGCCCCCGCGTCACAACTTCACGTCGATCCCGCGTATCCGCAGCGAGCGGCCCGCGTTCGACCTGAACCATCCCGAAGCTGCGGAGAACCCCGTCGGTGAACCTGAGCCCGCTCTTGTCGGTGCGAGTGGAGAGGCCAAGTAAGCCATGCGTTCAAACGTCATCCTGTGGTGGATCCTCGCCGTATTCTTCGTCATCGTCGCCGCGGCGTACACCGGTTGGCACATCGCGGCCTACCCGGAGCTCGTCGGTGCGGCGAAGGTGGAGTGGGTCGGCACCATCTCGTTGCTGTTCGTGGCATTCATGTCCGGTATGGTCGCGGTCTACCTCCAGCGCACTCACAAGGCGCAGGGCGGAGAGCTGCCTGAAGACGTCCTGACCTCGGACATCGACGACGGCGATCCCGAGCTCGGCGAATTCAGCCCGTGGTCCTGGTGGCCGCTCGTGCTGGCCGCATCCGCCGGAGTGTTCCTCGTCGGTATGGCGGTCGGACAGTTCCTCCTCCCGATCGGCGTGGCGATCTTCTTCGTCGCTATCGTCGGCTGGGTCTACGAGTACTACCGCGGCAACTTCGCACGTTGAGTATCACCTCGCACTGAATCAGACGCAGACGCCCCGGAGATCTTCTCTCCGGGGCGTCTCTGCATCTCATCAGCAGGTTCAGGCGCGCGTGCGGATGCGGGGGATCCCCGTGAGCGGATCGATGGGTCGCCGGTGCACTCCATCGTGATCCTCGACAGGGTAGCCCTCGCGCGCCCAGTACTCGAATCCACCGATCATCTCGCGGACGTCGTAGCCGAGCGCAGCGAGTTCGAGGGCGCCCTTCGCGCCGGCGTTGCATCCGGGACTCCAGCAGTACACGACGACGCGCGCGTCCTGGGGGATCTCCTGCGGTGCCCTCGCTGCGATCTCGCCGTAGTGCATGTGGATCGCTCCGGGAACGCGTCCCTGCGCCCATGCCTCGTCGGAGCGCACGTCGACGACGACGATGCTCTCTCCCGCCTTCTGAGCGGCGTACACGTCGCTGCCATCGGTTTCGTATGCGAGCTTTGCGGCGAAGAATTCTGCACGATCGATCATGGGCTAAGCCTATTGCCGAACACGACGAAGAAGGCCCCGTCCGATTGGACGGGGCCTTCTCGATGAGGGGGAGGGGACTACTTGTCGTCCTCGCCCTTCTTGGGCTTCTTCACCGGGTCAGTGGCGATGACCGAGCTCGGCGTGTTCGGCGTCTCTTGCACGTGCGTCTCCGCAGCGGGGTGCAAGGGGGCGTCAGGGGCGCCGGCGCGCTCGTGGGCGCCCTGGATCTCTGCAGCCTCTGTCTCGTCCATCTGGGCGGTGACGTGGTGCTGGTGAGAGTCGGCCTCTTCGACCTCTGCCTGCGTGAGCGGGGCGAGACGGTCTTCGTAGAACCAGCGCGACATCGATGAACGCAGGTTCTGCGTCCACGGGATGCGGCCCTTGCTGTTGGGGCGCACCACGAGCGGCTCATAGCCGTCGATGTCGATGAGCTTCCAGCGGTCGTACTGGTCGACGGGGTGGTGGACCTCGATGTACTCGCCGCCGGGAAGACGGACGATGCGGCCGGACTCGTAGCCGTGCAGCACGATCTCGCGGTCCTTCTTCTGCAGCGCGATGCAGATGCGCTTGGTGACGAAGTACCCGACGATCGGGCCGACGAACAGCAGCGCCTGCAGCGTGTGGATCACGCCTTCCATCGTGAGGTGGAAGTGCGTGGCCATGAGGTCGGACGATGCGGCCGCCCACATCACTGCGTAGAAGATGACACCTGCGACGCCGATCGCGGTGCGTGTCGCGGCATTGCGCGGACGCTGAGCGATGTGGTGCTCACGCTTGTCGCCGGTGATCCACGCCTCGATGAAGGGGTAGATCGCCACGGCGACGATGAACAGGCCAAGCACAGCGACGGGGATGAGGATGCCGAAGGACCATGTGTGGTCGAGGAACACGACGTCGAGGTGCGGAGGTGCCAGACGGAGAGCGCCATCGGCGAATCCGATGTACCAGTCGGGCTGCGTTCCTGCGGACACAGGGGAGGGATCGTACGGGCCGTAGTTCCAGACCGGGTTGATCTGGAAGAAGGTGGCGATGAGCACGATCGCACCGAAGACGATGAAGAGGTATCCACCCATCTTCGACATGTACACCGGCATCATCGGGTACCCGACGACGTTGTCGTTCGTGCGGCCGGGGCCGGCGAACTGCGTGTGCTTGTTGATGACCATCAGCATCAGGTGGACGACGATCAAGCCGATCACGAGAAGCGGCAGCAGCAGGATGTGCAGCGTGTAGAGGCGCCCGACGATGTCGCTGCCAGGGAACTCGCCGCCGAACAGCAGGAACGAGATCCACGTGCCCACCAGCGGGATGCCCTTGACCATGCCGTCGATGATCCGCAGACCGTTGCCCGAGAGCAGGTCGTCGGGGAGTGAGTACCCGGTGAAGCCCTCAGCCATCGCGAGCACGAAGAGCACGAAGCCGATGACCCAGTTCAGTTCACGCGGTTTGCGGAACGCGCCCGTGAAGAAGACGCGCAGCATGTGAATGCCGATCCCGGCCACGAAGACCAGGGCGGCCCAGTGGTGGATCTGCCGGACGAGCAGGCCGCCGCGCAGATCGAAGGAGATGTGCAGCGTCGATTCGAGAGCGGCGGACATCTCGATACCGCGCATCGGAGCGTAGGCACCCGTGTAGTGGGTCGGAACCATCGATGCATCGAAGAAGAACGTCAGGAACGAGCCGGAGATGAAGACGACGACGAAGCTCCACAGCGCGATCTCGCCGAGCATGAACGACCAGTGGTCCGGGAAGATCTTGCGTCCCAGCTCCTTGACGAAGCCCGACAGGCTGGTGCGCTCGTCGATGTAGTTCGCGGCCCCAGCGACGAACCGGCCACCGAGGGGGGCCTTGTCGTCTTTGTCCTCTTTAGACAGCGTTGCGGTGCTCAATGGCGCTCCCAGAAGCTCGGGCCAACAGGCTCAGTGAAGTCGCTGCGCGCGACGAGATAACCCTCGGCGTCCACGGTGATCGGCAGCTGCGGCAGCGGGCGGGCGGCCGGGCCGAAGATGACCTTTGCGTGATCGGTGACGTCGAACTGCGACTGGTGGCAGGGGCAGAGCAGGTGATGAGTCTGCTGCTCGTACAGGGCGACAGGGCACCCGACGTGCGTGCAGACCTTCGAGTAGGCCACGATGCCGTCGTAGGACCAGTCCTTGCGGTCTTCGGCCTCGATCAACTGCTCCGGGCGGAGTCGCATCATCAGCACGATCGCCTTGGCCTTCTCTTCGAGATAGCCGTCGTGGTGCGAGAGCGTGGCCAGATCTTCCGGGATCACATGGAAGGCGGAGCCGAGCGTGACATCCGCTGCGCGGATCGGAGTGCCATCGGGGTCGCGGACCAGACGCTGGCCCTTGTCCCACATCGTCTGTTTCAGAAGGGCGACGGGGTCACCCGCGATGGGGTCTTCGGGCGTGCTGTGCGGTGCGAGACCGCGGAACAGCGCCACACCGGGAACGATGGAGGCGACGACAGCGGCGATCAGCGAGTTGCGGATCATCGAGCGCCGACCGAAACCGGACTCCTCGTTCGCCTCGGCGAACGCCTGGACGGCCGCTTCGCGCGTCGCGTCCTTGCCGCGTGTGGGGTGCCGGTGCTCGATGTGCTCCTTGTCGCTCATCAGCGCCTTGGACCAGTGGATCGCGCCGATGCCGATCGAGAGCAGAGCCAGGGCGATGCCCAGACCGATGAAGAGGTTGTTGTTGCGGATCGATGCCAGCGAGCCGTCTTCGATCGGGAACAGCATGTAGGCGGCGACCGCCCAGATGCTGCCGGCCAGCGACAGGTAGAACAGCGTGTAGACAGTGCGTGCGGCGCGCTTCTCAGCCTTGGGGTCCTTGTCTGTCATCCGCTCGCGATGCGGCGGCAGACCAGGGTTCTGCACGGGATCGCTGACTGCGACACCCAGCCCGGGAGAGGGCTGGTAGGCCCTGTCGAGGGCCTGCGAGTCGTCGTCGTGTGCCATGGTGCTCCTCGTACGTTCCTCTTCGATGAAAATGCGTCAGTTGGACTTCGCGGTGATCCACACGGTGACGGCGACGAGGCCGCCGATGCCGAAGATCCAGATGAACAGACCCTCCGAGACCGGACCGAGTGAGCCGAGCGTGAAGCCGCCGATCTGGACCTCCTGCTGCTGGAAGAGCAGGGCGGAGATGATGTCGCGCTTGTCGTCGTCGGACAGGTTCATGTCGCCGAAGACGGGCATGTTCTGCGGGCCGGTGACCATGGCCGCGTAGATGTGCAGCGCGCTGGTGCCCGTGAGTGCCGGAGCGTACTTGCCCTCGGTGAGCGCACCACCGGCTGCTGCGACGTTGTGGCACATCGCGCAGTTGACTCGGAACAGTTCAGCACCGTGCGCCACGTCGCCTTCGCCGTCGAGGAGCTCGTCCGCGGGGTAGGAGGGGCCGGGAGCCACGGACTGCACGTAGGACGCCATCGATTCGATCTGGTCGTGCGTGAACTGCGCCGGCTTCTGCGGCGCCTGCGGCCCCTGCATCTGCAGCGGCATGCGTCCGGTGGCGACCTGGAACTCGACGGCCAGCTCACCGACTCCGTAGAGGCTCGGACCGTTGTCCGTGCCCTGCAGGTCGAGGCCGTGACAGGTCGCGCAGTTCGCCTGGAACAGCTTCTTGCCGTCTTCGACGGTGAGCTGCGTGCTCGCCGACGTCTGAGTATCGGTCGCGGCGATCGCCGCGGATGCTCCGGCGTAGATGCCGCCGGTGATCAGGAGTCCCGCTCCGATCAGAGCCGCAGCGGCCAGGGGGCTACGGCGTCCGCTCGAGCGGCGCTTCTTCTCTCGTGCCATGTCGCAGGTCAGCTCCGCTCTTATTTCAGGAAGTAGATGACGAAGAACAGCACGACCCAGACGACGTCGACGAAGTGCCAGTAGTAGGAGACGACGATCGAGGACGTCGCCTCCTTGTGCGTGAAGTTCTTGACCGCGAATGCGCGTCCGATGACGAGCAGGAACGCGATGAGGCCGCCTGTGACGTGAAGGGCGTGGAAGCCCGTGGTCAGGTAGAAGGCGGAAGCGTAGGAGTCGGCCTGGATGGGCATGCCTTCAGCGACGAGCTGGGCGTACTCCCATACCTGTCCGGAGACGAAGATCGCTCCGAGTGCGAAGGTGACCCAGAACCACTCGACCATTCCCCATCCGAAGAGGCGCCGACGGCCGGCGCCGTTGAGCTGACCCTTCTTGATGCGGTAGGACTGCAGATCCTCGGCCGCGAACACGCCCATCTGACAGGTCACGGAGGAGAAGACGAGGATGGCGGTGTTCACTGCGGCGAAGGGGACGTTCAGCAGCTCGGTGCGGTCGGCCCACAACTCGGGTGAGGTGCTGCGAAGGGTGAAGTAGATCGCGAACAGTCCCGCGAAGAACATCACCTCGCTGCCGAGCCACACGATGGTGCCGACAGCTACCGGGTTCGGGCGCTTGATCGTTCTTGCCGCCGGGGCATAGGTCGCTGAGGTGGTCACCACTCCATTATGGCCGATCGGCGCGCGTGATTCTTGCATCGCTGATGGCTGTTTCGCTGAGCCCAGACTTAGGGGACCCTAAGAAAACACTGCGAATCCCCGGTGAATTCAAGGGAATTCAAGGATGCCCCGGCATACCAGGCGTGCGCAAGGAATTTATTCTCGCCGATAGGATCGGTGTCATGGCTGATTCCTTGACGTGGCCCGATCTCCTCACCGCCCTGCTGGAAGGCAGAGACCTGAGCGTATGGGAGTCGACGTGGGCGATGCGTCAGGTGATGCAGGGCAATGTGTCGGATGCGCAGCTCGCGGGCTTTCTGATCGCGTTGCGCGCGAAGGGCGAGACGGTCGACGAGGTTGTCGGCTTCCGCGACGCGATTCTCGAGTCGGCGGTGCCGCTGCCGGTGTCTCCCGACGTCCTCGACATCGTCGGCACCGGCGGCGATCGTGTGGGCACGGTCAACATCTCGACCACTGCCGCGATCATCATCGGTGCGACCGGGATCCCGGTGGTGAAGCACGGCAACAGGGCCGCGAGTTCGGCATCCGGCTCGTCCGACGTGCTCGGCGCTCTCGGGCTGCAGCTCTCGCTATCGCCTGCTGACGTCGCGAGCGTGCTCGATCGTACGGGTATCACGTTCGCATGGGCCGCGGCCTTCCATCCTGGTTTCAAGCATGCCGGGGCGGCACGCACGGCCCTGGGCGTGCCCACGGTGTTCAACATGCTCGGCCCGCTGTGCAATCCCGCGCGAGCCGAGGCGAATGCGGTGGGCGTCGCGCAGCTCGAACGCGTACCGCTCATCACCGGCGTGTTCCGCACACGGGGTGCGACCGCGCTGGTGTTCCGCGGAGACGACGGCCTCGACGAGCTGACCACGACAGGCCACAGCCGAATCTGGGAGGTCTCACGTGGTGACGTGCACGAGCACGACCTCGACCCCCGCGATCTCGGGATCCCCACCGCGGCGCTCGCGGACCTTCTCGGCAGCACTCCGGAGCACAACGCCGGAGTGCTGCGGGATACCCTCGCAGGCCAGAAGGGGGCGGTCCGGGACATCGTTCTTCTCAATGCCGCGGCGGGAATCGTCGCCTTCGAGCTCTCGCAGGACGCGACGCAGGCGACGCGTCCGATCCTCGAACGGCTCTCCGACGCATTCGGGCGGGCCGAGGCCGCGATCGACGATGGCAGGGCCGCGGCGAAGCTGGATGCATGGGTGGATGTCACTCGTGAGCTCGCCTCGGTCTGAGGCTTCGTGGATCCTGTTGCCGCGCTGATCGAGATCGCGTCTCTGCTCGAGCGGGAACGCGCTTCGAGGTACCGCGCGAAGGCGTTCCGGCAAGCAGCTGCGACGTTGACGGCGATGCCGGAGGACGTGCGCGCCGACCCATCGCGTCTTCGCGCAGCGAAGGGGATCGGTGAGTCGACGTTCGCAGTGATCCAGCAGGCGATCGCCGGTTCCGTGCCCGACTACCTGGTGTCGCTTCGCGGTGATGTCGAGCCCGAGCGCGTCTCCGCGCTGCGGTCAAGGTTGCGAGGCGATCTGCACGCGCACACGGAATGGTCCGACGGCACGACGTCGATCGAGGTCATGGCGGATGCCGCCAGGGCTCTCGGTCACGAATACCTGGCGATCACCGACCACTCACCTCGGCTGCGTGTGGCGAGGGGCCTCTCGCGCGAACGGTTGACCGAGCAGATCCCGCAGGTGCGGAGGCAGTCGACGGACGGCTTCACCATGCTCGCCGGAATCGAGGTGGACATCCTCGAGGACGGCGCGCTGGACCAGGACGCCGAACTGCTCGAAGCGCTCGACATCGTCGTCGCATCCGTCCATTCGCGCCTGCGTATGGATTCCCGCGCGATGACGGCGCGCATGATCGCCGCGGCATCAGATCCCCACGTCAACGTGCTCGGCCACTGCACGGGCAGACTCGTGCAGGGGGAGCGCGGCACCCGGCCGCCGTCCGAGTTCGACGCTCGCGCGGTCTTCGACGCGTGCGCCGACCATGGGGTCGCGGTCGAGATCAACTCGCGCCCTGAGCGGCAGGATCCACCCGATGAGCTGATCGCGATCGCGTTGGATGCCGGATGCCTGTTCTCGATCGATTCGGATGCTCATGCGCCGGGCCAGCTGTCGCTGCTCGACCACGGCGCCGAGCGCGCGGAGCGCGCGGGTGTTCCGCTCGAACGCATCGTGACGACATGGGGCCTGGAACGTCTGAGGGCTTGGGCGGAATGACTCGACGTGCCATGCCCTGGCTGGTGCTGGTCGGCATCCTCGTCGCGGCGCTGAGCCTGCGCGCACCGATCATCGCGCTCACACCCGTCCTGCCCGACATCATGGTCGATCTGGGGATCAGCTCCGCCTCGGGGGGTCTTCTCACGACCGCGCCGGTGGTGATGTTCGCGGTGCTCACACCGGTGGCCGCGCTGGTCATCCGGCGGGCGGGGGCGGAGATCGCGCTTCTCCTCTCGCTCAGCGGAGTGCTGGTCGGGACCCTCATCCGCGCGTTGCCCGGATTCGAGGCGATGCTGATCGGGATGCTCGTGATCGGCGCGTCGATCACGATCGGGAACGTCGTGATACCCGTGATCATCCGTCGTGACGTGCCGCCGGAGCGGACGGCGGTCGCAACGGCCGCGTATACCGCGACTCTGAACGTGGGTTCGCTGCTGACTGCATCCGCGACGGTTCCGCTGGCGGCGGTCACCGGGTGGTCGCTCGCTCTGCTGCTCTGGGGCGCGATCACGGTAGCGGGGCTCTCACTGTGGATCGTGCACATCGTCCGCTCGCGGAGTTGGCGGTCGGCCGAGCGCTCATCAGGAGAACAGGCGGTGCGCAGCGGCGTGCAGTCGGCAGTCGAACGGGTCACGGGTCCGATGCCTGTCGTCGTGGACAACAGGGTCAGCGCGATCGTGCGGCGTCCGATCGTCTGGTTGCTGCTGGCTGCGTTCGCATCGCAGTCATGCATCTACTACGCGCTCTCGACGTGGTTGCCGACGATGCTGCTCGATACGACCGAGGTGGATGCGGTGGCGGCCGGTGCTCTCGCGTCGATCTTCCAGGGCGTGGCGATCGTCGGTGCGATGCTGGCGCCGGTGTTCCTGCGGTTGCTCGGGGCTGTCGGTTCGGCTCTGCTGATGACGGTCTGCTTCGCCGTGATGGTGCTCGGGATGCTGGTTGCTCCCGAGTTCGCTGCGGCGTGGGCTTCGTTCGGTGCGATCGCCCACTCCAGCGGTTTCGTGCTGATATTCACCGGATTGGTGCGGGTCTCGCGTTCGGATGCGGAGGCGGCGACGATGTCAGCGATCGTTCAGGGCGGTGGGTATGTGTTCGCGGGCCTGGGCGCTCCACTCCTGGGTGCGGTGCGCGAGGCCACCGGAGGGTGGCAGATTCCATTGCTCGCGCTCATCGTCATCATCGCGGTGTACGGGACGGCGTTGACTTCAGCGATGCTCGTCGGCTTCCGCCGTCACTGAACTGTGCTAACCCCTCGAGATACTGAGGGCCGAGATGGCTCGTTGCATGGAGCCGCCGAGGTTCCACCGCTCAGCGAGGTCCTCCGCTGCCTTCTGCTGCGTGGCATCGAGTGAACTCACCGGCTGGGTCGGCGGGGTGATATCGAGGTCGCGGGCGACCTCGACGACGGTCGGGGCGACATCGAGGTAGGCGGATGCGGCGATGATCCTGGCCTGGACGCCCGCGCTCATGCCTGTTCCGGCCGTTGCCGCATCTCTGATGCCGGACAGGTCGGCGTGCGTCTGCAGCAGGGTAGCGGCGGTCTTCTCGCCGACGCCGGCGACGCCGGGGAGCCCGTCTGAAGCATCACCGCGCATGGTCGCGAAGTCGGCGTACTGCGTCGGAAGCACGCCGTATCTCGCGACGACGGACTCATCGGTCATGACCTCGAGATTGCTCATTCCTCGTGCCGTGTAGACGATGCGGATGCCGCGATGGTCATCGATCAATTGAAAGAGGTCTCGGTCACCGGTGACGATGTCGACCGGCAGTGTGGAGCGTGTGGCGAGCGTGCCGATCACATCGTCGGCCTCGTGCGCCTCGACGCCGACGATGGGGATGCCGAGCACGGCGAGCGTCTGACGGATGAGGGGGAGCTGCGCCTCGAGCGGATCGGGCACCTCTTCGACATCCGGTCCGGCGGTGACGACCTCGACCACGCGATGCGCCTTGTAGCTCGGGATCAGATCCACGCGCCACTGCGGACGCCAATCATCGTCCCAGCAGGCGACGATGTGCGTGGGCTCGTAGAGGGTGACGAGCTTGGCGATGATGTCGAGCAGGCCGCGGGCCGCGTTCACCGAGGTGCCGTCCGGTGCTTTGACCTTGTCGGGGACGCCGTAGAACGCGCGGAAGTAGAGGGATGCGGTGTCGAGGAGCATCAGCTTGTCGCTCATGCGTTCAGCTTGGCACACGGGAGCGACCCGTTTCGGTGGTGTGGTGTGGTGTGGTGTGTGTCAGCATCCGGGGGAGTGGGGTGTTTGTTCGCAGGTGTGGGCGACGAGGGCGGTGTTTGCTTTGAAGATGCGGATCTCTTGTGCTGCTCCGGTGGAGGTGACTTCGCCGTGGACGGGGTGCCATCCGGTGCCGAAGTCGACTTCGGCTGTGTATCGCACGTTGAGGTGGACGTTGTAGGTGCCGCGTTGGCGGTAGGTGTGGCTGGTGTCGGTGGGGGTGAATTGGGCGTGGCCGAGTGTTGCCCAGGTTGTTCCGCCGGTGGGGGTTGTCGACGTGGTGCCGTCGCCGTAGGTGAAGTCGTAGGCGGAGGGGGTGAAGCGCACGCTGAGCGGGACGCCGAAGAGTTCGCCGGTGACGGTCTGTGTGGTGGCGGCTGAGACGAAGTTCGTGGGCATGCCGGCTACGCCGACGTTGTGGGGTTCACCGGTCACGGGCGCACGCTCCGGCGTGAATCGCGCCAAGTCCGTGATCGTCACCGTCGGAGTCGTGGGATCATCGTCGTCATCGTCT
>Ga0308157_10000802_pt1 | contig 84911 bp, 81 predicted proteins | sample PhyBR1_FD_201035 | JGI IMG/M metagenome (GOLD analysis project Ga0308157, IMG submission 201035) | Phyllosphere microbial communities from UC Gill Tract Community Farm, Albany, California, United States - DLSLB.R1 | ecosystem: Host-associated > Plants > Phyllosphere > Unclassified | place: USA...
GTGCAATGCCTCAAGCAAATGTTATGTATTCACCAAATAAAAATAATTCGGTATCAACAAACTTGGCACACTATTGAGTTCTCAAACAACAAACACTCTCGACACCACAACCACCAAAAACTCAGTGGCTGCTTCGCTCCGGAGCAACTTTTCTAGCCTATCATGTTTCGTGATCCGGTCAAAACCGGTCGAAACTCTTCGGTGAAAAGTGATTGGCTGCCGGGTAAACAACTCGTAGATTCCGTGTTGTTTCCGTTCCGGCAACAGATAAAAACTATACAGAGGTTTCCGCGATGTTACAAATCGGGGAGCCGCGTTCTAGGTCACATCAAGAAAGCTGTTCTACTCTGGGCACATGAGCGACCTGCAACGCCTGCTTGGCTACCGTGAACCCATCTTCAACGCACCTATGGCCGGAGCTGCCGGAGGCGCTTTAGCTGCAGCCGTTTCCCAGGCCGGTGGCATCGGAATGATCGGCGTCTCGGGATCACCTTCCACGCAGTGGATTCAGGAACAGGCTGGACATGTTGCCGCCCTGGATACACCTTGGGGTGTCGGCTTCATGGCGTGGTCCCTGGAAACTGACCTATCCCCGCTGGAGAGCTTCCTCGAATTCTCCCCCTCGCTGGTCTCGCTGAGCTTTGGCGATGTCACCCGTGGGGCGGCCCTGGCCCACGAAGCCGGAGTGCTCACCGCCATGCAGATCGGCAACGCGGCAGAACTGGAACGAGCCATGGAAGATGACATCGACATCATCATCGCTCGCGGCGGCGAGGGCGGCGGACACGGGCGCAATGAATCCGGCACCTTGCCGCTATTGCAACTGGCCGCTGCGCAGCAGGTGAAGCCCGTCGTCGCTGCCGGCGGCATCGGCACCGCCCACGGGGTGGCGGCAGTTCTCGCCGCTGGAGCCCAGGCGGCCTGGGTAGGCACCCGGTTCCTCTCTTCCGCCGAGTCTCTGGGACACGAGAACTTCAAGGACGCCGTGCGCCAAGCCGGAATGGATGACACCACTTATACGCGGGCCTTTGATATCGCCCAGCAGCTTGCTTGGCCTGCCGAATTCGGCGGCCGCGCGCTGCGCAATGAATTCAGCGACAGCCACGAGGACCTGTCCGCGTGGGAAGCCACCAGCGAACTGCGGGAGGAAATGGTGCGGGCCCGCGCCGAAGCGCAGCCGGCCATGGCCCCGGTATATGCCGGCCAGGCGGTGCAGTTCGTGCAAACACCGCAGGCCGCGGCCGAGGTCATGGCCGACTTGGCTGGCTTCCGCCAGATCTTGAGCGAGACCGCCCGGCGCTTCGCCTAGGAGCTAGGCGCTGATCGGCTGGTTGTCGATCAAGCGCACTTGGCCCACGGTGGCGGCCACGAGGATCAGGCCCTCGCCGGTGAACGGGGTGTCCTGGCAGTTGAAGGCCAGCTCCTGCAGGGTATTGGGGTCTACCACCACGAAGTAGTCCAGTTGGACCAGCGGTTCCATCTGGAACAGCCCGATGGCGTCCTCGATATTCAGCGGCTCGTTGCGTGCGGCGCGGTCGGCGACCAGCGAGATGGCGCGGTGCAGGACCAGAGCCGCTTCCTTCTCCTGATCGCTGAGCAGCGCATTGCGGCTGGAGAGAGCCAGGCCCTTGGCACTGCGTACGATCGGCACCAGGCGCAGCTGAACCGGGTAGTCCAGGTCGGCGACCATGCGGCGGATGAGCACTACCTGCTGGGCATCCTTCTGCCCGAAGTAGGCGCGGTATTCGCCCCGGCGCGGATCGGCCAGGTGCAAGAGCTTGGAGACAACGGCCAGCATTCCATCAAAATGGCCGGGCCGCGAAGCCCCTTCGTAGACCTCTCCCATGCTTCCGGAATGCAGCTGGATCAGCGGGAGTCCGGCGTGGTAGATCTCGTGGGCCTCGGGGGCGAAGATGATGTCGACTCCGGCTTCGCCAGCCAGCTGGGCGTCCTGCTCGAGCTGGCGCGGGTAGCGGGCGTAGTCGTTGGCGTCGTTGAACTGCAGTTCGTTGACGAAGATGGAAATGACGACCAGCTCGTTTTCGTCGCGAGCGGCTTTGAACAGGGAGCTGTGGCCTGCATGCAGGGCTCCCATGGTGGGCACGAAGCCCAATGATCCCGGGTTGGCTTGGGCGATGGCAGCCTTCAGCTCGGCACGGGTTTTGACGATCTTGGGGTTTTTCACGCTTCTATTCTAGAACTCGCAGCAGTTCTTCCAGTGTGGCCTGGGAGATCAGCCCGCGTTGCGCGGCGCGCAAGGCGGTGGCCCGCGAGAGGCTGCGGTAGGAATTATTGGTTTCGGCCGGATCGCCGGACAGGGCATCGAGGTGGGCTGATACGGTGCCGATATCCCCGCGGGCCACCGGTCCGGTCAACGCTCCGGCGCCCGAACGCAGGGCGTTATCGAGGCTGGCATTCATCAGCGCGCGCAGCGTATTGGCGGGGTCCTCGACACCGATGCGGCGCAGGATATCGGCGGACTGCGCGGTGATGGTGTTCAGGTGGTTGGCCGCATGGGCCAGGGCAGCATGGTAGCTGGCGCGGTCGGCCTCGGCGATGACCACCGGTTCGGCCCGCATTTCCACCACGAGGGCCTGGGCCACCGGCAGCATGGCTTCCTCGGCGGTGACCGCGAAGACGCAGTCGGTCAGCCGGGACAGGTCCATACTCATCCCGGTGAAGGTCATGGCCGGGTGGATGGCCAGGCCGAAGGCCCCGGCGTCGAGGGCCGGCTGCAAGATGGAGGTGCCGTAGCGCCCGGCGGTGTGGGCGATCAGCTGCCCGGGCTGGATGTGACCGGCGGCGGCCAGGCCGGCAACCAGTTCGCCGAGCACGTCATCGGGCACCGCGAAGAGCACCAGTTCGCTGCGGCGCAGGATCTCTGGCGGATCCAGCAGCGGGGCCTGCGGCAAAAGCGCGTCAGCGCGGACCCGGGAGGCTTCGGAGACGGCGTGGATCCCGGTGATGCGGTGGCCGCTGGCGGCCAGCGCGGCCCCCAGAACGGTGCCGACCTTGCCGGCGGAGATGATCCCGATTCCCAAACGTGGTGCGTCCACTTCTACCTTTCAACCTGGCGTGCTGCTTGGGCCAGGGTAAATTCCGCTGCGATCTGCGCATCAACCTGATGCAGGTAGCCGATGATATTGCCGCCGGCGCAATGCAGGCGGACCCCGGCCAGTTTACGCTTTTGTTCCCACGGGCCCTGCCTGAACTCGGTGCCTTGGACCCGGGAGTGCGGGACGAAGCTGGCGGTGCGTGCCAGCCACCCGTAGCGGGAAATCACCGTGGTGGCGGTGGCGAGGAATCCCTGGTGCTTCCAGGCGCCCGGCGAGAGCTGCCTGGCTCGTGGAGGGGAGCCGATGAACCCGTGCTCGTAGCCGGTGCTCACCGCGGTGGAGAGCACTTCGCGCTGGTTGCCTACGCCGAGATCGGGCAGCAGGATGCCCAGTATGCGGGCGACCGATTCAAAATCGCCCACCGGCAGGACCTTCAGGTTGTCCAGGTCGTCGTTTTTGGTGCCCAGGACGTTGACTTCCACCTTGTACCAGCCCAGCAGCCGCCACAAGAGCGGGGCGGTGACCGAGATGGCCTGCACCCGGCCGGTGGGGATCGAGTGCTGGCGGGTATCGGCCAGGCCGTAGCTGATGCGCATGCCGGTATCCGAGGCGCTGGCGGTGTAGTTCCAGCCCTGGTTCAGCTGCTTGTAGAACCAGCTGCCGAAGCTGAGCAGGATCGGCAGGACCGCGGCGATGATGCCCTGGATGCCGGACAGCCACAGGATCACGATCACCACGCAGGCCACGAGGCCGATCATCACCGGCAGCTGGAGGAACAGCGATGCCAGCAGCCGGGTGGCGGGCACCTTGGCCATCAGCGGTCCGGCCGGTTCGGCACTGGCTTGGGGTGCGGCGGGGTGCGCTGGCGCTTCGGCTGGCTCTTCGGCTAGCTGGCCGGTGGCGCGCTGCAGGATCAGCTGGCGCAGGGCGTGCGCGTCGGTTTTGGACAGGAAGGCCAGGCGCAGCACCGATTCGGAGGAGTCTGCCACGTCGAAGCGCAGTTCGGCCAGGCCCAGGATCCGGGCTAGCAGCGGCTGGGCGATGTCGATGCCCTGCACCTTGTCGATCCGCGCCTGCTTCTGGCTGCGGAAGAGCATACCGGAGTTCACGTAGACGTGGGTGGCGGTGAGCTTGTAGCGGGTGAAGTACCAGGAGAGGAAGTAGAACACCAGCACGACCAGCAGCGCGGCCCCGGCCAGCACAACCGTCCAGATCAGCCGGTCTCCGGAAAAGCGCTCGGCGAAGGAGAGTTCGTCGGTATTCTGCCAGTAGATGTAGAGCAGGCCGACGATGGCCAGCCAGCCGCGCACGAAGGGGCTGGCCGGATGCACCCGCTGCCAGTTCTCGTCCTGGTTCACAGCATTTTCTCTTCGCCGGCGGCCACCAGGCGTTCACGCAGCGCGTGGCCCTGGGCCTCGGGCAATCCGTACACGTGGGCGGTGGCCCCGGCGCCGGCGGTATTCAGCGTCAGCTGGCACAGCCCATAGCGGCGTTCCAGCGGTCCGCTGTTGACCTCGACATATTGCATGCGCCCGTAGGGGATGACCAGCTGCTTGCGCCACATCACCCCGGAGCTCACCACGAAGTCCTCCTCGCGCTCCAGATAGCCCAGGGCGCGGACCTGGCGGCGCAGGATGCGCAGGATCAGCAGGGCGATCACCAGCACGAGCAGCGCCGGGATGATCGCCAGCCATGGCGGCACGCTGGCGCCACTGGCCAGCAGCACGCCCGGGACCAGGCTGGCCAGGAAGATCAATCCCCAGGTCAGTGCCCAGGTGGTGAGCTTGACCTTGAAGTATGCGGGGTCCGCGGGGGTGAAGCTATTCGGTGACCACGGAGTCGTTGGCGTCATCGGTATCCTCCGGAGGTAGCTTGCACAGATGCTGGACAATGTAGCCGATGATCACCATCAGCACCCCGGCGCCGGCCAGCACCAGGCCGCGGGTCAGGGTCGGGCTTTGCCCATTGGCCAGCCAGAGGGTCACGATGGCCGGCACATGCCAGCCGGCGATGACCGCGCCGGCGTAGGCCGAGGCCTGGGCCAGCACCAGGGTGCGGGCCGCGGCGATCGGTTCGAAATGGGATTTGCCCAGGGTGGAGCGCTTCACGCGGATGCCGAGGAAGAGGATGACCGCGCAGACCGCGCCCAGGGAGTACAGGGCCGAGTAGTCCAGCACCGGGGCGTAGCGGCCGGCGGCGGTGAGCACCCGCAGGACGATCCAGCCGGCGACGGCACCGATCACCGCGCACCACAGCACCCAACGCAGCTTCAGCTTGCTCATAGCCGGATGATGTCCTTGGTATCGGCGGCTTCGGCGGCCAGGCGGGAGACCAGCTGGCCGTCGAGCACCGCGTCGGGATCCATCCAGCTCCATGGAGCCAGCACAAATCCGCGGATCGCGGCCCGCGGATGAGGCAGGGTCAGCCGTTCATCATCCAGGCGCAGCTGGTCGTAGGTGATCAGGTCCAGGTCCAAGGTGCGCGCTTCCCAGCGCACCTCGCGGGTGCGGTGGTGCTTGGCTTCGATGCCCTGGCACAGATCCAGCAGCTCGTGGGCCGAGTGGCGCGTGCGCACCTCGATGACCTGGTTGGTGTAATCCGGCTGGTCCGGCGGCCCGCCCACCGGCTTGGTGATCGCCAGCGGCGAGACCTTAAGGATCTCCAGCTCTTGGCCCAGGTCCTTGACCGCCTGGGCCAAGGTGGCCTGCGGGTCGCCGAGGTTGGCGCCCAGGGCGATGATCGCGGTGTGCTGCTTCTGCGCACGGGTCAGCGAGATGGTGACATCGGTGAAGGGCACCGGGATCGGGGCCTGCGGCTTGTGCACGACCACGTCGATTTCCAGCACGCTGGGGTAGGCGGCGAGGATCGCGTCGGCGATTTCGCTGCCCAGCTTTTCGATCAGGTCCCAGGGACCGGCCTGGATCTGCTCGACCACCAGTTCGCTGACCTCGCCGTAGTGCACGGTGTCGAGCACATTGTCGCTGGCCGCGGCGCGGGTGATGTCCACGTGCAGCACCACGTCGATGATGAACTTCTGGCCATCGCGCTTTTCATGGTCGAAAACCCCATGGTAGCCGGTGGCAGAAATCCCGTAGATGCTAATGCGATCCATAGGCCTTCACGACTTCGATGGCGTCGCGGCTGCCCACCACGTCATGCACGCGCACGGCCCAGACCTGGTCCTTGGCTGCCAGCACGGTGGTGGCCGCGGTGGCGGTGTCGCGTTCCAGCGGGGGGCGGCTGCTGCCGGATTCGGCCAGCAGCTCGCCCAGGAAGCGCTTGCGGCTGGTGCCGATCAGCACCCGGTGGCCCAGGCCCTCGATGGCATCCAGGTGGCCGAGCAGCGCCCAGTTGTGCTCGGCGTCCTTGGCGAAGCCCAGTCCCGGATCGATGATGATCTGCTCCGGGGCGACTCCCTTGGCCACGAACTCATCGCGCAGGGTGCGCAGTTCGCCGACCACCTCAGTGAGCACGTTCTCGTAGTTCGCTTCGGCGACCATGGACTGCGCGGTGCCGCGGCGGTGCATCAGCACGTAGGGCACGCCGGTTTCGGCGATCAGCTCGGGCATGCCCGGCTCATAGGTCAGCCCGGAGACGTCGTTGATGATGTGCGCGCCGGCGTTGATGGCCGCGCGGGCGGTGCCCACGTGCATGGTGTCCACCGAAACGATGGCACCGGCCTTCACCAGGGTCTCGATGACCGGGATGATGCGCGAGCGCTCCAGTTCCGGGTCGACATCCTTGGCGCCGGGGCGGGTGGATTCCCCTCCCACGTCGATGATGTCGGCGCCCGAGTACAGCAGCTTCAGCCCGCGGTCGATCGCCACGTCGGCGTCCAGGTACTCGCCGCCATCGGAGAAGGAGTCTTCGGTGATGTTCAGGATGCCCATGACCAGGGTGCGGTCGGTGGGCAGATCAGCCAGGGTCTTGACCTTGGACTTGCGGATCACTGGCAGGGGGCTGGTGTTCGGGCCGGTGCCCGGGATGGCGCCTAGCGACATGGGGTTCCTACTTTCCGAGGATCAGGCTCATGGCTTCGGCACGGGTGGCGGTTTCCCGCAGCTGGCCGCGCACCGCACTGGTCACGGTCTTCGCTCCGGGCTTTTGCACCCCGCGCATGGACATGCACATGTGCTCGCATTCGATGACGACGATCGCGCCGGCCGGGTTCAGGTGCTCCACCAGCGAATCGACGATCTGCGTGGTCAGCCGCTCCTGGACCTGCGGGCGGCGGGCGTAGACCTCGACCAGCCGGGCCAGCTTGGACAGCCCGGTGACCTTGCCGCCCTTGCCCGGGATGTAGCCGATATGCGCCGATCCGTAGAAGGGCACCAGGTGGTGCTCGCAGGTCGAGTAGAACGGGATGTCCTTGACCAGGACCATCTCGTCATGCTCGATGTCGAAAGTGGTCGACAGGTGCTCTGCCGCGTTCTGGTGCAAGCCGGCGAAGAATTCCGCGTAGGCCTTGGCCACCCGCTTGGGGGTCTCTGCCAGGCCGTCGCGATCGGGATCTTCGCCAATGGCCTCCAGGATCTCGCGGACGGCTGCCGCGATCCGCGGCTGATCGATCTGTTCTAGTTCACTCACGCTTCGATCCTAGTCGGTCGAGGAAGCTGCGCGCTCCTTGGGGCTTAATACCGGGCCTTCTGAGTGGACCGGACGCCCCTCATTGCTCAGCCACACATCGCGGACCTCGCGCTTTTGCAGATCGGAGAAGATCTCGGCGATTTCCTTCTGGTTCAGCGTCTCGCGCTCCAGCAAAGCCAGCGCCAGGCGGTCGAGCACATGGCGGTTGGCGGTGAGCGCCTGGTAGGCGTCGTTATGCGCCTGCTCGATCAGCTCGCGCACTTCCTGGTCCACCAGGTGCGCCATCTCCTCGGAGAACTCGCGCTGAGCCGCGCCCATCTGCTGGTCCGCGGCCGAGCCGGCCAGGCGCACCGCGCCGACCTTTTCGCTCATGCCGTACTCGGTGACCATCTTGCGGGCCGTGGAGGTGGCCTTCTCGATGTCATTCGAAGCGCCGGTGGATGGATCGTGGAAGACGATCTCCTCGGCGACGCGCCCGCCCATGGCGTAGGCCATCTGGTCCAGCAGCTCGTTGCGGGTCACCGAGTACTTATCGGACTCCGGCACCACCATGGTGTAGCCCAGGGCGCGGCCGCGAGGCAGGATGGTGATCTTGGTGACCGGTGCAGTCTGGTTCATGGCCGCGGCCACCAGGGCGTGGCCGCCCTCGTGGTAGGCGGTGACCTTGCGCTCGTGCTCGTCCATCAACCGGGTGCGCTTCTGCGGGCCGGCCATTACGCGGTCGATCGCCTCATCCAGGGCGCGATCGTCAATCAGGTTGGCGTTGGAGCGCGCGGTGAGCAGCGCGGCTTCGTTGAGCACGTTGGCCAGGTCGGCACCGGTGTAGCCCGGGGTCTTCTTGGCCACGGCGTTCAGATCCACGGTGGCATCCATCGGCTTGCCCTTGACGTGGACCTTCAGGATGTCTTCGCGCCCCTTCAGATCCGGTGCCTCCACCGGGATCTGGCGGTCGAAACGGCCTGGGCGCAGCAGGGCCGGGTCAAGCACGTCCGGACGGTTGGTCGCGGCGATCAGGATGACGTTGGTGGTGGCGTCGAAGCCATCCATCTCAACGAGCAGCTGGTTCAGGGTCTGTTCGCGCTCATCGTTGCCGCCGCCGATGCCGGCGCCGCGGTGGCGGCCAACGGCGTCGATCTCGTCAACGAAGATGATGGCTGGCGAGTTGTTCTTGGCCTGTTCGAACAGGTCGCGCACGCGGCTGGCGCCCACGCCGACGAACATCTCCACGAAGTCCGAACCGGAGATCGAGTAGAACGGCACCTGGGCTTCGCCGGCTACGGCCTTGGCGAGCAGGGTCTTGCCGGTGCCTGGAGGGCCGTAGAGCAGCACGCCCTTGGGGATCTTTGCGCCCACGGCTTGGAACTTGGCTGGTTCCTGCAGGAATTCCTTGATTTCGTGGAGTTCTTCCACGGCCTCGTCAGCGCCTGCGACATCCTTGAAGGTCACCTGCGGCATGTCCTTGGTGATCAGCTTCGCCTTGGACTTGCCGAACTGCATGACCTTGGAGCCCCCGCCCTGGGAGCGGGCGAGGATGAACCAGAAAATGGCGGCGATCAGCAGGAATGGGATGATCACGCCGAGCATCGAGAGCAGCCAGTTGCTCTGCACCGGCTGGTCGGTGAACTTGCCCGGTTCGGCCTTGGTGATCGCATTGGCGACCTGCTGGGCACGCGCGGTGGAGTAGTAGAAGCTCACCGAGTTGCCCTTGTCGACGCCGTCGATCTTCAACGAGTCGCGCAGCTTCAAATCGACGCGCTGATCCGAGTCGAACATCTTGGCTTCGGTGACATTGCCACTGGTCAGCTGTTGCAGGCCTACCGACGTATCGACCTTCGCAGAGCTATTGCCGAAAACCATCGGCAAAAACAGCACTACGGCCAGCACGCCGAGTACAACCCACATGATCCAGCTATTAAAAAGCTTCTTCGTTTTCATTGATCCGCAAGGCCCCGCGCCTCACGCATCCCCCTCACGCACTACTCTGGCGTCCGGGTCACGCCACCTTCGATACTTCTCAACGCCAGACCGGCGAAAAAAGTTCCCCTACTGGTAGATATGCGGAGCCAAGGTGCCCACGCAGTCCAGGTTGCGGTACTTTTCCGCGTAGTCCAGGCCGTAGCCCACGACGAATTCATTAGGAATGTCCATGCCGACGTACTTCACGTCGATCTCGACCTTGGCAGCCTCGGGCTTGCGCAGCAGGGCGCAGATTTCCACCGATGCCGGGCCGCGGGATTCGAGGTTGGACTTCAGCCAGGACAGGGTCAGGCCCGAGTCGATGATGTCCTCGACGATCAGCACGTGCTTGCCCATCAGATCCGAGTCCAGGTCCTTGAGGATGCGTACCACGCCGGAGGACTGGGTTCCCGAACCGTAGGAGGATACTGCCATCCAGTCCATGGTCAGGTGCGACTTCAGCGCACGGACCAGGTCGGCCATGATCATCACGGCACCCTTGAGCACACCCACGACGAGAATGTCGCGGCCCTCGTAGTCCTTGTCGATCTGCGCGGCGAGTTCTGCCACGCGAGCCTGGATTTCTTCCTTGGTGTACAGAACATGCGCCAGATCGGCTTTGACTGCAGTGGAATCCACGAGGGTTCTCCTGATTCTAGAGGTGTGGTACTTACCTAGAGTGCCACATTTAGTGACCTGTTGTTGAGCCGGTTCTCGTGAAAACGATCACCGGGCCGCGCCGAAAGGCGCTGATTTTGCCATCCAGTTGCACCGGACCAGCAGATTTGGACTTGGGCCCGCCGATTCCGGCCAGCGCGCACAGCGCCTGTGTTCGCTCATGGCCCACATTTTTCGCGCCGGCTTCGATGGCGAAAAGGCGTAACACTCTGGAGGCCACCGCTACCGGGAGCGTGGAAAGCTCCCGCAGGTTCAGCCCGTGCCGCTCCTTGGCCGTTTGCGCCCACTGGTCGAGGGCATCTGCGTCGGCGGCAGCCAGCGATGCGGTGCGGGCCAGGGCCTCGGGCAGATGCCCGCCGAGCCGCTCAGCCAAAAACGGCAGGATCTCGTGGCGGATCAGGTTCCGCCGGTAGCCGGTGTCGGAATTGCTCGGATCTTCCCAATAGTCCACCCGCGCGTCCTGGCAGATCTCTTCGGTCTGCTTCCGGGACAGATCCAGCAGCGGCCTTCGGTAAGGTCCGCGTTCGGCCGGGATCCCTGCCAGGGATCGGGTGCCCGAACCGCGGATGAGCCCGAGCAGCACCTGCTCAGCCTGGTCATCACGGGTGTGCGCCAGCAGCATCCGCTGGGCGCCGGTGCGGTTCAGCGCCAGCTCGAACTGCTCATAGCGGGCCGCCCGGGCCGAGGCTTCATCGCTATTGGTCTGCACCGGATAAACCAGCACCGGGTCCAAGCCCAGCTCGCGGCATTGCCCGGCGGCCCGCTGCGCGACCTGCGCGCTGCCCGGTTGCAATCCGTGGTCCACGATCACTGCACCGAAGGCGTCGGGCAGGGTGGCTGCCGCAATGGCCAGGGCCAGCGAGTCCGCGCCGCCCGAGACCCCGATCAGGGTGAGCCCCGGGCCGGCGGCCCGGGCAATGGCGGTGCGGGCCGCGAGCAAAGCCTGGCTCATCGGGTGCGGGCCAGCCAGCGTTCAGGGTGGTCGAGTTCTTCGGCACTGGGGAACAGTTCCCGGGAGCTGAAGACCTGGTTGAAGCCTTCATAGCCGATCTCATCCACCACATGGCGCACGAATTTGGCTCCGCGCTTGTACTGTAGGGCCTTGGCATCCAAGCCAAGCAGCTTGCCCAGCAAGGTGGCCAGCACCGACCGGTTTTCGCCGCGTGCTTCAAAGCGCCGGCGGATGGTCTTGATGCTGCCGATGCTGGTCACATCGTTCATCACCACCATGGCATGGCCTTCGAGCACCGACATGATGCTGGTCAATTCGCTGACTTCCGACTTCATGGATTTCAGACGCTCGCCGAGCTGGTTCATCGACCCTTCATTCTCCAGCGGGCCAAACGCTTCGGCGAGGATGGACTTCATGACCTCGGGGATCCATGGCGCATGCTCGAACTGCAGGCGGTGGGTCTGCTCGTGGGTGGCGATCCACAGATAAAAATCGCGGGCGTTCAGGTTCAGCTCGCCGCGGATCTGGGTGATGGTCGGCGCGTTGAGCAGCAGTCTCGGGCCTACAAAGGGGTCGAACTGTCCCAGCACCCGGGTGCCCAGCACCGAGAGCACCGCGCCGAGCTCGGCTCCGGCAACCGCGGGAACCATGGTGGGGACGTGGGCCTGTTCGGGCAGCATGGCCGCGAAATTCTGGCTGACGGCCTTGGCCCATCCGGCCCGGTCCACCACCAAGGTCTGCGAGGGCGCGGTGGAGGTCAGCTTGGAGATCTTCTCCGCTTCGGCCAGGCCTTCGCCGGCGGCAATGCGCAGTTCCTCGATGATTCGGGCGGCATCTTTTTTGATGATCTTCGGCCCGGCAGGCATCAGCGTCTTGGCGGCGTTCGCGGCCAGTTTCCAATCAACAACCTGGTTCATATGCTGCTCCTGCTCCTTTAGCTCTGGCAGCCGCAACCGCGAATGGCGGTCACTGCTGAGTCGATAATCGGCTTATGCGGTGCGAGTGTTCCGCCCGGTTGATGGGCAAAAATCGAGAAGGCCAGCAAGCGCCCGTCCTGGGTGATGGTCATGCCGGTCAACGTGGCCACGCCGGTCAGCGACCCGGTCTTGGCGCGCACCAATCCCAGTGTGGACGACTGGCCTAGGCGATTCATGAGCGTGCCGTTATAGCCGGCGACCGGCAGGGAGTAGACCAGTTCGCGCAATTCCGGCTTGGGGCTGGTGGCCGCCGCACGCAATACCGCGGTCAGCGCGGCCGGTGAGATCTTGTCCTGTGCGGCCAATCCGCTGGTATCGGCCAGCTGTGCGCCTTCGGCGCCATGTTCTCCGGCCACGGCGGCGACCGCTTCGCCAGCCTGTTCCGGGGCCATGCCGCGTTTGACGGCCACGAGCCGTCCCATGGTTTCGGCGATGTAGTTATCGGAGACCAGCAGCATGTGCTTGATGACCTGGCGCAGGGGCGCGGATTTCACTTCGGTGATCTTCTCGCCGCCGTCGTAGGAGCCACGGCCTCCTTCATTGACCTTCACAGAGACTGAGAGCTCTTTGGCGAAAACCTTGCGGACTTGTTCGGCTGCATCGGATTGGTAAGCGGTGTTGGTGCTTTCGCCGGCGCGGCCTGCGTAGTGCGCGATCGGGTATACCTCGCCGATGTTATTAGAGGTGAACAGCGACTTATCCCAGGCGGAATTGTTGCGGGCGTCGCCGAAGAGCGAATCGTCAAGCCACAGCGAGACTTCGCTTACGCCGCGGGATTCCAGTTCCTTGACCGTCTGCTCGGCCAGGGTGGCCAGGCCGGCGTAGCCCTTGGGGTGCGCCGGGTCCGACTTCCCATCGCCCAACAGCACATCTCCCCCGCCGCGCAGGATAAGGGTGTTGCCATCAAGCAGAACCGAGGTGGATAGCTGGCTGTCGCCGCCCATGGTTTCCAAGGCGGCCATGGCGGTCACGACCTTCAGGCTGGATGCCGGGGTGCCGTTTGTGTCGGCGTTGCGGTTATAGAGCACCGTCTGGCTGGCGACGTCGACAACCTGAGCATTAAAGCTGGTGCCATCGGAAGTGTCGGCGAGGATCGCATCGAGTTTGGCGGTGAGTGCTGCGGTGTCCGGTGCCGGGGCCTGCGGATCGAGATCTGCCACGGTGACTGGGTCTTTTCCAGCTTGCTGGGCACTGGCCGGGGTGTAGAAAGCTTCGGGTTCGCCGGTGAAGAATCGGGGGGCCAGCACCATGGCCAGAATGACTGCAACCACGGCCACCACGGCCACCCCCAGCGTAAGCGCGCGTCGGGCGGCAGTGTTCATATGGTTACATTCCTCTCGAAGTTTTATCGAAGGGGGCCCGTGGGGCGATACCCTTATTAGCGGATAACCCTAAGACTAGTTTAGGAGCGTGCTTTTCATGAGCCACGACGTGACCATCGAGATCCCAACCGGATCGCGCGTCAAGTACGAGATCGACCACGAGACCCACCGCTTGCGCCTGGATCGCGTGCTGTTCACCTCGATGCAGTACCCAACCCACTACGGCTACTTCGACGATACTCTGGGCGAAGATGGCGATCCATTGGACGCCATGGTTTACATCCCAGGCGTTGACCTGATCCCAGGCGTTGTTGTCGAAGCCCGCCCAATTGGCGTATTCAACATGACCGACGATGGCGGTGGCGATGCCAAGCTGCTGTGCGTTCCTGCCGACAAACGCTTTGACCACATCAAGGAACTTGAAGACATCGACGAGTGGCTGATCAAGGAGATCGAGCACTTCTTCACCCGCTACAAGGACCTGGAGCCAGGCAAGTGGGTCAAGGCTGAAGGCTGGGAAGGCCGCGAGGCTGCCGAGGCCGAGCTGGCTCGCTCCATCGAGCGTTTCAAGGCCTAGTCTCCAAGACTTGAGCTGAAAATGGCGGTGACCCCCTGCGGGTCACCGCCATTTTTCAGCTTTCGGGGTCTTCCTGGAAGACCCGGACTTCCTGCGCGCTGCCACAGGCGGCGGGATGGATGCTTTCCTGCACGTTTACCATGACCGGCGCAATGCCTGCTTCTAGGCTTCGGGAAGCAATCCGCTCAGGACATCTTCTTGGGGCGTGACTTCCAAGGTCTGGACATCCTTGAGCCTGCGTTCCACGGCCCGCGTGCGCGTACCGGCATCACGAACCGTGTTCTGCGCGGTGGCCAGTTGCTTGCCCAGCTTGTCCCAGACGTCCCCATATTTCCGGAATTCTTCCTTGGCCGCAGAGAGCACCTGCCACACTTCGCTGCTGCGCTTCTCGATGGCCAGGGTGCGGAAGCCCATCTGCAGCGAGTTGAGCAGGCTCATCAGGGTTGTTGGACCGGTAACGAGCACCCGATGCTCTGTTTGCAGTTTGCTGGCCAGGCCGGGGCTGCGCACAACTTCAGCGAAGAGCCCTTCGGTGGGCAGGTACATGATCGCGAAATCGGTGCTATAGGGCGGGGCGATGTACTTGCTGGAGATCAGTTTGGCCTGCTCGATAATTGCGCGGTCCAGGGCCTTGGCCGCTGCGTCAATTGCAGCCTTTTCCCCGGATTCCTGGGCGTCGAGCAGGCGCTCATAATCCTCTTGCGGGAGCTTGGAGTCGATAGGCAGGTAGATGGTGCCGGCCTCGCGTCCGGGCAAGATCACCGCGAATTCCACTACTTCGCGGCTTCCCGGAACGACAACAACATTCTGCTCGTATTGATCAGCGGTGAGGATGTCTTCCAATTGGCGCGAGAGCTGCACTTCGCCCCAGGACCCTCGGCTTTTCACATTGGTGAGCACGCGCTTGAGCCCGCCGACATCCTGGGCCAGCGATTGCATCTCGCCCAACCCCTGCTGAACCATTTCCAGCCGCTTGCTCACCAACTCGAAGGATTCGCCCAAGCGCTTCTCCAGGGTTCCCTGCAACTTCTCATCCACGGTTTCGCGCATCTTTTCCAGCTTGGCTTCATTGCCCGTGCGCAGCTTCTCCATTTCCTGTTGCAGCAGGTGCTGGATCTGGATGTGCCGGTTGGCATTCGATTCGCTCATGGCGCTGAGCTTCGCATCAATCTCGGAGCGCACTTCTCCCATGCCCTGGCGCAGTTCATTGCGCTGGGTTCCCAGCTCCTGCCGAAGCTCTGAATTGGCGGACCGCACCGAGTCCCGGATCTGGCCATCATCATTGCCCTGGGTGCGTCGAATCAGCAACAGGGCAATACATGCCGTTGCGAGAATATTGAGGACGACGAGGATTAAAACCGCGATAACCATGAGCACCTATCCAGTGGCTTTCAATTGGACCTATACCCAAGCTCTATCAACACGCACCGACAGTTTAGGGACATAATGGGCTCATGCATCTTTTGGTGACCGGCTTCGAGCCCTTCGGCAACGACCAGTTCAACGCGAGCGGAGAGTCCGTGCGGCTGGTTCCCGACAAGGACGATGGCCATCAAATCACCAAGGCGATCTTGCCGGTATCCTTCCAGCGCTCCGGCCAAGTTCTGGCTGCTTTGCTGCAGGAGCACCAGCCGGATGCTTTGATCTGCGTCGGCGAGGCTGGCGGGCGAGAAGAAATCAGCCTGGAAGCCCAGGGCGCCAATGAGGACGATGCCCGCATCCCGGATAATGATGGCGCGCAGCCGGAGAAACAGAGCATCGTCCGTGGCGGCGAAGCCTACCGCCCCGCGACCTTGGATCCAGAAATGATCCTCCAGGCATTGCATCAGGCGGGCCACGGCGCTTACCTATCCGAAGACGCGGGCAGGTTTGTTTGCAACCACATCGCATACCTCGCCTATGGGCAGAACGTACCTGCGCTGTTCATCCATGTTCCCGCGCTTCGACCTGCAGGACAGACGGCCACGGTGGGTGCCGAGACGGATAAGGGTGAAGCTGCGATTAGGGTGCAATCTCGGACTGGCTACACTCTCCCCGAGCTTGTCGAAGCATTGACTGTGGTCCTTGCATCCCTTTCCTGCCAAACGAAATAGACTACTGACATGGACAATGCTCTTGCTCTAGACCCCGTTGAAGTGTCCGTTCTGCTGCTTTGGGCCGCCGGGGTCATTTACGTGTGCTGGCGCTACGTCCAGTGCCGTTCGATGTACATGCTGATCGTACTGGTGGGGTCTTTATGCATTCCGGGGCTTGGCATTTGCTACGCTGCGGGTCAGGCAATTCGGAAATTCACCAACCGCGAGAGCCGGGTCTGAGGAATGAACAAACCTGAAACTCGCTGGCTCGTACTATTCTCAGTCATCATCGCTGTTTTATTTGTTGGCACCTTCGCCCTCATTACCTCCGGAGCATTGGCCACCTGGCTGGATTAGTCCGCAAATTGCCCCATCGCGCCCGAGGATCAGTTCAATCTCACGCAGCCACCTTGTGCCACGCCTCGGCAATAGCCGGAAGCGCTTGCTCCAAGTCAGTTCTTTCCTGGGCAAATGGCAAACGCAGATAATGCTCCAAGCCGTGGCCTTCCACTGCGAAGGTGGATCCCGGGGCCAGCAACACTGATTTGAGCTGTCGAGCCAGCGCGCTGGAACGAGGCTGCGGCAGTTGGCACCACAGGCTCAGGCCGCCTGAAGGCTTATTGGGCTTCCACTGCGGCAGCAATCGCTGCAGTTCAGCGATCATCCAGTCCCGGTTGTCCCGCAACCCCTCCCGGGCACTCTGCGCCAGGCTAGTGCCCGCATTCAGCAGATTGGCCAGCACCAATTGCTCGAGCACGGGCGCCCCGAGATCCATGCTCATGCGCGAACGGGCGATGGCACCCGAGAGGTGCCGTGGCGTTCGAATCCAGCCAAGGCGCAATCCGCCCCAGTGCGATTTGCTGGCGCTGCCCACGGTGACCAGGTTCTTGGAAAAGGCCGCCATCGGCAAAACGTCCGGCTCAGTATCAAGCCACAGCTCGGCGCAGGTTTCATCGATGATGCCGACGGTTCCCGCCCGGTCCAGTTCCGCCGCCCATCGTTCTCGCCTTGCGTCATCCAGCAAGGTTCCCACGGGGTTGTGGAAGTCGGGCAGGCACAGCATCACTGTCGGGGACACCGCGTGGAGGGCCGAAGCGATCTGCTCCATATCGGACCCGTCCGGACCGATGGGCACCGCTGCGGTGCGAGCGCCATGCGCCTTGAGCGCAAGCAAGGAATTGGGGTAGGTCGGGGATTCAGCCAGAACGCTCTGCCCGCGACCCATGACCGCGCGGCCTGCGGCTGCCACCGAGGACAGCGCACCTGAGGTGACAATGATCTGGTCCGGACCGGTGGGAAGTCCCTTGCGCGTGTAGTAATCGGCGAGGGCCAGCCTTAACGGCTCGAGGCCCAACGGGTAGTAGCCCATTGTGGCCGCATAACGCGGAAGCTGCTCCAACGCCGCTTGGAATTCTCCGAGCATTCCGGTCGGGGCATTGGGTGCCGCGCAGGTCAGATCTAGCGCGGTGCTTCCAGGCATTGGCCCGAAACCGCCCAGCGGCAGTGGCTCTGCTCCGCCGGCAACGGGTCCTCCAGGAATCTGGGCGACTGTTCCCGAGCCTTGGCGGGAGCTGGCGTAGCCGCTATCGCGAAGTTCTGCGTAGGCACGTGAAATGGTGGTGCGGCTCAATCCCAAACGGGCCACGACTTCGCGTTCGCTGGGCAGCACCGAGCCATGCAAGATGCGGCCATTGGCTATGAGCGAGCGCAGTGTTTCAAAAAGCCATCGGTAGGCAGGTTGGGAAGTGTCGGCGGTTCCGAGCATTCCGGCGAGCGCAGCACCTGTGACGCGGCCCATAAGTCCACCTCTTCAAAATTGGCTATTTTTTACGTGGCCAATTTACCGGATTATTTTATTCATGACCATCACTAATCTGACTCCGCGCCAACAGCTCGCCAGCGGGCGGTTACCCTTGCGATTCTTCAACCTCTTTGCCGGCCTGTCCCTCTACGCATTAGCGATGGCCATGATCATTCGAGCGCAGCTGGGCGTGGATCCATGGGATGTGCTGCACCTTGGAATCGCCAATCATGTGCCCTTGTCGCTGGGCACCATCATCATCCTGGTAGGCGCATTGGTCCTGCTTGCCTGGATCCCATTGCGCCAATGGCCGGGCCTGGGCACCATCGCCAACACGCTGTACCTCGGTGTTGCACTCGATTTCTTCCTGCGCTTCCTGCCTGAAATCAACGGCCTTGGCTGGCAGATCCTCACCCTCGTGGTCGCAATCCTCATCAACGGCTTGGGAGGCGCCCTCTACATCGGAAGCCACTTCGGTCCCGGCCCGCGCGATGGGCTGATGACCGGACTGCACCTGCGCACCGGGCTGTCGCTGCGGCTGATCCGCACCGCGCTGGAACTCTCGGTGCTGGGCATCGGCTGGCTGCTCGGCGGCCCGGTGGGCCTGGGCACGGTGGCTTACGCGGTACTCATCGGACCAGCCACGCAGCTCTTCGTTTCGCGCACTAGCGTGCGCTTGCCACAACAGCACTAAGGTCAACGTGTCGCGCTGAACTCGCGACAAACCCGCATGTACAGGCAATACTGGAAATATGTTTGTCGTTGCGCTCAGCCCCCGGCCCCGCTCGGTCACCGATGTTGCCGACGCCAGCGAGCAATTGTGGCATCAGCTCTCCCAGGTGGACACGCATGCACCGTTCACCGCTCTAAGCGGCCAATTATTGCTGGGCGTACCCAAGGATCCCGACGCAGCAGTAGATGCACTCATGCGGGTGACGAGGTTGAACTTCTGCAATATCGGCTTGGGCATCGGCAGCCTTTATGAGCCGGTGCCCACCGAGGCGGACCTGGTTGAAGGCAAAGCTGCGCGCCGGGCACTGGGCGCACTTGAAGCTGCCAGCCATCGGGGAGAACGGGTACCAATCTGCGTATCCTCGGGCACCGATGAGATGGACGCCGAGCTAGAAGGCCTGCTGCGCATGCTCGGCCAGTGGATCCGCACCCGCACCGAAGCCGAATGGTCCGTGGTGGACCTGCTCACCCCGGGAGTGCGCGGCCAGCAGAAAGCTGTGGCCGAGATCCTCGGCATCACTCCGCAGGCGGTATCCGCCGCGATAGTGCGCTCAGGTTATAACGATGAGCTCGGCGCACGAGCAGCAATCGCCCGGCTACTGGAATTCACTGACCAGTTGTAGAGTCCGCCGCCTGCTTGGGCTGATGCGATGCGGCCCAGCGTTCTTCGCGCTCTAGCCTGCGACGCAGGTAGCGCACGTGGGACTTGATTTGCCTGATCGGGAAATAGAACGCGCCAAAGATGAAGAACAGCCCGGCAACAACGCAGATGACACGGATGATTACCGTGTTGCGGTGGTCGTTGTCTGGAGTCGTGGCTACCGGCATGTTCTCAATGCCCGAATCAAAATACACCTGATCATTGACACCGTAGGTTGGGCAGTCCGATTCATTCGGATTCCATGACGTGGCACGTGTGTACTCTGGCTTGCCCCCGAGGGCCATTGCCAAACCTACGTGGCAGTCAGAGAGATGCGTAACAACGTAGCCCTGATCTGGGCGTTGGTAGCGACCTGAATCCTGGACACCTATGATGCCGTAGCCTGGGCCAGCAAACCCCATAACCAGAATTAGCAGGCCGACAACTCACATCCACAGCACATAGGCGACAAAGCCAAGGGTGGTTTTCACGTAGCGAGCTAGTCCTGCAGCAGTCCCTCGAGAACAATCGCCAAACCGTCGTCGTCGACGCCCTCGGTCACAGCATCTGCTGCGTCCTTGACCTCGTCTGGTGCCTGGCCCATGGCCACGCCGTGGCCAGCCCACTGGAGCATTTCAATGTCGTTGCGGCCATCGCCTACGGCCAGTGAATCGGCCAAATCAAATTTGAGGATCGCGCGTAGACGCTCCAGACCACTAGCTTTGGTGGTGCCGTCGGCGGCGATGTCCAGCCACGCGGTCCACCCTACCGAGTAGGTCACTCCGGATAGGCCCAGGCCTTGCACCGCATGACCGAATTCCTCGGCAGTATTGTCGGTGGAGAACACCACAACACGCACGGCCTTATTGCTGAGTAATTCTTCGAAATCCACAACCCTGGTTTCGGCGCCAAAGCTGGCATCGCCAAAGGCTTGGTTAGATAGAAATTCGCCGCGCTCGTTTTCCAGCGCGTACTTGGCCTTGGGCAGCTGCTTCCACAAGGCTTTGAGCGCTACCGAAGGATCAAAAACTTCACGGTGAATCACTTCGATGTCATTCGCGCTCACCTTGGCCAGCACACCACCATTACTGACGACCACGTAACCATGGTCAATTCCCAGCTCTTGCATGATGGGCAGGGCGGCTCCCAGCGACCGTCCGGTGGAGATAATCACTTCGTGACCTTGTTCCACCACAGCGCGGGCTGCTTCGCGCACCCGCTGGCTCATTTGCCCTTGATGGTTGACGATAGTCCCGTCCACATCAAGGCAAATCATCTTTTTCTGCTTATCTAGTCGGTCATCGTTGCCGATCTTTGTCATAACTGTCATGGCTCAAGTTAACCACCACCACCACATTTTGGCGATGACCCACGGCACAGGAGCAACTGAACAGCTGGTTAACGACAGTTGCCGGCCACCCGCAATGGATGACCGGCAACTATGTGAACCTGTTTTACTTGAGGACTTCGAGTCCGCCAAGGTATGGCTGCAACGCCTTAGGTACGTTAACCGAACCGTCTGGGTTCTGGTGGTTTTCCAGAATCGCGACAATCCAGCGGGTGGTAGCCAAGGTGCCATTCAGGGTAGCGACCGCACGGGTCTTACCTGGCTTGCCGTCAACGATTTCGCGTTCGCGAATGTTCAAGCGGCGAGCCTGGAAGGTGGTGCAGTTAGAAGTTGAAGTCAACTCACGGAAAGCATCCTGAGTTGGCACCCATGCTTCGCAGTCGAACTTGCGGGCGGCGCTCATGCCGAGGTCACCAGCGGCGGTATCGATCACGCGGTATGGAAGTTCCATGCGGCCAAGCATTTCTTCTTCCATGGCCAGCAGGTTCTGGTGCTCAACTTCAGCGTTCTCGACGCTGGTGTAGATGAACATTTCCAGCTTGTTGAACTGGTGTACGCGGATGATGCCACGGGTGTCCTTGCCGGCTGAACCTGCTTCACGGCGGTAGCACGAGGACCAACCGGCATAGCGGATCGGGCCATCGGACAGATCCATGATCTCGTCCGAGTGGTAACCGGCCAGGGCCACCTCGGAGGTGCCCACCAGGTACATGTTGTCACGCTCGAGCTTGTAGATCTCGTCGTCGTGGGCCACATCGAAGCCGGTGCCCTGCATGGTCTCTGGGCGGACCAGGGTCGGGGTGATCATCGGGATGAAGCCACGCTCCATGGCCACGTCCAAAGCCATGTTCATCATCGCGATTTCCAGGCGGGCGCCGATGCCCTTGAGGAAGTAGAAGCGCGAGCCAGAAACCTTGGCACCACGCTCCATGTCGATGGCGCCAAGCTTCTCGCCGATCTGCAAGTGGTCCAGCGGTTCAAAGCCTTCAGCCTTGAAGTCACGGATGGTGCCCACGTGCTTGACAACGGTGAAGTCGTCCTCACCACCGGCAGGGATGCCGTCGATGATCAGGTTGGGAATCAGGCGCTGCAGTTCGGTGCACTTGGCAGAAGCCTCATCAGACTGAGCCTGGGCAGACTTGACCGAAGCGGCCAGCTCTTTGACCTCGGCCAGCAGCGCGGAGCGCTCCTCGCCCTTGGCCTGGCCGACCTTCTTGGAGAACGCATTCTGCTCGGCACGCAGGCGTTCGTAGGTGGCAATGGTTTCACGACGTGCCGTGTCAGCTTCGAGAAGCTGGTCAATTAACGACTCGTCGGCACCGCGCGCGCGTTGCGAGGCACGGTACAAATCCGGATTTTCGGTGAGCATTTTCAGGTCGATCACACATTAAGCGTAGCAATCATGAGTACGATGAAAGCACTATGCAGACAAATCGTGTGATCGTTTTCTCTGTCGTGGCCGCCGCAGCTGCCGCCGCGGCAACCAGTTGGTACTCGGTGCGCAAGCTGTCGCGCTACCGAAAGCCCTCGGCACAAGAGCCTGTTGCCGCCGAACATGTCACCGCGAACAAGGTGGCATTGGTCATCAATCCCTCCAAGTCAGGCGCTGAAGAGGCGCAGAAAGCCGTGGAGCGGGTTTGCGCCGAAGCGGGCATTGAAGCGCCGCTGGTACTGCACACCACCAAGGACAATGCCGGCCAGGATGCTGCCCGCGAAGCCTTGGATGCGCAATGCGACACAATTATTGCCGCCGGTGGCGATGGAACGATTCGCGCCGTCGCAGAAGTACTTGAAGACACCGATGCGTCGCTGGGAGTCCTCCCGCTGGGCACCGGCAACCTGCTGGCCCGCAATGTCGATATCCCCATCGATGACCTGCACACCGCAGCACTTGTAGCAGTGCGCGGCATGGTGCGGCGCATCGACGTGGGGCATATGAAGCTCAAGCTGCTCGATGGCGGAGAAGCAGACCACGCATTCCTGGTCATCGCCGGCGTCGGCACCGATGCCGATCTCTTTGACGACACCAATGAGGAACTGAAGTCCAAGGTGGGCTGGCTCGCCTACTCGGAGGCCGGCCTGCGCCAGCTGCCCGGGAAGCGCAAGAAGGTCAACTTCAAGCTGGAGGGGGATGAGAACTGGCAGACCCGCAAGGTCCGCTCGGTACTTTTCGCCAACTGCGGCAAGCTGCAGGGCTTGGACTTCGTCCCGGACGCCAAGATCGACGACGGCGTGCTGGACGCCGTGATCCTGTCACCGCGCTCGGCAGCTGGCTGGATGTGGATTCTGCTCAAGACCGCGTTCCGGACCAAGAACAAGATTCCGGTGATGAGCTTCTACCAGACCCCAGGTGTTGCCCTGCGTTGCACCGAGCCGATGAATACCCAGATTGACGGGGACCCAACCGGCCAGGTCAACGAACTGGAAGTCAGCGTTTCACCAAGCGCGCTGCGCCTGCGCACCCCATAACCAAGAGCCTGCTCCAGGCAAACGCAAGGCCCTGCTGCTCCGCGAGGAACATCAGGGCCTTTCGCGTGCCGGCTAGAGCCGATCGCGCAGCGATTGCACCCACGTGCGGGCTTCGCTGAACGCGGCATCTGAATTATGCGTATCCACGAAGGGCTCCACGCCCTGGGCCGCCGGGTAGGAACCGAGGAAGCGCAGCTCCGGGGACAAACGGTGCAAACCCGAGAGAGCCGCGGCGACACGTTCATCGGCGACGTGGCCTTCGAAATCCACGGAGAAGAAGTACTGGCCCAGGCCCTCCCCGGTGGGACGCGATTCAATGCGCGATAGGTTCACGCCGCGCGCGGTGAATTGCTCAAGGAGTTCCATCAGCGCACCGGGACGGTCTTCGGGCAGCGGCAGGATCAGCGTGGACTTGTCCACTCCGCTGGGTGCCGGGATCTTTCCCGGACGGGTGACCAGGATGAAGCGGGTGACCGCGCCGATATTGTCTTCCACCCCGCGCACCAAGACATTCAGTCCGCGTTCTTCAGCCACCAATGGGTTGCAGATCGCCGCATCGTGCTGCGGGTCGTCCTCGATGAGGGCCACCGCGGCGGCCGCGGTGGATGAGGCAGGGGTGAAGACCGCGCCGGGGATATTCGCTTCGGCCCACAACCGGCATTGCGCCCACGCGTGCCCGTGGGTGGAGATGAGCTTGATCTGATCCAGCGAGTCGATGCCTGGGCGTGTCGCCAGCACGAAGGTGATGGGGACGAGGATCTCTGCGACAATCTGCAAAGCCTGGCCCTGGGCAATGGCATCCAGGGTGGCCGAGACGCCGCCCTCCACCGAATTCTCAATGGGCACCATCGCAGCGTCAACGCTGCCATCACGCACCATGGCCAGGGCCACGTTCACGTTCGCTGCAGGGATGCGCTGCGCGTCGGGTGCCCCGGGAACCTGCAACAGCGCCGACTCGGTGAAGGTGCCGGCAGGTCCCAGATAGGCATATTTCATCGGACGGTTGGCTCCTGGCCATTCTCCGATTCCATCGGCAATCCGGCCTCGATCCACGAGTCGGATCCACCGGCAATGTTGAATGCGGTGTACCCCATGCCGGTCAGCCACGATGCGGCCTGCGCGGAACGTCCGCCGGTACGGCAGATCACGTAGGTATCGACATCTGGATCCAGCTCGCCAACACGCTCTGGCAGGGTGCCGAGCACGATGTGGGTGGCGCCAGTTGCGTGGCCCGCTTCCCATTCGAAGTCCTCGCGCACGTCAAGGATGAAGGCATCCTTCGGGACGTCGTTGACCGAGACAGTCTCAAAATCGCTCACAGCTAGCATTCCTCACTTATAGGGTGTTTGCTTAATAAGACTAGTCATTTCCTGCGTCGAAAGCTGACATGTTTCCCTCCAGCGCCTTGAAATTGCGAGACGAGCTGGCCCGTGGCGAGATTTCCAGCCGCGAGCTCACCGAGCACTACCTGAACCGCATTGAACAGCACCAGGATCTCGGCGCCTTTGTGCATGTAGCCGAGGACGCCATGTCCGCGGCCCAGGCGGCGGATGAGGCGCAGGTGCGCGGCGAGCTCGGGCGTTTGCACGGCTTGCCGACCGCGTTCAAGGACCTCAATGACGTTGCCGGGATGCCGACCACCTATGGTTCGGCCGCCGTGGATCATCCGGTAGCCGCCCGGGACCACTCGCTGGTCCAGCGTTTGCGCGATGAGGGAGTGGTCATCCTCGGCAAGACGCAGGTGCCCGAATTCGGGCTGAGCAGCCATTCGGAGAATCTGGTGGCCCCGCCCTCGCGCAACCCCTTTGATCCGCAGCGCTCTTCCGGCGGTTCTTCGGGCGGCCAAGCCGCCGCGGTAGCTGCCGGGATGATTCCGGTGGGTCCTGGGTCCGATGGCGGCGGCTCGGTGCGCATTCCAGCTGCGGCCTGCGGGCTGATCGGGCTCAAGCCATCCTTGGGCCGGGTGCCCTCAGATGTGCAGGACGGTTATGTCGACACGCTGGGCGCGCCCAAGCTCGCGGTCTCCGGCCCGCTGGCCCATGACGCCCTGGATGCGGCAATGCTGCTGGATGCGATGCGCGGCAAGGACCATTATCTTCCGCTGCTGCAGGGCAGCTACCCGGACCGCCTGAACGGGCTGAACATCGGATTCAGCGCCCATTCGCCCTTTGAATCGGTGTACGACATCTTGCTGGCCCCCGAAGCCCAAGCGGCATTCAAGCGCGGTCTTGAACTGTTGGGCGAACGCCACCGGGTGCAGCCGGCAGATCTGGAATATGCCGCGGACTATCCGGAAACCTTCGCCACGGTGTGGACCAACGGACTGAAGGACGTACCGATCAATGACGAGTCGCTGCTGGGCGAGTTGGCGCGGGACTACCGCCGCCGGGCCGCCGGACGATCGCTGGAGCAGAACCTGCAGGCTGGGTCGCGGCTGAAGCAGATCGCCGCCGATTTTGTGCGCCAGTGGTCGGCCTATGATGTGATTGCCACCCCGGCCATGGCGAGCATTCCACCGCTGATCGGGCACTATACACAATCCACGGCCGATCGCGATTATATGTTGCAATGCCAGTACACCCCGTACACCTCCATGGTGAACGTCGCCTCAGTCGCTGCCATCACCATTCCCGTCACGACCACCAACGATGGGTTACCGATGAGTATTCAGCTGATTTCCCCGCGTTCTGACGAAGGACTCCTGCTGGCGCTGGCCGCCCAGATGCAGGTGTGAGCTTTCCCATATAAGTAGGTACTCGCGTAGGCAAAAGCGAAAAATATTACGTATGTCTACTGCAACATCGAGCACTTCTAACACCGGAAGGTCCTTCTTTGGTCACCCCGGTGCGCTCGCAAGCCTCTTCAGCGTAGAAATGTGGGAGCGATTCTCCTTCTACGGCATGCAGGGCTTGCTGGCTTACTACATGTACTACTCGGCCACCGAAGGCGGCCTGGGAATGGACCAGGGCCTGGCCCTGTCCTTGGTCGGCGCCTACGGTGGCGCCGTATACCTCTCCACCATTCTGGGCGCGTGGCTCTCGGACCGCCTCTTCGGTTCCGAACGCGTGCTGTTCTTCTCGGCAATCGCCATCATGCTCGGCCACATCGGCCTGGCACTGCTGCCTGGCTACATCGGCCTGATCATCGGCCTGATCCTGGTCGCTGTCGGTTCCGGCGGCCTGAAGGCCAACGCCGTGGCCCTGGTCGGTTCGCTCTACGCCAAGGATGATCCCCGCATTGATGCGGGCTTCTCCCTGTTCTACATGGGCGTGAACATCGGCGGCCTGATCGGCCCGCTGCTCACCGGTTGGCTGCAGGTAGCCTACGGCTTCCACATTGGTTTCGGCGCCGCCGCCATCGGCATGGCCATCGGCCTGGGCATCTACGCTGCCGGGCGCAAGAAGCTGCCTGCTGGCGGCAACATCCCGAACAACCCGTTGCCAGCCAATGAGCGCAAGCGCTACGTGGTGATCTTTGCGGCTGTCCTGGTGATCATCATCGCCGCCTTCGCAACCAAGATCGTCACCCCGGCGAACCTGGCAAGCACCCTTGCCTACGTCGTGATCATCGCTTCGGCCATCTATTTCGCGCTGATCTTGCGCAGCAAGAAGGTCAATGCGACCGAGCGCAAGCAGGTGTGGGCGTTCATTCCGTTCTACATCGGCTCGGCTGCGTTCTGGGCGCTGTTCCAGCAGCAGTTCACGTTCATCGCCGCGTACTCGGATCAGCGTCTGGACCGCCACCTGGGTAGCTGGGAGATGCCGCCAAGCTGGGTCACATCCATCAACCCGGTCTTCATCATCATCTTCGCCGGCGTCTTCGCAGCCATGTGGAGCAAGCTGGGCAAGCGCCAGCCGCACACCGCCATCAAGTTCGGCTTGGCATTGATAATCGTGGGTGCTGCGTTCCTGTGCTTCATCCCGCTGGAATCCTTCACCATGACCCCACTGCTGGCACTGGTGGGCATCTTGCTGCTGTGCACCTTCGCTGAGCTACTCCTTTCACCTGTGGGCCAGGCAATTGCCACCAAGCTGGCTCCGGCCGCCTTCGGCACCCAGATGATCGCGCTGTTCTTCCTGTCGGTCTCCCTGGGCACCACCCTCTCGGGCGTGCTGGCTGGCTACTACACGCCAGGCAACGAGATCCCTTACTTCATCGCCATGGGCGGCACCGCCGTCGTTTTGGGTGTAGCCATGATGGCTGCGACCCCAGGGCTGAAGAAGCTGATGGGCTCGATTCACTAGATTCAAGCGCACACAAAAAATTGCTGGTCCCGATTTTTTCGGGGCCAGCAATTCTTGTTTTTGGACCGTTTCTTGCGCAGATTTGAGCTTATGAGTAGGTCATATTCTCGTAATAGGAATAATTTCCATATTCGGAACCCACCCACCAAATCAGCCAGATGGCCACCGCATAGACGACTATGGCTAGGACTAATCCGATCCACGACGTGATCAGACCGGCGATAGCCAGGCTCCTGGATTGCGGTTCGCGGCGCAAGCCGAGGTGTCCAGTGATGACTCCAGCCAATGGAACGAGGATAATTGCAAAAAAGCCCAACATCGACAAGATGCCCAGCACGAGGGAAGCCACAGATAGCCCGGTGGACTCTCTCGGCGGCTGGTAGGGGTTTTGCGGATACTGGTAGTAGCTCATCACTTACTATTCTTCTATGAATTCGCATAAAGCGCATCAACCTGAGAGGCAATTTGTGGCACACCTTCGAGCTGGCCAACCAGCAAACGAATCCGACCTGATTAATCTTCAGGAGGTGCTCGATGCCTACAGCAGCATCATTCCTTCCAGCGACAACCCTGACCAGGCCGTCATCTTCGGCACCTCGGGACACCGTGGCACCTCGCTGAACGGCACCTTCAACGAAGCACATATCGCCGCGATTACCCAGGCTGTCGTGGACTACCGCGTGAGCGCCGGCATCACCGGCCCGATGTACGTCGGCAAGGACAGCCACGCGCTCTCGGACCCTGCCTACCAGACCGCCCTTGAAGTGCTCGCGGGAAACAACGTCGAGGTCCTCGCCGAAGACGGACTGACTCCTACCCCAGCGGTCAGCCATGCAATCCTCGTGCACAACGCCAAGGGCGGCGATCAGGCAGACGGCCTGATCATCACCCCGTCGCACAACCCACCAACCGACGGCGGCATCAAGTACAACCCGCCTCACGGCGGCCCGGCAGAATCCGAAATCACCGGACCCATCGCAGCCCGTGCCAATGAGCTGCTGGCCAGCGGAGAAATCAAGCGCGGCGAAGCTGCCGCCAAGCCTTTCGATTTCCGCGAGTTGTACATCACCGACCTGGCGGAAGTCATCGACTTCAAGGTCATCGCTGAATCCGGCATTTCCATCGGAGCTGACCCGCTCGGCGGAGCTTCGGTGCACTACTGGGGCGAGATCGGCCGCCGCTACGGCCTGAATCTGGAGGTAGTCAACGAAACCGTTGACCCGCGCTTCGGCTTCATGACCTTGGACAAAGACGGCAAGATCCGCATGGATTGCTCCTCGGCCCACGCCATGGCATCGCTGGTTGCGAACCGCGAAAAGTATGACATCGCCACCGGCAATGACGCGGACGCGGACCGCCACGGCATCGTCACCCCCGACGCCGGATTGATGAACCCTAACCACTTCCTGGCGGTGGCCATCGACTACCTGCTGACCCATCGCGAGAACTGGCCGGCAGATGCCGAGATCGGCAAGACCCTGGTCTCCTCGGTACTCATCGACAAGGTCGTCGCCTCGCACAATCGAACCCTGCGCGAAGTCCCAGTGGGCTTCAAGTACTTCGTAGAACCGCTGGCCTCCGGCAAGGTGGCCTTCTGCGGCGAAGAGTCCGCCGGCGCAAGTTTCCTGGACTTCTCCGGCAAGGCATTCAGCACCGACAAGGACGGGCTGATGCTCGCCTTGCTGGCTAGCGAGATGCGCGCGGTCACCGGAAAGAGCCCGAGCCAGTTGCACGCGGAACTGGTGGAGCGCCACGGTTCCAGCTTCTATGACCGTTTCGATGCCCCGGCTAATCGCGAGCAGAAGGCAGTGCTTTCCAAGCTGGATCCTTCGATGGTCGCAGCGACCGAGTTGGCGGGCGACGCGATCACCGCAAAGGTGACCGAAGCGGCTGGTTTTGCCATTGGCGGCCTGAAGGTTTCCAGCGAGCATGCGTGGTTCGCGGCCCGTCCTTCGGGCACCGAAGACATCTACAAAATCTATGCGGAATCAACAAAATCACCCGAGCATCTGCAGCAAGTGCTCGCTGAAGCTCGGGTGATTGTTGACGCTGCTCTGGCTGGCTAGTTCAGCTTCGCGGTCCATGGGTCGATGACCTCGGCTGGCTGCTTGCGAGTAGCCAGCCAGTGGCCCAGCCACAGCAAGAGGAAGATCGGCAGGCCGACATAGCTTGAGGCCATCTGCAGCAGATTGCCTTCCAGGACTGCCTGGTAGTTCTGGCCGGCGATGACCACCAGCAGGATGACGAAGGCAAGGATCGGGCCCAGAGGGAACAGCGGAGCCTTGTACGGCAGATCGGCCAGGTCCTGGCCGCTGGCCAGATAGGCCTTGCGGAATTGGTAGTGGCTCACCGCAATGCCAACCCACGCGATGAATCCGGACAGGCCCGAGACATTCAGCAGCCAGGTGTAGGCCTCGCCCTGTCCGATGATCGCCGTCAGGAAGCCGAAGAGCCCCACCGAGGCGGTCAAAAGCATGGCCGGCACCGGAACGCCACGCTTGTTCAAGCGGGCGAAGATCTTGGGTGCTTTGCCGTCTTTGGCCATGGAATAAAGCATGCGCGCAGAGGCATATAGGCCGGAGTTGCCTGCCGACAGGATGGCCGAGAGGATCACGGCGTTCATCAACGCGGCGGCGAAGGCGATGCCGGCTCGCTCGAAGACCAAGGTGAACGGCGATGTGGCGATATCAGATGCTTCGGATGACAGCAGTGAAGGATCCAGGTACGGGATCAACATGCCGATGACAAAGATGGCGCCGATGTAGAAGAGCATGATGCGCCAGAAGATGGTCTTGATGGCCTTCGGAACATCGCGCTGCGGGTTTTCCGCTTCACCTGCGGCAACACCAACCAGCTCGGTTCCCTGGAACGAGAAGCCGGCAATCATGAACACTGAAACGATGGACAGCCAGCCGCCCACAAATGGCGCGTCCCCGTCGGACCAGTTGCTAAATCCTGGCGAGCTTCCGCCGATGATGCCGAAGATCATCGCGAAGCCGCAGATCAGGAACACGATGACCGTGATGACCTTAATAGCGGCCAGCCAGTATTCGCCTTCGCCGAAGGCCTTGGACGACAGGGCGTTGAGCCCGGTGAGCAGCACCAGGAAGATGGCGGCCCAGATCCATCCGGGAGAGTCCGGGAACCAGTAAGACATCACGATGCCCGCGGCAACCAGCTCGGCGGCGACGGTAATGGCCCAGTTGAACCAGTAGTTCCACCCGATCGCGAAGCCAAAGTGGCGGTTGACGAAGACGGTGGCGTAGGTCTGGAACGAGCCTGCGACAGGAAGTCGTGCACTCATCTCGCCCAGTGACTGCATCAGCAGCAGCACCATGATGCCAATCAGGGCATAAGCGACGAGCGCGCCACCGGGGCCAGCTTCAGAGATCGTGCCGCCGGACGCGACGAATAGTCCGGTACCAATTGAGCCGCCAATGGCAATCATCTGCATATGGCGAGCTTTGAGGCCACGCTTCAGGCCGTCCTGCGACGGTGCGGGCTCAGTCATGCGTTACATCTCCTGATGCTTAGAAATTTCCAACCTTTCAATCCAAGCACTCTGACCAGTCGCAAAGCTATGAACCGCGCTACAGTAAGCGATCAATAATCTTTCGCTTAGCCCACGAATACGGAGGATAAATTGCGCTCAGGGTATCAACCACCGTGGTTTTGTTGAGTTCCGAACGCATTTGCGAAAGCCGATCAAAGCCATGCTTGCCGTGATACGAACCCATGCCGCTTGCGCCTACGCCGCCAAAGGGCAGGGTGGGAATGACCATCTGGGCCAAGGGAGCGTTGTGCACAATAGCGCCAGCGCGCACCCGGTCCGAGAAAATCGACTGCAGCCGAGGGCTCTCGCTCATCAGATAGGCCGCTAGCGGCGAGGGGCGCCGGGCAATGAATTCCAGGGCTTCCTCGAAAGTCTTGACCTCGATGACCGGAAGAATCGGGCCGAAGATTTCCTCGGTCATCAGAGTGCCATCCAGGTCGACGTTGCGCATGATGGTCGGTGCGATACGCAAGGTCTCTTCGTCATACTCGCCGCCGAACACCACCTCACCCTGTTCCAGCATTGCGAGCAAACGGTCAAAGTGCTGGCTGCTGGCAATGCGCCCGAAGTCGGGGTGGGTAATGGGTTCCTTGCCGTAGAAGCTGGTGATGGCCTGCCCCAGGCGGTTGATCAGCGGCGTGGCATCTCCAATGCACAGGATGTAATCCGGTGCGACGCAGGTCTGGCCGGCATTCATGAACTTCGCATAGGCCAGGCGCTTGGCGGTGGCTGGCGAGTGGTTGTCCACGACCGCCGGAGACTTTCCGCCGAGCTCCAGCGTGGTCGGGGTCAGGTGCTTTGCGGCCGCCATCGCGACAATCTTCGCAACCCGCTCTCCGCCGGTGTAGAAGATATGGTCCCAGCGGGCTGCCAATAATTCGGTAGCGGTATCCACTCCACCTTCAATGACCGCGAAAACCCGTTCATCAAGATAGAGCGGCAGGAATTTCGCCAAAGCGCCCGAGGTGGCAGGAGCTAATTCGGAGGGCTTGATGACCGCGGCGTTGCCGGCGGCAATGGCGGCTACCAATGGTGCCAGCACGAGCTGCAGCGGGTAGTTCCACGCGCCGATGATCAGGACCACTCCCAGGGGGCGCGGTTCGATCTTGGCCATGGCTGGCTGAAGTGCCAGTGGCACCTTCACTCCGGTGCTGTCCATCCATTCGGCCAGGTGCCGCAGCGCGAAATCGATCTCGGCGCGCACCACGTCGACCTCGGCGAATTTGGCTTCGGTGGGGCTCTTTCCCAGGTCTTCGTTCAATGCCTGGAGGAAGTCATCAAGGTGCTCTTCGAGCATCTTCTCCAGGGCACGCAGCTGCTGGATCCTAAAGCGGCGCGGATGGGTAATTCGCGCATCGGCCGAGCGGCGAAGATGATTCAGAACCGTGGCGATGCGGGAAGGATGCTCGTCCACCGGAGGAGCGGAATCGCCGACCGGCTCGGGCAATGGAGTGGAGGTAAACAGACCCATGTTTTGAGCGTACGCCACCGAGCGGAATTTCTATTGAATAATTCGCCGAAGGATTCATTATGTATCAACCATTTGATACATTAACGGGTATGGAAGAGATTTCTGCGAGCGCCTTGTCGATGGCCGTGGTTGCCACAATCATCTACCTGTGGCTCCGTTCCGTCGCCCATCGCCGTGGCACTCAAGCGCTCCGACGGGCACAATCGCATTCGTTCTGGTGCGCGCTCATCGCATTCTTCCTATCCACATCTTGGGATCTTGCCCAATTCTGGTCGGTCCCCGCGCAATCACAGTCAATGCTCACCCTGGTATTCATCGCGTTGAACGCCGGTGGGTGGCTGGCTGCGGTTTACATCATCGGGCTCTTCACCTGGCCAAAAGAACTGCAAACGGTGCGCGTGGCCTCATTGGAACCGCGGAGTTTGACGACCCCTTTCCCTCGGATGCTCGGCGCCCTTGTTGGCATCTTGGCGATCGCCGCGTCCTGCCTGATATGGCCTGTCTCGAAGGTCGCTGCCTATGTCTCTGAAAGCGACCGGGAAGGAGTACCCGCGCAGGATTATTCAAATTTCTCTGAAGTCCGCTGGGATGGCCTCGATAGGTGGCGCCCGGGCACCGAAGTCGCACCGTTATTTGCACTGTGCATCGCAGGCGTTCTGCTAGCGACTGCCCTCATCGCGTTCATCATTCTCAAACGCAGGCCACTGGCTGGAATCTCAGCTGACCACAACAAGCAGTTGCGCGCTGTCTGGCTCAACAGGCTGCTGCGGAACTGCGGCTGGGTGTTGATCAACATCATTGGTTCAGAAATTTCCTACGCAAATCCGATCCTGGGTACCGGCTGGAACACCGTGTCCACATTCGGCTTCATCGCTCTGGGTTTCGTGTTGTTCGTCTGGGCCCCGAAGTTCGCAGTCTCCAACGTGGGAAGGAACGCAAAAGCCAGTGCATTTAGCCGGATGCGCGGCCACAGCAACGCTGTATCGTACGTCCTCAACTCGTTGATGGTGCTCGCCGCCTACGCGATTTGGATTGCCTGCAGTTACCGTTTCGAGCATTTATCCGAAGCCTTTGGCCCGGCCAGAGCGCAAGCCGCCAGCAATACGCTGATGCTTGCCTTGTCCGGAGCCGCAGTGGCCATATACCTGGTGCTCTCGGCTGGTTTCGCGTTCTATGCGCATCTGCGGGCAAAGCTGGGGACGCCAAGGGAGCCCATAAGCGAAAACCTGCCTGTCTGGGTGTACTCGTTGGCGGCACTGTTCATCGTTAGTGGAATCTTCATGCTGTACACGCCGCAGACTTTGACTCCCGGCGCAGAACTGGCAGTTAGCCCATGGGTCAGCACCGGGATCGTTCTCGGCTTGCTGCTCATTGCAGCCGGATATATCTGGTGGACGCGGCATTGCTCCGTTCCATGGCAAGTCACCGACGAGCAGGAGATCTGGTACCGGCAAGTCTTGGAGTTCCGGGCCCTACGCATTCTCTGCAGTGCATTATTCCTCTTGCCCGGTGTGGCCTCGTTTGATGAGCCAATGGTCATAGCCATTGGCGTTGGGCTCTTCTGCATCCCTTCCTTGCTCGTGGTCAAACGCCCGAATGCCCGGCTCTTGACGAATGTTTCGGCATGAGAACGCAGATCAGTGTGGACCTCGAGGCGGCCACTGCACCCTACGAACAGATCCGTTCGCAGATCGCCTCCCTTATCAACCTCGGCGAATTGACGGCCGGGAGCAAGCTGCCCACCGTGCGCGCGCTGGCAACGGATCTGGGAGTGGCAGCCGGAACGGTGGCCCGCGCCTACAAGGAATTGGAAGCCGAGGGCCTGATTTCTTCGAGGCGCCGTGCCGGCACGGTAGTGAACGCGCGCCCCGAACCCGTAGACGCACATGAAGATCTGGTGGTAGCGGTCGACCACCTCTGGGAGTTGGCTGCCGCGCAACAGGTGGATGCAGCGACGCTGAAGGCCCTGGTGGCGCGGCGTGAACGGTAAGGATTTGTTCTAGGCAACCCTTCTGCGTACTCTCTAAATCAGTGACACGGGGTGTCGGAGAAGCCGACTGAGATGAAACCCGTCGAACCTGATCTAGTTCACGCTAGCGGAGGGATGTCGCATGACTCTGCCTACCGTTGCCCAAAAATACCGGCAACGCTCCCCCTTGGTTTTTTGCCTGACGAATACTGTCGTCACCAACTTCACCGCCAATGTCTTATTGGCTTCGGGTGCTTCACCGGCCATGACCAACCTGCCCGGCGAGGCCGGCGGGTTTGCGGCCCTGGCCTCGGCGGTACTGGTGAATCTCGGTACTCCCAGCACTGAGCAAATGGTTGCCATGGAGGAAGCGGTGGCTTCGGCGAGCGCCGCCGGAACCCCGTGGGTGTTGGATCCGGTAGCCGTGGGCGCTCTGTCCGTGCGCACCGACTTCGCACGCCGTATTGTGCGGCAGCGCCCCACCTTGATCCGCGGCAACGCTTCGGAAATCCTGGCCCTGGCCGGCAAGGACTCCAGCGGCCGCGGCGTTGACTCGGCCGATACCGTCCAAGCAGCACTGGATGCCGGACGCGAACTGGCCAGCAAGCATGGGAGCGTCGTGGCCATTTCCGGTGAAGCCGACGCCATCATTGACGCAAACCGCACCGTGCTGGTGCACACCAACGGCATAGGACTGACCAGGATCACCGGTGGCGGGTGCGCGCTAGGCGCGTTTAGCGCCGGCATGCTCGCGGTACACGAGGACCCTTTTGAAGCGGCCATCGCCGCCCACGGCTTCTATGGCCTCGCGGCAGAAAAGGCGCTGGCCGCCAGCAACGGCCCGGGCAGCTTCGCTGTCGCCTTCCTTGACGCCCTGGCCGCCACCGAACCTGAAGAACTGCAGAATTTGAAGTACGAGGAACTGAACCATGGATAATATCGGCGCATATCTGGTAGCCAATACCGCCAGCTGCACTCCACGCACCACCTTGGAAGTCATTGAAGGCGCGGTGGCTGGTGGCATCGAGTGGATCCAGCTGCGGGCCAAGGATGAAACCGCCAGGGAATTCTTCGAGCTGTCATGTGCAGCGGCCCGGCTTACCGAGGGCAAGGCGAAACTGCTGATCAATGACCGGATCGACGTGTTCTTGGCTGCCCGCGCGGCGGGGGCGGCAGTCAACGGCATCCATATCGGGCAGAAGGACATTCCGGTGCGTCTGGCACGCCAGATCATCGGCGAAGGCATCATCGGCCTGAGCGCTTCCACCGATGAGCAGCTGGCGCAGGCCAATCTTGATGCCGAGGCCATCGACTACCTTGGCGTCGGCGCAGTGCGTGCCACCCCGACCAAAAAGGATCACCCCACTCCGTTGGGCCTGGATGGTTTTGCTCGCGCCGCCTCGCTGACCGAGCTGCCCTGTGTCGCCATTGGCGCGATTACCGCTGAAGACGCCGGCGCCATCCGCGCCGGTGGCGGTTCGGGCCTGGCGGTAGTCCGTGCCATCTGCAATGCCGAGAACCCGCAAGAAGCCAGCGAACATCTGGTCGCTGCCTGGGCGGCGGCCCAGTGAAAAACATTCTCTCGATCGCCGGCTCTGATCCCTCGGGCGGGGCCGGAATCCAGGCGGATCTCAAAGCCATCGCCGCCAACGGCGGATACGGCATGTGCGTAATCACCGCGCTGACCGCGCAGAACACCCAAGGGGTGAGCGCGGTGCAGGCCATCGGCGGCGAGTTTGTGCTCGCCCAGTTGGAGGCCATCAGCGCCGACGTGCAGATCGATGCGATCAAGATCGGGATGCTGGCCAACGCCGAGGTGATTCGCGCGGTCAACGGATGGCTCGATACCGTCGATGCCCCCGTGGTCCTGGACCCGGTCATGGTCGCCACCAGCGGAGACCGGCTCCTGGAGGACGAGGCGGTGCTCGATTCGCTGTTGGACCGCGCCTCGGTGATCACCCCGAATCTGCTGGAGCTAGCCAGCCTGCTGCGTGAACCGGCAGCAGCCAGCTGGCCGCGGGCGCTGGAGCAGGCTCAACGCCTGGCCGCGAAGCATGGTTCGCTGGTCCTGGCCAAGGGCGGGCACCTGGCCGGTGAACTCTGCCCCGACGCCCTGGTCTCGGGCGAAGGCGTGCTGGCCGAGTTCAGCAACCCGCGCCTCGATACCAAAAACACCCATGGCACCGGTTGCACCCTCTCAAGCGCCCTGGCCACCCTTTTCGCAGCATCCGGCGACTGGGTCTGCGCCCTGGAGAAGGCCAAGGCCTATTTGTTCCGCGCCATCGGCGCGGCCGATGAACTGAACGTCGGCAGCGGGCACGGTCCGGTGAACCATTTTGCTGACTTCTTCAGCGACACCGATCCGATGGATAGCTGGTGGCAGCAGATCCAGGGGCTGCGCGACTCGATCGACAATCTGGAGTTCATCACCCAGCTGGCTGATGGCACGCTGGCCAAGGCGGACTTCGAATACTATCTGGCCCAGGATGCCTTGTACTTGCAGCGCTACGCCCAGGTGTTGTCCGGGGCCAGCGCCTTGGCCCCGGATCTTGAGGCGCAGCGCTTCTGGGCGAATTCCGCCAGCGAAATCCTGGAAGGCGAGTTGCAGCTGCATCGCAGCTACTTGGCTGAGGGGACCGCGAACCCCAGCGCCATCACGCTGAACTATGTGAATCATCTGGCTGCGTCCGCTTCGAGCTATGCCGAGCTGATTGCCGCGATCCTTCCCTGCTACTGGCTTTACCAGGACATCGGCAAGCGCCTGGCCTCGGCTAACCATCAGGCGCACCCGTATAAGCAGTGGCTGGTGACCTATGCGTCCGAGGAGTTCGACCGCGCCACGGAACGCGCCATCAGCATGGTGCGCGAAGCATGGAAGCAGGCTGATGACGGGCTGCGCGAGCGGATGCGGGTGGCATTTATGCGATCTTCAGAACATGAAGTGGCCTTCTTCGATCAGGCACGGCAGAACCGAGTAGAATTTCCTACGGTCTGAAACGCGCGGGCCACGATCTGGAGGATTGTATGAGCTGGAGCATTCACGGTAACGGAAAGACCATCACCCCAGGCGAGGTCGTCGCCCCGGAGGAACGGCTGCACTGGCCGCAAACCATTTCCATTGGCGCCCAACACATCCTAGCGATGTTCGGCTCCAGCATCCTGGTCCCCACCTTGACCGGTTTCCCGGTCACCACCACTTTGCTGTTCACCGGCTTGGCCACCATCATCTTCCTGCTGATGACCAACAACAAGGTGCCCAGCTACCTCGGTTCCTCCTTTGCGATGATCGCTCCGGTCATCTCCACCACCCAGTCGCACAGCATGGCTGGCGCGCTGGGCGGCATCGTGATGACCGGCGCCCTGCTCTTCGTGGTGGGCCTGATTGTGCAGGTGACCGGCACCGGCTGGATCCACGCGCTGATGCCTCCGGTGGTGATGGGCACGATCGTTGCCCTGATCGGCTTGAACCTCGCCAGCGCAACGCTCGCTCCGATGACCGATGTCCCGCTGACCACGTTCCTGACGGTGATTTTCACGGTGCTGGCCACGGTGGCCTTCAAGGGCCTGCTGGGCCGCCTGTCGATTCTTGTCGGCTTGGTCCTGGGCTACCTGGTGGCTTTGGCGCAGGGCCAGGTGGATTTCAGCGCGGTCCAGTCAGCCAGCTGGGTTGGCTTGCCGCAGTTCACCGCTCCGAGCTTCCACTTTGATACCGCGTTGATGTTCCTGCCAGCCGTCTTCGTGTTGATTGCCGAGAACATCGGACACGTGCGCACCGTAGGCGTGATGACCGGCCGGGACCTGTCGAAGTTCAACGGCCGCGCGCTGATGGCCGATGGCGCTGCCAGCGTTGTTGCCGGTCTCGGTGGCGGTTCTGCCACCACCACCTATGCGGAGAACATCGGCGTCATGGCCGCCTCCCGCGTGTACTCCACCGCCGCCTACTGGGTGGCGGCCATTGTGGCGATGGCCTTGGCCTTCCTGCCGAAGTTCGGCGCCCTGGTCGGCACCATTCCGGTGGGTGTCATCGGCGGGTTGGGCATTGTCCTGTACGGCATGATCGGCATCGTCGGCGCGCGCTTGTGGATCGAGGCGAAGGTCGACTTCGGCAATCCGATCAACCTGATGACCGCGGGCACCGGATTGATTATCGCCATTGCCGTCACCAGCGATATCAGCTTCGGCCAGTTCCAGCTCGGCGGCATTGCCCTGGGTTCGATTGCCACCTTGGTGGTCTTCCACTCGATGCGTGCGGTGGCCAAGCTGCGCGGCAACGATCTCGCGGATCATTCGAAAGAATCCTGAGAGTTCAAAAAATTTTTTCGGCCGGCCGGTGTTGCGACTTTGTTCGCGAGACCGGCCGGCTTTTTTGATGCAATCCCCGGCTGGTTAGGCAAGAGACGCAGAGGGTAGAACAACAGTCTGGGTGAAACATGTAAGGACTCCTTCCAAAATGTGATTGTTATCCCATCAAAATCTGAAAATTACGGATTTCCACCCCGGACAAATCAGATAGCATGGCAGATTGTGACTGCGACAACATCAGACGGAAAACTCTCCGCACGACTCATCTTCATCGCCCTCGGGGCGGCATTGGGTGGGTTCGTTTTTGGATATGACTCATCAATCGTTAACGGCACCGTAGACGCTGTCGAGCACGAATTCGGGCTCAACGCGGTAACTATCGGTTTCACTGTTTCCTGCGCCTTGCTCGGCGCAGCTCTCGGCGCATGGATTGCAGGCATGGTCTCCGAACGCGTAGGACGCGTACGCACCATGCTCTTCGCCTCCATCCTCCTTGCCATTTCGGCCATCGGTTGCGGCCTGTGCTTCAGCGCAGCCGACCTCATCGTATGGCGCATCGTCGGCGGCATCGGCGTGGGCTTCGCTTCGGTGATCGCCCCTGCCTACATCGCCGAGGTCTCCCCAGCGGCCCACCGCGGACGCCTGGGCACCATGCAGCAGATGGCCATCGTGCTGGGCATCTTCGTAGCCTTCCTGGTCAGCGCACTGCTGGTCTTCGTAATGGGCTCCGCAGATGCAACCGGCTTGTTCGGCCTGGCTGCATGGCGCTGGATGTACCTCTCGCTGCTGGTTCCAGCAGTGCTCTACGGCGTGCTCTCGCTGCGCCTTCCGGAATCCCCTCGCTACCTCGTTGAGCGCGGCCGCTACGTTGAAGCAGCTACCGTGCTGACCCGCGACATGGGCATGAACGCCGGCGAAGAGACCGAGAAGAAGATCGAAGAAATCCGTGCCACCGTGCACGTGGAACGCCGCCAGAAGTTCAGCGACCTGCTGGGCCGCTTCGGCTTCCACCCGCTGGTGTGGGTAGGCATCCTGCTCTCGGTCTTCCAGCAGTTCGTCGGCATCAACGTGATCTTCTACTACTCCACCACCCTGTGGAAGTCCGTGGGCTTCGCCGAATCGGATTCCTTCACCATTTCGCTGATCACCTCGGTGACCAACGTGGTGGCCACCATCGTGGCAGTGCTGCTGATCGACGTCCTGGGACGCAAGCTGCTGCTGACCATCGGCTCGGCCATCATGACCCTGTCCCTGGGCATGATGGCAGTGGCCTTCGCCCAGTCGGAGACCATCAACGGCGCAGTGTCGCTGCCTGGCAGCTGGGGCATCATCGCCCTGGTCTCGGCCAACCTGTTCGTGGTCGGCTTCGGCGCTACCTGGGGCCCGGCCGTATGGGTTCTGCTCGGCGAGATCTTCCCGAACTCCATCCGCGCCATGGCCCTCGGTGTGGCCGCCGCCGCACAGTGGATCGCCAACTTCATCGTCTCCACCACCTTCCCGGCCCTGGCTGACGCAGGCCTGGCGCTGGCTTACGGCATCTACGCAGTGGCCGCGCTGCTCTCCTTGCTCTTCGTGATCTTCATGGTCAAGGAGACCAAGGGACGCACCCTGGAAGATATGAAGCTGTAAAGCACGCTCGCTCTTAGCTGGGCATGAATGAGGCGGTGCGGAACCATTGTGGTTCCGCACCGCCTCATCGTTTAACCCCGTCAGGAGCTACCAGGCCTTGCGGGGCACATCCACCCCGGCCTCGCTTTGGACTTCGAGGACCTTGTCCAGGCTCGGGCGTCCCTCGCGCACCGGACCCTGATCGGCCAGCGGAACCACGATGCTTTCTCCTGGAACCAGGTCCACCTGCTCTCCGCGCACCCAGATCGGGCGTGAATGGGCGCCGTCCAAGGTGAAGGTGATGCTCTCGCGTTCCAGGCGGACCGCGATGCGCATGCCGTGCCAGGCCAGGCTGAAGCTGATCGAGCGCCAGGCTTCGGGCAGGCGCGGGTCGAAGCACAGCCGGTCATCGTCATCACGCAGGCCCGCGAAGCCGTAGATCAGCCCGGACCAGACACCGCCGGTGGAGGCCACGTGCACACCGTCGCCGGTATTACCGTGCAGGTTCTCCAGATCGACGTTCAGCGCATGCTCGAAGTACTCCCAGGACAGCTCGCGGTACCCGACCTCGGCAGCCAGGATGGACTGCACCGTGGCCGAGAGCGTCGAGTCGCCGGTGGTCAGCGGATCGTAGTAGTTGAAGTCCGCGAGCTTCTGTTCGGCGGTGAAATCGCTGGAGCGCAGCCACAGGGCCAGCACCGCGTCGGCCTGCTTGATCACCTGGAAGCGGTAGATCACCAGTGGGTGGTAGTGCAGCAGCAGCGGGCGCTTATCCTCACCGGTATTGGCCAGATCCCACACCTCGCGGTTCAGGAAGTGCTCGTCCTGCGGGTGGATGCCAACAGATTCCGAATACGGAATATGCATGCAGTCAGCGGCCTTGAGCCACAGGGCGATTTCCTCGTCGCTCAACTCCAGCTTGCCGGCAAGGCTGGCGTACTGCTCGGGGTGCTGCCCGGCCAGCTCGGTGAGCAGCTGGGCGCTGCGCCGCAGGTTAAAGCGGGCCATGACGTTGGTGTACAGATTGTCATTGACCACCGCGGTGTACTCATCGGGTCCGGTCACGCCATGGATGTGGAAGCGCTCATTGCCTTCCTGGCCGCGCCAGAATCCCAGCGACGCCCACATGCGGGCGGTGCCCGCCAGGATCTCGGCGCCACCGGCCAGCAGGAACTCGTCGTCCTCCATTACGCTCAGATAGCGGTTGAGCGAATACACGACGTCAGCATTGATGTGATACTGCGCGGTACCCGCTGGATAGTACGCACTGGCCTCTTCACCATTGATGGTTCGCCACGGGAAGAGCAGGCCGGCCTCGTTCATGATGCTGGCCCTGCGTGTAGCGGCCGGGATCATCGCGACCCTGGCGCGCAGCGTATTACGGGCCCACTGCTGGTTGGTGTAGGTCAAGAACGGCATCACGTAGATTTCGGTATCCCAGAAGTAATGCCCGGAATACCCGTTGCCGCTCACGCCCTTGGCGCTGATGCCCAAACCGTCAGCGCGGCCGGCGGCCTGGGCCAGCTGGAACAGGTTCCAGCGGATCTTGCGCTGCAAGCCGGCGTCGTCGCAGTCCACCACCACATCGCTGCGCTGCCAGAAGTCGGCCATGAAGTCGCGCTGGGTTCGGAAGTGCTCGTCCATGCCCTGCTCGACCAAGTGGTCCAGGGCGCGATCCGAGCGCTGCAGCATTTCCTGGGCGGGATGGCGCCGCGAGCAGTTGTAGACCGCGTACTTCGAGACGCGGATGCCCTGACCGGCCTCCAGCCGGGCGCTGATGACCTCGTCGGCGCTTTCATCCGAGGTCTTGCGGTCGATGCGCAGCTGCTGGTCGGCGCCGCCGGTGGTGCTCACCTGGTGCTCGACCATTGCCGCCACGGACATGCCGGAGCCCGGGACCGCATAGGAGATCCCCAGGCGCGAGCCGTTGACCGCGTTCCCTGCCGGGTGCAGCGGATTCTGGCTGGCCTCTTCGCTCTTGCGCGGGTCGGCCACCCCGGCGGCCGATGCGTCGGTCTCCTCCGGCGAGGCCACCGTGCGCGCGGAGCGGTAGCCCACGACCGAAGACTGCACGAGCACCCTGGCCGGGGCATCCAGCAGGCGCACGTGGACGTCCTGCAAGGCCAGGTGCCGGTCGGTGAAGGAAATCATCGTGCGGGCCATGACGGCCACGCGGTGCCCTTCAGCGGTGCGCCACAGGGTGCGCGCGCACAAGGTTCCGTCGCGGAAGTCCAGGCGCAGCTCATCACGAAGCATCTCGGTGCGGCCGACTTCCAGGGCTTCATCGTTGATGAAGACGCGCAAGGTCCTGAAATCCGGGGCGCTGATCATGGTCTGCCCGGTTTCAGCCAGGCCGAAGGCACTTTCAGCGTGGCGGATCTGCCAGGCCTCGTGCAGGCCGTTGATGAATGTTCCGCCGCTCTGGTCGCCCAAGCCCAGCTGGGCGGCCCGGGCGCCGAGGAAACCATTGCCCAGGGAGAAGACGGTGTCCTGGGCGCCATCGGTGTCGCGGTGCTCATCGCGCAGCAAGGACCAGGAGTCCATTTCCCAGGCTTGAACTGAATCCTCGGAGACGAGTTCTGCAAGATCCTCGATGACAAAGTGCGCGCCGGCTTCCATCAGCTCGGCCGCGTTCTCCTCGCGTGCCACGCCGACCACGCCGAAGCCCCCGGCACGGGCTGCGGCCACGCCGCTGGTGGCGTCCTCGAAGACCACGCACTCTTCCGGGCGCCAGCCCAGATCAGCCGCGGCCGCCAGGAAGGTGTCCGGGGCTGGCTTGCCGGCCAAGCCGCGGGCGGCGGCTTCCTGCCCGCCCATCACCAGCGGGAAGTGCTCTTCCAGGCCCGCGGCAGAAAGCACCATGCGGGCGTTGCGGGAGGATGAGACTACCGCTACGTCCAGCCCTGCTGCGAGGACCTGGCGCAGGTAGGCCAGGGAACCCGCGTAGGGTTCGATGCCGTCGCGCAGCAGCACTTCGGTGAACTTGTCGTTCTTCATATTGCCCAGGGCGCAGATGGTGTCCTGGCCGGCGGGATCCTCTACGGTGCCCCAAGGCAATTCGAGACCACGCGAGGCGAGGACGGCTTGCACCGCGTCATAGCGCGGGCGTCCGTCGAGCAAGTTGAAATAGTCTTGCTCGGTGTAGCTGGCCACGCCCGGGAATTGGTCAAAATAGGCAGAGAAAAGTTCATGCCAGGCCCTGCGGTGGAGCAGTGCCGTTGGTGTAATCACACCATCCAGGTCGAAGAGGACGGCTTTGTAATCACGGTGTCGGTACTCAGGTCGATAAGCGTTCACGATCGAAATCCTTCGAAAGAGGAGCAAATTACTAGCCGTAGTCCATACGGTAGCAACTGAACGCGTTTGCATCGACATACTACGATAAGAACGTGGCACAGTGGATAGATTTGTTCAATAGCGATAACTGGCGTGAGTCGACCGCCGAATGGATCGACGCGGCCTGCGAGGCGTACGGCATCCAGCGCACCTCCGGTCCCGACTTCTGGCCTGCCCAATTGCACCAGATCCAGGCGACGGTGCAAACCGATGCGGCGGACCTGATCTTCAGCGCCAACGCCCCCGGGCTGGCTGCTGAAGCGGCCACCACCGTGGTAGCCGGCCAGATTCTTCCCGAGCGTTTCGTGATGCCCCTGGCGGTGGACCGCAGTGCCGGCTACATGCTCAGCCCCGACTTCGGGCATACGATGGCGGATCTCGGGGACTCGGTGGAGAACTGGGAACTGGCCCTCGCCTCGCTTGGTTCACTGCAGGTGGCCTTGATGGGCCGGGAAGACCAGTTCTTCGACGCCGGGGTCACCGTTGTCGACCCGCAGTTCCTGCCGGAACAGTTCGAGCAGGCGTTGATGATGCATGTTTCCCTGCCCCCGGAGCATCCCCTGCACATCGACGGGGCCCAGGCCGATCACTTGGCGTCCCATATCGACGAGCTGACCAAGGCCTGCGCAACGTTGCATGAGGGTTCTGTTCCCCTGAGCCTGGAGCATGGAAACTTTGATCTCTCCCAGGTAGTTGTTCCGGCCGAATCCGGCACCCATGGGCGGATCTTGAACCTGTCCTCGGCTCACTGGGCGCACCCCTTCTCCTCGCTGAACACCGCTCTGGCCGCCATGACCGAGGCCTGGGATTGTGACACCAGCGATGAGCGCGTTATGCAGGTGCTTTTCGCTTATCTGGACCAGTTTGCAGCCTATGGCTCACCGGATGAGCTCTATGACCTGATCGGCCCAGCCTGCTTGGTGGCTCCGCTGTCCCAGCATGAAACGTGGCTGCGATTGCTGCTGGATGCCGATGACGAGCACCTGCGCGAGAACGCGCCGAGCGTGCTTGCTACCTTAGATCTTCAGTAGCTTTAAAAAACTGAGGGACCCAGTTCAATGAATGAACTGGGTCCCTCAGTTTGCATGGACTACTGCGCTACAGCGGTTTCGATTTCCTTGAAGGCGTTTTGCGCGGCGTCTGCTACGCTCTGGCGGTCAAAGAAGACCTCCATTTCGTAGCGGTACAGAATGTCCTGGACGGCGCTGAATCCCATGGGCGGAATAGGCTCGGTTCCCTGCAGCTCAGGCTCCAGGCTGGTGACGAATTCTGCGGACGCGGTCTCGACCGAGTCCAGATCCGCGACAACGCTCTTGCGGACGTCGAGGTTTGCCGGCAATCCGCGGTCCATCTGGTTCAGTGCACCCGCCTCTTGCGAATTGACCATGAAATCAATGAATTTCTTGACCTCATCCGGGTGCTTGGTGCGGCCGTAGCCGGACATCATCATCGAGGATTTGTACCACAGGCCGTTGTCCTCGGCCTTGCCGGTGCTGCTAGGCAGGCGCAATGGGACCAGATCGGAACCGACGGCAGCCGACAGGCCGCCTAGCTGGTTGCTCCACCACATGCCGAAGGCTGCGGTTCCGGTGCCGGTCATCGAGCGGTCTGGTCCGGCATTCTGGTTTTCCGCCAGTACCGAAGCCTTGGGGTAGGAGCCACCGCTGAGCAGATCCCGGTGGTGCTGGAAGTATCCGGCGAGATCCTCGGCGGTGAATCCGAGGGCTCCGTCGCTGCCGGTGAGGTGCTTGCCGTCCTGGCGCAGCCACGTCTGCAATCCTGCAGGTTCGTTCGGAGCTTCGGCACCGTATTTGCCGTCGAGCTTCTCGCTCACGGTTTCGGTGATCTTCCGGTAGTCATCCCAGGTCCAGGTCTTGTCGTCGGGAACCTTCAGCCCGGCTTCTTCAAGGACCTTTGGGTTGGCGGTCAGGGTGAAGGAGTTAATGCCCGTGGTGATGCCAACCAGGCCGTCATCGGTGGTTCCGTTCTGGATGGATACCTCTTCAAACTTGGAGACATCCACGCCGGTCAAATCCAGCAGCGCCCCGCGGTCCGCATATTCACGAAGGTACTTGTCGTCCATCTGGATGATGTCGGGAGCGTCATTGGAGGCCACCTGGGTTGCCAGCTTGTCCCAGTACCCGCTCCAGTCCGAGTATTCGCCCTGCACGTCGATATCCGGGTTCTCTGCTTCAAAAGCTTCGATGATCTTGTTGGTGGCCTGGGCCCGCGAGTCGGAACCCCACCAGGAGAACCGGAGCACGGTCTTCCCGTCGGCGTTCTCGGCGCCGCTGCTGCCTCCACACCCGGTCAACGCGAGAGCAGCAACCGCGGCAACGGCTACGGACTTGCTCAGACGTGCACCGAACTTCTGTCGACTTTTTCTTGAGTTGTCCTGCTGGTCCATGGGTCTCCTCCTTGAGTGGGCCGGTAAGTGCGAGGTTTCAACAATTGACCGTCATTTTCAGTCTTTTGGAAAGCGCTTCCCAAACAATCTAAGTGTGACCCCAGTCACGAGTCAAGAGGGGAAGTGGAATCCGTCAATAACATTTGAACATGGCATCATGCACGCTCGGTATTACCGATTATCGCTGTGCAATCGCGAAGAATCGCGCAGCACAGGGGTGCCAGTGACCACCATTTTGCGCGCATCCCCGTGGCTTAACACCATTTCCCCGGCCCAGCGGCCGATTTCTTCCAGTGGCAGGCGCGCAGTGCTGATCGAAGGGGTGACATCTTCGAGCGTCGGAATATCATCGAAACCCACCACAGCGATATCCTCAGGCACCCGCAACCCGCTTTCCCTGACAGCGCGAATCGCACCCAGGGCCATCACGTCGGAAACGCAGAAAACGCATACTTGCTGATCCGCTTCTTCGGGCTTTCGCACCCGGAGGTAATCGCTCATGGCCATGTAGGCGCCCTCCCGGGAAAACGCCCCATGGAAAACATCGACGGCGGCAAGCCCGGTGCGCTTCAGCTTCGAGAGGAAGCCTTGGGCGCGGTGGCGTGAAGTCAGCAGATTTTCATCGCCAGCCAGGACAACAAACTTGCGGTGACCTGCACGGATCAGCTCTCCGGCAAGGTTCTCAGAGGTGGTTTCGTTATCCACTTGGATACCGCCGGTGCTGGCCAGGGGCTGGCCGATGACAACCACCTGCCCGCCGTTCTCCTGGTAGTTCTCAATCAACTTGAGCAGCCCGTCATCTTCGGATTGACCACGCGAGCCGGAAAGGATGATGGCATCCGTCCGCTGCGACATGAAGGCCCTCACGGCCTCGATTTCCCGTTCCGGCTCGGAATCCGTGCTGGCCAGGAGCAACTGGGTGCCGCTATCCCCCAGGCCACGCTGGACGCCGCGGGCAATCGTGGAGAAGTAGGGGTCGGCGATATCGCGGACTACAAGGCCTATGAGCTTGGTTGATGCCCGGGCAAGCGCTTGCGCTTGCGCGTTGGGAAAGTAGCCGAGTTTTTCCGCGGCCGCGCGGACCTTATCGGAGATCTCGGCCGCTGGTTTACGTGCGGAACCGTTGAGCACACGCGAGGCAGTAGCCAATGAAACTCCGGCTTCATTAGCGACGTCAGTTAGTCGAATAGCCATCTGAAATCCTTTTCGTCCACTACAAGCTGGGACAAGCTTATCTTTCAATCCCCGTGATGGTTGACACCCCAATTCTGCATCACTATCGTGGAAAGCGCATTCCCAAAAATATTTCCTACTCTCACTTCAGCCGAGGAGTCTCTCGTGACAAATACCAAAGTTCTCCGAATTGCCATGAACGGTATTACCGGCCGCATGGGCTATCGGCAGCACCTGCTGCGTTCGATCCTGCCCATCCGCGATCAGGGCGGCATCACCCTGGCTGACGGCACCAAGCTCACCGTTGAGCCGATTCTTGTCGGCCGCAATGAAGATAAATTGCGCGAGCTCGCACAGAAGCATCAGGTAGAGCAATACAGCACAGACCTCGATTCGCTGATCGACGACCCGAGCATCGACATCATCTTCGATGCCTCGATGACTTCGCTGCGATACGACACCCTGACCAAGGCCATCGCCGCCGGCAAGCACATCTTCACCGAAAAGCCGACCGCAGAAACCCTGAGCGATGCCATCGACCTGGCCCGACAGGCCAAAGCCAAGGGCATTACCGCCGGCGTCGTGCACGACAAGCTCTACCTGCCCGGCCTCGTGAAGCTGCGCCGCCTCGTCGACGAAGGCTTCTTCGGAAGAATCCTCTCCCTGCGCGGAGAATTCGGCTACTGGGTCTTCGAAGGCGAAATCCAGGAAGCCCAGCGCCCATCATGGAATTACCGGCTGGCCGACGGGGGCTCGATGACCACCGACATGTACTGCCACTGGAACTACGTCCTGGAAGGAATCATCGGCAAGGTCAAGAGCGTCACCTCGACAACCGCCACCCACATCCCGACCCGCTGGGATGAGCAGGGCGAAGCATATGAAGCTACCGCGGACGATGCGGCCTACGGCATTTTCGAACTCGAAACCCCCTCAGGCGATCCGGTGATCGCCCAGATCAACTCCTCCTGGGCGGTGCGCGTATACCGCGACGAACTGGTCGAATTCCAGATCGATGGCACCCACGGCTCGGCAGTTGCAGGCCTGAACAAGTGCGTCGCCCAGCAACGCGCCCACACCCCGAAGCCGGTCTGGAACCCTGACCTGCCGGTTACCGAATCCTTCCGCGACCAGTGGCTGGAAGTTCCAGCCAACGCGGATTTGGATAACGGCTTCAAGCTGCAGTGGGAAGACTTCCTCGCAGATGTCGCCGCCGGACGCGAACACAAATACGGCCTGCTCTCGGCAGCGCGCGGCGTGCAGCTGGCGTCCCTGGGCCTGCAGTCCGCAGCAGAACGCCGAACCCTGGACATCCCGGAGATCACGCTATGAGCGAGAACAATTTCCCGGAACTCGCCCTGATCGATGAGCACGGCCAGTCCTTCACTTACAGGTTGCAGGGTCCCGGTGACTTCCACCGCCCCGCCTCGCCGATCACCTCGCGCAAGGTGTATGCCGCGGCCCATGTGATTCCTCAAATGGGGGCGGACAATACCCCCGGAGCGCCAGCGGTGATCGACTGGGACGCCACGTTGGCCTACCGCCACGAGCTCTGGTCCTACGGCCTCGGCGTCGCCGATGCCATGGATACCGCGCAGCGCGGCATGGGCCTGGATTACCCTGCGACCTGCGAACTGATCAACCGTTCGGCCCAAGAGGCGGCAACGGTCATCTCGGACAACCGCTACCCCGCGCTCACCGGGCTGACGGTGCGCGATATTCTCTCCTGCGGCGTTGGAACCGACCAGCTCACCATCGAGTCCGTTGAACCGGGCCAGCTGCAGAAAGTCACTGACGCCTATCTGGAAATGCTGCGCCTCGTAGAGGCCTCCGGCGCGAAGTCCATCCTGATGTGCTCGCGCGCGCTGGCCAAGGCCGCGCAGACTCCCGAGGATTACCTCCAGGTCTACGGCAACCTGCTGGAAGCCGCGCAGCAACCCGTGATCCTGCACTGGCTGGGCGAGATGTTTGATCCGCAGCTTGCCGGCTACTGGGGAACCACCGACCTTTCCGAAGCGACCTCGGTATTCCAGTCCATCTTGGAAAAGTACTCGCAGAAGATCGACGGGGTGAAAGTTTCCCTGCTCAACGCAGAGCACGAGAAACAGCTTCGCTCGGCCCTCCCCCCAGGGATCAGGCTCTACACCGGAGACGACTTCAACTATCCCGAGCTCATCGACGGTGACGGCGAACTCCATTCAGATGCCTTGCTAGGAATATTCGCCGCGATTTACCCCGCCGCCTCGACAGCGCTGCAGGCGTTCGATGCCGCGGATTCCGCACGGGGACGGGCCATCTTGGACTCTACCCGGGAACTGGGACTGCATATCTTCAGTGCCCCGACCTTCTACTACAAGACGGGTATCGCTTTCCTTTCCTGGCTCAACGGCCATCAAAGCGGATTCCAAATGGTGGGCGGGCTTCACGCTGGGCGCTCGCTGCCCCACCTGATCCGGACCTTTATTCTGGCGGATTCCGCCGGTTTGATCTTGAACCCGGGCCTGGCCGCTGAACGCATGGAACAGCTCCTTGCGGTCTATGGAATCAAGGCAGCCAACCGATCACTGACAGGAGTGTCATGAGCTTCGAATTATCTCTGAACACCGGCACCACCCCCAACCTCAACCTGCACGAGGCGGTCGAAGCCGCAGCCCGCGCCGGATTGACCCATATCGGCCCTTGGCGCCACCTGCTCGAAGAGGCGGGAGGTGCGCAACGAGCAGCGGACATCATCAAGGAAGGCGGGCTGCAGGCAAGCACCCTGTGCCGCGGCGGATTCCTGACGGCAACTTCCAAAGAAGCGCAAAAGGAAGCTTTCGAATCCAATCGGAAAGCCATTGAGGAAGCAGCCGCCATCGGGGCAGGAAATCTGATCATGGTCGTCGGCGGATTGCCTTCAGCCGCGCACGTTCTCGGAGGCACCGGAGATCCGCAGGACAAGGACATCGTCGGGGCTCGTGACCGAGTCGCGCGTGCGCTGGACCAACTGGTGCCTGTTGCGTTGGATCACGGGGTTTGCCTGGTACTCGAAGCGCTGCACCCCATGTATGCCGCTGACCGGGCGGTGCTCTCGACCTTGGGCCAGGCCCTGGATTTGGCCACCGCGCACCCTGCAGAAGCTGTCGGCGTTGTTGTCGATACCTTCCATGTCTTCTGGGACCCGCAGTTGCAGCAGCAGATCCAGCGAGCCGGGCATGAGCGCCGATTGGCTAGTTACCAAATCTGCGATTTCAACTTGCCCATTGCCAGCAACGCCCTGCAATCGCGCGGCATGATGGGCGACGGGCATATCGACTTCCCATCCATCTCCCGCTGGGTGGCCAAGGCCGGTTATCAAGGTCCAGTGGAAGTCGAGATCTTCAACGACGAGATCAATGGCCAGGATGCGGATCTGACCTTGGCGGCCATGTCTGAGCGTTATCAGTCGCTTGTTTTGCCTCATCTTGAACAAGCTGCGGGCATCCAGCCGGCGAGCGCAATAAACTGATCTGACTTCGACGATTCCAAGAAGGACACTATGAACCAGCAAACCACCGCAGCAGCTGCCAAAGACGACAGTTCCGTTGCGCCGTCAACAGCCCCAGCGGTGGTGCTGGTTGGCCTTAATGGCTTCGGACGCCAGCATCTGGGCAACATCCAGCGCTTGGCCAGCGAGAACAAGATCAGTTTCCTCGCTGGCATTGATCCTAAAGATCCGGGCAGCCTGGTTCGCGGGGAAAACACGCGAATCTTCACCACCCTCGACGAGTTCCTCGAATCCGGGCTGAAACCGGACATCATCATCATTTCAACCCCGATCAGCACCCATGCCGACTTGGCCATGAAAGCTCTGGCCACGGGCGCGGACCTGTATCTGGAAAAGCCGCCAACGGCCACGCTGGAGCAATACGAAACCCTGCTCAGTGCCGCCCAGGCAGCTGGCGTCAACGTCCAGGTTGGGTTCCAGGCCCTGGGGTCGCTGGCTCTGACAGCAGTGGCCGGGTTCTTTGAAAATGGCGTTGCGAACTCTCCCATCGGCGCGCTGCGTGCGGTTGGTGCCAGCGGAAATTGGCTGCGCACCACGGGCTACTACAACCGCTCGCCATGGGCGGGCCATCGCCAGCTCAACGGCGTGGAAATCGCCGACGGCGTGGTCACCAACCCGCTGGCCCATGCGGTTGCCAGCGCATTGCGGATTGCCGGTGCCCAGCGCGCTGGCGATGTTCTCTCGGTAGCCACGGATTTGTACCATGCCCATCAAATCGAAGCCGACGATACATCCGTGGTGAGGCTGCAGACAAACAGCGGCATCCCGGTCACCGCGGCTTTGACCGTCTGCGCGGCCGAACAGCAGGACCCATGGATCACCATCTACGGGACCGAGGGCTTGGCCATCTTGTACTACACGCGCGATGAATTGGTCATCCGCCCCAATCCGGAATCCGGCAAACCCGAGACATCCCAGGTCTTCGGCCGCGTGAACCTGCTGGAGAATCTCGTAGACGTCCGTGCAGGACACGCGCCCGAGCTGCTCAGCTCCCTGGAATCGGCCGGCGCGTTCATGCGCGTCCTGGAACAGATCCGCACCGGCGCCGAGCCCAAGGACATTCCGGCGGCCTACGTGATCCCCACCGACCAGGGCGATCAGTTCCACCCGGTCATCCCAGATATCGAGCATTTCATCAACCGTTCCGTGGCCGCGCAGTCCGACTTTTCCTCGCTTGGCGCACCGTGGGCCAGCGAACCGGAGACCAGCGGAACATTCGCAGTGGAAAATCCTTCCAACGCCCAAAAACAAGGCATCGCAAGACTGCGCACAGGCCAGGACATTTCCATCACGAACTCGCCGCGGCCCTTCTTGGATCAGCTGGCCACCTTGGGCGGCGTGCACGTCAGCGACCAGCAGCCGCTGGACCACACATGGCATCTTGGGGTCTCGGTGGCCTTGCAGGACGTGAATGGAAATAACTTCTGGGGCGGGCGAACCTACACCCGTGCCGACTCCCGGTATGTATGGCGCCAAGACCACGGGCACATCCGCACAGTGGCCAATTCCTTTGCCCCGAACGGAAGTTCCGTGCGCTCCGAGCTGGAGTGGGTCGGACATCAGCAGCAGGTGCTGCTGGACGAGCACCGCAGCATCGATTTCACCGCCTTCACCCACCAACCCACCTCGGCAACGGGCTGGATCATGGATTTCGCTTTCACCCTGCGGGCACGGGAAGAATCCGTATCCATTGGCTCCCCAGGATCCAATGGACGGCTCAATGGCGGTTATGGCGGATTCTTCTGGAGACTGCCGAAAGCCGAAAACACGCAGATATTCACCGACACCCTCTCGGGTGAGGAACAAGTCCACGGCGCCCGCAGCCCGTGGATGGCATTCAGCTCCGACTTTGCCTCGGAAGCTGTCAGCTTGGCGCAACGAAGCACGGGACACGGCGCGGCGACACTCATTTTCTGCAGTGGCGATGGTGATCCATGGTTTGTCCGCAGCTCCGGCTATCCGGGTGTGGGAAGCTCTCTGGCATGGGATGCCCCGGTCATCTTGGATCCCGGAGCCTCGTTGACCCGTCGTGTGCGTGTGCTGGTGGCTGATGGCCAGTGGGATCGCTCCGCGGTATCGGCGCTTTTCCAAGAATTCGGTTACCACCATTAGGAAGTTGCCTCATGTCTTCTGCCGCCGCTATTGAGCATGCAACGAAGCATGCCCAGCTCATTGAGCTCCTCCAGGCACATGGAGCCCAGGCCATCATGCTCTCCACCCCCGCGTCCTTGGCTTGGTTCCTTGGTGGCGCCCGGACCCATGTGTCCCTTGCCGCCCCGCCAATCGCCAGGGTCCTGGTTCATGCCGATGGCTGCGAGCTGGCGACGTCCGTCAGTGAAGCGCAGCGCCTGCAAAACGAGGAACTCAATGTCTTGGATCAGATCAACATCCACGTCACCGGATGGTACGAGTCCCTCGATGATGTTGGCTCGTGGTTTGGGCAAGCCGCTGCATGGGAAATTCTCGACGAATCGGAGATCGAGTCGGAATTGCGTGCCTTGCGCACCGCATTATCCGCAGTGGAAATCGAGCGTTATCGCCAGCTGTGCCAGGACACGGCTGCGGTCATGACCGACGTCTTGTCTGTCGTCTCCAGCGAGGACAGCGAATTTTCCGTCGCAGCCAAGCTCTCTGCCGGTGCCATGGAGCTAGGTGGTGAGGTGCTCGTTGCGCTCGTCAGTTCTGCTGCGCGGGCCGGCTACCGGCATCCGCTGCCGACGGGTGTTCCGCTGGGGCGCAAGGCCATGGCGGTGTTGTGCGTCCGGAGGCACGGGCTGATTGCCAATCTCACGCGGTGGGTGCGTTTTGAACCGGCCACGGAGCAGGAAATTTCCGGGGAATCGGACATCCTCGGCGTCGAGGCGGAGATCCATTCCGGCATTTGCGCGGGCACCATGCTTGGCGACCTTTTGCCTCGGATCCAACAGGCCTACCCGGCCCACGGTTTTGGCGAGCTGGAGTGGACGCGGCATCACCAGGGCGGAATTGCCGGGTATAACGGCAGGGATCCTCGGCTGGCTCCCGGAGCGACTGACCGCTTCCAGTTCAATCAAGCGTTCACTTTCAACCCAAGCGCGCAACGCGATGGCCTGACCTTCAAGGTCGAAGACACCATGCTATTGACCGAATCCGGCGCTATCGAAGTTCTCAGCGTGGATCCGCGCTGGCCGGCGATCATGGTGAATGGCTTGCCCCGGCCCCAAGTCCTGCAGAGATAGGCGGCCAATAAGAAATCCGGTGGATGCGAGGAATATTTTCCTCGCATCCACCGGATTTTCGCTTCTAGACTCAGACCTTTGCTTTGAGCTCGGTTCTCCAGCTTCGCTTGGGTTCCCAACCGATGGTTTCCCGCGCCTTGTCGATGCTGAAGGCCGGACGGTCCTCGGTCAGACCGGTTGCCAGCGATGCGAGCTCGGGGTAGATTTCCGGAATGATTTCCGAGAGCGGCCGGGTTGCCATGGCATCCTTGGCGCCGACGAAAAATACCGAGCCGTTCTCAACACGATCAAATCGCTCTAGGAGCAGCAAGAGGAAGTCAGCGACATCGCGTGCATCCACATAGTTGAATAGTGCCGGGGCTGAGAGCTTCGGATCCTGCAGGCGCTCGGCTACCGTGTGTCCTTGCTGTGTTGGCGCGCCGTCCCACTCTTCTTCGGCAATCACGAAGCAGGGACGGAATGAAGCGAACTTCACCGGGCTGCTGGGACCCATCTTTGCCGCGAACATGGCAGCGATCTGTTCCGCCACATATTTTGACAGCCCGTAGGCGTGCCAAGGGCGTGGGGTTTCGTTTTCGTCCAAGGGCAGTTTCTCGGGAACCCAGCCGCCCGGAGATCCGTAGCCCATGATGGATGGGCTGGAGGCCAGCACTACGCGCGTCGCGCCGGACTCGACAGCGGCCGAGGTGACGTTGTGCGCGATCGTCGAGTTGGTCTTCAGCAGGACTTCCTCGGGAGCCATAAAGGGCACCGCCATCGCGGCTAGGGAGACTACTGCTTGCGGGGAGATTTCCTTGAATGCCGTGTGGGTGGCTTCCGCATCCATCAAATCGATGCTGCGGTAGTCAACGCCGGGAACAGGTTGTTTGGGCAACTCCCGGTCCAGCGAGATCACCTCGTGTCCGGCCGCTGCGAAGCCTTGGACCACTGCGCGTCCCAAGCGGCCAGAGCCGCCGGTGATAATGACTTTTTCACTCATGGATTCAATTACACCTGAACCTGTTGATTCGATGACAGATTAACGCCTAGCCCGGCCGATGCAACATCGATGAGAGCGCCGGTGTCCAGGGATTTGTTCCCGCAGATTCCCACGGCAATGGCCCGGACGCCGTCGAGGAACCCGGCTTGGCGTGAGTAGGCGTCTGCCTGGCGTCCTTCGAAGAGTTCTTCCAGGAGCAGCTTGTCGCCTCCTCCGTGCGATCCTTCCGAATTGATGATCGGGATTTCTTCGGCTTCTTGCCAGTGGCGCTGAACCACAAGGCGTTCGCCTTTGGAACGGACCTTGCTGCTCTGCCCGTCGTCGCTGTAGGAGGGATCCACTGGCCTCCCGCCAGATGCCGGCAAGACGGCTGCGCGCTCGACCACGTCGAGTTCCAGTCGGCCTTCGGTTCCGTTAACGGCCACCCGGTAGCCTTCCCAGGGGCTGTGCGCGTTGAGCGAGTAGGAAAGAATCGGGCCTTTGTCGTATTGGACGGTGAGGCTCAGATTGTCTTCGATGGAAATCTGGCCGTTGAAGACGCCCTGGTCGCGACGGTACCCATCAAAGTGCTCATTAGCCAGGTACAGTTTCTCCAGTCGTTCATCGCTGCGCAGATCAAGGTCGAACGGTTCTTGGTCGCTGGTGTCGTGCGTGCCGCGTTCGTGGGTCGCGAAGCCCCTGGCTTCGGCGTTCTTCGGGCCATAGAACTTCAGGCCTCCGGCGGCGAATACGCTGTGCGGCGAGTCATCAAGCCACCAGTTGACGAGGTCAAAATGGTGGCTCGATTTGTGGATGAGCAGACCGCCGGAATTCTCCTTCAGACGGTGCCAGCGGCGGAAGTAGTCGGCGCCATGAACGGTATCGAGCATCCAATTGAAATCAATGGAAGTGACCTGGCCGATCAGTCCGTCATCGATGGCCTTTTTCAAGGCCGTATTGCGCGGTGAGTAGCGATAGTTGAAGGCCACGATGACTTCGCGTCCGGTCTCGGCAACCGCCTGGGCAATGCGCGCGGTGCTCGCGGCATCGATAGTCAGCGGCTTTTCCACGATGACGTCAGCGCCCGCGTACATGGAGGAGCAAATCAAGGAGGCGTGGGTATAGTCCGGCGTCGTGATGATGACTCGATCAATCGCGTTCTCGCGGATGTACGCCTCAAGGTCTGCGGGGTCAAAGGACCCCAGCCGCTGGCCAAAGGTCTGCTCGACGACATCCTGGTAGTACTCGATGCGGCCTGGGTTGGTATCCGCCAAGGCGACCAGTTCAGCGACGTTGCTGTGATCGCCGAGCATGGAGGTGATGTACATTTCGCATCTGTTGCCGGCACCGATCAGCACATAGCGCGTGCGTGTTGTTGTTCCCATGTGTTGTTTTCTCCTTAGCTATGGGCCGCGGCCATTGGGCCAGTTTCAGACATGCCAATGGCCCGGGTTCTGGGTCTCCGGGCCATTCGCACTTGGTTATTTGATGCCGGTCGTGGCGATGCCCTTGACCAGATATTTCTGGCCGAAGAGGAAGGCCAGGAAGACCGGGATGAGGGTGACTATCGACATCGCGAACAGGGCGCCCCAGTTCGATTCGCCGGTGGAGTCGATGAACGCGTTCAGCGCTACCTGCACGGTGTAGTTGCTCGGGTTCGTCAGGTAGATCAGCGAGGTGAAGAAGTCGCTCCAGGTCCAGATGAAGGTGAAGATCGCCGTGGTGGCCAACGCCGGCACCATCAGCGGCAGGATCACCTGCAGGAAGATCCGCGGGTGGCCGGCACCATCGATACGGGCGGCTTCGTCCATATCCTTAGGAATACCGCGGATGAACTGGATCATCAGGAAGATGAAGAATCCGTCCGTGGCCAGCAGCTTGGGGACAATAATCGGCCAGAAGGTGTTGACCCAACCGATCTGGGAGAACATGACGTACTGCGGAACGATGATCACGTGAATCGGAAGCATGATCGTCATCAGCATGAGAACGAACATGATCTTCTTGAACTTGAACTCAAGCCGGGCGAAAGCGTATGCCGCCATGGAGCAGGAAACCAGGTTTCCGATGATGCAGCCCAAAACCAGGATGGCGGAGTTCATCAGGTACTTGCTGAATGGCTCCGACAGGGCGTCCCACCCGTTGGGGTAGTTGGTCCAGTCCACTTGGGAAATGACCAGGCCCGCTTCACGGAAGATCAGGTCATTGGGCCTGAAGGAGCTTGCAACCATCCACAGCAGCGGGTAGATCATCACGCCGGCTGCCAGGATCAGCAGGGCATGCTTTACGACCGAACGCAGTGGCGTACGCATCTTGGGCTTGTGCCCTTTGACCCTGCGGCCCTTGGAGTCGGTTCCACCCACCGGTGGTTTCTGGCCCAGCATTTTCTCCTCGTCGAGAACGTGATCCTGCCTTGCCTGGTCAAGATCTGCTGACTGCGGTACCGAAGTTTGATTAGTCATCGTAGAACACCCAATACTTTGAAACTAAGAAGTTCACGGCGGTGAAAGCGCCGACTATGAGGACCAGGAGCCAGGCCATGGCCGAGGCATAACCCATGTCGAATTGCTTGAACCCTTGCTGGTACAGATACAGAGTGAAGAACATCGTGGAGTCCGCCGGCCCGCCCGAACCGTTGGAAACGATGAAAGCTTGGGTGAAGTTCTGGAATGCGCCGATGATCTGCAGCACGAGGTTGAAGAAGATGATCGGGCTGATCATCGGTAGGGTGATACTGCGGAACTGGCGCCATTTCGTAGCGCCGTCAATGGAGGCGGCTTCGTAGTACATGGCTGGCACTTGTCGCAGGCCTGCCAGGAAGATCACCATGGGTGATCCGAAGGTCCAGACGTTGAGCAGGATCAGGCTTCCAAGCGATGTATTCGGATCTGAAATCCAGCCGATGCCTTGGATTCCTATAAGTTCCAGCATCTGGTTGACCAGGCCGGTGGTGCCGAAGATCTGCTTCCACAGCACTGCGATAGCTACGGAGGATCCGAGCATTGAGGGCAGGTAGAAAACGGAGCGGTAGAACGAGAGTCCGCGCATGCCACGGTCCAGCAGGATGGCTACGCCCAGTGCTACAGCCAGCTGGAGCGGGACGCCAATCAATACGTAGGTGAAGGTCACTCGCAGCGAGTTGTGCAGCCGCTGGTCCTCGAGCATCCGCTGGATGTTGTCCAAGCCGGTGAATTCCGGCGATTGCAACAGGTTGTAATCCGTGAAGGCGAGGTACAAGGACATCGCCATCGGTCCCAGCGTGACCAGAAAGAGCCCTATCGTCCAGGGGATCAGGAAGATATGAGCGGCCTTGTTGTCTTTTGCAGGAGCCTTCCGACCCTTGGTCTTACTCAGGCTTTGCAACTCGGCAATGGCACTCACTGGCCATCACCTCCTTTCATCAGAACGCTAAGGTGCCCCTTGCGAATCGGGACCGACATGACTGACTCCTTGCTTCAAAAATGCTTCGCCAACATGCTTTGGAATGCGCTTTCCAATCTCTATTCCACAACGCTAAACTAAAGAGCAACGTGAGGTCAACCACATTGGCCAGATGAATAATCGCAGCCGTAATGCCAGCAGGGCAGTAGCGCACACAGACGAAATATCATCACCTCGGCGCACCGAAAACCTACGAAAGGATAGGTCAATTGCCACAGGTCAGATCCGGATTTAATGACACTATCGAGTCCATAGAACTCTATCTAGTTTCAATGCCCTTTGATGCAGCACGTAGAGAAACAGAAGATTCCAATGTGGAATCAATCGATACTTTCAATGCATCATCAAGAACTTTCACACAGATGGAATCATTGATCGTCAAAATCACCACGGCCCAAGGCCTGGTCGGCTGGGGCGAGGGGTTCGGCCACAAGGCGAATCCCGCCACATGGGCGGCTTTGGAAGACATCGTCGCGCCATTTTTCCTGGGGCGCACAACCGTTCTGAACGACTGTCTCCCCGCGGCTCAGTACGCTTTCCATGCCTTCGGACGCACGGGCCCGGTCCATTACGCACTGTCAGCTGTCGACATCGCTCTTTGGGACATCGAAGCCAAGCGGGCCAAGAAGACTCTTCGGGAGTTCATCAATGCCCAGGCCCGCCACGAAGTCCACGCCTACGCGTCCCTGGTGCACTACGCAGAGGATCCGCAGGAGGTCTCGTTCCACCTCGAACGCGCCAAATCCCGCGGATTCAGGGCTTTCAAGCTGCATGAATCCCTCAAGCCCGCCATCAAGACCGCGCGGGACACAGTTGGTACTCTCCCGCTGATGGTCGATGTGAACTGCAAGTGGGATGTGGCCCAGGCCCGCTTGGGTTTCGAAGACCTGGCTGACATGAATCTGTTGTGGATTGAAGAACCGGTCTTCCCACCGGACGATTCACATTCCCTGCGCGAGCTGAATACCGCCTTCAAGAATGTCTCCGGCGGCGAAAACCACTCGGGAGTCCAAGGCCTGATCAATGACATGGAGCGAGGAGCCCTTGAATTCGCGCAGCCAAGCGTGGGGAAAATCGGCGGCATCAGCGCCATGCTGCAAGTGCGCGAAGCAGGCCAACGGCTCGGCGCGCACGTGATCCCGCATTGTTTCTATTACGGCCCAGCACTGCTGGCCAGCGCGCAAATCATTGCCCTGGATCCCCCGTTGCAGCTGTCGGACGGCAATCTCCGCCCGGAACTGGAGATCCCGTTCTTGAATTGGGATGTGCAGCTTCATCCCTGGCACGCGCCGCATCAAAGCCTCATGGAATCCGATGGTAGCGTGCCATTGCCGAGCACACCGGGCCTTGGATTCGCCCCGGATGAAGCTGTCATGGATCAATACACCATCAAATACAGCGCTTTAGGTGCAGGCTAGGATTCGAGCACCTTCATCAATAGCTGCGCGTCATCGCTCATGATCGCGTCGACTTTGCGATCCTTGAGCAGTTTCATGGTCGGCTCGTCATTGACCACCCACACGTGCACCTGCGCGCCGGCACGTTGGACCGCCCGGGTGAAACGACCGGTGGCCACGGGAAGCCAACCCTGTTTGAAGGGAACCTGCACAGCCCAGAAATCCTTGACCAGCTTCTTCGGAACCCAGCCAAGAAGGTGGGCGCAGAGCCAAATCAGGATGATTTCACGCTGCCCCGGCGAGCGCCTGATCGGCGCCGACAGAAGGTGGCGCACCGCATGGCTGCGTGCGCTGGAAAATGAAGCCAAGGCGATCTGCTGATGCGCCCCGCGCCGTTCGATCAGCTCGGCCAACGGGCCGATGACGTGTTCGTCTTTGACGTCGAGGTTCACGACCTGCGCCTGCGGGAAGGCATCGAGCAACTGGTCAAGGGTGCACAGCGGTTCTCCGCCAGCGGTGATCTGCGCGAGCTGGTCATCGGTGCGCTCATTGAATTTTCCGCTGGCATCGGTCACCCGGTCCAAGGTCTCATCATGGAACAGGTAGACCGTGCCATCAGCCGAGGCGTGCACGTCGGATTCCAGATGGAGCACCCCGAGATCCACGGCGCGCTGGAAGGCCACCAGCGTATTCTCTTCATCGGCATGGCGTACGCCGCGGTGAGTGAAAGCGTACGTCATTTCAGCAATTCCTCGATGACCTGGGCGACGCCGTCTTCGGCCAGGGATGGGGCACAGTAGCGGGCCGTGGCCAGCGTGGTGGGGTGCCCCGAGGCCATGGCGTAGCCATGTCCGGCGAATTCGAGCATCTGGATGTCGTTGGGCATATCGCCGAAAGCCATCACTTCTTCCGGGGTGATATCCAAGCGCTGGCAGTATTCGTTCAGGGTCCGCGCCTTATGGATGTCCACGTGGGCCATCTCCAACAGCGACACGTCAAAGGCCGAGTGGGTGATGGAGACCAGATGGCTGAGCTTGGGCCTCACGGCAGCATAAAAATCGTCGATGGCCAGGTGCTGGGAGCGCGCAAGGAATTTGACGATGCCCTCGCCGTCGATGGCATCCGAGGACAGATCCATCACCGCCTGCACACCGAAATTATGGTGCCGGTCAGCGAAGCCCTCGCCAAGATGCAGGCCCTTGGTGGTCTCCGCCGCGAAGGTCGCCTCCGGCTCCACTTCGGTGATGATCTGCGCGGCTTCGCGTGCCGTGGCGGCACTCAACGTCCGGGACCAGATCACCTCGTCGCGCTCCAGATCGTAGAGCACCGCGCCGTTGGAGCAGATGACGGTACCCAGGCCGCCAAAGGCCTCGATCACCGGGGTAAGCCAGCGGAACGGGCGCCCGGTGACAAAAACGATCTGGATCCCGGCCTTGCGGGCATCCAGGAACGCCTGGCGGGTTCGCGCGGATATCGTCCCGTCCGGGGCGACGATGGTCCCATCCAGGTCCGAGGCGATCAGCTTGATCACGCTAGAGCTCCTCGCGCCGTGGCGGGTTGGCACCGGCACGTTGAACGGTCACGGCAGCCGCCTTGGCCGCGAATTCCAGGGCCAGGGACAGTTCGCTGATCTGCAGCTGGCCCAGCTTCTCGCGGTTGGCAGCGCCAATCATGTCGTGCTCGGCCAGCCAGCACAGCAAGGCCGCGGTGAAGGTATCGCCGGCGCCCACGGTGTCGGTCACCTCCACCGACGGAGCGATGAATTCTGCATCCCCGGCACGCACCACACCCCAGGAGCCACGCGATCCGGCGGTGGATACGACGATGGCAGGGCCCATATCCAGCCAGGCGCGGGCCGACTCATGCACCGAACGCATCGGGTACATCCACTTCAGGTCGATGCCCGAGACGCGCACGACGTCGGCCTGGCCGACAAAGCGTTCCACCTCGGCCACCGTCTGGGCATGATTGGTGACCAGCGATGGGCGCAAGTTCGGGTCATAGCTGATGGTCGCATGCGTGCGCGCGGCGGAGAGCAGCGGCAAAAGCTCTTCTGGGCTGAACAGCGTGGCGATGGAGCCGGTGTGGACCAGTTCCACGTCCTGCGGCAGTTCCGGGCCGATGGTCGGCATCTGCCAGAAGGCATTAAAGGCGAAGGCCGCGCCGCCGGCGGGGTCGAGGATGCCGTGGGCGATCACGGTCGCCTCGTCATCGGCGCCGCCCAGGTACTTGACGTTGTTGTCCTTGAGGTAATCCTCGATCTTCGCGCCCTTGTCGTCGGCGCCCCAACGGGAAATCAGGGTTCCGGGGTAACCCAGGCGAGCCAGTGAGACCGCGACGTTCAGCGGGCTGCCGCCAACAAATTCCTGGGCTGGGGTAATGCCTGAGGCCAGGACGTCAACGAGGGCTTCGCCGATCACGGTCGGGTTCATGCTGCTCCTTTAATAGTGCGCAGGTGACAGGGCGCGCACGCAGGCGGCCCATTGGCTGCTGCGCGGGTCAATCCAAGTGTAATGATCGCCCGGGAACAACGCGAAGCGGTAGTCCTGGCCGAGAGCCGCCGCCTTGTGGGCGGCGCGCTGGGCGATTTTCAACGGAACGTCGGCATCCTCGCGACCATGAAAGATTACGACACGGGCGGGCATCGGCCATAATTCCACCGGGCTATAGGTCGCCAGCGGCGCCCCATCGAGCAGCAGGTCCACCGCGGAATCGCTGAGCCCCTGCCTGCGCGCATACTCCAGGTCCAGCAGCCCGGCCTGGCTGACCACCTGGGTGACGCGCGGATCATTCGCGGCCAGCACACAGGCCAGCTGCGCTCCGGCCGAATGGCCGATCAGCGTTATCGGCCCGTCCTCCTTGATCAGCCCCAGAGCCAGCCGGGCGTCGGCGAGCATCGCCGCGGCACTGCCGGTCCCCCGCCGGTACTCCAGGTTGTAGGCCGGAATCCCGCGGGCCGCCAGATCCTGTGCCAGCGGGACGCCGAGCTGCGCGGTGTACTTCTCGCGCCAATAGCCGCCGTGGATGATCATCACCGCGCCGCGGGCAGTGCTGTGCTCGGGTTCGAAGAACTGGAGGTGCTGGTCCGGGTGGGCCCCGTAGTGCATCACTAGTTGCCGGGGAAGTTCGGCGAGCGCTTTTCCACGAAGGCGGCCCGGCCTTCCACCGAATCATTGGTGGCGAAGGCCCGCTGGAAGGAGTCGGCCTCCACCAGCAGCGCGTCATGGGTGTTCAGCGCATCCATCTGCACCAGCGCGGATTTGGCGTTGGCCACCGCGGTGGGCGAGACTGCGGCGATTTCCTCGATGGTGGCCACGGCCTGGTCGATCAGCTCCTCGGCAGGGACGACCCGGTTGGCCAGGCCGATCCGCAGTGCTTCGGCGGACTTGATCCTGCGTCCGGTGAAGATCAGTTCGCGTGCCAGCGCATTGCCGATGCGGCGCGGCAGGCGCACCGAACCGCCGAAGCCTGGCACCAGGCCCAGGTTCACTTCGGGCTGGCCGAAGCTGGCGTTCTCGGAGGCGTAGATGAAGTCGCAGGCCAGGGCGATTTCGCAGCCGCCGCCCAGGGCGAAGCCGTTGACCGCTGCGATGACCGGAACCTGCAGGGACTCCAGCCGTTCGGTCACCGCGTGCATCTGGCGTCCGTAGGCCAGGGCGGCCTGGGAATCCATGGCGTTCATCTGCACGATGTTCGCGCCGGCCACAAAGGACTTCTCCCCTGCGCCGGTGATGATGACTCCGCGGTATTCGAATCCGGTGGTTTCAAACCAGTCGATGAAGGCTTCGAGGTCATTGACGACCTCTTGGGCCAGCGCGTTCAGCGATTTCGGCTGGTTGATGGTCAGGATCAGTGCTGGGCCGCGCGTGGACAGGGCGAGCGTATCAAATTGCTTCATGGCTTCACTCTACCCATGGGACCTGGCCGGTTCTAGCGTTTCTTGCGCCCCTTGGAACCGCCTGGCTTGCCGGGCTTGCCGCCGTTGCTGCGCGCCTGCTTCTTGGCCAGCTCCTTTTGGCGCTTGGCTGCGGCCAGGGATTTGGCCTTGGCTTCGAACTTCGCCTTGTCGTTGATGCGCTTGGCCTTCTGCTCATGGTTGCGCACCGAGGCCTGGCGGGAGGAATTCGCGCTGCGGCCGCGCACAATCCCGATGAATTCCTCCAGGAGCGTGGTGTCTTCCATGGAGGTCGGCCAGGCGATGCCCACCTGGGTTGGCGCGCCGTCCTCGACGAAGCGGGAGACCACGTCCTTGCGGGCGAACAGCCGGGCGATGCTCTGCGGCACGCGCAGTACCTGGGCGCCGGAGGCCACGACCTCCATGGCCACGCCGATGCCTCCCACGGCTTCCGGGTAATCAGCCAGGTCCAGTTGCGGGAAGCCGGCGGCCACCTCGGCTGGCACCGATTCGTCGTAATATTCGATCTCGTGGTCCTTGGCGGCGCAGACCACTTCCAGTTCCTCGTACAGCGGGATCACGTGGCGGGTGTGGTCCTTGGGGGACACCTCGCGGTAGCGCACGAAGACCGCGTCAGCCTTGTCCTCGGCCAGCAGGTCGAGGATTCCGCTTTCGTCGTGGCGCCAGGCCTGGAGCTCAACCTTTGGATAGCGCTCCTTGAAGCGGTCCATCCATTTGCCGGGGGTCACGCCGGTGGCGTAGGCGATTCGAAGAGTTTGCACGGGTTAAGCCTACGCTGTGCGGGGTTAAATACTGCAGGCGGGCACCGTTGAACGGTACCCGCCTGTCAGCGAAAGCGCTGGGGCTTACTTGTCGGTCTTCACAACCAGTACGTCGCATGGTGCCGAGTGGGCTACCGAGGAGGCAACCGAACCCAGTACGCGGCCCAGGCCCTTCATGCCTACGTTACCCACGACGATCAGCGAAGCCTTGCGGTCTTCGGCGTCGGAGATCAGAACGTCGCCTGGCTTGCCGTGGCCGGCAGCAGCGGTGATCTTCACGCCTGGGACAGCGTTCTTCACGTCGTTGGCAACGCGCTGGGCCAGCTTGCGGGCCTGTTCTGCGTCGTCCAGGATCCAGGTATCGGAACCGATGGATACGACCTCGGTGTTGTCCGATGCGTGAGCGGTGACGACCACCAATTCGGCGTCGATCTTCAATGCCAATTCCGCTGCACGGCGAGCTGCTCGCTGTGCGGTTTCCGAACCGTCGACACCTACGATGATGGTTTCTGACATATTGCTCTCCTTATTAGTGAGTGATGCTGTTAAGTGATGGATAACACTTTATGGCCTTTAGGCCACTTTATCCTGTAAAAAGCCGACGGCGCGTTCCCAAGCGATAACTGCCTGCTCAGGGTCGTAATTTCCGGCGGTGTTTTCGTCATTATGGAAGGCATGCTTGGCATCGTAGAAGTAATACTTCACGTTGGCGCCGGATTGCTCGCGGATTTGCTCCTCCTGGGCGCGGGCCTGCTCAGGCGGGTACATCTCGTCGAAGTTGGCGTAGTGGCCCTGGATGTCGGCGCGGATTCCCGAGAAGTCATTGGGCACGCCCTGGCCGATTCCGTAGAACGGAACGGCAGCGGCGATTTTCTCTCCCTGCTGCGCGGCCAACTGCAGAACAAATCCGCCGCCCATGCAGAATCCGATGACACCCAGCTTCTCGCTGGTGACATGTTCATTGGCCAGCAGGTAGTCCACGGCGCCAGCCAGAAGCTGGGCACCCTTGGCTTCGGGAAGCTCGGCCATCATCTGCCCGGCTTCCTCGCCGTCGTGGGTGATGGATCCGCCGTAGAGATCCGGGGCGAGGGCGACAAAGCCGAGGGCCGCGAGGCGATCGGCGATATCTCGAATGTGGTCGGTCAGGCCCCACCATTCCTGGATCACGATGATCCCAGGGCCCTTTCCTGATTCAGGTACTGAAAGGTAACCGTGTGCTTGCGCACCCGAGGATGGGAACGTCACGTTCTGGTGCGGGGTTTTTCCTGCCATTACGCCTCCTGATCTTCGTGTGATCCCAGTTTATGCAGGTCTGGGCCTAATTGGCATTGATGTGCCCCACATTAGCCAGAAGTTGTTTATTTGGCGGGTGTGACTTCGCCGATGCGCTGCAGCGCGTCGGTCACCAGATTCCAGAAGCCATCGTGGTCCAGATCCACGGCCACCGAGGTGTTGCACTGCTCGCTGGCTGGGGAGCGGAAGTCGGTGACCGTCATGCCCAGGGTCAAATCCCCTCGCAGTTCCACGTTGACCGGCGCCTTCACGGTGCGCACGATCTGCGGGTCGATGACATAGGCGACCGCACAGGGGTCGTGGACCGGCGGGGCGTCGAAGCCCTGGTGGTCGCGGTAGGCCTGGGCGAAGAAGTCCATGAGCTCGCGCACGAATTTTGCCGGGCCGGTGCCGATCTCCTCGATGCTCTGCACCACCTCGGTGGTGGCCAGGGCCTGGTGGGTCAGATCCAGGCCGACCATGACTACCGGCCAGCTTTCGTTGAACACGATGTGCGCGGCTTCCGGGTCCACCTTGATATTGAATTCGGCGACGGCGCTCCAGTTGCCGGTGTGGTAGCCGCCGCCCATGAGCACGACTTCGCGAACCCGCGAGACGATGCGCGGTTCCTTGCGCACGGCCAGCGCGATATTGGTCAGGGCGCCAGTGGGCACCAGGGTGATCTCCCCTGGCTCGTGGCTCATCACCAGATCGATGATCACATCCACCGCATGGCGGGGGTCCAGTTCAATGGTCGGCACTGGCTGCTGGGGTCCGTCCATGCCCGAGTCGCCGTGGACTTCTGCCGCGGTTTCCACCTCGCGCACCAGGGGCCGGGCGCAGCCTGCGGCAAAAGGAATGCCGGTAATGCCGGCGATGGTGCCCACGGCCAGCGCATTGGCGGTGACCTTTTCCAGGGTCTGGTTTCCGGCGACGGTGGTGACGGCCAGCAAGTCGATGGCCGGGCTTCCGTGCGCCAGGATCATGGCAACCGCGTCATCGTGCCCCGGATCGCAGTCCAGAATGATCTTGCGGGGCGTTGCGCTGTCCTGGGCCATGGTGCCATCCTTTTATTCCGCCGGCGGGCGGCCGGTCATTGATCGAGATGCGAAGATCTTCATCCTAGGCAATTCTTTCCTGTTCTCCAGTTTACGTCAAGCGCTTAACTTAGGAGTTGGCCGGGAGGGCAAGCGACTACGATGGAGCCATGACGATTGCTGAGAAGACCGGAAATACCCGCGAACCACGCCGGGTCACCGCAGCCATGGTCGCTGCGCATGCAGGCGTATCCACGGCCACGGTCTCGCTGGTTGCCAACGGCAAGTCTTCCGGAAGGGTCTCCGCCAAGAACGAGCAACGCGTGCGCGAAGCGATCCGCGAACTCGGTTATTTTGTCGACAGCATCGGCAGCTCATTGGCCAAGGGCGTCAGCTCCCTGGTCGTCCTGGTCGCCCCGGATATCTCCAACCCGTTCTTCGCCAAGGTCATCGCCGGCGTTCGCTCGGTCTTGGCCAGCGACTACCAGCTCATGCTCTCGGTCACCGATGCCGGTGTCTCCCCCAGCGCCAGCGAAACCCGCAAGATCCTGGGCCTGCGCCCGGCCGGCCTGCTGGTGCACGCGCCAAGCCAGGATTTCCTTGACGAGATTGGCGGCAACCTGCCCATGGTCGCCCTCGACGCTCCCGGCATCAGCCCGAAGTTCCCAGCGGTTAATATGGATGTCGCCCAAGGGGCCCGCGATGTGGTGGCGCATTTTGCCGCCCAGGGGCACACCAAAGCCGCGTACTTGGATGCCATCACCGGAACCGAAACCCTCGCGGTGCGCCGTGAAGCCTTCCTGGAGGCCGCCGGCGATTACGGCATCGAAGTACTGCCGTCTTCCGTGGCCAGCTCGATGATCGATGTCAACGCCGCATCCACGGTCTTCAGCCAGCAGTGGACCATCTGGCAGGAAGCAGGAGTGACCGCCCTGGGCTGCGCCACCGATAACCACGCCTTCGGAGTGCTGCATGCGGCCCGGGGCCTGGGGATCCGCATTCCGGATCAGCTCGCGGTGGCTGGCTTTGACGATCTTCCCTACTCGGCGACCTCCAACCCTGCCATTACCTCTGTGCAACTGAACGCGCAGGAAGGCGGGCGGCTGGCCGCTTTGAAGCTTCGCGCCTTGCTCGAGGGCAAGGACCCCGAGCCGCTGCAGAGCATGCTGCCTAGCTCATTGGTTGTCCGCGGCTCCACCGTGATCGGCGGGGACCACTAGCCCTACTGGATAAGCTTTCCGCTCTTGGCCAGTTCCGGATTGGTGCACGAAGACAGGTCGAAACAGCAAGGTCGGCGCTTGCCGTCGCGCAACTTGGAAATGCTGACCTCGACGCGCCGCTGACGGGTGTCCGGGTTCTTGGTGGAACCGACCCAGCGGACCCATTCCCATCGAGCCATCGGGGTCAAGCCAACCCATGTCTCGTCCAGATCGCTGGCTTCACCCAGCGCTTCGGCAAGGTCAGCGGGCACCGCGGTTTCCGGCCAGCTGGAGCTTGGCTGCACTGATAGCTGGAATTGCTGGCCTATCTCGCCTTCGAGCTCAGGTGCCTGTTCGGCGTGCAGGTCAAGCCAGTGACCGCGGCGTCCATCGGGATCAATCACCACGGTCCGGCCGGCAAAATCCCCGAGAAGATCGAGCGCGACTTGACCCCGGCTGGAGAGCTGGTCGCTGGATTCCTGCTCTAGGCGAAGAATCCTGTGGCCGTTGACCAGGTCGAGGGTTCCGCGAATTTCGAACGGTTCTTTGGATGCTGCCACGATGTCCTGCCTTTCAAATCGTCAATGGGAAGTCTAGTCCAGCGGCCAGGTGCCAGCACGGTACTAGGATTAAAGTTATGCGCGAGGTCCCGTTGCTTGTTAGTTCCTGCCTGGCAGGCGTTCCCTGCCGTTATAACGGCAAGGCCAAAACCGATCCGCAAATTGCTGAAGCCGTCGCCTCGGGCGCAGCGATTGCAGCCTGCGCTGAAGTTCTAGGCGATCTGCCAACTCCGCGTCCGCCTGCCGAAATCCTGGGAGGAGACGGGAACGATGTCCTCGAAGGACACGCCAAAGTGCTCTCTATCAACGGCGAGGATTTGACCCAGGCCTTTATCTCAGGGGCCCAAATGGTCGCGGATCTGGCCGCCGAGAACGGAATCACCGAGGCCATTTTGCAAGATCGCAGCCCTTCCTGCGGCTGCGGAGCCATTTACGATGGCTCGCACAGTGGAACTTTGGTCGAAGGCGACGGAGTGCTTGCGGCCCTGCTCAAGCGGCGCGGATTGTCCGTTTCGACTCGCCGCGGGCAATAGTTATCAAAATGATGCATAGCTGGCAATGGCCGGCTTAAACAAAAAATAACCTCTGAACTGAACTTTCGTTCATTTCAGAGGTTATTTTCATTTTGTGCGCGAGGGGGGACTTGAACCCCCACGACCTTGCGATCACTGGCACCTGAAGCCAGCGCGTCTACCAATTCCGCCACTCGCGCATATGTAATTTTTGTTGCTTCGTGCTTTTGCAACAAGAAATAGCTTACACACACATTTTCAGTTCACCTAATCGAAACCTGTCTATGTGGCCAGAGACACAGCGTTCATGCCCTGACCTCTATGTCGGTAAGGCTGATCTCTGTGGATCACCCAAGGATTTTTCGGCATTTGCACAGCTGAAAACAGTAAGATCGAATATGAAGTTCTGTGTTCACTGCTTTTTGGCGGGAATGCGAGACACTAAGACAAACAATGGACCCTTAAGGAAGGAGCACGAATAATGGGCTTTCTCGACAATGTCGAACGCGGCTTAGAGAAGGTCGTCACAAGCTTCTTTCGTGGAACCAGCACCGCAGACCTCAAGCCGGTAGAACTGACTACCGCCCTGCGCAATGAAATGGACCGCGGGATTCTGCCGATTAGCGAAGGACGCAGCCTCGCTCCGAACGACTTTGTCGTCTCGTTGAGCACCAAAGACTTCGAAACCGCTAAAAGCTGGGGACGAGCAGTCGTAAATGAGATGGCTAAGGTCACCGCAGAGCACGCCACCAACCAGGACTACTCGGTCCATGGTGATGTCATGATCCACTTCGTTTCCAAGCAGGACTTCAAGCCTGGGGAAATGGAAATCAACGGCTCCGTCAAGGAAACCAGCTCCCATGTTGTGGCTTCGGCACCGGTGAAGACGCCGACCGCTCGCCCCGTGGACCAGTCATCGCCGCGCACCACTGCGCAGCCGCGCCCTAACGTCCGCCCGGTCAACGAGATCCCCAAGGTGCCAACGCAGAAGCAGGCCATCCTTGAAGTTGCCGGCCAGCGTTTCGCCCTGAACCACCACTCGGTTGTCCTGGGCCGTTCGGCGAGCACCGATATCCCGGTGGATGATTCCGGCGTTTCACGCCAGCACATCCGCGTTGAGACCCGTGGCAAGACCAACTTTGTGGTGTCCGATTTGGGTTCGACCAACGGCACCTACGTAGACGGCAAGAAGATTTCTGCCGAAACCCCTATTTTTGACGGTTCGATCATCACCATTGGACAGACAAAGATAGTCTTTCGGCTTATCACCTCGAACAACGGAGGCCGCGCATGAACGATCTGGTTCTAAGCCTGTTCCGACTGGGCTTCCTAGTACTCATCTGGCTGCTTGTCTTGAGCGTTGTCGGATCGATGCGCCGTGATTTGGCCGTGGGATCACGAGCCCGCACGGGCAAGCCCAGCAAGCGCGCTCTGAAAAAGAACCCTGAACTGGCAGAACCAGAAGCTCCAGCGCGCAAGGCCGCTACTTCGCTGGATATTGTTGAAGGCCCCCTGGCCGGCAACAGCATCCCGCTGAGCGGACAGCCCATCATGTTCGGCCGCGCGCAGGACGCCACCGTAGTACTGGATGATGATTATGCTTCCGGACGCCATGCCCGCCTGTTCCCCCAGGGGTCGCGCTGGTTCATCGAAGATCTTGGTTCCACCAACGGAACTTTTGTCGGCGATAGCCAGCTGACTCGTGCACAACCAGTGGAGCCAGGCCAGCGCATCCGCATCGGAAAGACTGTCCTGGAATTGAAGTCCTAGCCTATGGCCCTCAAACTCAAATTTGCCGCGAAATCTGACGTCGGCCGGATTCGCAAGAAGAACGACGACTCCGCCTATGCCGGCGAATACCTTGCCGTGCTCGCCGATGGCATGGGCGGCCATGTCGGTGGCGACGTGGCGTCCGCATCCACCGTTTTGGATCTGGTGCACCTGGATCATGCAGATATCATCGATCCGCAAAACGCGCTGCCCGATGAAATCCAGGCCGCAAATCTGGTTTTGAATGAACTCGTTGGTGCCAACCCGAAGCTTTCGGGCATGGGCACCACCGTGACATCCCTGCTGCTTTCGGGCAGCACTTTGCACATGGCCCACATTGGCGACTCGCGCGCCTACCGGCTGAAGCACAACACCTTCGAGCAGATCAGCCGCGACCACACCTTTGTGCAGCGCCTGGTCGACGAGGGCCGCATCAAGCCGGCCGAAGCCGAAGTCCATCCGCACAAGAACGTACTGCTGCGCGTGCTCGGCGACTCGGATGCCTCCCCCGAACTCGATGTCCAGCAAATCGACGCCGAACCCGGCGAACGCTGGATGCTGTGCTCCGACGGCCTGACCGATGCGGTTCCGCTGCCGATCATCGAGCAGATCATCCGCAATACCGCGGACATGGATGAAGCCGTCAACGACCTGGTGGCCACCACCTTGAAAAACGGCGCCCCGGATAACGTCACCGTGGTGATGTTCGAGGTCGTCGAGGATACCGCCGACGAATTCAGCGAGCCCTCCGTCCAGGAACCCGCTCCGGATACCGCCCAGCTGGCCATTGCCGCTGAAGGCGACGTCGAAGCCAGCGCCTCCTTGCTGCGCCACGAGATTTCCCAGCGCCCGCACCTTCTGGTCGGAGCGGCCCAGCTGGCCACCCAGACCGGTCAGATTCCGGTGGTCACCCAGCATACCGGTGAACGCCGAGCCGCCGCGCTGCTCACCCACCGCTCACCGGCTGCCGGCCAGATCCTCGATCCGCTGGAAAGCCCGACAGCCCACCGCCGCTGGATGATGCCGATCCTGCTGACCTTGGCGGCCTTCCTAGTGGTGGCCTTGGCCGTCTGGGGCTACATGTGGACGCAAACCCAATACTTCGTTGGCACCGTGGACAACAAGGTCGCCATCTACAAGGGCGTCCCGCAGGAGCTTGGACCGATTTCGCTCTCCGAGGTCGATACGGTCAGCCAGGTTCCGCTGGAATCCCTGCCCGAATACTCGCGCCAACGCGTTGAAGCCACCATCTCGGCGGATAACCGCGAACATGCGCAGATGATCATCCAGGAACTGCTGGTCACCGCCAAGCAGAACTGTCCGGTGCAAGTGCCCGGTTCCAAGGGATCAACAAGCAGCAACCAAACCCAGCTGCCAGCCTACTGTCAGGAGATCATGCAATGACCGAAGTGCAGACCGCACCGGTACCACGGCGCAATCTCGAGCTGCTGCTGCTTGTATTGGCTCTCTGCGTCGGCGGTGCAGCGTTCTTCCTGGTGGGCAGCACCACCGAGGATGTCGACAATACCGACTTCTATGTCCAGATGAGCATCATGGCGGTGCTCGCCCTGGCTGTGCACGTATTGCTGCGCATCTTCGCTAAATATGCCGATCCGGTAATACTTCCGATCACGGTAGCGCTGAACTCCCTCGGCCTTGCCATGATTCACCGAATTGACTTGGCTAAAGGCAGTTCACAGTCGGCTCGCCAGCTGCTCTGGACGGCCATCGCCATTGTCATTGCGGCCGCCATCCTCTGGGCCATCAAGGACCACAGGATCCTGCGCCGATTCACCTATATCGCCTTGCTGGTATCCATCCTGCTGCTCCTGCTGCCGCTGGTTCCAGGCTTGGGCGTGACCATCAACGGCGCCCGCATTTGGATCCGCTTGGGAATGTTCTCGCTGCAGCCAGGTGAACTTGCGAAGATCACCCTGTCGGTCTTCTTCGCCGGATATCTCTCCTCAAACCGCGACCTGATCCTGCTGGCCGGGCATAAGTTCGGCCCGCTGCAGCTGCCGCGACTGCGGGATATGGCTCCCATGGTGATCGCTTGGCTGCTCTCCATCGGCGTGCTGGTGATCCAGCGCGACCTGGGTTCGGCCATCTTGTTCTTCGGGCTGTTCATCGTGATGGTCTACGTGGCTACCGCTCGCATCTCCTGGGTGCTCATCGGCCTGCTCATGGTGGTTGCCGGCGGCGCGGTCGCCGGGCTGACCATGAGCCACGTGACCCGACGCCTGGACGTATGGCTCAACGCCTTCGACCCGGCCATCTACCAGGCCACCGGCGGCAGCATGCAGATCGTCGAAGGCCTGTTCGGCATGGCTGACGGCGGCCTGTTCGGCACCGGGCTGGGCGCCGGCTCCCCCTACCGGGTGCCGCTGGCCAACTCGGACATGATCATCGCTTCCTTCGGCGAAGAGATCGGCCTGATCGGCGTCACCGCCATCGTCCTGCTCTACATGTTGCTGGTCTCTCGCGGCCTGCGCGCGGCCCTCGGTTCCCGCGATAGCTTCGGCAAGCTGCTGGCCGCCGGATTGTCCTTCACCCTGGGCCTGCAGTGCATCGTCATCATCGGCGGTGTCACCCGCCTGATCCCGCTGACCGGTTTGGCCACCCCGTTCATGGCCGCCGGCGGCTCCTCGCTGCTGGCCAACTGGATCATCATCGCCCTCCTGCTCTTGATTTCACACAACTCGCGCCGGCCGAAGTCCGGCGTCTCAGGACCCACCGATGAAATTGCAACACCCAGCAAAGCCCCAACGACCAGCACCAAGGTGGTGAAGAGCAAGTGAATCAGGCCATTAAGCGAGTTTGGGTAGCACTGACCCTGCTCTTCGTAATCTGCCTCGGCGGGTTGAGCTACATCCAGTTCTTCGACGCTGACCAGCTTTCGGACAACGCGCTGAACAAGCGCCAGCTGTACCGCGAATTCGATCTGCCGCGTGGCGCCATCCTGGTTGATGGCAAGCCCATTGCCGAGTCGGTTCCGACCGATGACGGCCAGTTCGAGTACCAGCGCAAGTACACCGATCCGGAAACCTACGCGCACCTGACCGGCTACTACTCGCTGGCCAACGGCACCACCCAGCTGGAGTCCTCGCTCAACGATTGGCTTACCGGCACCAGCTCGGATCTGCTCTATGACCGCCTGCTGGCGATGTTCACCGGCAAGAAGACCGAAGGAGCTTCGGTCGAGCTGACCATCGATGGCGCGCTGCAGAAGACCGCGTTCAACGCCATCCCCAATGGCGTGAGGGCGTCCATCATCGTCACCGACCCGAAGACCGGCGACATCCTGGCGATGGCCTCCAAGCCGAGCTACGACACCAACGACCTGGCGGTGCATTCGACCTCCAAGGCGGCGCAGAACCTGAAGAAGGTCAGCGAAATCGATGGCCTGAGCCCGTACCAGAACCCGGCCATCAACAACCTGAGCTTCCCTGGTTCTTCCTTCAAGATCCTCAGCACGGTTGCCGCACTGGAGTCCGGAAAATACGATCTGGACACCCCGATCAACAATCCGGTGTCGGTGAACTACCCGAACTCCACCACGCCAATGCGCAACTTCGAGGAAGGCATCTGCGCCCGCGAACCACGCGCCCGCTTGGCCTTCATCTTCGCCCAGAGCTGCAACACTCCCTTCATGGAGATCAGCCAGACCGTGGGTAAGGAGAAGTTCGCTGATGTGGCCGAGCGCTTCGGCTACGGCCAGCAGCTGAGCATTCCGCAGAACGTGGTTCCAAGCAAGTTCCCGACCGGCGACGCTGACGCAGCCGAACTGGCCCGCATGGCCATCGGCCAGGGCAGCAACCAGGTCACCCCGCTGCAGATGAACATGGCCGCCATGGCCATCGCCAACAAGGGCGTGATCATGAAGCCGAATATGATCGACAAGGTCATCGCCCCAGATCTTCGCGTGATCGAGGAACCGAAGCCCGAGAAGTTCTCCACGGCCACCAGCCCGGAGATCGCCGAGCAGCTCGCCGAGCTGATGGAAGGCCCGGTCAAACGCGGTACCGCCATGAATGCGGCGGTTCCGGGCGTGGACTTCCGCGCGAAAACCGGTACGGCACAGCTGGGCACCGAAGACGGCGTCGCCTACGTGAACTCGTGGATGACCGGCTTCGCCCCAGCGGATGACCCACAGGTAGCCATTACGGTCACCTTGCAAAACGTAGATTACGACACTGGTCACAACACGACCGGTGCACTCATGAAGACGATGTTAAAGGCGGTGTTCAACAAGTGAGGCCAGTAACCGGCACCACCTTGGGCGGTCGTTACAAGCTCACCGACCGCATTGCGATCGGTGGCATGGGCGAAGTTTGGAAAGCTCGCGACCAGGTCCTTGGACGCCTCGTAGCGATCAAGATCCTCAAAGAGGAATACACCGACAACGAGAGCTTCCTGACGCGCTTCCGCGTGGAAGCCCGCCACACCGCGCTGCTGAACCACCCGGGCATCGCCGGCGTCTTCGACTACGGCGAGGAACAGGGCTCCGCCTACCTGGTCATGGAACTTGTTCCCGGCCCGCCGCTGTCCACCATCATCGAGCGCGAACGCAAGCTCGAGGTGGATCGCACCCTCTCGCTGATCGCGCAGACCGCACGTGCGCTGGCCGCCGCCCACGAGCACGGCCTGGTGCACCGCGACGTGAAGCCGGGCAATATCCTGGTCATGCCATCGGGGGTCGTGAAGATCACCGACTTCGGCATCGCCCGCCTGGCCGACCAGGTCCCGCTGACCGCCACCGGACAGGTGATGGGCACCGCCCAGTACCTGGCTCCGGAGCAGGCCACCGGGCAGAACGCGACCGGCAGCTCGGATATCTACGCGCTGGGCGTGATCGGCTACGAATGCCTGGCCGGACGCCGCCCGTTCACCGGAGAGTCGCAGATCGCCATCGCCTTGGCGCAGGTCAACGACGCTCCCCCGGCGCTGCCTGACACCATCCCGGCACCGGTACGCCAGCTGATCATGTCGATGCTCGCCAAGAACCCTGCCGACCGCCCCAAGGATGCCACGGCCCTTGCCAAGGCCGCCGATGCCTTGCGCGCCGGCGATACCAACACCGCCACCATGGCGGTGCCAGGCATGCTGGCCACCGGCATTTCCGAAGATGCCACGCAGGCGCTGAATATGGGCGAGGACGCCACCCAGGCGATGACCCGCCAGGATTCCGCCCCGACCATGACCAATGCCATGCCAACCGTGGTGGAGCCTGCGCGGACCGCCAGCGGTTTCACCGCGGCCAGCAACCAGGGTGCCAACGGCTTTGACGATGAAGATGCCGATGCCCAGGATCCGCAGCCTGCCGATTCCAAGCGCAGCCCATGGCTGATCCCGCTGATCGCCATCATCGCCCTGGCTGTAGTCATTGCGCTCTTGGCTTGGCTGATCCCTGCCATGAGCAGCAATAACGACGACCAGCCCACCGCAACGGTCACCGAAAGCAGCTCCGAATCGCCTGAGTCCAGCGAGCCGACCGAGGAAACCACCGAACCATCGGAGGAGACCACGGAGCCTTCAGAGACCTCCGAGTCCCCGTCGGAAAGCGAAAGCGAGAGCCCCGAGTACGTCGAGGTCTCCTCCTCGCTGATCGGCCAGGACATCGACAAGGTCACCTCGGAGCTCGAGGGCAAGGGCCTGAAGGTCAATGCCGTACCGCAGGAAACCGATGAGGCCGAGCCACGCGAAGTCATTTCGCTGAACCCCACTGGGAATGTCGAGGTCGGCGAGACCGTGACGGTCACCTACGCCATGGCACCGGAAACCGTTGAGGTTCCCAAGGTCACCGGCATGAGCTTCGAAGCGGCGCAGAAGCGCATCCAGGATGCCGGCCTTGCTGCCGCACGGGGCGAAGAGCGCAGCGACTCCTCGGTCGCCGGCACCGTCCTGTCGCAGGACGTCTCCGCAGGCCGCGAAGTAGACCCTGGCACCACCGTCACCCTGGATCTTTCGACCGGCCCTGAAGAGGAGCCGGAAGAATCCGAGACCCCGACGGCCACGCCAACTCCTACTTCCTCGCCAACTGCCTCGGAAACGGACCAGAGCGAAGCACCATGAGCGAAGTCGAAGCATTGCCGCCTGGCTTGCCGAGAATGATCAACGACCGATATGAGATCGAATCGCTCATCGGCCGCGGCGGCATGGCGGATGTCTATCTCGCGCTGGACCATGTGCTCTCGCGCAAGGTAGCCGTGAAGGTCCTGCGCCCGGACACCGCCAGCAATCCCATGGTGGTGAACCGGTTCCGGCGCGAAGCCAAGGCGGTTGCGGCCCTGAGCCACCCGAATATCGTCGCTGTCTACGACACCGGCGAGCTTCCAGCCACCGATCAGCAGCGCGAACACCTGCCCTTCATGGTCATGGAGTATGTCACCGGGAAAACCCTCAAGCAGGTGATTTCCCAGGACCGGATCGATGCCCAGTTCGCGGTCTCCCTGATCCGTGGCGTATCCGAGGCGCTGGATCACTCCCACGCCAATAATGTGGTGCACCGCGACGTCAAGCCAGCCAATGTCATGGTGACCGACTCCGGACATGTGAAGCTGATGGACTTCGGCATCGCGCGAGCCACTGATAACTCCGCCACCATGACGCAGACCGCTGCCGTGGTGGGCACCGCCCAGTACTTCTCCCCCGAGCAGGCTCGTGGCGAGCAGGTAGACTTCCGCTCCGATATCTATTCGGCCGGGTGCCTGTTCTACGAGCTGATGACTGGCGAGCCGCCGTTCACCGGGGATTCCCCGGTCTCCGTGGCCTACCAGCATGTGGGCGAGATCCCGCCGGCCCCTAGCGAGGTCGCACAGGATGTCGACCCGATCTTCGATCCGGTCGTGGCCAAGGTGCTGTCCAAGGAGCGTGATGACCGCTTCCAGTCCGCTGGAGCGTTCGCGCTGGCTTTGGAGAACGCCCTGAACGGGATTGAATTCCACGAGGATCAGTCCACGCCGGCAACCTACACGTTGCCGATCTACGGCACCCACGACTCCACCGAGCCCGGTTTCGCGGCCCAAGCGGCCCCGATGACCACGGAGCATCCGGTCTTCACGACACACGATGAACCGGTGGAAACCACCCGTCATCGCTCCAATCGCGGGCTGATCGTGCTGTTGTCGTTGATCGCCGTGGTAGCAGTGGCCATTGCCAGCTTCCTGGTGATCCGCTCGATCCAGGCCGATGCCGAAAAGCGCGCCCCGGTGGCCGTCCCAGACGTGAAGAACCTGTCGGAAGACGACGCCAGCAGCTTGCTGCGCGACGCGACCTTCAGCGTCCGTGTTGAACGCGAGTTCAATGAGGATGTGGATGAGAACAAGGCGGCTCGTACAGATCCTGCATCGGGCACCGAGGTGGCCAAGGAATCCACGGTGACCTTGTACATCTCCGAGGGCTCCGAGCAGCGGGTTATCCCAGAAGACCTCACCAACCAGTCCGAGGCCGCCGCGCGCGATGCCTTGCGCCAGGCTGGCCTGGGGGTAGGCAAGGTCACCCGCCAGGATTCAGCGACCATTCCGACGGACTGGGTCATTGGAACGAGCCCGGATCTGGGTTCCAAGGTCAAGGCCGGCAGCGAGGTTGATCTGATCCTCTCCACCGGCAAGGTCGAGGTCCCTGATCTGACCGGGAAGACTCCTGATGAGGCTGAAGAGATCCTCAAGGACCAGGGCCTGGAAAAGCTGTCGCTCAGCGCCAGCACGGACACCGAAGTGACCGACGAATTCGCGCCGGGCACTATCGTGAGCCAAACTCCCAGCGCCCCGGGCACCATGGAGCAGGGCGGCACGATTACCTATGTCCTGGCTGAAGCGCCAGCGGAACCAACTCCGTCCGAGACCCCATCTGAAACCCCGTCCGAAAGCGAGTCTTCGGATGATTCCACTGCCAGTGAATCGCCGAGCGAGACCCCTTCCCAGACCCCAAGCAAGACTCCACGCGGAAATTTGCCCCCACCGGCAAAACCCGGTGAGGGCAATTAATCAGCCAGCGATTATTCGCCGCTGAATAGCGGGCTCAGGGTGGCAGCCTTCTTGGCTGCCCCCTGCAAGCCCAGGAATTCCAGCCAGTTCCCCAGCATCTGGTAGCCCTGTTCGGTCAAGACCGACTCCGGGTGGTACTGCAGGCCCCACAACGGTGCGTCCCGGTGGGCCAGGGCCATGATGACTCCCCCAGCAGTCTGGGCGATGATTTCCAGCTCATCCGGGATGCTTTCGCGTACGGCGGCCAGCGAGTGGTAGCGCGTTGCGGTGAATGGGTTGGCGACATTGTTGAATACCGGGTGGTTATCGTGATTAACCAACGACGTCTTGCCATGCATCAGTTCTTCGGCATGGGTCACCGTCCCCCCATAGGCCTCGGCGAGCGCCTGGTGTCCAAGGCAGACACCCAGCATTGGCTTGCGCTGCTCACCGCACCACTTGATCAGATCAATACTGACGCCCGCACCGGCCGGGTCACCGGGGCCCGGGGAAATCAGCACGCCGTCGTAATCGGCCGCTAGTTCGATCGCTTCCTGGACGCTCAAATCATCATTGCGGTATACCGTCGTCTCAGCGCCCAGCTCTTGGAGATAGCCCACGAGGGTGTAGACAAAGCTGTCGTAGTTGTCGATCACTAAAATCTTGGTGCTGCTCACGAGGTACTCTGGCCAATCGTTGAATCGGTGAAGGGGCTGATGTACTGGTTCAGCCACGGGAAAACGTACACCATCAGTAATAGCACGATGGCGGCAATGAGAATCAATGCTTCAAAAATGCGAAGCCACAATGGACCGGGGAGATTTCTGAAAATCCAGGCGTACATTTTTCCTCCTAGCTCGTTGCGTCGATAACCATGTCGCGGATTTCCTTGGGCGGGCCAGCATCCAAGGGGCGCCAATCCGTGAGCTCGGAATAGGCGATCATTCGCTGTTGGGTCGTGTACTTCGGGTGGCAGGTGGTCATGGTCAAGATGGACTTCGTCGGCTCCACACCCCATTGATGCGGGGTCGGCAACAGGACGTCGCCGTTGGAAGGAGCCACAACTTCTGTGGCGTACCAGGTATAGGTGTAATACCCTTCAGCCGTTTGCAGGTAGATTTTGTCGCCCTTTTGGAGCTTGTCGATATCCCAGAAGACCTGACCATGGGTCTGGCGGTGGGCTGCGACCGCAAAATTGCCCAGCTCGCCTGGCTGCTGGGTTGACGGGTAGTGCCCGATGCCCAGGTTGTCGATGACCCGGTCTTCAACGCCGTTGGTGACCGGGTGATGCGAGCCGTGGCTGCCAAAGCGCGGGAAGTACATGATCCCGAAGGTCTCCCCCGGATCGATCTTTGTCACCGGTGCCGGCCCGTAGTCTTTTTCTTCGGCCTTTTCCTGCTCCTCGGACGGCTCATCGGAATCATCCGGGATGACGACGTCGCCCAGTTCCTGCACCAGTCCCTGCGTGGCCTGTTTCTGGGCCTGCGCGGAGTCGATATTGGTCCACCACAGTTCCCACACCACGTACAGCATCAAGATGATACCCAGGGTAATGAACAGCTCGCCGAGAAACCCTACGACGACATTTCCCGCGGACCGTGGCCGGCGTTCCATGCGGCGACCTTGCACTGTGGCGGATCGGTTCACAGCTCTCAGGCTCCTTAGGGCATTCGTATATAACGATCTGTCAATCAACGCAGTTAGATGCAGGCCAAAACCCCGGAGTTATCGCGGGTTGCGGCTAGTATGGAAGCTACGTAGGAATGCAGCAAGCAGTTCTCAGCATTCTTGTACCCAAGCCTACCGGGAAGACGTTAATGTCTCCCACATTTACTACATTAAGCAGATGAAGCCGAGGGAGCATTCGAGTGCCGGAGTCAAAACCACGACGCAAGAACACAACGCAGGCCCAAGCCGAGCGCCAAAGCGCCCACTCTATCGATAAGCCAATGCCCGGATGGTACAAGCCGGTGATGTTTGGCCTCATGCTCTTGGGCCTACTGTGGATCATCGTCTACTACTTATCGCAGACCCTGTTCCCCATCCCCAACATTGGCGGCTGGAATATCGTGATCGGATTCGGCATCGCGATGGTCGGATTCTTCATGACAACAGGCTGGAAATAGCGCTTTCGCCGGTCCCAATGGGACCGGCGAAATTTGTTTAACAACGTTTTGACTAGTGGCTGACGGCTTTCAGGCCGATGACGCAGCCAACCAGGCCCAAGATGAACACCATTTTCAGCACCGAAAATGCTTCCTGCCCGGTAGCCATGGAGTAAATCACCGCGAGCGCGGCTCCGATTCCCACCCATATCGCGTAGGCGGTACCGATGGGGATTTCCTTCATCGCATAGGCCAAGCCACCCATGGATACGAGCAAGCCAGCGAAAAAGACGATGGACGGGATGAGTTTCGACAACCCTTCGCTCATCCCCAGTGCGATGGCCCATACGGCTTCAAAAACGCCAGAAATAATAAGAACGACCCAATACATGCCAGATTCCCTTCTCTGGCCGTCTTGTCGCGCTCCGGGTACGGCTCCCTCGTCCGGGTTCAGGCATTCATGGCCTGCAACAAGCTCAGGCTATCAAATGCAGGCCGCTGCGGCGGGCTGCTGTGACCAAGATGCCCTCGATCTTATTGAGCAGGCTCGAGTCCACGGCCCAGCGCTGCAGGTACAGGGGAACATCGGCAAACCATTGGTCGTGAATTGTCTGGATGCCGGCTGCCTGCGGTAATTGCAGTTCTGGAATCATGCCCCAGCCCATGCCTGCTTCTACGGCACTGACGTACCTGAGGGAATCCGGAATATGGTGCACCGCTCCGGAAGGACGGCTTCCGGCGCCTGCCACCCGCTCGAGCATGTCGTATTGCAGAGGATCTTCCCGGTCAAAAACCACCATGGGCGTTTTTGCCAGTTCTTCCGAGGTTTTGTGGTGTAGATACCGTTTGATAATTCGCGGTGAGGCGGCCGCCCGGTAGCGCATGGCACCCAGCTTTTTGCTGATGCATCCTTGGAGCGGTTCCGGGGTTGCTGTCACCACTGCGCTGACGCGGCCGGTGCGCAGCAGCTCCAGTCCCCTGTTTTCGTCGGTGCGGAGTATCTCGACCGAAAGGTCATCAATCTCTGCTAGCTGTTCAAAAACCGGGTCAAACCAGGTGGAGAGCGAATCGGAGTTGACGCCCAAGGCTATGGACAATGGCTTATCCGCTGCGAGCTCGCGGGCGAACTCCGCACTCAGCAGCGACATTTGCCGGGCATAGCGCAGTACCTTGTAACCCTGTTCTGTTGGCACGACCGGGCGGCTGCGAACGATAAGAATTGCTCCCATGCGATTTTCCAGAGCTTTGATCCGCTGGCTGACGGCGGAGGGCGTAATCCCCAGATCAATGGATGCATCGTCGAAGCTTCCCGCGTCAACGATGGCCAAGAGCGTCTCGAGATGTTCAACATCGATATTCACATTAGGAACTCTAATCTAGATTCAGAAAGTTAAGTTCGACTAAGAAGATTCAATCTCATACGGTTTTCCCATGAGCCCAGCACCATTTTTCTTCGGACTGACCACCGGACTGTCACTGATCGTGGCCATCGGCGCACAAAATGCCTTTGTGCTGCGCCAGGGCATCAGAAAGGAACATGTTTTCATCACGGCACTCGTGTGCTCCCTGTCAGACGCAGTGCTGATCTTTGCTGGGGTGAACGGCATGGGCGTCTTGGTGGAGCGGGTACCTTGGCTGCTGATCGTCGCACGGGTTGGCGGATTCCTGTTTTTGGCCACCTACGCCATCTTCGCTTTCCGAAGGGCGATTAAACCTGAATCCCTCAAGCTTGCGGGCGCTACCCAGGCGACAACCGCTTTATCGGTGATCGGAACCATTCTGGCGCTCACTTGGTTGAATCCACACGTCTATATCGACACGGTGCTGTTCTTGGGATCAGTGGCCGTTGCGCAGGGCGCCGGCACGGGCTTCTTTGCCGTCGGAGCCATTGCCGCAAGTTTCCTGTGGTTTTTCGCGTTGGCCTACGCCGCTCGATTCCTTGCTTCGCTCTTCGCCAGGCCCAAGGCCTGGCAGATTCTGGATTTCATCATCGGGCTCATGATGCTCTTCTTTGCCGCGGTGCTGATTTGGCCGGTTTTCACCAAGTAATCCACAAGCTGGGCTCGTTATCCACATGCAGTGTGCATAATTTTTACAAACAGTTGTTCACAAACTTATCCACAGGTGGGGATATCAACTGTCTAAATCTGGAAATTTCACAGAAATACCAAGTCAATAAGCATTTCTTGGGTTCGAATCACATGAGTGTAAGTTATTAACACTGTGGATTCCGACTGTGGATAAAGGCTGTATTCACACCATTGAAGCGGAGTTCCGAGCTGTCGGTTAAACTTTCGAATCTTAAGTTATTAACAGCCCGATGGTTCGTATATGCACTATCTACAGGGGGTGTTAAAAAGTTATCCACAACTGGGGACAAGGTTGTGAGTATTGGGTAACACGGCCAGAATACCCTTGATATCCCGGGAAATGACGCCTGTTAATATCTCCACGTGCCAACAAGTTACACGGATGTAAGTTATTAACAGTGTGGATAATCTGTGTGGATAACCGGCGGAGCTGTTTTCGAACGATCAGCCAGTGAACTTCACGGCCTGCGCGGCAAGATAGACGGCCCCTAGAAGCAGCACTGAAAGAACAGCCAATAGCAGTATCTGCGTTCGAGCACGTTGTGGATTACTTTTCGGTATCAAGACAATGCAGCAGGCGGCCAGGATCCCAAGAACGGCACCACCCAAGTGGCCTTGCCAGGAGATTCCGGAAACCACAAAGCCCAGGACGATGTTCAGCACCAGAATGATGCCCATTTGTCGTAGAGCCTGCTTGTTGGAGCGGTAGACAACGAAGGTGGCTAGGAACAGGCCAGCCAAAGCACCAGATGCTCCGAGGGTGGCGCTCAACGGTGCGCTGAGGAGCAAGATACCAAGTGAGCCACCGATCGCGCTGATCAAATACAGCCAGGCAAAGCGCAACCTGCCCAGCTTGGGTTCCAGCAGAGTGCCGAAGATATAGATGCCGTACATGTTCATGGCCAGGTGCAGGAACGATCCCATGGAATGCGCAAACGCGCTGGTGATCAGCCTCCACGGCTCATAGGCCGCGATGGCCGGAGCCAGGACCAAGGAATTGGTGAATCCCGGAATGATCCATTGCAGGGCATAGACCAAGACGTTGAGCGCGATCACCCCGTAGGTAATGACCGGAGCACCGGCACGAAGCCTGCCGCCAAATTCGGTTTTCTGCTGGGGGAGAGACCTATTGGCTTGGGCGACGCATTCAACGCATTGCACTCCCACCGGAGCGGACACCTGGCATTCAGGACAGATCGGACGTCCGCATCGATGACACGATACATAGGACACCGTCTGCGGGTGTCGATAGCACGTCGGAGTTGCTTGGCCCTGTGGGTTTACCTGCCCGTAGGACATCGGTACCTGCCTTGTGTAGTGGGAGAGTGCTTAAAGCTCGAGGCCCCGACAACACCACTGGGTGGATCGTCGGGGCCTCGAAGTATTGCGTCGGTGAGTTACAGGGTCTCGATATCGACCGAGTTGATGACGACGTCTTCCAGTGGCTTGTCACGGCCATCGGTTGCAACAGCATTCAGTGCGTCAACGACCTTGCGGGAGTCTGCATCGACAACTTCACCGAAGATGGTGTGCTTGCCCTGCAGCCAGGTGGTTGGAACGGTGGTGATGAAGAACTGCGAACCGTTGGTTCCACGGCCCATGCGGATACCCGCGTTGGCCATGGCCAGCTTGTAAGGCTCGTTGAAGTTCAGTTCTGGGTGGATCTCATCATCGAACTGGTAGCCTGGGCCGCCGAAGCCCTGGCCCAGTGGGTCGCCACCCTGAATCATGAAGTCAGAGATGATGCGGTGGAAGATGGTTCCGCTGTACAGCGGGGTGTTGGTCTTCTTGTCACCGGACTCTGGGTGTACCCACTCCTGCTCACCGGTCGACAGGCCAACGAAGTTCTTTACGGTCTTAGGTGCGTGGTTGCCGAAGAGATCGACAACGATATCGCCCAAAGTAGTGTGAATCGTGGCTTTATGAGTTGCGTTTGCGGTCATGCCTACATT
>Ga0308157_10000803_pt1 | contig 84852 bp, 81 predicted proteins | sample PhyBR1_FD_201035 | JGI IMG/M metagenome (GOLD analysis project Ga0308157, IMG submission 201035) | Phyllosphere microbial communities from UC Gill Tract Community Farm, Albany, California, United States - DLSLB.R1 | ecosystem: Host-associated > Plants > Phyllosphere > Unclassified | place: USA...
ACGCGGTGGTGTTTTACGCGGCGCTCTGGCGTTACCTGCCGCAATTAGACCTGGTAGAAGGCGAGTTTCAAAGCGGCCGGGCGTGGTTACCTGGTGTCACGGTTCCTGCCGAACCTTACCGTTTTCGGTTCAAACCTGTGGCACCGGATCCGGTCATCACGACGAGCCAAAGCGCGTTGATTGCGTGTCGCTTGTTACCGACTGAAGCGGTCAACTGGCTGTCTACACTGCCGGCTGCGGCACGGGCACTAATGCTGATAGCCTCACGTCAGCCCAGCTCCCTGCCGGTGATCGATGAAATTATCCAGGAGGCCGTCAAGCTGGCGCGCGGTGATGCCATTGTCAACCCAGTGGCCGTTGCCATTCCTTCCTCTCCAATGCCAGTGCCGTCAGAGACATCGCCAGTGCCTGTTAGCGCCCCTGCTGCGCAGATTGCACTGGAGAGCAGTGTACCGGGTGTCGATGTGCAAAGTGCTGTGTCGGGAGAGCCGGTTCCTGCTGAGGGCCAGGGCAATAGTGCTGACACTGTCGCAGCTGTCAGCTCGGAAGAAACCATGCCTGTTCCATCAGGTGATGTCCTACTGAGCTCCGCGCTGGATACACCCGTTAATGATTTACCGTTGGCCGAGATGGTTGTTGCACCAGAGCCTGTTGTTGAGGTTGAGGAGGATATGCAGGCACTGCTTTCGCTGATGAGTGTCAGTGTATCTGCGCCGGAAGCCCCCGAAATGTTGGCTCAGGAGGACGCGCCCCAGGATGAGGCACCGGAGCCTACAGAAAGTGAGCGACCGGCAGCAGATTTACTCAATGTAGTGGATACGGTGACGACGTTACCAGAGAAAACTCCGGCCCTTATACCTGAAGCAGCTGCTTCTGATGAAGTTCCAGCTGTTGCCGAAGCAGTCATACCTCAAGACGAACCTGTAAATTCTGAACCGGTGATGGGGCAAGGAGCCTCTGAGGTTGGTAAAGGGGAAGTGCCGATCTCTGATGAGCATTCCGGTGAACTGTTCTGGCAGTGGCTGAGCGCCGGCCTGAGTTCGGGAGACATCCCGATTAATACGGTAGAGGCGAGAGTGCACCTGGTTGCCGGGTTCGTCTTTATCACGGTGCCTGGAATTTTTTACCTCTATCTGAAGCAGACCAGATTAGCCGGTGATCAGCGTGAAGCATTACAGGATAGTTTCGAGCGCCTGGACAAGCATCGCCGAGTTAAGGGTAAGCGTTTTTATTTTGCAGAGTTGTATGCCAGCTCAGAACGCAAAGGATCTTTCAAGCGAACGAAAGGGTATCTCATTAAAGCCAGTTTGCTCTACCGAGGTGTGCCCGTACCTGACGACAGTCCGGTACTGGTTATCCCTTGATAGAGATTGCCTGTGTCTCCAAGCATGACTGCTTAGGACACTTAATATCAACCCGGGGGGTATAATCATGAACAAACGAGGAATGATGGACTGGGAGACGCTACTTGAGGAGTATTTCTTCTCAAAACCACTTCGACCAGAAACTGAAAGCAGCTACCGAAAAGTGGTCGCAGTTTTCCAAAAATTTATTGGTGAAGATAAGTTGCCGGACGAAGTGACGCATCGCGATTTGATTCTCTGGAGAAGGGATATGCTTGGACGAGGTCTGACTACAAGTACCTGGAATAATAAGGTTCGTCATTTACGGGCGCTTTATAACCAGGGGATCAAGAAAAATTGGCTCACGATTACAGCTAATCCGCTTGATGAAACGCAGGTTCCTCCGGGGAGTAAGCGGAAGAAGATACTAAATCGCAATCAGATCGTTAGGCTCAATTTAGTATTGGCGCAGTTTGAGGAGCGTGAAAAGTTACGAATAGGAAAGCCTCGTCCGTGTGCGCTGTATCCTGTCTGGTATTGGCGTACGGTCATTGATGTGTTGCGTTCTACTGGCATGAGACAAAATCAACTGTTGCATATCCGTCTGATGGATGTCGATTTGGAAGCAAACTCGATGCTTCTCTGTAAAGAAGGCAGCAAGACACATCGTGAGTGGCTAGTTCCCATAGTTAGCTTTGTTCGCGAACGAATGCGAATACTCGTCGAAAGAGCTAAAAACCAAGGTGCTGAGCCAGAAGACTATCTGTTCGATGTGGACCGATTTAAAAATCCTCTGGGGGAAGTAGGGCTGGAGCCTGAAATACAGCCTGTACGATCTTTCTTTACCCGGCTGAGCAAGGAATGCGGTTTCAAGGTAAGCCCGCATAGGTTTAGACATACTCTGGCAACAGAGATGATGAAGTCGCCAGATCGCAACTTGGCCATGGTGAAAGGTCTGCTGGGGCACCGCAGCGTGAGTACAACCATGGAATATGTAGAGTTGGATTTGAAGATAACCGGGCAGGCATTAGAAGACGAGTTGTCTCTCTATATGGATGTGATTCCTGTCCGGGAAGAAGAAGTTAGGCTTGCCTTGACATAACTTTAACAAGCTGTAAAAATCAACAGTGATCGAGAAAAGGACGCCTGTGGGCAAACACAGGCATCCTTTTTAAGAGGAACCTAGTTATCAATATCGAGTGTGCGGATGTCTCATAAACACTGCGATGCTGAGTTTAAGTTCCTTTGTTCCGCCCGTTAAAGGGTATGCCTCTAACCAGCGTGCTTTCATGCAGAATTAGTGGTGCCCGGACTCGGAATCGAACCAAGGACACGGGGATTTTCAATCCCCTGCTCTACCGACTGAGCTATCCGGGCAACGCGCCGCATTAAACCCTAAAGGCCCGATGGCGTCAATCGCTTTATATCATAAACGCCAAAAAACCGGCGCGCTCGCTGACTTTTCAAACAAACTGCCTGAAGTTTGTCCTTGGCGTGATAAATCAGGCTCATGCCGGCGTCAGTGGGGGCACAATTCTAGCTTAACGCACCGTGTTTACGGCATTGTGCTACCTGCAGAATATCCTCTGCCAGCCGTTTGGCAACCGATACATCCTGAAGCTGCCGTTTGATCAGCAGTTTGCTCAAACACCCTTCCTGCACCAGCTCCATTTGCTGAGCCACCATGTCGGCGTCATCCGCATCCATTTCGCGTAGCAGGTCGCGGGTCAACTCGAGGGAGGTCATCTTTTGCTGCTCCGCCAACTGGTGGATCGGATGGTCGTCTTCGGGGAACACGCTGCAGGCGGCGATAAACAGGCAGCCGGGATAACGATCGTTTTTCACGTACTCGGCCAGCACGTCGTAGCGCGCCAGCAGTTTTTGCTGCGGGCTAAGGGATTCGTCCAGTAATAGCTGGCGGCGCCAGGCATCGATCTGCTGCCCGTGATGACGCAGACAGTCGTACAGCAGGGCTTCGCGATCCGCCCAGAACGGCTTGAAATCGCTGGGCTGCATGCCGAGTTTTTCCGCCAGCATTTCCAGCGTGGTGGTCGCCAGACCCTTTTGTTCCAATAGTCCCAGCGCCGTATCAAGAACAAGTTCGCGTTGCACGTGTAACCCCTCCAAACTCTTGTTATGAACCTCAGTGTCGTTTATGGCACTGTTTTCTGCAAATGCGCATCAAAGGTCTGCGCGTCCATGAAGCCGGTAACGCGGGCGGCCGGCAGCTCTTGCCCTTGAGCATCAAAGAACAGGATAGTCGGTAACCCCAGCACCTTGAGCTGCTTGAGCAGCGCAGCCTGTTCGCTGCTGTTGGCGGTCACGTCAGCCTGCAACAGGACGGTATTGGCCAGACGGGCCTGTACTGCGCGGTCGCTGAAGGTATATTTTTCGAACTCTTTGCAGGCGACGCACCAGTCGGCGTACAGATCCAGCATCACCGGCTTGCCCTGCGCCTGCTGCAGCGCCTGTTCGAGCTGCGCCACGTTATCGACACGGGTAAAATTGAGGTGCGGCTGCGCTGCCTGCTGTGTGGCATTGGAGCCGAAAGCCCAGTCTTGCAACGGCCGGGCGACGATCACCGCGGCGGCCAGCAGCAGCAATTGTGCCAGACGCGCCCAGCGACGCGTGGCGGTTAGGCTGAGTGCAAAGGCCCAGCCAAAGAATGCCAGACCCAGCAGGCTCCATAGTCGCAGACCCCAGACGTCGCCAATCACCCGCTCAAGCAGGAATACCGGCAGCGCCAGAATGACGAAGCCGAACGCTTCTTTCACGTATTGCATCCACGGCCCGCTGCGCGGCAGCAGTCGGTTGCCGAACAGGGTGACCAGCACCAGCGGGATGCCCATGCCCAAGGCATACAGATACAGCGTACCGCCACCGGCCCACAGGTTGCCGCTCTGCGCGATATACAACAGGATGGCGCTGAGCGGTGCGGTAGTGCATGGCGAGCAGATCAGCCCGGCCAGCGCGCCCATGGCGAACACCCCGGCCAGCGAGCCGCCGCGCTGGGTGTTGCTCCACGTGGCCAGCCGGGTTTGCAGTGATGACGGCAATTGCAGCGAGTAGAGGCCGAACATCGACAACGCCAGCGCAATAAACAGCAGCGACAGGCCAATCAGTACGTAAGGGTGTTGCAGCGCCGCCTGGAATTGCAGCCCGGCGGCGGCCACCACCAGCCCAAGCAGGGTATAGGTCAGCGCCATACCTTGCACATACACCACCGCCAGCAACAGGATGCGGCCGCTGCTGTGCGGGCGTTCACGGCCAAGAATAATGCCGGAAATCAATGGATACATCGGCAATACGCACGGGGTAAAGGCGATACCGATGCCAATCAACAGCGCCCACAGCGGTGAGAACGGCAGTTCGGCCGGTGGCGCCGATACCGTCGGGGACGGCTGCGGCGCAGCAGCCGGCGTTGGGCTCGGCGTTGCGGCGGCGATCACGGCATTCAGCGGGACCACGCGGGTTTCCGGCGGATAGCAAAAACCGGCTTCGGCACAGCCCTGATAGGTGACGCTGAGGCTGGCGTTGTCACCGGCCTGCTGTAGCGTCAGCGGCAACCTCAATTGCTGCTGGTAAATCTCAACCTCGCCGAAGAACTCATCTTTATGGCTCAAGCCGCTGGGTAGCGTAACGGCTCCCAATTGGGCCTGCTGCGGCACCAGCTTGATTTGCTGGCGATACAGATAATAACCGGGGCGTATTTGCCAGCTTAGCGTCAGTTGGTGGTCTTTTTGCTGAAAATCGAAGGCAAATGCCCGATCGACGGGCACAAACTGGCTACCGCCGTTGCCGCCAAACAGTGAGGTTTGTGCGCTTAGCGGCAGTAACCACAGGCCGCAAAGCAGGAAAATCAGTTTAACGATGCGTTGATCCATGACAGGTAGTCTTTATCTCCAGTCATCACCGGCAGCACCAACAACTCGGGCGTTTGATACGGGTGATGTTGTTTCAGGTGGCTGAGCAGGGCGTGCTGATGCTGTTTATCGCTTTTGAACAGCATTTGCACTTCGTATTCCTGTTCCAGTTTCCCTTCCCAGTAATAGAGCGATGAGACGCCGGGCAGCAACGTGGCGCAGGCCGCCAGTTTTTCGCCCAATACGCGCGCCGCCAGTTCTTGCGCTGTGGCTTCATCCGGTGCGGTACAGAGTATGACGACGGCATTGCAATCAGACATGTTTACTCCTCTCAACCGTTAGGGGCAGGCAGGCACTATACCTTGAAGGCCGTTGGGCCAGAAGGCGAGTTTATCACGACCGGAGAAAAGCAGGAGGAAATCGGGGCTGCGTGGCAACCCCGATGGTGGTGTTACAAGATGACGCTGCCCAGCAGGAAGCCGAACAGCACGGCGAAGACGACGCCAATGGTACCCGGAATAAAGAACGGATGGTTAAACACGAAGCGGCCGATGCGGGTGGTGCCGGTATCGTCCATCTGCACCGCAGCCACCAGCGTCGGGTAGGTAGGCAAAATAAACAGGCCGGATACCGCAGCGAAGGAGGCAATGGCAGTCAGTGGGCTGACGTTCAGCGCCAGCGCCATTGGCATCAGCGCTTTGGCGGTTGCCGCCTGCGAATAGAGCAACGCCGAACAGAAGAAGAAAATCACCGCCAGCAGCCACGGGTGCGCCTGAATGACGTTGCCCGCGGTTTCCTTGATCCAGCCGATGTTGGCCTGAACAAAGGTATCGCCCAGCCAGGCTACGCCAAGAATACAGATACAGGCGCTCATGCCGGCCTTGAAGGTGCTGGAATTCAACACCAGATCGGTATCGACGCGGCACAGTAGCGTGGTCAGGGTAGCTACGCTCAACATGATGATCAGGATGGCGTTGGTGGTGTTCATCAACGGCGTAGCCACCAGCCCCAGACCTGGGCTGTTGATAATGGCGTAGGCCACTACGCACAGTACGCCCAGCAGGAACAGCATCACCGACATTTTGGCGCGTGGCTTGATGGTGACCACGTTATTGCCGCGCAGTGTGACCAGGCCTTCCTCGAATCGTTTCAGGTAAACCGGGTCGTTAGACAGTTTTGAGTCGAAGATCCAGCTGACCAGCAGCGACATCAGCAACACCGCACAGAAGGTCGACGGGATCACCACCATCAGCATATGCAAGTAGCTGACGCCGTGGCCTTCCATTACCGACGACATATACACGACCGCAGCGGAAATCGGTGAGGCGGTAATGGCTATCTGGGCGGACACCACGGCGGTCGACAGCGGCCGACACGGTTTGATGCCCTGCTCTTTGGCCACTTCGGCGATCACCGGCAGCGCGGAGAGCGAAATATTGCCGGTGCCGGCAAAAATGGTCAGGAAATAGGTGACAACGGGCGCCAGAATAGTGATGTGTTTTGGGTTCTTACGCAGCAATTTTTCAGTTTGCTGTACCAGGTAATCCATGCCGCCCGCGACCTGCATTGCGGAGATGGCAGCGATAACCGCCATGATGATTGAAATAACGTCAAAGGGAATATTGCCCGGCTTAACGCCGATCATTGCCAAGACTAAAACCCCAAGGCCCCCTGCAAAGCCAATGCCGATACCGCCCAATCTGGCCCCCAAAAAAATGGCCAGTAGAACGATAATCAATTCCACCGCTAACATAGTGTGTTACTCCTCAATAGAAAACATTATGAAAATGAAACGTTAAAATTTTGTGGGCGCCAGAAAGTAAAAAGGCACGCTATCCAGAGGATTTAGCGTGCCTTTCGGGCTAACGGATGTCGTTGTTATTGTTCGTTTTCATCAGTGTAGCGTTTCGCTTTATAGGCCGGGTGCATCAGGTTCTCAACCGAGAAAATGTCATCCAGTTCGGCTTCGGTCAACAGGCCGCGCTCCAACACTACTTCACGTACGCTCTTACCGGTTTCCGCGCAGATCTTGCCGACGATGTCACCGTTGTGGTGGCCAATGAACGGGTTCAGATAGGTCACGATACCGATAGAGTTGAAGACGTAGTGCTCGCACACTTCTTTGTTGGCAGTAATGCCGTTGATGCATTTTTCCAGCAGGTTGTAGCATGCGTTGGTCAGGATGTGAATTGACTCGAACATCGCCTGGCCAATCACCGGCTCCATCACGTTCAACTGCAACTGACCTGCTTCGGCGGCCATAGTAACGCAAGTGTCGTTGCCAATCACCTTAAAGCATACCTGGTTCACCACTTCCGGGATCACCGGGTTTACCTTGGCCGGCATGATCGATGAGCCCGCCTGCAGTTCTGGCAGGTTGATTTCATTGAGGCCAGCGCGTGGGCCGGAAGACAGCAAGCGCAGGTCATTACAGATTTTGGACAATTTCACCGCCAGGCGTTTCAACGCACTGTGCACCATGACATAGGCACCGCAGTCGGAGGTGGCTTCGATCAGGTCTTCCGCCGGTACCACCGGCAGGTTGCTGACTTCCGCCAGTTTCTGTACCGCCAATTGCTGGTAGCCTTCTGGCGTATTCAGCGCGGTGCCGATGGCGGTCGCGCCCAGGTTCACTTCCAGCAGCAGCTCCGAGGTGCGTTGCAGGCAGCGGATTTCTTCGCTCAGCAGCACGCTGAAGGCGTGGAATTCCTGGCCGAGGGTCATCGGTACCGCATCCTGTAACTGGGTGCGTCCCATTTTCAGGATGGTTTCAAATTCTTTGGCTTTGCGGTCGAAGCCTTCGCGCAGCTGGTTGATGGCGTCATTCAGTTTGATGATCGACGCGTACACTGCGATGCGGAAACCGGTTGGGTAGGCGTCGTTGGTGGACTGGCTCTTGTTGAGGTGATCGTTCGGGTTCAGGTACTGATATTCCCCTTTTTGATGTCCCATCAGCTCCAGGCCGATATTTGCCAGCACTTCGTTGGTGTTCATGTTCAAAGAGGTGCCTGCACCGCCCTGGAACACATCCACCGGGAATTGATCCATGCACTTGCCTTTATCCAGCACTTCATCGCAAGCCTGGATGATTGTATCGGCGATTTTACGCGGAATGGTTTTGAGCTCTTTGTTAGCCAGCGCAGCGGCTTTCTTCACCATAACCATGCCACGGACAAACTCAGGAACGTCACTTATCTTGCTGTTACTAATATAAAAGTTTTCAATCGCACGCAGAGTATGAACACCGTAATAGGCTTCTGCGGGTACTTCACGTGTTCCTAGCAGGTCTTCTTCGATACGAATGTTGTTTGACATGAGAACCTTCTCTATGTTGCTGCCGAATTAATTATTTGCTTGTTAACTAATTTATGTCGCCGTGAGCTTCAACTGCCGAAGTATTGACCGTGGCAATTGTTGCAGCCCAGATCATATGCTGCTTTGGAATAAATGAATGAACCCAGATCACTATCTGACGCTTCAAAAACCACAGCTTTTGCATTCTGTGATCTCATTCACGTTTGTTAACTCTAGCAATAAAAAATGCCGTCTGGTTGAAATGTCTGCAGGCCGCCCCCATTGTTATCAAATCGGCCTGAATCTGGCCCTCTTTTTCACGTATGCGCCACCGCGCGGGTACGCGAAGCCATCTGATAGGAGAACGCGGTGCGCTGGTTACCGTTTTTGCTGATATTTTTGCTGGTTTACATCGAAATATCGCTGTTTATTAAAGTCGCCGCCGTGCTGGGCGTCGCAGTCACCCTGCTGCTGGTGATCTTTACCTCGTGCGTTGGCGTTTCGCTGGTGCGTAACCAGGGCATGAAAACCTTCGTACAGATGCAGCAGAAGCTGGCGGCTGGCGAAAGTCCGGCGGCGGAAATGGTGAAGAGCGTTTCGCTGGTGCTGGCGGGCTTTTTGCTGCTGGTGCCGGGCTTCTTTACCGATTTTCTCGGCCTGCTGCTGTTGCTGCCGCCGGTGCAGAAATCCCTGACGCTGAAGCTGATGCCGCATCTGTCGGTGTATCGTCCCGGCGGTTGGGGGCAGGGCGGCGGCGCTGCCGACGGCAACACGTTTGACGGCGAGTTCCAGCGTAAGGACGACGATCGCAATGTGATCGAGCACCGCCCGGACGACAGCCACAAACGCGACGATCGCTAAAACCGTTTTCGCGCCGTGTCGGCCGACAAACCGGCAGACATGGCGCGTCAATGCGGCCTGCGGGCCGTGCGTGGCTGGCGGCAGGGTGCCGTCAGACATAAAAGCAAAAAATTTTTACTCGGCCCCCTTGAAGGGGGATGGAATGCCCCCATTTCAAACCCACGAGGCCGGTAAATATGATAATCCGGTGAATAACCCTAAATCTGATACAGACCTTCTTACAGGAGAGCGTTCAATGAGTATTCGTCCATTGCATGACCGCGTTATCGTCAAGCGTAAAGAAGTTGAATCAAAATCTGCTGGCGGCATCGTACTGACTGGCTCTGCGGCGGGTAAATCCACCCGTGGTGAAGTAGTAGCCGTCGGCAAAGGGCGCGTTCTGGAAAGCGGTAATGTTCAACCGCTGGATGTGAAAGTAGGCGACATCGTGATTTTCAACGACGGTTACGGCGTGAAAGCAGAGAAGATCGACAATGAAGAAGTGTTGATCATGTCCGAAAGCGACATTCTGGCAATTGTTGAAGCGTAATTACGCTTTATCTTCTGAACTGAAAAGAGTTGAAGGGAAATACCAATGGCAGCTAAAGACGTAAAATTCGGCAATGACGCTCGCGTAAAAATGCAACGCGGCGTGAATGTTCTCGCTGATGCAGTGAAAGTGACCCTGGGCCCGAAAGGCCGTAACGTAGTGCTGGATAAATCCTTCGGCGCTCCTACCATCACCAAAGACGGCGTTTCCGTAGCACGTGAAATCGAACTGGAAGACAAGTTTGAAAACATGGGCGCGCAGATGGTGAAAGAAGTCGCCTCTAAAGCGAACGACGCTGCGGGCGACGGTACCACCACCGCCACCGTATTGGCGCAGGCGATCATCAACGAAGGTCTGAAAGCCGTGGCCGCGGGCATGAACCCGATGGATCTGAAGCGCGGTATCGACAAAGCCGTTATTGCTGCAGTTGAAGAGCTGAAGAATCTGTCCGTACCTTGCTCTGACTCCAAGGCAATTGCCCAGGTAGGCACCATCTCTGCAAACTCCGACGAAACCGTGGGTAAACTGATTGCAGAAGCGATGGAAAAAGTCGGCAAAGAAGGCGTTATCACCGTTGAAGAAGGTACCGGCCTGCAAGACGAGCTGGACGTGGTTGAAGGTATGCAGTTCGACCGTGGTTACCTGTCTCCTTACTTCATCAACAAGCCGGAAACCGGTTCTGTTGAGCTGGAAAGCCCGTTCATCCTGCTGGCTGACAAGAAAATCTCCAACATCCGCGAAATGCTGCCAGTACTGGAAGCCGTGGCGAAAGCCGGCAAGCCATTGCTGATCGTTGCTGAAGACGTGGAAGGCGAAGCGCTGGCGACCCTGGTGGTCAACACCATGCGTGGCATCGTTAAAGTTGCAGCGGTTAAAGCACCAGGCTTCGGCGACCGTCGTAAGGCCATGCTGCAAGACATCGCCACCCTGACTGCCGGTACCGTTATCTCTGAAGAGATCGGTATGGAGCTGGAAAAAGCCACCCTGGAAGACCTGGGTCAGGCAAAACGCGTTGTCATCAGCAAAGACACCACCATCATCATTGATGGCGTGGGCGACGAAGCGACTATTCAGGGCCGTGTTAGCCAGATCCGTCAGCAGATCGAAGAAGCGACCTCTGACTACGATCGTGAAAAACTGCAAGAGCGCGTGGCCAAACTGGCTGGCGGCGTTGCCGTTATCAAGGTTGGCGCTGCAACTGAAGTTGAAATGAAAGAGAAGAAAGCCCGCGTTGAAGATGCCCTGCACGCAACCCGTGCTGCGGTTGAAGAAGGCGTGGTTGCCGGCGGTGGCGTAGCATTGGTACGCGTAGCCAGCAAAATTGCCGAACTGAAAGGTGCCAACGAAGATCAGAACGTGGGCATCAAGGTTGCACTGCGTGCGATGGAAGCGCCTCTGCGCCAGATCGTGATCAACGCCGGTGAAGAAGCCTCTGTCATCGCCAACAACGTGAAGGCAGGCGAAGGCAGCTACGGCTACAACGCTTACTCTGAAGAGTACGGCGACATGATCGCCATGGGTATCCTGGACCCAACCAAAGTAACGCGTTCTGCTCTGCAGTACGCAGCATCCGTGGCTGGTCTGATGATCACCACCGAGTGCATGGTTACCGATCTGCCTAAAGCTGACGCACCTGACATGGGTGGCGCTGGCGGTATGGGCGGCATGGGTGGCATGGGCGGCATGATGTAATCATCCCCCACACCGTAGTGTGATAAACCCCGGCGATAGTCGGGGTTTTTTTATGCGCGGGATCCGGCAACGACCTGGTGCCATAACGATTTCATTGGGGATCTTGGGCGCAGTTGGCGTATGCCGCCGCGTCTGCCATTGGTTATGCAAGCACGGTCGGCGAATAATGCGCGCGTTCGCGCACGGTATTTGATGATATTTTTGCAGACCGGGCTGATTTAGCGTGTAAACTGGTACATCATCAGCTGTCGCTCAAGGCGTTGACCAGGCACATGTGGCAACGGAAGCTTAAGAGATAGCATCGCTTTCTGATAAGCTTTTGCGTAATTCTCAACATCATATGGGGAACAAGATGCGGATTAAAGCCTTACTGGGACTTTCAGCAGCGTTGCTGCTGGCAGGATGCAGCACGACCAATGAACTGACCAGCGCAGGTCAGCAAGTTAAATTCACCGACACCAAACCGGCGGCAGAATGCCAACTGGTGGGTGAAGTGACCGGCACCCAGAGCAATTGGCTGTCTGGCAGCAATGCTGAAAGCGGCGGCCTGCGCGGCGCGGCCAACGATCTGCGCAATAAGGCGGCGGCAATGGGCGGCAACGTGATTTACGGCGCAACCAGCCCAAGCCAGAATCTGCTTTCCAGCTTCGCGCCACTGGACAGCAAAATGATCGGCCAGGTGTATAAGTGCCCTTGATACGGTCTACGGTTTAAAACAAAAGAGGAATGCTCAGGCATTCCTCTTTTTGCATCTGACGGTGCGATCTATTGCTGGGTGAGGCGCAGATCCAGCGGCGTTTTACTTGGCTCGCCGCCAATTTCACGCGTCAGGCGCGGTACCAGATAGCCGGAAACCTTGCTCAGCAGCGCTTTCATGATCTCGCGAGCCTGGTCGTCGCTGACCATAAAGTGTGCCGCTCCCTGTACCTTATCCAGCACATGAATGTAATACGGCAGGATCCCGGCCTCGAACAGCGCATTGCTCAGCGCCGCCAGCGTGTCGGCATCATCATTGATGTGACGCAACAGCACGCTCTGGTTGAGTAGCGTAACCCCGGCTCGGCGCAGTTGCGCCATACTGGTGCTTAGTGCGGCATCGATTTCATTGGCGTGGTTGATATGCGTAACCATCAGCACCTGCAGACGTGACGCAGCCAGCCGTTGGCACAAGGCCTCGGTGACGCGTGCAGGGATCACCACCGGCAAACGGCTGTGAATGCGCAGTCGTTTCAGGTGTGGAATAGCCTCCAGTTCGCCGATCAGCCAATCAAGTTCGTGATCTTTCGCCATCAGCGGATCGCCGCCGGAGAAAATTATTTCATCCAGTTCCGGGTGATGGCGGATATACTCCAGCGCAAGACGCCAGTTGGCCTTGTTGCCCTGGTTATCCTGATAAGGGAAGTGGCGGCGGAAACAGTAGCGGCAGTTGACCGCACAGCCGCCTTTCACCAGCAGCAGCGCGCGGTTGCGGTATTTATGCAACAGTCCTGGCACTACGCTGCGCTGTTCGTCAAGCGGGTCGGTGGTAAAGCCGGGGGCGATAACGAACTCTTCGCTGGCGGTCAGTACCTGTCGCAGCAAAGGGTCATTGGCATCGCCAGGACGCATGCGAGCAGCAAAGGCGCGTGGTACGCGCAGCGGGAACAGCCGACGCGCTTCACGCCCCTGCGGCAACAGCGGATGCGCGTTCAGTGACAGCAGCTGCAGTAATTCATCGGGGTCGGTAATAACATCGGCGAGTTGATGCAACCATTCTTCTCTATCCGCGATGTTTTGGGTTATAATGTGTGCCATTTTTTTGGCTAAGCTACCAGTTTAAATATTCAGAGGGCCATCATGGCGACTTATTCTAGCAACGATTTCCGTCCGGGTCTTAAAATCATGTTCGAGGGCGAGCCTTACGCCGTTGAATCCAGCGAGTTCGTCAAGCCAGGTAAAGGTCAGGCTTTTGCTCGTGTTAAAATGCGTCGTCTGCTGACCGGCAGCCGCGTTGAGAAAACCTTCAAATCTACCGACTCCTGCGAAGGCGCTGACGTGGTTGATACCAACATGAACTACCTGTACAACGACGGTGAGTTCTACCACTTCATGCACCCAGAGACCTTTGAGCAGCACCAGGTTGAAGAAAAAACCGTTTCCGACGTGGCCAAATGGCTGCAGGATAATGCGGAGTGTATCGTTACGCTGTGGGACGGTCGTCCTATCGCCGTGCAGCCGCCGAACTTTATCGAAGCGGAAATCACCGATACCGATCCAGGCCTGAAAGGCGATACTGCCGGTACCGGCGGCAAGCCAGCGACACTGTCCACTGGCGCAGTGGTTAAGGTGCCATTGTTCGTGCAGATCGGCGAAGTGATCAAAGTTGACACCCGCTCTGGCGAATACGTATCACGCGTTAAATAAGTATTTATGCGGGGGAGCCAGCGCGGCTCCCGCGTTTTAGCGTCCTTTTTAGAACCTTGGCAGAATTGGCATGATGAAAAAAACGCTGTTAGCCATTATTTCCCTCGCATTATTGCTGTCCCTTAGCGGCTGTAATACCTTCCGCGGTTTTGGCGAAGACGTGCAGCATCTTGGCGGCGCAATTTCTCGCGGTGCAGACTAAAACGTTAAGCGTTATTAATGGATGGAGAGAGAAAAGTCTGTTTATAACGGCAACGCCTACCAATTTTGACTACGCTTAGAGAGCTGTATCTTTTCGTCACTTACAAATAAGGATTTTCTTATGTTGAAGAAAAGTATTATTGCGATTTTCTCTGTGCTGGTTCTGTCTTCACTGACTGCGTGCAATACCACCGAAGGCGTCGGCAAGGACGTTCAAGCCGGTGGCGAGGCGATCCAACGCAGCGCACAATAACGCTCACTGATGTTGTCTGTGGTATTCCACGTGCGATAATCGGTGTTAATCAGTTTTGCCGTCGTGGAATACCCTGCTTGACCGTGTCTGGCGTGATTCTTTGGCGCGACTTTGTCGCCGACTGTGCGTTATAATTTTACCGTTCATTAAGCCAGGTTGGACGACCTTCCTGCGCGTCGTTGATCAGGGGACGACCCCATATATCCTGGAGCCTGTTCCATGGCGTGGATCATTCTTGTTATTGCCGGTTTACTGGAAGTTGTCTGGGCCATCGGCCTGAAATATACCCACGGATTTACCCGTTTAACGCCCAGCATCATTACCATTGTGGCAATGGTCGTCAGTATGGTGCTATTGGCAAATGCAATGAAAACGCTGCCCGCTGGCACCGCTTATGCGGTGTGGACCGGCATTGGCGCCGTCGGGGCGGCGATTATGGGCATGATGCTGCTCGGCGAGTCGACCAATATCATGCGCGTTTTAAGCCTGTGCCTGATTATTGTCGGTATTCTCGGGTTGAAATTCAGCAGCCATTAATTGTCTTGCTGTTTCACCCAGATCAGTTTGTCGACCTCGAAACCGTAGCCTCGTGCGGTTTGCAGCAGTTTGTCGCGTACGTTGGCATCCAGCGTCGGCGTGCGTGACAGGATCCACAGATAGTCGCGGTTTGGCCCGCAGACCAGCGCATAGCGATAGTCAGCATCCAGTTCAATGACGTTATAACCGCCGTAAAACGGCCCGAAGAACGACACTTTTAGCGACGCCTGCTGTGGCGATCCGATAAAGTAGGCTTTACCTTCGCTTTGCTGCCACTGCAGTTTTTGTCGATTAAACCCTTTATTGATCACCTTCAGGCCGCCGTCTTCACGCGGGCTGTATTGCGCGGTAACCTGTTCCAGGCCGCGTTCGAAGCGGTGATCGAGCCGGGCGATTTCGTACCAGGTGCCGAGATAGCGTTTAGCGTCGAAGTTATCCACTACCTTGACGTCCTTTGGCGGGGACACGCTGCAGGCGACAGAAAGCAGCGCGGGAAGCATCATGCACAGTTTTGACCATAAACGCATAGGTAACTCCTGTTTACCGGTGAGATAAACAGTGTAGCGGAAATGTGGGGTTGGCGGCCAACCAGTGCTGGCCGCCGAGGGGATTACAGCGTGACGACGCCAATCAGCGTGACCACGCTCAGGATCGCCGCCAGGCCGTAAAACACCCATTTTCCGGCCGGCACGTGGATTTTCAGATCGTGCATGGCGTGGTGAATACGGTGCAGGCCACACCACAGCGGCAGGATGATCATCAGCAGCAGGAACAACCGGCCGATCAGGCTTTGGCTGAAGGCCAGTACGCGCTCATAGCTCAGCGCATCCCCAGGGTACAGGCCGAGTGGCAGCAAAATACCCATCAATAATACTATCGCCGGTGCAACGATGGCTCCCCACATGCCGCCGGCGCCGAACAATCCCCAGAATACCGGCTCGTCGGAACGTTTAGGTGCAAGATTTATCATGTTTCCTCCGGATTACAGTAGCGCGACGGCGAGTATGATCACGCTCACCACGATAGTCACTGCCCACAGGGCCTTGACTATCGGGCCAGGGCCCATTTTTTCACCGCTGACCACGATATTGGCGGCTTTCGGCGCCAGATCGAACCAGGTTTTGGTGTGCAGCAGCGCCGCCAGCAGCGCGACGATGTTAATCAGCAGCACCAGCGGGTTTTGCAGAAAGCCGATAAATCCAACCCAGCTATCCGGACCGCCTTTTAGCGCAAATACGCCGTAGATCAGCACGATGCTGAACCATACCGCCGGTACCGAGGTGCCTTCTCGCAGCATATAGAAGCGATAGAATCCCAGTTTTTGCCACCAGGTTGGCGTCATGGTACGCACATACGGCTTACGTTGTGTTGTCATTGCCGTCTCCTCTCCCTTATTGCGGTTTCAGCATTGCGATCATGAAGTCTTTGGCACTCTCTACCTTGCCCTGCTGGATGGCAGCGGCCGGATCGACGTGTTTTGGACAGACTTCAGAACAATAGCCAACAAACGTACAGCTCCAGACGCCGTTCTGGCCGTTAAGCTGCGGCATGCGCTGTTTCTTGCCATGGTCGCGGTTATCCAGATTGTAGCGATGCGCCAGAGTGATCGCCGCCGGACCGATAAACTCCGGATTCAGGCCGAACTGCGGGCAGGCGGCATAGCACAACCCACAGTTGATACAGCCGGAGAACTGGTGATATTTGGCCATTTGCGCCGGCGTTTGCAGGTTCGGGCCGTCTTCCGGTTTGCGATCGTTGCCGATGATGTACGGTTTGATCGCTTCCAGGCTTTCGATAAAGTGGGTCATGTCGACCACTAAATCGCGCTCGATCGGGAAGTTGCCCAACGCCTCGACCTTCATGCCGCCGGTGTATTCGCGCAGGAAAGTCTTGCATGCCAGCTTCGGCACACGGTTGACCATCATGCCGCAGGAACCGCAAATCGCCATACGGCATGACCAGCGGTAGGATAGATCCGGCGCCAGGTTGTCCTTGATATAACCCAATGCATCAAGCAGCGAGGTTTGCTCATCGTAAGGTACGTTATAGGTTTCGAAATGCGGTTGCGCATCGCTTTCCGGGTTATAACGCATGACCTCGATTTTCAGGGTTTTCATCTCAGCCATTCGCCTGCTCCTTATCCTTTTTCTCCTGTGCATCGGCTTCAGCGCCGTAGACACGTTTGGCCGGTGGCAGTTTGGTGATTTTCACGTCGCTGTACTCCAGGCGCGGTACGCCATGCGGGTTATGGAACGCCAGCGTATGCTTCAGGAAGTTGACGTCGTCACGCTCGGTACAGCCTGGATCCAGACGCTGGTGCGCGCCGCGTGATTCTTTGCGGTTGAAGGCGGAATGCGCCATGCATTCGGCGACGTCCAGACCATGGCCGAGTTCAATGGTGTAAAGCAAATCGGTATTGAACACGCTGGAGGTGTCGGTGATCTTGACGCGTTTGAAACGCTCCTTGAGCTCAGCCAGCTTGTCGATGGTTTTCTGCATCAGCTCCGGCGTGCGGTAGATGCCACAGCCTTCTTCCATTGACAGCCCCATTTCATCGCGGATCTTTGACCAGTTTTCGCTGCCTTCCTGTTTCATCAGGTTGCTCAGTGCGGTTTCCACATCGCGACCCTGTGCGTCCAGCGCGCTGCCGTTAGCCGGGCCGCTTTCCAGCGCGCGGCGCGCGGCATGCTCACCGGCGACGCGGCCAAAGACCACCAGCTCTGCCAGCGAGTTGGAACCGAGGCGGTTGGCACCGTGCAGGCCGACCGAAGAACATTCGCCGACGGCAAACAGCCCCTTGATGCGGGTTTCACAGTGTTGATCGGTTTCAATACCGCCCATGGTGTAATGCGCAGTAGGGCGCACCGGGATCGGCTCCTTGACCGGATCGACGCCCACGTAGGCTTTGGCCAGTTCACAAATGAACGGCAGGCGTTCCAGCAGTTTCTTTTCGCCCAGATGACGCAAATCCAGGTATACCACGTCGCCGCGAGGCGTCGCCACGGTGCGGCCGGCACGCCATTCGTGCCAGAACGCCTGTGACACCTTGTCACGCGGACCGAGTTCCATGTATTTGTTCTTCGGCTCGCCGAGCGGCGTTTCCGGGCCCATGCCGTAATCTTGTAAATAGCGGTAGCCGTCCTTGTTGACCAGAATGCCGCCTTCGCCGCGGCAGCCTTCGGTCATCAGGATACCGGAACCCGGCAGGCCGGTAGGGTGATACTGGACAAATTCCATATCGCGCAGCGGCACGCCATGACGGAACGCCATGCCCATGCCGTCACCGGTGACGATGCCGCCGTTGGTGTTATAGCGGTAAACGCGCCCGGCGCCGCCGGTGGCCATCACCACCGCATTGGCACGGATCTGCACTCGGGTGCCTTCCATCATGTTGATGGCGATCAGGCCGCGTGCCTGACCGTCGTCCACCATGATATCGAGCACGAAGTGTTCGTCAAAACGCTGGATTTGCGGGTATTTCAGCGAGGTCTGGAACAGGGTATGCAGCATGTGGAAGCCGGTTTTGTCAGCGGCAAACCAGGTGCGTTCGATCTTCATGCCGCCGAAACGACGCACGTTAACCGAGCCGTCCGGCTTGCGGCTCCACGGGCAGCCCCATTGCTCCAATTGAGCCATTTCACGCGGGCAGCTGTGAACGAAGTGATCGACCACGTCCTGCTCGCACAGCCAGTCGCCGCCGGCGACGGTGTCATTGAAATGGTAATCAAAGGCATCATGATCCTGTGTGACGGCGGCAGATCCGCCTTCTGCGGCAACCGTGTGGCTGCGCATCGGATAGACCTTCGAGATCAGCGCGATTTTTAATTGAGGGTTGGCCTCCGCGGCGGCGATTGCTGCGCGTAGACCGGCTCCTCCAGCGCCAATGATGGCGAGATCGGCATTAAAGGTTTGCACTGCATTCCTCCAGTAAACTTGTCAAAAATAGCTGATTGATTATCTATACTTAAAATTCAGGTAAATAATTCGGGTGCTAACTAAAATCTGCCGTTGGCAATAAATACTAAGGATAAATAACGCTTACCAACTATAGGGTTTTCACTATACCTAAAGTTAAGTAGTAGAAATTTGATGTGATCGATTGTTTTGTCTTTTATTCATTTGGCGAGAGGCTGTCCTGTAAAAGAAGCGGTTGTCTTCCATTTCGCGCTTTTTAACCGTCTTAATCATGGTGGTATCGGTGTTTGCCACTTGCGTTGCCGCAAGCATCGACGGCGCGATGAGCGCGGCGCGGCAAGTCAATGGTCAAGCGTAGGACAGAAGAGAGATTTGGCCACAGGAAACCAAGGGATTTGTCCGCAGGCGGTGCGGTTTTCAGCCGAGAATTTGTTTGCCGGGCAGGATACGAGTAGACTGCATCCCCTGTTTGATTTCGGAGTAATTACCATGAGCGAAACGGCAAGCTGGCAGCCTAGTGCACCCATCGCCAATTTGTTGAAGCGCGCAGCGATCCTGGCTGAGATCCGGCGTTTTTTTGCCGATCGCGGCGTATTGGAGGTTGAAACGCCGGCGATGAGCCAGGCGACGGTGACCGACGTTCACCTGTTCCCGTTCGAAACGCGCTTTGTTGGCCCGGGAGCGGCTGAAGGGATGACGCTGTACATGATGACCAGCCCGGAATATCACATGAAGCGCCTGCTGGCGGCCGGCAGTGGCCCGATCTATCAGATGGGACGTGCGTTCCGCAATGAAGAGGCGGGGCGCCACCACAACCCTGAATTCACCATGTTGGAATGGTATCGCCCGCATTACGACATGTACCGGCTGATGAATGAAGTGGACGATCTGCTGCAACAGGTGCTGGATTGCGACAGCGCGGAAACCCTGTCGTACCAACAGGCGTTTTTGCGCCATCTGGATATCGATCCACTGTCGGCGGAAAAAGCCCAACTTCGTGAGGCGGCGACCAAGTTGGATCTCGGCAATATTGCCGACACGGAAGAAGACCGTGACACGCTGTTGCAATTGCTGTTCACCGTCGGCGTCGAGCCGCATATTGGCCGCGAAAAGCCGGCGTTTGTCTATCATTTCCCGGCCTCGCAAGCGGCATTGGCGGAAATCAGTACCGAAGATCATCGGGTAGCGGAGCGCTTTGAGGTGTACTTCAAGGGGTTGGAGCTGGCGAACGGGTTCCGCGAGCTAACCGACGGTAACGAACAACGCCAGCGTTTTGAACAGGATAATCGGAAACGTGCCGCTCGCGGTTTGCCAGAGCAGCCGATTGACCACAACTTGCTGGATGCACTGCGCCATGGCATGCCGGACTGCGCCGGGGTGGCGCTGGGCGTGGATCGCCTGGTGATGTTGGCGCTGGGGGCCGAAAGCCTGAGTGAGGTTATTGCCTTCCCGGTGACTCGGGCATAACCCGCTATCGGTTGGGCGTAAAAAAGGGCCGGCAGCATCTCTGCCGGCCCTTTTTTTGTCTGCAATCTACAAACCGCCCGACTCGCGTTTGGTGTTTGGTGCCGGGGTAGATGATACCGCCCGGCCATTGTTGTTGATGCGCGACAGCGTTTCGGTGCGTACCTGGAACGGCGGGTACGGCAGGGTAATGCCGTGTTCGCGATAGCCGGCCAGAATCAGCTGGTGGATCTCGTGGCGCAGCGGCATGCGATGACCCATTTCTGCGGCATAGATACGCAGCTCGAAAATCTGGATACCTTGCTGCAGATCGACCAGATACACCTCTGGTGGCGGGTTATCCAGTACCAGCGAGCAGCGTTCGGAGGCATCGGTGAGGATCTTGGTGACTTCTTCGCTGTTGGCTTCCGCTGGCGCAGGCACGGTCAGTACCACGCGGGTTACCGAATCGGACAGCGACCAGTTAATGAACTGTTCGGTGATGAACGCCTTGTTCGGCACGATGATCTCTTTGCGGTCCCAGTCCGAAATGGTGGTAGCGCGCGTATTGATCTTGGTGATGCTGCCGGTCAGGTTGCGGATCGTCACGGTATCGCCGATGCGGATCGGTTTTTCAAACAGAATGATCAGGCCGGAGATAAAGTTGGAAAAGATCTCCTGCATGCCGAAGCCCAAACCGACGCTGAGCGCGGTGACGACCCATTGCAGTTTCGACCATTCGATGCCGATCCAGGCAAAGCTGAGGATCGCGCCAAACAGCAGTAACAGGTACTTGGTGATGGTGGTAATGGCATAGCCGGTGCCGGGGGTCAGATCCAGGTGCTGCAATACTGCCAACTCCAGCAGTGCCGGCAGGTTACGCACCAGTTGCATGGTGACGATCAACACCAGAATGGCGATCAGTACCGCACCGAGGGTGATCGGCTGTACGGTGTCGACGCCGTTCACCTTGGACGTCACATCCCACAGGGTGATGTTTTCCAGGAAGGCGAAGGCGGAATGGATCTCCGACCACAGGAAGATCACCGACACCAGCGCGATCATCGTCAGGATCGACCGAACCAGCCGCAGCGACTGGGCGCTGATCGCGTCCAGATCGATTTCGGACTCATCGACGTCCATCGATCCTTCGTTACTGCTGACGACCGGGGTATTCGGTGTCTCCTCTTCGCCGCGTGCGCGCTGGGCCAGGATGTCGGCGCGCCGTTGTTTGGCGCGATCGAAGGCAATTCGACGGCGTTGGATCAGCATCCAGCGGCGAATGATGTGATATACCACCAGCAGGAAGAACCAGATGGCGACCGAGGTTTCCAGGCGTGCCAACAGCGCCTGCGCGGTGGTCAGATAGCCGATGGCCGACGCCAGAGCTGCCAGCAGCGGTGCCGACAGCAGCAGCCCCCACAGCGCGGTGTTAAGCATATTCTCGCCGGAACCTTTCTTATCCAGATACAGCGGGATGCCGGCGCGCTTCAGGCTGTTGGTCACCAGGCTGAGCGCTACACACAGTAAAATGAAGCACAGACGCCCCAGCGTATTGGAAAACTCGCGGTCGTTCAGGTTATCGAAGGTAATCAGCGCCATGATCAGCGGTACAATCAGCCAGATCGACATTTTGTAGTAACGCATGGCGCGTGAAACCTGTTGCACCGGCCAGCGGAAGTGGACGATAAACAGCCCCTGCGGATGGGCGAAGGCGGCGCTGATCATACACACCCACAGGATCGGCAGCGTGGCGGTAACGCCGTCACCGATCGCCACCGCGACCGGATATGGCCAGGCATTTTGCAGACCGTATCCCAGCGCAGCCCACAGTACCGGCAGCGGCAGTGCCACCAGAATCGACCAGAAGACGGTGCGCAGCGTCAGATAGAACTGATCCTGGGTTACCTTGCCGACCTTACTGCTTGAGCGGGCCAGGAAGGCGTGGTAATGCTTGCGTGAACTGATACTGAAAATTACCAGCAGCAGGGCACCGAAAATCGGGATCAGCGTGCTGCGGCTGGTCACCATCATCATGAACGCGCCGCTCAACTGAGCCAGGGTATCGAGCGACAGCAGTCTGGTCAGGTCATGTGCGACGTTGATCGGGTAGGACAGGTTGATCGGGCTGACGTCCGGCACCCAGAACAGATAGCGGTGGGTGGCGTCCTTGATTTCATTTAGCGCATCCACCAGTTGAGTGTTGGCGACCTTCAGTTTGGTCAGTTCAAGAATTTGCGTATCGCAGCCGGACAGCAGCGAGTTGAGCAGCTCACGCTGGGTGCGGATCTGCGCGTCGATAATGCGTTGCTGCGCCGGCGTCAGATCGGAGCCGTCGTCCTGTTTGATGCTTTGTGCTCGTTGCGGCAGTTTTTCCAACTGGCTTTCGAACTGCAGTCGCTGTACGCGCAGCTGCGCCATGTCACTGTCCAACTGTTGCGGCTTCGGCATTTCCGGCAACGTGGCAACCTGAGCACGCAGGGTTTCACCCAGTACCGACGACGACCCCAGCCATTGAGCCTGTTCGATGATGGTACTGAGCGCCTGACGCACCTGTAAGGTCTGTGAGGCGGCCTGGCGTTGTTGCGATGAAATCAAATCCATACGCTGAGCCTGATTGTTCAGCGCGGTGGACAGCTCTCGGTTGATTTGCAACTGCTGACTAATGCTTTTAGGCAGTTCGCCGCTCTGTTCGGCCAACAGTTCGGTTTTTTCGAGCGCCAGCTCGGCCTCGCGCTGACGCTGGCTATTGAGGTTATTGCGCAGCGCCTGAAGCTGAACATCAAGCTTTTCGTGGCGTTTTTTATGCACCTCGGCGCGCATTCGCGCCAGCTCCTGGCGGTTGTTGGCGGAAAGCTGCGCCAGTTCCAGCTCGTCAACCTTGGCTTTACGCGCTGCGGCCTCGGCCTGCAGCAGCGACAGCTGTGCCAGCGCGTTTGGCGTAGTCGGATTGGCCGGCTGAGCTTGCAGACGTCGTTGCGTTTCGGTTAACGCACGACGGGCCTCGGCTTGCTGCTGTGGCAGTTGGCCAAGGGAATCGCTGATTTCTCGCGTGCGATCCTGTTCCTGTTGCAGTAAACGCGCCTGTTCCAGCAATTGGCTGCTGGTTTGCAGGATTTGCTGTTCCAGATCGCTGGCGGGCAGATTGTCGCCATTGGGCAGGATTTTGGCGTCTTCAATCGTCAGTTGACGACGCAACTCCTGCGTCATCCGGGGAAATTCGTCGATCACCTTCTGGTACTGCTCCGAACGCGTGATGGATTCCTTGCGTTCGGCCAGTCGGTTAATGGCGCTTTGCAGCGCCTCCACCGTTTCCGCCTGATTAGGCGCGTTTTTATTGCTTTCGGCCTGCTTCAGCTCCTGTTGGAGCTGTGACTCATCCGGCAGCGGCGCAGCCAGCGCCGATTGAGTCAACAAACAACCGAGCAACAAGGTGGTAATAATCAGGCGCACAGCAGCAGTTCCTTTAGGTCTGTGGGGATTCTGCGGTTGCAGCTGCCGCAGACGCTTCGGCAAACGCTTCGCCCATACGGGTGACGGTGCCGTTGTTCAGGCGCGGTTCGAAGTGCACGCTGCCTGGCGTAAACAGGTTGATCACCGTCGAGCCGAGCTTGAAGCGACCCATCTCTTCACCTTTGAGCAGTTGAATGGCTCCTTCCATGCCTTCTGCCGGATAGGTCCAGCGTTTGATGATGCCTTCGCGTGGCGGCGTGACGGTGCCGGCCCAGACGGTTTCAATGCTGCCGACGATGGTCGCGCCGACCAGAATCTGCACCATCGGCCCAAAGGCAGTATCAAATACGCAGATGACGCGTTCGTTACGGGCAAACAGGTTTGGCACGTTGGCGGCGGTCAGCGGATTGACCGAGAACAGATCGCCCGGCACGTAGATCATTTCACGCAGCACGCCGTCACACGGCATATGGACGCGGTGATAGTCGCGCGGCGCCAGATAAATGGTGGCAAACAGCCCGTTGCGGAACGGCTCCGCCAGCAGATAATTACCGGCCAGCAGCGCTTCCAGGCTGTAGTTGTGGCCCTTGGCCTGGAAAATCTGATCGTCGCGGATTGGGCCGAGCTGGCTGATTGCGCCATCGGCAGGCAGCGCCAATACGTTGGCATCGTCGACGATCGGGCGCGCGCCGTCGCGCAGCGGGCGCACAAAGAAGTCGTTGAACGTCGGGTAGGAAGCCAGATCCGGGTTTTGTGCTTCCTGCATGTCGACGCGGTAAAAGCGGGCAAATGCCTTTACCACCAGTTGAGTCAGCCAACCGGCCTTTTTATCGGCGCCCCAGCCGGCAAGACGCGTCAGCGCCAGCTTTGGCAGCCAGTACTGCAATGTAATTTTAATGCTATCCAGCACGTTAACCTCTTGAAAGGGTAAAGGGCGCGCATTGTAGCGGTGGTTTGGCCGCTGTCAACGCTCGCCCGATAGACTTAGCCGTTGGCGTCGGGGAAGTTCTTGCGAACCTTGACCTGCGCCATGCTTTCCAGGATGCGGTGGTAGTTGTCGAAACGTTCTTCCGCGATATCGCCACGCTCGACCGCCGCGCGAATGGCACAGCCGGGATCGTTGTCATGGGTGCAATCACGGAACTTGCAACTGCCCAGATAGTCACGGAATTCGACAAAACCGCGGGTGATTTGTTCCGGCTCCAAATGCCACAGGCCAAATTCACGCACCCCCGGCGAATCAATCACATCACCGCCATGCTGAAAGTGATACAGACGCGCCGCGGTGGTGGTATGTTGCCCGAGGCCGGAGACATCGGAAACCTCATTTACCAGAATTTGCTGTTTGGACGGCGGCAGCAGGGCATTCAACAGGCTGGACTTGCCGACGCCGGACTGGCCGGCAAAGATGCTGATGCGCCCGGCAAGGGCTTTTTCAAACGCGTCCATCCCCTCACGGGTTCGGCTGGAGACTTCCAGCACGCCATAACCGATGTTGCGATAGATGTTCATCATGCCATCGACCAGCTTGCGGGCTTCGGCATCCAGCAGATCGATCTTGTTCAGTACGATCAGCGGTTCAACCTCCAGCGTTTCGCAGGCCACCAGATAGCGATCGATGATGTTCAGCGACAGTTCAGGCAAGATCGCCGAAACGATGACGATCTGATCGATGTTGGCCGCGATCGGCTTAACGCCGTCGTAAAGATCCGGGCGGGTGAGCACCGAGGTTCGTTCGTGAACCGCCTCGACGATGCCTTTTACCCCTTCATGGCTGCCCAGTCCCGGACGCCACACCACGCGATCGCCGGTGACCAGCGAACGCAGCGTGCGGCGGATGTTGCAGCGATGCTGACTACCATCTGCCGCTTCAACATCGGCGTGCATGCCAAAGCGGCTGATTACGATCCCGTCTTGCGGCTCACCCAGTTGGGAATCGTCCAGTTCCGGTTTGTTATCAGTGCGCTTCAGGCGACGCTGATGGTTCGCCTGCACGCGGCGTTGCTGACCTTTCGACAGTTTGTTCTTGCTCACTGCACCTCTCTCGGCGGGATACTCGGCATCATTCATGCGGCGACAAGGCAACAAACCCGTGGCGCCAGGGCAAACGGGCCAAGCCAACGCCGCTGCGGGGAATAGATACCACGAGTATATCGCTCGTTACGACCAAAAAGACTATGATACACGCTATTTTATATTAAATAACCGTTGTTGACCGTACTACGGCAATCGGTGGGCGACGGTGGTCGCCGCCAGGACTGATAAGCAGGACATCACATGACAGGAAACGAAAACAATCTGATTTGGATCGATCTGGAAATGACCGGTCTGGATCCTGAACGCGATCGCATTATCGAAATCGCCACGCTGGTGACCGACGCCAACCTGAACATCCTGGCGGAGGGGCCGGTGATCGCGGTACATCAGCCGGATGAGCAGTTGGCGCTGATGGATGACTGGAACGTGCGCACCCATACCGGCAGCGGGCTGGTGCAGCGGGTTAAAGACAGTCCGTACGATGCCCAAGCCGCCGAACTGGCTACCATTACCTTCCTGCAGCAATGGGTGCCGGCCGGTAAATCACCGATCTGCGGCAACAGCGTCGGACAGGATCGCCGTTTCCTGTTCCGTTATATGCCGCAGCTGGAAGCCTACTTCCATTATCGCTATCTGGATGTCAGTACCCTCAAGGAGCTGGCGCGTCGCTGGAAACCGGAAATACTGGTCGGTTTTAAAAAGCAGGGTACGCATCAGGCGCTGGATGACATTCGCGAATCGGTCGCCGAACTGGCCTACTATCGTGAACATTTTATTCAGCTCTAGTCGGTGGATCGCGGCCGATAACCGGCCGTTTTCGTTATGACTGAATGTTAAATGCGCAGCTCGCGCCGTTTATTTCACCATCTTGGCGTATTAATCGGCAATCAAACAAAAAAAACGTTTTTTTGCTTTTAGGGGCTTGCGGCAAAAAGGATTTCTCGTATAATGCGCACCCCGTACCGATGAAGAATTTGAAAAAGTTCGGCTATCGATACGACGCGGGAATAGCTCAGTTGGTAGAGCGCAACCTTGCCAAGGTTGAGGTCGCGAGTTCGAGCCTCGTTTCCCGCTCCAAATTCAACAATGTTGCCATGTGCGGCATGATGAATAAAAAGCAGTACCAGTAGTTACCATGCGACGCGGGAATAGCTCAGTTGGTAGAGCGCAACCTTGCCAAGGTTGAGGTCGCGAGTTCGAGCCTCGTTTCCCGCTCCAAAATTTCAAAGGCCAATTTTTTGGCCGGATGCCAAAAGCATCTCTTGTGTGCGGGAATAGCTCAGTTGGTAGAGCGCAACCTTGCCAAGGTTGAGGTCGCGAGTTCGAGCCTCGTTTCCCGCTCCAATTTTCTCCCCCCTTAAATATTCACTCATCCCCAGCCGGTGCGCTTTCCTGCCTCGTTTGCAAGCAGCGGAAAAAATTCTGTAAACAGAGTTATCCACAGAAGCTGTGCATAATATCATCTGAGCAAAAAAGCAACGCCATACAAATGAAATATTTATCTTGTTGATTTTAAATCATATTTAAATATTCAAAAACGTTATACCGATCACTTGCTCTTTTTGTTACGTTTGAAAGACAAAGCATTTTTATTTTTATGCACAAGTCCACAGGGCGAGTTGTCGCGTTGTTCTGCGGATTGGTTATTGCTATCACGCATCCCTCGGTAATCCCTTTTGCACCGCACGAATCAATCGTTTTTTCTGGCTGCCTTGTACCTCGACGCCCTGTTGAGCGCGCCGCGCCAGTTGCTGTTCCAGCGCCCAGTGAATATGTTCATCCAGCAGCGGGTGTTCACCCACCCGCGAGCGCAGCGCCAGCACCACGCTGTCCTGATAGGGCGCGTTACCCAGCGCCACGGCAATATTGCGCAACCAACGCAGGTGGCCAATGCGCCGAATGGCAGAGCCTTCGGTAATGCGCAAAAACTTTTCTTCGCTCCAGCCAAACAGATCAATCAACTGCGGCGCATGCAGCGCAGCACGGGGGCTAAAGTCGTCCTCATCGGTCAACTGTGAGAAACGGTTCCACGGGCAGATAAGCTGGCAGTCGTCGCAGCCGTAGATACGGTTGCCCAACAGCGGGCGGAACTCTTCCGGTATCGCGCCTTCCAGTTCGATGGTCAGATACGAAATGCAGCGTCGGGCATCAACGGTATAGGGCGCGACAATCGCGCCGGTTGGGCAGGTGGTAATACAGGCAACGCAGCGGCCGCATTGTTCTTCCTGCGGTTGGTCCACCGGCAGTGGCAAATCGATCAGCAACTCACCGAGAAAGAACCAGGAACCGGCTTCGCGGTTAAGAATAAGTGAGTGCTTGCCAACCCAGCCAATACCGGCTTTTGACGCCAGGGCGCGCTCCATTACCGGCGCGGAATCGACAAACGGCCGGAAATTCAGTTCACCGCAGTAGTCCTGGATCTGTTCGCCGAGTTTTTTCAACCGCTGGCGCAGCAGTTTGTGATAGTCGCGGCCCAGCGCATAACGGCTGACGTACCCCAGTTGTGGATTGTTCAAGGTCGTGGCAAAAGCCGCTTTGGCCGGCAGGTAATTCATACGCACGCTGATAACCCGCAGCGTACCAGGCAACAGCTCATGCGGCCGTGCACGCAGCATGCCGTGGCGTGCCATCCATTCCATTTCGCCGTGATACTGCTTGTCCAGCCATGCCTGTAACTTTGGCTCTTCCATGCTCAGATCGGTATCGCAGATGCCAACCTGCTGGAATCCTAGCGATTGCCCCCATTGCTTGATATGTTGGGCGAGTTGATTGAGATCGAGAGGGTGTGTCATGACGAGCCATAGTGAGAAACAATACAGCTCCAGTTTACCACACTCTGTCTGGTCTGCGGACTGGATCCGCCAGGCCGAACCGGCCGCTGCCGCTTCGCTCGGCCTCTCTCTGTATGCATTGATGCAGCGAGCCGGCGCTGCGGCTTACCAGCTGGCGCGAGACAGCTATCCGGCCAGCAGTCACTGGCTGGTGCTGTGCGGTCACGGTAATAATGGCGGTGACGGTTACGTGGTGGCGGGGCTGGCCGCCGCCGCCGGTATCAGGGTGACGCTGATCGCCTGCCAAGGGGCGCGACCGCTGCCGCCAGAGGCCGCGCAGGCACGACAGTCCTGGCTCGACGGCGGTGGAGAAATTCAACCGGCCGACAGCCGCTGGCCGAACGATATTGACCTGATTATCGATGGTCTGTTGGGGACCGGGCTGGGCAGCGCGCCGCGTGCGCCGATGGATGCGCTGATTGAAGCCGCCAACCGTACCGGCCTGCCGATTGTCGCGCTGGACATCCCTTCCGGTTTGCTGGCACAGAGTGGCGCGGCACCGGGGGCGGTGATACGCGCCGCCCATACCCTGACGTTTATCGCCCTGAAACCGGGGTTGTTAACCGGACAGGCGCGTGATTGGGTCGGGCAACTTCATCAGACTACGCTAGGATTATCTGACTGGCTGGCGCAGCAACCGGCGCCGATACAGCGTTTGTCGGCGGCGAATCTGTCGGGCTGGCTGCGACCACGCCGGCCATGCTCGCACAAGGGAGAACACGGGCGCCTGCTGGTGGTTGGCGGCGATCTCGGTTTCGGTGGTGCGATACGCATGGCGGCAGAAGCTGCGCTGCGCAGCGGTGCCGGATTGGTGCGAGTGCTTACTCACACGGAACACCTGGCGCCATTGATGGCCGCACGGCCAGAGCTGATGGCGCAGCGTTTGACTGACGACAGTCTGCAACAGGCGCTGGAATGGGCCGATGTGCTGGTGGTCGGCCCCGGCTTGGGCCAGGCAGACTGGGGTAAGAATGCGCTGAAAATCCTTCAGCGCAGTAATAAACCAGCATTATGGGATGCCGATGCACTTAACCTGCTGGCAATAAATCCCGAGAAGCGTCAGAATCGCGTGATAACGCCACATCCCGGTGAAGCGGCGCGGTTATTGGGCTGCCGCACGGCAGAAATTGAAAGTGATCGCTTACTTGCCGCACGGCGCCTGGTGGCAAACTATGGCGGCGTGGTGGTATTAAAAGGGGCGGGTACGGTGATTGCTGGCGAACATGGCGAAATGGCGATTGCCGACGTCGGCAATGCCGGTATGGCGTCCGGCGGTATGGGAGACGTGCTTGCCGGCATTATCGGCGGTTTGCTGGCACAAAAGCTCTCGCTGTATGATGCCGCCTGCGCAGGTTGTGTGGTGCATGGCGCCGCCGCCGATAGAGTGGCAGACAGACAAGGAACAAGAGGATTGCTGGCAACCGATCTGTTGCTCGAAATCCCTCATTACGTTAATCCTCAGTTGGCATAATAGATATTATCGAATGAAAGAACTCGTATTACCTCTGCCGGATGAGGCAGCGACTGTTGCATTGGGTGCCGCGTTGGCGAAAGCGTGCGATCGCGCCAGCGTCATTTACCTTTATGGCGATCTGGGGGCGGGGAAGACCACCTTCAGCCGCGGTTTTTTGCAGGCCTTGGGTCATCAGGGCAATGTTAAAAGCCCGACTTATACGCTGGTTGAGCCTTATGCGCTGCAACCGCTGGCGGTGTATCACTTCGATCTGTATCGCCTGGCCGATCCGGAAGAACTCGAATTTATGGGCATCCGCGATTATTTCGCGCAGGATGCCATCTGCCTGGTGGAATGGCCGCAGCAGGGCACTGGCGTATTGCCGGAGCCGGATCTGGCATTGCACCTGAGCTACCACGATCGGGGCCGAGAAGCGCGCATTGTGCCGCTTTCTGCCCATGGCCACCAACTCATCGACCGAATCCACGGGCAACAGGGATGACGCCAACATGATGTATGGATTAAAACGAATCCTGCTGGTGACGCTGCTGGCGAGCCTGGGGCTGTCTGGCGCCGGCAATGCGCTAGCCGCGGCCTCATCGTTGGCGGACATCAAGGTGACCAATGCGCAGCGTGAGGCTACCGTTTCGGTGAGCTTCAACGGCCCGCCGGCGTACGCATTCTTCCCGCTGCACGGGCCTGAGCGCGTAGTGCTGGACGTCAACCAGAGCGGTAAGGTCAACGGCCTGCCGTTGAACTTCAGCGGTCAAAACCTGGTGAAGAGCATTCGTTCCAGCACGCCGAAAGATGCGCAAAGCGTGCGCTTGGTGTTCGATCTGACCCAGCGGGCCAAAACGCGGGCGGTAACGCGGCAAAACGGTAACCTGTATACCGTGGTCTTTACCATCGCGGCGGAAGGCGGAGCGTCGACCACCACTCGTCAGGCTCCGGCGCCGACGGTCAGCAAGCCGATTGTCAGCAAGCCGGCGGTTCGCCAACCGGTGCTTATCGAGGAACCGGCCGAGCCGGTACGGCGTGCGCCGACCAGCTCCTCGGCGTCCAATCCGTTCAACAACAAACCGGCGGTGGTGTCTGGTACGGCAACGGCGGATACGCCGCGCAGCAGCCGGGTGTCAGCCGGTTCCGGCAACCGCGTGGTGGTGGCGATTGACGCCGGCCACGGCGGGCAGGATCCCGGCGCCATCGGGCCGAACGGCCTGCGTGAAAAGAACGTCACCATCGCCGTCGCGCGCCGCTTGCAGACGTTGCTGGACGACGATCCGATGTTCAAGCCGGTACTGACGCGCAACGGCGACTATTTTATTTCGGTCATGGGCCGCTCGGACGTGGCGCGCAAGCACGGCGCTAACGTACTGGTATCAATTCACGCCGACTCGGCACCAAACCGCAGCGCCACCGGCGCCTCGGTCTGGGTATTGAACAACCGTCGCGCCAACAGCGAAATGGCCAACTGGCTGGAACAGCATGAAAAGCAATCCGAACTGCTGGGCGGTGCGGGCGATCTGCTGGCCAATAGCCAGGCTGATCCTTATCTCAGCCAGGCGGTACTGGATCTGCAGTTCGGCCATTCACAGCGCGTCGGCTATGACGTAGCGACCAAAGTACTGCGTGAAATGCAAACCATCGGCGTATTGCACAAGAGTCGTCCGCAGCCAGCCAGCCTTGGCGTGCTGCGTTCACCGGACATTCCGTCCCTGCTGGTGGAAACCGGCTTTATCAGTAACCCTTCGGAGGAGCGACTGCTGGGCAGTAGCGCGTATCAGGAGAAAATAGCCAAGGCGATCCATCGCGGCCTGCGCAGCTATTTCCTGTCGCATCCGCTACAAGCCGACCCAAAGGTGGAAAACCGACCGCTGGACGTCGCAGCGGCGGTTAATGAATCTACACCAGACGTCAGCCAACCGGAGCCGGTGACTACCCGCTCAGTCGGCAACAGCAGTTACCGGGGTAAGACCCAGATCCACGTGGTGAAACGGGCGGAAACGCTCTCTGGCATCGCGGGGCGTTACGGCACCAGTATGGCGGCGCTGCGCGACCTGAACCATCTGAAGAAAGACGGCGTTTGGGTTGGCCAGCGCCTGAAAGTGCCGGCGGGCCACGCCGCCGGCAGTCAGAGCGTTGCCAAGGCGAAACCGGTCAGCAAGAAACCGTCCAGACATAAAGTGGTGCGCGGTGATACGCTGTCATCAATTGCGAGTCGTTATGGCGTGAGCGTCCGTGAATTAAAAAGCGCCAATAAACTGAAATCGGACGTTGCGCCGCTGGATCGGACATTGACCATTCCACAGGCGTAACGCCACTCTCGAGGAACCAGTATGCCAATCCAGGTGTTGCCACCACAGCTTGCCAACCAGATCGCCGCCGGAGAAGTGGTGGAGCGGCCTGCGTCGGTAGTGAAGGAACTGGTGGAAAACAGCCTGGATGCCGGCGCGACGCGTATTGATATTGATATTGAGCGCGGTGGCGCCAAGCTGATCCGTATCCGCGACAACGGCAGTGGCATCGGCAAGGCCGATCTGGCATTGGCGCTGGCGCGTCATGCCACCAGTAAAATCAGCACGCTTGACGATCTGGAAGCCATTGTCAGCCTGGGGTTCCGCGGCGAAGCGTTGGCTAGTATCAGCTCGGTGTCACGTTTGACGCTGACGTCACGCACCGCCGAACAGCCGGAGGCCTGGCAGGCCTACGCCGAAGGGCGCGATCAGGCGGTGATGGTCAAACCGGCGGCGCATCCGGTGGGCAGCACGGTTGAAGTGCTCGACCTGTTCTACAATACCCCGGCGCGGCGCAAGTTCATGCGCACCGAAAAAACCGAATTCGGTCATATTGATGAGGTGGTGCGGCGCATTGCGCTGGCGCGTTTCGATGTGGCGATCAACCTCAGTCATAACGGCAAGCTGATGCGTCAGTACCGTGCGGCGAAGGAAGAAAGCCAGCATGAGCGCCGTCTTGGCAGTATTTGCGGGCCGGCGTTTTTGCAGCATGCGCTGGCGATTTCCTGGCAACACGGCGATTTGACCATTCGCGGCTGGGTGGCCGATCCGGCCGGCGCGCGGCAACTGGGCGAGCTGCAATACTGTTACGTCAACAGCCGCATGATGCGCGATCGCCTGATCAACCACGCGATCCGCCAGGCCTATCAGGATCAGCTGAAAGACGACCAGCAGCCGGCCTATGTGCTGTATCTCGAGGTGGATCCGCATCAGGTGGACGTTAACGTGCATCCCGCCAAGCATGAAGTGCGCTTCCATCAGGCGCGGCTGGTGCATGATTTTATCTATCAGGCGGTGACCACGGTATTGCAACAGCTCGGCAGCGCGCCGCTACCGCTGGCAGAAGCAACCGATGCGCCAGACCCCGCGCCGGCATGGCAGCCGGAAAACCGCGTTGCGGCCGGTGGCAATCATTTTTCCCAGCCGGCCCCGCGCCGCGAACCGTCTGCGGCAAGTCCGACGGCGGCGCGTGAACGTACGCCGCAGCCGTACCACGGCGGCGCTTCCGGCTATCAAAAGCGCGAAGGGGAGCTGTACGGCCGTTTGATGCAGGCGACGACCGAGCCGGCAGCTACGCCAGCGGTCGAGACGGCGAAGGTCCCGTTGTTCCCCGCGCCGAAGGCCGCGCAGGAAATGCCGCTGGCCGGCAGTCAGCATGGCTTTGGCCGTGTGCTGATGGTCTATCCGCCGTGCTACGCCTTGCTGGAGCAGCGCCAGCAGCTGGCGTTACTCAATTTACCGGTGGCCGAACGCTGGCTGCGTCAGGCGCAGCTGAACCCGCCGGAAGAGGGGCTGCGGCCGCAGCCGCTGCTGATCCCGCTCAAGCTGACGCTGCGCAACAACGAGGCGTCGGCCTGTACCAGGCACCAGGCGTTGCTGGTGAAAATGGGGCTGGAGCTGCAGGTTGATCACGGGCGTGTGACGCTGCGCGCAGTGCCTTTACCATTACGCCAACAAAATTTACAAAAACTGATACCGGAACTGTTAGGCTATCTGGCCGAACATCACGAGATGTCGCCGACGGTGCTGGCCACCTGGATCGCCCGCCACATAGGCAGCGAACATCAACAGTGGAACAGCTCGCAAGCGATACAATTATTGACCGACGTTGAACGACTTTGCCCGCAGCTGGTCAAATCGCCACCGGCCGGACTTTTACAACCTGTTGATTTACAGGCTGCACTGGCAGCCCTTACGCATGACTGAAACTGAAATAGCATCACGTCCCCCGGCGATTTTCGTCATGGGGCCTACGGCATCGGGCAAGACCGCGCTGGCAATGGCGTTGCGCGCACGTTGGCCGGTAGAACTGATCAGCGTGGATTCCGCGCTGATTTATCGTGGCATGGATATCGGCACCGCCAAGCCCAGCGCAGAAGAATTGGCGCAGGCACCGCACCGGCTGATTGATATTCGCGATCCCGCCGAGGTTTACTCCGCCGCCGATTTTCGTGCCGATGCCCTGAAGGAAATGGCCGACATCACCGCCGCCGGGCGTATCCCGCTGCTGGTGGGTGGAACCATGTTGTATTTCAAGGCGTTGCTGGATGGCCTGTCGCCGTTGCCGGCTGCCGATGCGGCAGTGCGCGAGCGCATTGAACGGCAGGCGCAAGCCGAAGGTTGGCAAGCTTTGCACCGTCAGTTACAGGCCATTGACCCGGTCGCCGCACTGAGAATTCATCCGAATGATCCGCAGAGACTGTCCAGAGCACTGGAAGTTTTTTTTATTTCGGGTAAAACTTTAACGGAACTGACTAAAATTTCGGGTGAATCGTTGCCGTATCATGTTCACCAATTTGCGATAGCGCCGACCAGCCGTGAGTTGATACATCAACGCATTGAGCAGCGGTTCCATCAAATGTTGGCGGCAGGTTTTGAAACGGAAGCGCGCGCACTTTTTGCGCGGGGTGATTTGCATACGGATTTGCCTTCCATTCGCTGTGTCGGTTACCGCCAGATGTGGTCATATCTTTCTGGCGAGATTAGTTACGATGAGATGGTTTATCGTGGTATTTGCGCAACACGTCAGTTGGCCAAACGCCAAATGACCTGGTTACGAGGTTGGGAGTCGGTCCATTGGCTGGACAGTGAAAAGCCGGGAGAGGCTTTGGACTCGGTAACACAGGTGGTTTTATCCCGTTGATTTCAGGTTGTAGTCAGCAGGCTAACGTAGGAAACCCAGCAGCTCGAAGCATTGAGTGAGGGGGTAATGCGTACAGCCAACGCCGTTACAGGCTTGAAAGATGAAGGATATAGTGCATAGGTTGAGTGATTGTGTACAATTGATGAGTATTCAGCGCGCAAATTTTTTACGTCGTTTATTTTAGAGCCGACAGGTTCTTAGTTACAAACAACAAGCAAATAAGGAAAAGATAGAATGGCTAAGGGGCAATCTTTGCAAGATCCGTTCCTGAACGCATTGCGTCGTGAACGTGTTCCGGTTTCTATTTATTTGGTGAATGGTATTAAGCTGCAAGGCCAGATTGAGTCTTTTGATCAGTTTGTCATCCTGTTGAAAAACACAGTGAGTCAAATGGTTTATAAGCACGCTATCTCTACCGTTGTCCCGTCACGCCCGGTTTCGCACCATAGCAATAATCCGAGCGGCGGCACCAGTAACTATCACCATGGTAATAATCCGTCTGCGCCGCAACAGCCGCAGCAGGAAAGCGATGACGCTGAGTAAAGCGCGTTGCAAGACAACCATGTCGGGGAACATGGGCAGTAAAGTGCTGCCTGTGTTCCCCAAACTCACGGTTTGTGTCCGTTTGAGAGGTTGCACGCTTGTTTGACCGTTATGAAGCCGGTGAGCAGGCCGTACTGGTTCATATCTATTTCTCGCAGGACAAAGACACCGAAGACCTCAGTGAATTCGAATCGCTGGTCTCTTCCGCGGGTGTAGACGCTTTGCAAGTGGTTACTGGTAGCCGCAAAGCCCCACATCCCAAGTACTTTGTCGGTGAAGGAAAGGCCGAAGAAATTGCAGATGCAGTTAAAGCCAGTGGCGCATCTGTTGTCCTGTTTGATCATTCCCTTTCCCCGGCGCAGGAGAGAAATCTCGAGCGCCTATGTGAATGCCGCGTGATCGATCGCACCGGGTTGATTCTAGATATCTTTGCCCAGCGAGCCCGTACCCACGAAGGCAAGCTGCAGGTAGAACTGGCGCAGCTGCGCCATATTGCGACGCGTTTGGTGCGTGGCTGGACTCACCTTGAGCGCCAGAAAGGGGGGATCGGCCTGCGCGGGCCAGGGGAAACCCAGTTGGAGACCGACCGTCGTTTGCTGCGCGATCGCATCAGCCTGATTCTGCGCCGCCTGGAGCGGGTGGAAAAGCAGCGTGAACAAGGCCGCCGTGCGCGTACCCGCGCCGATGTACCCACCGTATCTTTGGTGGGGTACACCAATGCCGGTAAATCTACCCTGTTTAATCGAATTACCTCTGCCGACGTGTATGCGGCGGATCAACTATTTGCCACCCTGGATCCAACGCTGCGCCGCATTGACGTGGCGGATGTGGGCGATACGGTGCTGGCGGATACCGTAGGGTTCATCAGGCACTTGCCGCACGATCTGGTTGCTGCCTTTAAGGCGACGCTGCAAGAAACGCGTCAGGCCTCTCTGTTGTTACATGTTATCGACGCTGCGGATACCCGCGTGGATGAAAACATTGAAGCGGTGAATACCGTGCTGGCAGAGATTGACTCGGATGAGATCCCTACACTGTTAGTGATGAACAAAATAGATATGCTGGACGATTTTGTGCCGCGTATCGACCGCAACGAAGAAAATTTACCGATCCGGGTGTGGCTGTCTGCCGCCAGCGGAGAAGGTATCCCGTTGCTGTTTCAGGCGTTGACGGAGCGCTTATCGGGGGAAATCGCGCAACATGAACTGCGCTTACCGCCAGAGGCAGGCCGTCTTCGTAGCCGTTTTTACCAGCTTCAGGCGATAGAGAAAGAGTGGATCGAAGAGGACGGCAGCATTGGCATGGTTGTGCGCATGCCGATCGTCGAGTGGCGTCGCCTTTGTAAACAGGAACAGGAACTGATTAACTTTATCGTATGATCATATCCTGTTACATTTGTACGCTCGGTCTGTAGGCACGATCGGCGTCGCAGCGTTGCGGCGGCCGGCGTATAAGCCTGAAGTACCCAATCACAGAATAATGGAGCTAAAACATGGCGTGGAATCAGCCCGGTAATAACGGACAGGACCGCGACCCGTGGGGGAGCAGCAATAATAATGGCGGCAACTCTGGCGGTAACAAAGGCGGTCGTGAACAAGGGCCACCTGATTTGGATGACATCTTCCGCAAACTGAGCAAGAAGCTGAGTGGTTTGGGCGGCGGCAAAGGCTCCAACGGCAATAATAGTGGCGGTACCGGTTCATCCGGCCCGCGTTTCAGCGGCCGTATCATCGGTATCGCGGCAGTGGCGGTAGTGGTTATCTGGGCAGCCAGTGGCTTCTACACCATCAAGGAAGCCGAGCGTGGCGTTGTGACGCGTTTTGGCAAGTTCAGCCACCTGGTGCAACCGGGCCTGAACTGGAAGCCGACCTTCATTGATGAGGTACGCCCGGTTAACGTGGAGTCGGTTCGTGAACTGGCGGCGTCCGGCGTGATGCTGACTTCCGATGAAAACGTGGTACGGGTGGAAATGAACGTGCAGTACCGCGTGACCAACCCGGAAGCCTATCTGTTCAGCGTGGTGAATGCGGACGACAGCCTGAGTCAGGCTACCGACAGCGCGCTGCGCGGGGTGATCGGCAAGTATTCGATGGACCGTATTCTGACCGAAGGCCGTACCGTGGTGCGTAACGATACGCAACGCATGCTGGAAGAGACTATTCGTCCTTACAACATGGGGATCACGCTGCTGGACGTCAACTTCCAGGCGGCGCGTCCACCGGAAGAGGTCAAGGCGTCGTTCGATGATGCGATTGCCGCACGTGAAAACGAACAGCAGTACATTCGTGAAGCAGAAGCTTATGCCAACGAAGTTCAGCCTCGTGCCAACGGCCAGGCGCAGCGTCTGCTGGAAGATTCAAAGGCGTATAAAGACCGTACGGTTCTGGAAGCACAGGGTGAAGTCGCGCGCTTTGCCAAGCTGCTGCCGGAATACAAGTCTGCGCCGGAAATTACCCGCGAGCGTTTGTATATCGAAACCATGGAAAAAGTCCTGAGCCATACCCGCAAGGTGCTGGTGAGTGACAAAGGCAACAATCTGATGGTGTTACCGCTGGATCAGATGCTGCGCGGCCAGACCGGCGCAGCGGCAGACAGCGGCAATAAGGACACCAGCCTGATTCGTCTCAACCCCGCTCCGTCTGCCAGCGGCAATGCCGGCAACAGACCGCAGAACAGCGGTACGATCATGGACCAACGCCGGGCAAATGCGCAGCGTGACGATACCACTCGCGTAGGGAGAGAATAATCAATGCGTAAGTCTTTTGTAGTTATCGTCATTGTGGTGCTGGTGGCGCTTTTTGCTTCACTGTTCGTGGTGCAGGAAGGCCAGCGTGGCATCGTCCTGCGCTTCGGCAAGGTACTGCGTGACGGCGAAAATAAACCGCTGGTGTATGAGCCGGGTCTGCACTTCAAGATCCCGTTCATTGAGACCGTGAAGAACCTGGATGCGCGTATCCAGACCATGGACAACCAGGCCGATCGCTTTGTGACCAGCGAGAAGAAAGACCTGATCGTTGACTCCTATCTGAAGTGGCGCATCAGCGATTTCAGCCGTTACTATCTGGCAACCGGCGGCGGCGACGTCTCCCAGGCCGAAGTGCTGCTGAAACGTAAATTCAGTGACCGTCTGCGTTCCGAAATCGGTCGTCTGGACGTGAAGGATATCGTTACCGACTCGCGCGGCAAGCTGATGTCCGACGTGCGTGATGCGCTGAACACCGGCACCGTCGGCGATGGCGAAGAAGTTGCCACCACCGAAGCCGACGACGCTATCGCCTCTGCAGCAGCGCGCGTTGAGCGGGAAACTACCGGCAAGCAGCCGCAGGTCAACCCGAACAGCATGGCCGCATTGGGTATTGAAGTTATCGACGTCCGTATCAAGCAGATCAACCTGCCGGCGGAAGTGTCCGATGCGATTTACCAGCGTATGCGCGCCGAACGTGAAGCGGTCGCTCGTCGTCTGCGCTCACAGGGTCAGGAAGAAGCCGAGAAGCTGCGCGCCAGCGCGGATTACGAGGTGACCCGTACCCTGGCGGAAGCCGAGCGTCAGGCTCGTATCACCCGTGGTGAAGGCGATGCCGAAGCTGCCAAACTGTTCGCCAACGCGTTCAGTCAGGATCCGGACTTCTATGCCTTTATCCGTAGCCTGCGTGCTTATGAAGCCAGCTTCAAAAACAACCAGGACGTGATGGTACTCAGCCCGGACAGCGATTTCTTCCGCTACATGAAGTCGCCGGATTCGACGCGTAAGTAATGCCAAAGGCATCCTAGTTATCAGGGCCCGTTTAATCGCGGGCCTTTTTCTTTTGCGGGGGGGAAGCATGAATTCGACGATCTGGCTGGCGCTTGGGCTGGTTTTGGTGCTGGAAGGGCTGGGGCCGATGCTGTTTCCACAGGCCTGGCGCAAAATGATCCTGGCAATGACGCAATTGCCCGACGCCACGCTGCGCCGTTTTGGCGGCGGAATAGTGGTTGCCGGCATCGTTATCTACTATATGTTGAGCACGCGCCTTGGTGGCTGAAGTGTAGCCGAAAAAATACGCAATCGTATGCTAAAAGTGCTGAAACTCTAAAATTACGGTGGTAGAATCCATTTTTAAGCAACCGGTGATTTTGAAAATGGGTAAGAACGTCGTCGTACTGGGCACCCAATGGGGTGACGAAGGTAAGGGCAAGGTCGTAGACCTGCTGACTGAACGGGCTCAATATGTTGTGCGCTACCAAGGTGGCCATAACGCTGGCCACACTCTGGTTATTAACGGTGAAAAAACCGTTCTTCATTTAATTCCCTCTGGCATCCTGCGTGAAAACGTAACCAGCATCATCGGCAACGGTGTGGTACTGGCGCCTGACGCATTGATGAAAGAAATGGGTGAACTCGAAGCGCGCGGCATCCCGGTACGCGAACGTCTGTTACTGTCTGAAGCTTGTCCGCTGATCCTGCCTTATCACGTTGCGCTGGATATCGCGCGCGAAAAAGCACGTGGCGCGAAAGCCATCGGCACCACCGGTCGCGGTATCGGTCCGGCCTACGAAGATAAAGTCGCCCGTCGCGGTCTACGCGTTGGCGACCTGTTCGACAAAGAAACTTTCGCTATCAAGCTGAAAGAAATCATCGATTACCACAACTTCCAACTGGTTAACTACTACAAAGTTGACGCGGTGGATTACCAGGCGACGCTGGACTACGTCATGTCGATTGCCGACATCCTGACTTCGATGGTGGTTGACGTTTCCGAACTGCTGGACGGCGCGCGCAAGCGTGGCGATCTGATCATGTTTGAAGGCGCACAGGGTACGCTGCTGGATATCGACCACGGTACCTATCCGTACGTTACCTCGTCCAACACCACTGCCGGTGGCGTAGCGACCGGTTCCGGCATTGGTCCGCGTTACGTGGACTACGTGCTCGGTATCGTGAAAGCCTACTCAACCCGCGTTGGCGCTGGCCCGTTCCCAACCGAACTGTTCGACGACACCGGCGAGTTCCTGTGCAAGCAGGGTAACGAGTTCGGCGCGACCACCGGTCGCCGTCGTCGTACCGGCTGGCTGGATGCGGTTGCGGTACGCCGCGCGGTGCAGATCAACTCGCTGTCCGGCTTCTGTCTGACCAAGCTGGACGTTCTGGACGGCCTGAAAGAAGTGAAAATCTGCGTGGGTTACCGCATGCCTGACGGCCGCGAAATGACCACGACGCCGCTGGCAGCAGAAGGCTGGGAAGGCATCGAGCCAATCTACGAAACCATGCCGGGCTGGAGCGAAACCACCTTCGGCGTGAAGGAACACCACCAACTGCCACAGGCCGCGCTGAACTACATCAAGCGCATTGAAGAACTGACTGGCGTACCGGTAGACATTATCTCCACCGGCCCAGATCGCAGCGAAACCATGGTTCTGCGCGATCCGTTCGACGCATAAGCCGTTTTTCTGTCACCAGCAAACCGGGCGCCGTCCCGGTTTGTTTTTAGGATGTTCACCTCGCCAAACGCGGTTGCCCAGCAAAAATCCTTTCGTTATCCCGGCTTAATGATTTCATTGCCCTGTCTGTCGTGTACCCTAGGGTATAAATAATTAACGACGAACTCTCAGCCTGGTTTATTATCCTATAAGTAATCTTTTGATAAATGCCGAAAAGCGGCGTGTCAGACGGGTAAATCCTACCCAGAGGTAGACGTGCAGTTAACAAGTTTTACTGATTATGGCCTGCGGGCGCTGATCTACATGGCCTCATTGCCGAAGGATAAAATGACCAGCATTTCGGAAGTGACCGAAGTGTATGGCGTGTCCCGCAACCATATGGTGAAAATAATCAACCAGTTGAGTCGTATCGGACTGGTGACTGCCGTGCGTGGTAAAAATGGCGGTATCCGCTTGGGGCAACCTGCCGCCTCGATACGCATCGGCGACGTGGTGCGCGCACTGGAGCCGCTATCGCTGGTTAACTGCAGCGGCGATTTTTGCCATATCACCCCCGCTTGCCGCCTGAAGCAGGTGTTGCAGCAGGGAGTACAGAATTTCCTTGCAGAGCTGGATAATTATACCTTGGCCGATATGGTCGAAGACAACGCCCCGCTCTATAAGCTATTGCTTGTCGAATAAGCATCGACAAGAAAACAGGGCTGAGAAGTGGCCCCATAAGCCAGTTTACTTGCCATTTTGCGGCGAGACAGCGTTCAAAAACCGCAGGTGCCCGGTGCATGCTCCGGTTTACGCGCTGTTCGCCCCAGACAGTCTGCGACAATCGAGCCCGTTGGCCTATTCTCGCGACACCCTGCTGATGACAACGGAGGAACCGCAATGTCACAAGATCCTTTCCTGGAACGAGAAGCAGAAAAATACGAATCCCCCATCCCGAGCCGCGAATTCATTCTTGCCCATTTGGCCAAGCGTGAAACGCCGGCCAGCCGTGAAGAGCTGGCGAAAGAGCTGGATTTGACCAGCGAAGAACATCAGGAAGCGCTGCGCCGCCGCCTGCGCGCCATGGAACGCGATGGGCAACTGATATTTACCCGCCGTCAATGCTACGCCCTGCCGGAACGGCTGGATCTGTTGCGCGGCACGGTGATCGGCCACCGCGATGGTTATGGTTTCCTGCGCATTGAGGGCAGCAAGGACGATTTGTACCTGTCGGCCGAACAGATGAAAATGGCCATTCACGGCGACGTGGTGCTGGCGCAGGCGTTGGGCGCCGATCGCAAGGGGCGTCGCGAAGCGCGCATTGTGCGCGTTCTGGTGCCAAAAACCAGCCAGATCGTCGGCCGTTACTTTACCGACGCCGGTGTCGGCTTTGTGGTGCCGGACGACAGCCGTCTGAGCTTTGATATCCTGATCCCGAACGAGGCGGTCAGCGGCGCGCGCATGGGCTTTATGGTGGTGGTGGAACTGACCCAGCGTCCGACCCGCCGCACCAAGGCTATTGGTAAAATCGTCGAGATCCTTGGCGATAAAATGGGCACCAGCATGGCGGTCGATATCGCGCTGCGTACCCATGAAATCCCGCACACCTGGCCGCCGCAGGTGGAAAAGCAGGTCGCCTCCCTCAGCGAAGAGGTACCGGAAGAGGCCAAGGTCGGGCGCGTTGATTTGCGTAACCTGCCGTTGGTCACCATTGACGGCGAAGACGCACGCGACTTCGATGATGCGGTTTACTGTGAGAAGAAACGTGGCGGCGGCTGGCGCCTGTGGGTTGCCATTGCCGACGTCAGCTACTACGTACGCCCCGGCACGGCGCTGGACGACGAAGCCCGTAGCCGTGGTACCTCGGTGTACTTCCCGTCGCAGGTGGTACCGATGCTGCCGGAAGTCCTGTCCAACGGCCTCTGCTCGCTGAACCCGCAGGTGGATCGCCTGTGTATGGTGTGCGAAATGACCATTTCTGCCCAGGGGCGGCTGTCGACGGCCAAGTTCTACGAAGCGGTGATGAGCTCCCACGCTCGCCTGACCTACACCAAAGTGTGGCATATGCTGCAGGGCGACCAGGAGCTGCGCGAGCAATACCATCCGCTGGTCAAGCACCTGGAAGAGTTGCATGCCATGTACAAGGTGCTGGACCGGGCGCGCGCCGAACGTGGTGGCATTGCCTTTGAAACCGAAGAAGCCAAGTTCATCTTCAACGCTGAACGCCGTATCGAACGCGTGGAGCCGACGGTGCGTAACGATGCGCACAAGCTGATTGAAGAATGCATGATCATGGCGAACGTTGCGGCGGCGCGCTTTGTTGAAAAACACAACGAGCCGGCGCTGTTCCGCGTGCACGATCGTCCAAGCGACGATCATATCAAGTCGCTGCGCAGCGTGCTTGGCGAGCTGAGCCTGACCCTGGGCGGTGGCAACAAGCCGCAGCCGAAAGACTATGCGCAACTGATGGATATCGTATCCGAGCGCCCCGATCACGAAATGCTGCAGACCATGCTGCTGCGTTCGATGAAACAGGCGATTTACGATCCGGAAAACCGAGGTCACTTCGGGCTGGCGTTGGCGTCGTATGGCCACTTTACCTCGCCGATTCGTCGTTACCCGGATCTGTCGTTGCACCGCGCTATCAAGTATCTGTTAGCCAAAGAGCACGGCGAACCGCCACACCGCTGGACGCCGACCGGCGGCTGGCATAGCGATCTCGAAGAGATGTTGCAACTGGGCCTGCACTGTTCGATGACCGAACGTCGTGCCGACGAAGCCACGCGCAACGTTGCCGACTGGCTGAAGTGCGACTTCATGCAGGATCACGTCGGAGAAGTGTTTACCGGCATTATCGCCAGCGTCACTGGCTTCGGCTTCTTCGTGCGCCTGAACGATCTGTTTATTGATGGCCTGGTGCATGTATCAACGCTGGATAATGATTACTATCGCTACGATAATATCGGCCAGCGTCTGATCGGCGAATCGTCCGGTATGGTGTATCGCCTGGGCGATACCGTGGAGATCCGCGTTGAAGCGGTGCATATGGACGAGCGTAAAATCGATTTTGCTCTGGTTTCCAGCACCCGCAAGCCGCGCGGTGAAGGCAAGACCGAACGCGAACGCGCCAAGAAGGGCGCACCACGCACGCTGCGTGACGGTGGTGGCAACGGTAACGGCCGTAAACGCCGTGGTGGCAAGCCACCGGCCAATTTTGAGCCGGATAGCGCGTTTCGCAAAGACGGCGCCAAACCGGCCGACAAGGTGAAGAAGGACAAAAAGGCCAAGGCCAAAAAAGTATCCGACAAAACCAAAAAGATAGCGGCGGCCACCAAAGCCAAGCGCGCCGTGAAGAAGAAAGGTACGCAGCAGAGTGAAGGCTGATTGCAGCTTACGGGCATAGCCCGCTCACCTGTCGTACATTATTATCACCGGCCGGCGTATGTCGGCCGCACAGTTAAAAGAGCATCATGAGCGAAATTATCTACGGCATCCACGCCGTCAAAGCCCTGTTAGAGCGCGATCCGCAACGCTTCCTGGAAGTGTTTATCCTTAAAGGCCGCGACGACCGCCGTTTACAACCGCTGATCGCCGAGCTGGAAGCTACCGGCATCGTCATTCAGGTGGCCAATCGCCAGTGGCTGGACGACAAGGTGGAAGGGGCGGTGCACCAGGGGATTGTTGCCCGGGTGCGCGAAGGACGCCAGTATCAGGAAAATGATCTGCCGGGGCTGTTGGAAAGCGTCGATACCCCGTTTCTGCTGGTGCTGGACGGCGTGACCGACCCGCATAATCTCGGTGCCTGTCTGCGCAGCGCCGATGCCGCCGGCGTACATGCGGTGATCGTTCCGCGCGACCGATCCGCCCAGTTGAATGCCACCGCGAAGAAAGTTGCCTGCGGGGCGGCGGAAAACGTGCCGCTGATCCGTGTGACCAATCTGGCGCGGACCCTGCGTTTGCTGCAAGAACTGAACGTTTGGGTGGTCGGCACCGCCGGCGAAGCTGATCACACGCTGTACCAAAGCAAAATGACCGGCCCGATGGCGCTGGTGATGGGCGCGGAAGGCGAAGGTATGCGTCGTCTGACCCGTGAACATTGCGACGAACTGATCGGCATCCCGATGGCTGGCAGTGTTTCCTCGCTCAACGTGTCGGTGGCCACCGGCATCTGTCTGTTCGAAGCGGTGCGTCAGCGCAGTTAATCTTCGGGCCCGGCGCCGACGGTGGCCGGGCCCTGGTTTTACCCCCCATCTTGTGATCTCGCCTGCGGCAGAAATCGTGCCATCGACCATAATGACTCCTGATGCCTTACAAGGGAGCACGCCAATGGTCTGGACTACACATACGGTTTTTAACCAGCCCAAACCGCTGGGCAACAGCAATCTGTTTCTGTCCGATACCCCGCTGCGTGAAGCGGTACAACGTGAGCACGCCGGTTGGGATGCCGACGTATTAGCCTCGCTGGGGCAGCAGCTTGGCACCCAGGAGTCGCTGGAGCTGGGGAGACTGGCCAATGCCAATCCGCCGGAACTGTTGCGCTATGACGCCAGTGGGCAACGGTTGGACGACCTGCGTTTCCACCCCGCCTGGCACATTCTGATGCAGGGACTGGTGGCCAACCGCGTACATAATCTGCCTTGGGAGGAGCAGGCGCGCATTGGCTCGGTGGCGGCGCGCGCTGCGCGTTTCATACTGCATGCGCAGGTGGAGGCTGGCACGCTGTGTCCGATAACCATGACCTATGGTGCCATTCCGCTGCTGCAACGCAGCCTGCCAGCGCCGTTTCGGGACTGGCTGCCGCCGCTGCTTTCCGATCGGTACGACGCCCATCTGCTGCCCGGCGGACAAAAACGCGGGCTGCTGATTGGCATGGGCATGACTGAAAAACAGGGCGGTTCGGACGTATTGAGCAATACCACCAGCGCGACGCCGCTGGCCGGACGCGGCGATGGCGAAGCATATCGCCTGGTAGGGCATAAATGGTTTTTCTCGGTGCCGCAAAGCGACGCGCATCTGGTTTTGGCGCAGACCGAAGGCGGGCTGTCATGCTTCTTCCTGCCACGTATCCTGCCGGACGGCACCCGCAACGCGGTGCGTCTGGAGCGGCTGAAAGACAAGTTGGGCAACCGTGCCAACGCCAGCAGCGAGGTGGAGTTTCAGGATGCTACTGCCTGGCTGCTGGGCGATGAAGGCGATGGTGTACGGCAAATACTCAAGATGGGCAGTCAGACACGCTTTGACTGCGCGCTCGGCAGCCACGGCTTAATGCGCCGCGCGCTGTCGGTGGCGCTCTATCACGCCCATCAGCGCCAGGCGTTCGGCAAGACGTTGATCCAGCAGCCGCTGATGCGTCAGGTGATGGCGGGCATGGCGCTGCGGCTGGAGGGGCAAACGGCAGCGCTGATGCGCCTGGCGCGCGCCTACGGCAGTCAGCAGGAGCCGCTGTCGCAGGGGCTATGCCGTATCATGACCTCGGCGGCCAAGTTTGACGTTTGCCGACAAGGCATCCCGTTTGTTGCCGAAGCGATGGAAGTGCTTGGCGGCATCGGTTACTGCGAGGACAGCGAATTGCCGCGTCTGTACCGCGAGATGCCGGTCAACAGCATCTGGGAAGGCTCGGGTAATATCATGTGCCTGGACGTGCTGCGCGCCTGGGCAAAAAGTCCGTTGGTGCAGGAGGCGGTGCACCAGGAGCTGGCAGAGGTGAAAGGACAGAATCGTCATTACGATCGTCAATGGCGACAGCTGTTGCAGCAGACTGGAAAACTGCAGGAAACGCAGGCTCGTGCCCTGACTGGCCGACTGTTTACTCTGTTCGCTGCAGCGCAGTTGTTGCGTTATGCGTCGCCGCCGATAGCCGAAGCCTGGTGCCAGTCGATGCTGGACGAACGCGGGCAGCGGGCGTTACCCGACACATTGTGCGAGTCGCTGCTTGACAGAGCGGTGGGCGGCTAGGCATAAGTAGGCTTCGGATCCTCACACCACCATAACCAACGGGTAAAAATATGGAAATAATCAACTTATTAGCGGCGTTTGCCTCGTACTTTTTCAGCGGGGTCGCCATGGTGCTGGTGTTCCTGTTTATTTATACCCGCATCACCGCGCATGATGAATGGGCGTTGATCAAACAGGATAATCAGGCGGCGGCATTGGGTTTTATCGGCGCCTGTCTGGGCTATGTTATCCCGCTGGCCAGTGCGGCGATCAACTCGATCAGCCTGTTGGACTACCTGTTATGGGGGTGTGTGGCGCTGGTGGTGCAATTGCTGATCTTTACCGCGGTTAAGTTGTATATGCCGCGCATCAGCGAGAAAATCGAAGCGAACCATACCGCAGCCGGTATTTTCCTGGGCGGCGTCTCGGTCAGCGGCGGGGTATTGAACGCCGCCTGCATGACCTATTAACTCGCAGCCCCTCTGCGCCTAGCGATAAATAATTGCCTGTGAATACCACTGTCCCGGCACCACGGTTTCGCTATTCATGATGATCATGTAATAGCGCGCCCCGGCGGCGGTGGCCTTGCGCTGAATCTCGTCTTCCACATTCATCGGGCTGCCATAAACCAGCGCGCTGACGGTAGTGATCTTTTCCAGCCCGGCAGTTTGCGCCCGGGTAATTTCCTGCGCTTGTCCGGCAATCGGCGGCGGCGGTGGCTTCGGCGTGGTGGTGAGGATGCCGCAGCCGGACAACAGCCCAAGCAACAGCAGCATGGCGGCACAGCGTGCTATGTTCATCGTGACCTCAGAATGCGCAGCGGAAAGTCGTCAGTGTAATGCTTAAGTATATAGTGGAACATAATGAGCTAATGCGTATGACGTTTTTTTGCCATCATAGAGCGGTGTGCGATCCGACTGCGCAGCGCGGATAGCATTATGTAGACTATGGGGCATGGGGTGGGAAGGGGCAAAGCATGATTGAACTGTATGACGAACGCGTGGGCGATATTGCGCTGATCCACGCGGTGCCGGCCGGGCAATACCAACAGCCATTACCGACGGTATTTTTCTACCACGGCTATACCTCGTCGAAAGAGGTCTATGCCTATTTTGGTTATGCGTTGGCCAAGGCCGGCTTTCGTGTGATATTGCCGGATGCCGATCTGCACGGCGAACGTTATCACGGCGATGCCGCGCAACGGCTGGCGCATTTTTGGGAAATTCTGCGGCGTAACATTGATGAACTGCCGGCGTTAAAGGCGCATTTTGCCGAGCGTGGCGTGATCGACGGTACGCGCATTGGCGTGGCGGGCGCGTCGATGGGGGGCATGACCACCCTGGGCGCGCTGACGCGTTATCCCTGGATTGCCGCTGCGGCCAGCCTGATGGGCGCTGGCTATTTCACCTCGCTGTCGCAAACCCTGTTCCCGCCGTTGGATGAGCGTGGACAGGTATTGTCGCCGACGCGGCATGCCGAGCGGGTGGCGCCATTGGCGGATTACGGCGTTGAACATCAATTGGAAACGCTGTCCGGGCGGCCGTTGTTGCTATGGCATGGCGAAGCGGACGATCTGGTGCCAGCGTCACAAAGCCTGCGCTTGGCGCAGGCGCTGCGCGAACGCGGTTGGGATCAGCGCCTGACGCTGGACACCGAGCCTGGGGTGGCGCACCGCATCACGCCAGCGGCGCTGGCCGCGACCGTCGCATTCTTCACGCATAACCTGTAAAAAAGCCCCCTGCGAACAGGGGGCGTGAGAGCGTGTTACTGTCGTTAAGCTGCCGCTTTTCAGTGCGGCTTGGTTCCCTGGTACGGCACTTTTCTGTTAGCGATACAGTTCGGCGCTGACGTGAATCGACGCGGTACTGCCCGGTTGATGCAGGGCGATAATGCGATAGGCGCTGGCGCCGCGCTGTTCGGCGATATCATTGACCTGGGAAGAAGCATCATCCGGTGATACCACATTATGGTTCAGCGTAACGAAACCGATGCTTTGGCGCTGATCTGCCTGGTGCGCGGTGATTTCAGTGGCGGCCATGGCGTTGGCGGAAAGCAGCAAGGCCACGGCGGTGGCGAGGGTAATGCGTTTCATAAGTGCCTCTCTTGACTTGCCCGGAGCGCCAGACGACGGCGGCCCGGATGGCAAGAAGTTATTTGTCTCTGTTGAATGACTTCAAATCCTTTTCGTCGCTTGTTTGGCGGCGGATATGGTTAATTCTAGTGGCTTCTGCCAGATAGAAAAGCGCAGGGATTTGATGACAACTTTCAAAAAAAATGAACGATATGGCGTTGGCGATGATGATTTTGTTGAAGGATTTTCAAAACTAGTGGATCCGTATCCATATATTCGGCCGATAGCAAATCGTGCGCTTTTGCCTTCGAGCGCCAATAACTGCGAATAAATCCCACCGGGTCCTTGAGTTTCCCCCCCTTCGCCAGTATGATTACGCGTCATTTTTCAGCCGTACAAAAATCACGTTCCTTGCTTCCATGGGCCACGGCTGACCCTGACAGGAGGCTGAATAATCCGTAAGGAGCAATTCGATGCGTCATTACGAAATCGTTTTTATGGTCCATCCTGACCAAAGCGAACAGGTTCCGGGCATGATCGAGCGTTACAGTGCTACCATCACTAACGCGCAAGGTCAGATTCACCGTCTGGAAGACTGGGGCCGCCGTCAACTGGCTTACCCGATCAACAAACTGCACAAGGCTCACTACGTTCTGCTGAACGTTGAAGCCCCGCAGGAAGCGATCGATGAGCTGGAAACTAACTTCCGCTTCAACGACGCCGTTATCCGCAGCATGGTTATGCGCGTTAAGCACGCGGTAACCGAAGCATCTCCGATGGTTAAAGCGAAAGACGAACGTCGTGGCGATCGCCGCGAAGACTTCGCTAACGAAACCGCAGATGATGCAGATGCTGGGGATTCTGAAGAGTAATTGCCGCCGTGACGGCTAATCGTCTGGTGTTGTCTGGCACAGTGTGCAAGCCGCCGGTTCGAAAAGTGAGTCCTTCCGGGATCCCCCATTGCCAGTTTGTGCTTGAGCACAAATCAACGCAGGTGGAAGCCGGATTCAGCAGACAGGCATGGTGCCGTATGCCCGTGGTTGTCAGCGGACAACAGTCACAAGCACTAACTCAAAGATTAACGGTCGGCAGTCAGATTACCGTGCAAGGCTTCGTCAGTTGCCATCAAGGGCGCAACGGGCTGAACAAACTGGTACTGCATGCCGAGCAGATTGAATTGATAGATTCTGGAGACTAGCCAAATGGCACGTTATTTCCGTCGTCGCAAGTTCTGCCGTTTCACCGCGGAAGGCGTTCAAGAGATTGACTATAAAGACATCGCTACGCTGAAAAACTACATCACTGAAAGTGGTAAAATTGTCCCGAGCCGTATTACCGGTACTCGTGCAAAATATCAGCGCCAGCTCGCCCGTGCTATCAAGCGCGCGCGCTACCTGTCTTTGTTGCCGTACACTGATCGTCATCAGTAATCGGCCACTGTCCATTAACGACTTTGAGAGGATAAGGTAATGCAAGTTATTCTGCTTGATAAAGTAGCAAACCTGGGCAGCCTGGGTGATCAAGTTAACGTTAAAGCGGGCTACGCTCGTAACTTCCTGGTACCACAGGGCAAAGCTGTTCCTGCTACCAAGAAAAACGTTGAGTTCTTCGAAGCACGCCGTGCTGAACTGGAAGCCAAACTGGCTGACGTTCTGGCCGCTGCCGAAGCGCGCGCAACCAAGATCAACGAACTGGCTTCAGTAACCATCGCGTCTAAAGCAGGCGACGAAGGTAAACTGTTCGGCTCTATCGGCACCCGCGACATCGCTGACGCAGTTACTGCGGCTGGCGTTGAAGTTGCCAAGAGCGAAGTTCGCCTGCCGAACGGCGTTCTGCGTACCACTGGTGAGCACGAAGTGCACTTCCAGGTACACAGCGACGTGTTCGCACAGCTGAATGTAGTTGTGGTTGCAGAAGCTTAATTAAAGCCTCTGTCAATCCGGTTAAAACGCCAGCCTCGTGCTGGCGTTTTGCTTTTCTGCGGCGGCAAAAACGCGCTACCCTGCCTCTGATGCATCAGCCAGGAGGGACAGCATGAATATCGTATTACAGCGAGTGTATGATTTTAACGGCCCGGCGCCACAGTACTGCTTTCTGATCGATCGACTCTGGCCGCGCGGCATTAGCCGACAACGTCTTGCCGGCGTGGAATGGCTGAAGGAAGTGGCACCGGACAATGCATTGCGCCAGTGGTTTCACCAGCACACCGACCAATGGCAAGAGTTTGTCACGCGCTACCGTCGGCAATTGGCCGAAAACAGCGCCTGGCAGCCGCTGGCGGCGTTATTGCGCCAGGGCGAGAGCTTGACCCTGCTGTATGGCAGCAAGGATACGCAGCACAACCAGGGGGTGGTGCTGCGCGACTTCCTGTATCAGCAGCTCGGGAACTAGCGCTGACGTCGATAGCTACCGTCGGCCTGACGACGGAACAGTGCCTGGCTGTTATCCGCGGCGGTGACCGACAGCGCGGTTATCACGCCGTTGGCGTCGCGCTCAATGCGCACTTCCTGGCCGGCTTGCAGGTTGCTTAACGGCTTGTCGTTGCCTTCGACCTGCGCCATGGCGAACACCTCATTCACCGGCAGGTTATTGTCGCGGAACAGCTGCGCCAGCGTTTGCCCCGGCTGGATCTGATAACGCTGCCAGTTGCCTGCTGGCGTTTCCTGCGGCACTGCGGCGTCGTTGCCGGCTTCTCCTTGCAGATCGGCCTGCATTGGCGACGACGCATTCTGCGGGGTGCTCACCGGATAGGGATGACCGCTGTTTTGCGGTGAATAGGGCCACAGCAGGGCCAGCAACAGTATAATGCCAAAGATAATCACCCAGCGGCGGTGAAAGTAAGGCAGGGGTTCCAGCCAGCGGAAACCGTCCGGCAAATGCCAGATTTTCAGCAACAGCGCTTTGATTCCATGTCCTTTACCGTGTTCAGGTAGTTGCTCCGAATCCGGATCCTCGGGCGTCCGTGGGGCTGTGCCGGGCTTCAGACGCTGGCTGAAGTTCAGCCAGGTACGCAGCAACGGCTGGTAGACGCGGGTGGTTTTCCTTCTCCTGGGCGCGATTCTGCCCATGGTGACCTCTCTTCAGACTGCGTAAAAATGCCACGGTACTGATGGCGTACCGCCAAACCGACGACACCTTCAGTATAGACCGCTAACTGCTTGATGTGACAGGCAGCGGCGATCGGCAGCGGCGCGTGTGGCAACGGGCGTTAACAGATTGCCATTGTTTCTTTTTCCACGACAAAAGTCATCATTATCAACACAAGATTTTACCCGGCTTTCTGGCACTGTTATGCTGCGCCTTCGACTTTTTACAGACTAAAGGAAAACCCATGACAACCCCTTCATTTGACAGCGTTGAAGCGCAAGCAAGCTACGGGATTGGTTTACAGGTCGGCCAGCAATTGCAGGAATCCGGTCTGGAAGGTTTACAACCGGAAGCGTTGCTGGCGGGTTTGCGTGACGCGCTGGAAGGGAATGCGCCAGCGGTTCCCGTTGATGTGGTGCATCGTGCGCTGCGTGAAATCCACGAACGTGCGGATGCGGTGCGCCGCGAGCGCCAGCAGGCGATGGCGGTAGAAGGCCAGCAGTTCCTGGAAGAAAACGCCAAGCGTGACGGCGTGTCGCTGACCGAATCCGGCCTGCAGTTCTCGGTACTGGAGCAGGGCAATGGCCCAATCCCGTCCCGTCAGGACCGCGTGCGTGTGCATTATACCGGCCGCCTGATCAACGGCGATGTGTTCGACAGCTCGGTAGAGCGCGGCCAACCGGCAGAATTCCCGGTCAGCGGCGTTATCCCAGGCTGGATCGAAGCGTTGACCCTGATGCCGGTCGGCTCCAAATGGCAGTTGTACATCCCGCATCATCTGGCTTACGGTGAACGCGGTGCCGGCGCCTCGATCCCGCCATTCAGCGCCTTGGTGTTCGAGGTCGAACTGCTGGAAATCCTGTAAGACACACGGTTTCCTCTCCAGGGCGCCCCAGCGGCGCCCTGTTTTTATTCGCCACCGAGCGCCCGCGGAAACAGCAGATTATTTTCCAGGTGGATATGCTCCATCAGATCGGCAATAAATTGATCGATGCCCCGATACAGCGCTTGCCAGGTGGTGCATGCGTTTGCCGGCGGCGTCAGATTATTGGTCAGAAACTTCAATACCTCCAACTGCTCGCCGGCTTCGGCGTGTTCATGCTCCATCACCGCAATTGGCCCCATCGCCTGCCGACCCATGCCGTTGACGATCATCGGGAACAGGATCTGTTCCTCTTTCATCATGTGATTGTCCAGATCCTGGCGGATCAGCATTAGCTGCTTGGCCAGACCGCGTGGGCAGGCCGGTTTATCGCCGTGTACCCGCTCGACTTTTTCCGCCATCAGCACCAGCTCCGGCAACTGTTCCCGGTGACGCTGATGAAAGCGCGGCAGAATGTAATCGATAATCTCCGCCAGCGGCGCCTGACGCCAGTCACGTGCGTTCGATTCGCCGGTGGCCAACGCCGCCAACTGCGATTGCAGTTGCTGCAGATCCAGCGATTTGCGTTGCGCGGCGTGTTGCAGCGTCCGTTTACCGCCGCAGCAGAAATCTAAATCATGATCGCGAAACAGCTTGCTGGCACCGGGAATGGCAATGGCCAACGCACCGAGAGTGTGATTGTGGTAATCCATGATGACGTCCTCTGAAATGAATAATTCTTATAACATGCATTTTAAATGCAATTTAAAGGGCGCGCCATGGCTAAATGGAGGTAGTGGTGCAGGGCGCGCTGATCCGCGCCCTGAAAATTTGATTACTTCGTTGTTAAATCAATCTGATAAAGCGCAAAGCCAATGCTGTCGCTGCCAACCTGTCGCATCGGGTACTGGGCATTTTGTTTGATAAACGCGGCGGCCTTGTCGCTCGGCGAGGTTTCGAAGCGAATATCCAGCGGGTGAGGGCTGCTGAACGCGGCCAGTCGCCAGTTGTGATCGGCCTGTGGATGCACCGCTCCGTGCTTTTGGCTTTCGGCGCTGATATAGGCTGCCAGCACCGAACGATTCTCATCCGGTGAGGCAAAGGCGATGTGCCGGTCACCGGTGCCGGCAAACTTGCCGCCGTAGGCACGGTAATTGTTGGTCGCCACCAGGAACATGGCGTTCGGATCGATTGGCTTGCCGTTAAACGTCAGCTGTTTGATGCGTTCGGCCTGCGGATTGATCGGTTGACATTCGCCGTCGTAGCGCGCCGGTTGGCTGACATCGATCTGATAGTCAACGCCGTCGATAACGTCGAAGTTGTAGCTGCGAAAGCCGTCCCAGTTGATTAACGACTGCGGTTGGCGGTTGTTGACGTCAATGCGGTTAAACTGTCCGGCAGAACATTCCAGCCATTCCTTGACCTCTTTTCCGCTGGCCTTGACCACCACCAGCGTATTCGGATACAGGTACAGATCGGCGGCGTTGCGGAAGGTCAGCCGGCCTTGTTCCACTTCAACGAAACTGGCCGGATCGTTCTTGCGTCCGCCGACCTTGAACGGTGCCGCTGCGGAGAGCACCGGTAAGTCTGCCAGATCCGGATCGCCTTGAATGTAGTGCTCGACATAGGCCTTCTGCGCGTTATTGACGATCTGAACCGTCGGATCGTCTTGTACCAATGCCAGATAGCTGTACATATTGCCGTCGGCGTTGCCGATCGGCTGACTGACGAACTCGCGGGTGCCCTGATGATCCTGTGCCAGTACTTTCAACAGTGTGCTGTCTTCCGCCGCCAGCGATTTTTTAGCCTGATTGTCGTAAATCGGCCGGGCCTGCGCGCTGGCCTGCGTCACTTTCCAGGCGCCGCCGTGGTTATTCAGCTGTAAATCGACCACGCCGAGGTGATCGCCCCACTGGCCGGGCATGACCGCCGGTACGCCGTTCAGCAGGCCTTTCTCAATGTCGGCACCTTTGATGGCGGCAAAGTCCTGGCTAGGAAACACCGCGTGCGCATGGCCGAACATAATGGCGTCGATGCCTTGCACCTGGCTGAGATAATATACCGAGTTTTCCGCCATGGCTTTGTACGGCTCGCTGGACAGACCGGAGTGCGCAATGGCGATCACCAGATCGGCCCCTTGTCGGCGCATTTCCGGCACGTAGCGCCTGGCGGTTTCGGTAATGTCGTTAACCGTCACCTTGCCTTGCAGATTGGCTTTGTCCCACACCAGGATCTGCGGCGGTACAAAACCGATATAGCCGATGCGCAGGGTATGGTTTTGGCCATCGCGGTCGGTCACCGGCGTATCGACGATGATGTACGGGGTGAACAGCGGCTTTTGAGTTGTTGCATCGATGACGTTGGCATTGACGTACGGGAATCTGGCGCCGGCGATGGCGGTTTTCAGATAATCCAGGCCGTAGTTGAATTCGTGATTGCCGATATTGCCTACCGCGTAGTCCAGCGTATTCATCGCCTTATAGACCGGATGAACGTCGCCGGCCTTCAGCCCCTTGGCCGCCATGTAATCCCCCAGCGGACTGCCTTGAATAATGTCGCCGTTGTCGACCAGCACGCTGTTGGTGACCTGCTGACGCGCCTGTTGGATCAGGCTGGCGGTGCGAACCAGGCCGAATTTCTCGGTGGGTTTATCCTTGTAGTAATCAAAGTCCATCATATTGCTGTGCAGGTCACTGGTTTCCAGCACGCGCAAATCGACCGTAGCCGCCTGCGCCGAGGCGCAGACCAACAGGGCGAGGGCGGACAACGACAGTGGTCGCTTGATCATGATGACGGTTCTCCATGCCATTTTTAGTTTGTTATCGCAGAGGTTGATGCAATCACGTTAGGTGTTCTCAATAAACTGTGAAGTGTGGCAGAAAATCAACGGCAGTAACGCGGGGAAGTTCACAGTTGGGCGGAACAAGATGCGAGGAATTACCGTGGGTTAAGCGGTGGGGATGGATATTCCACGTAAAAAAAACTAGTCTGCTAGCTATGACAGGGGAAAATTTCCCACGGAAGTATAAACAGAGGTGCATGATGTTAGAGCAAATTTGCCAGCTATCCCGCGATGCGGGCGCGGCGATCATGGCGGTGTATAACGGCGAGCAACCGCTTGATGTCGCGCAGAAAAAAGACGACTCACCGGTGACGGCAGCCGATTTGGCGGCGCATCATATCATCAAGAGCGGCCTTGCGGCGCTGACGCCGGACATTCCGCTGTTGTCGGAAGAAGATCCTCCCGCTTGGGAACAGCGGCAAAGCTGGACGCGTTACTGGCTGGTTGACCCGCTCGATGGCACCAAGGAGTTTTTACAGCGCAACGGCGAGTTCACCGTCAATATTGCGTTGATCGAAGATGGCCAGGCGGTGATGGGCGTGGTCTACGCGCCGGCGCTGGAGGTACTGTACCTGGCCGAACGCGGCAAGGCGTGGAAGGAAGAGAACGGGCAACGCCAGGCCATTCGCGTCAAAGAGGGGACGCCGCCGCTGGTGGTGGTCAGCCGTTCGCACAGCGACAACGAGCTGAAGGATTATTTAAAGCAGCTCGGCGTGCACCAGACGGTGGCGGTCGGCTCCTCGCTGAAGTTCTGCCTGGTGGCTGAAGGGAAGGCGCAGCTCTACCCGCGTTTCGGGCCGACCAATATCTGGGACACCGCGGCCGGGCATGCGGTGGCGGTGGCCGCCGGGGCGCAGATTCATGATTGGCAGGGCAAGCCGTTGCTTTATACCCCGCGTGAATCGTTCCTCAACCCCGGCTTCCGGGTTTCGCTGTTCTGATCAGTCAGCCAACAGTTGGTGCAGCTTGTTCATCACTTGCTGCACTTCTTCTGCCGTCAGTTTGCCGTCTTTGGCAAATTGAATCTTGCCTTGTTTATCCAGCACGATAATCGCTGAACCGCCCGCTTGCAGATCCCAGGCTTTACGTACGTTGCCGTTACTGTCGACGATGAACTGCGACCACGGGAATTCTTTCTTGTTGTCTTCAATGCTGCTGCGCACAAACATCGCGGTGCCGACCATGGCGTCATCGGTATTGACGATTGTCGTCGTTTGGTAACGATCGCGTGGTAGCTTGGCCTGCTTGATGGCTTCAATCAGCGGATCGTTCATTTCCTTGGCGGAGCTGCGGCCGGCAATATGCTGGATCACTCGCACTTTTCCACTGAGCTGCCCGCTATTCCAGTTTTTGTAGCTAAAATCATCATTGGCGTAGTTTAACTCTCCCCGATCGCTGACGCCGACTGGCGCAACGCGCTGCTGGATTTGAAAGTTGTGCGCGCAGGCCAATAAGGGAGCAAACAGCAGGGATACAATTAGCATGTTACTTTTTTTCATGCTTTCTCCTTGTAGGGGGAACGATGAAGACAGTCTCCAGAGCCTAAAGCATAGGTGGTGATCGGAGGTCTGTCCTGTTAGCGGGTTCTCAGTTTTCCCTTCAGACGCTTAATGCCTGTATTTTGAAGGGATATTCTGAAAAGGTTATAAATTATCATATACAATTCTGTCAAAAAGTGTAAATCCAGTGAAGATGCCCAAGCGAAAGTGAACAAAATGGTCTTAACTAGGTCTACACCCATGCAATCATGTTGCGCTCTCTGGTTAGAGGCTGCCACTTTAGCGGCTCGCGGAGCGCATGGTCCAACGGGAGGAGAGTAAAAGAATGAGAATCTTCCAGCGTTATAACCCATTGAAAGTTGCAAAGTACGTGAAAACCCTGTTCCGCGGAAGGCTGTATATCAAGGATGTCGGCGCATTTGAGTTCGACAAGGGTAAAATCCTGGTGCCGAAGGTTCGCGACAAACGCCATCTCAGCGTGATGTCCGAAGTTAACCGACAGGTATTGTTGCTGCAATCTGAAATGGGTTGAAACGCCAGTCGTTGCGGTAAGTTGCAGTAAAAACAGATGTAATTGCGGCCCCCAACGGGGCCGCTGATGTTTCCGTCCGACTCAGGCCGTCAGGTTTTCGTCCGGCGCCTTCGGCAGTACCGCCGCCGGCTTATCACTCAACTTGGTGACCAGCAGCTGGTCAATCTTGTAACTGTCGATATCCACCACTTCAAACTTGTAGCCGGCGTATTTGACGAAATCGGTGCGTTTCGGGATCTTGCGCAGCATATACATCATAAAGCCGCCGATGGTTTCGTAGTTGCCGGCCTGTGGGAACTCGTCGATATCCAGCACGCGCATCACGTCGTCGATCGGCGTACCGCCTTCAATCAGCCATGAACTCTCGTCGCGCGCCACGATCTGCTCTTCCTGCCCCTGGCCGACCAGATCGCCCATCAGCGTGGTCATGACGTCATTAAGCGTGATGATACCCACCACCAGCGCGTATTCGTTGAGGATCACCGCGAAGTCTTCGCCGGCGGCCTTGAAGCTTTCCAGCGCTTCGGACAGCGTCAGCGTATCCGGCACGATCAGCGCCGAACGAATCTGTACGCCGCTGCTCAATACCAGGCTTTGATTACCCAGAACACGGTTCAGCAGGTCCTTCGAATCCACATAGCCCACCACCTGATCGATGTGGCCGTCACATACCAGGAACTTGGAATGCGGATGCGTCGACACTTTCGCGATGATGCTTTCTTCGCTTTCGCGCAGATCGAAGTAGACCACGCTTTCACGCGAAGTCATTGATGACGGCACGGTACGCGATTCCAGCTCGAACACGTTTTCTATCAGCTCGTGTTCCTGTTTACGCAATACGCCGGCCAGCGCGCCGGCCTCAACCACGGCATAGATGTCGTCGGAGGTGATGTCGTCCTTACGCACCATTGGCAGTTTGAACAGGCGGAAGATCAGGTTCGCCATGCCGTTGAAGAACCATACCAGCGGTCGGAAAATGGCGATGGAGAAACGCATCGGGTTGATGATCCGGACGGCAACCGTCTCTGGTGCAATCATACCGATGCGCTTCGGGGTGAGATCCGCGAAAAGAATAAACAGGCTGGTGACCAGGACGAACGAGCAGATAAAGCTGACCTGCTCAGACATCTCTGGCGGCAGGAAACGATCGAACAGCACCTGGAAGGACGGTGAAAACGCCGCATCGCCGACGATACCGCCGAGAATGGCGACCGCGTTCAGGCCAATTTGTACCACGGTAAAGAACAGCCCCGGCGTTTCTTGCAGCTTGAGCACCTTGGCGGCATTGATGTTACCTTCGTCGGCCATCAACTTGAGTTTGATCTTGCGCGACGCAGCCAGAGATATTTCCGACAGTGAGAAAAATGCGCTCACGGCGATCAGAAAAAGAATCAGTAAAATACTGTTTAACATAATCTATCCATACGTGCCGACGGGATGACGGCGCTCTTGAGGAAGGGTAATACATTGTCAAAAGAATTGTTGCAGCGCGGTATGCTGCGCCGGTTCAACCGCATCGGCTATCTGTTATGCCTCGCGAAAAAACAGGCCGCAAGCGCGGCCTGGATAGTATAGCAGTAGCCCGATGAAGCCCGCCAGCGGTTAAAAATTAACGCTTTAGCCCTGTGGCGGCAGGCAGACGCCGATGCCGCCCAGCCCGCAGTAACCGCCTGGATTCTTTTCCAGATACTGCTGGTGATCGTCTTCTGCATAGTAGAACGGCAGCGCCGGCGTAATTTCCGTGGTGATGGTGCGCCGGTCGCCGCTGGCGTCCATCGCCTGCTGGAAGCGCACCATGCTGCTTTCCGCCTGTGCCTGCTGTTCTGGCGACAGGGTGTAGATCGCCGAACGGTATTGGGTGCCGATATCACCACCCTGACGCATTCCCTGTGCCGGATCGTGGTTTTCCCAGAATACCTGCAATAATTGGCGGTAGCTGACAACGGCGGGATCGAACACCACCCGCACCACTTCGGCATGGCCGGTCTGGCCGCTGCACACTTCGCGGTAGGTAGGATTGGGGGTATATCCGCCGCTGTAGCCGGCTGCGGTGCTGTAAACACCGGGTTGCTGCCAGAACAGGCGCTCGACGCCCCAGAAGCAGCCCATGGCGAAAATGGCCACTTCCATGCCTTCCGGCACCTGGGTCATCGAGTGCTGGGTAACAATATTGAGCGGGGCCACCGGCATCGGTGTGGTGCGGCCAGGCAGCGCATCGGCTTTATTGAGGATATTGGATTGATCGGTATAAGGCACCACGGTTGACTCCTATTGTCACAGTAAGAATTTACCCAACACGGGCTGTGTGAGTTGTAACTCGCCGCTTCTTTGCTCACAATAAGCCCCATGTTGCGATTATGTATAAGCTTAACGCAGTATTTTGAGCGCAAAAAGCCAATAATGCGTCGGCGTCAGCACGGCGACATTGACAGGAAAGTAAAATAATTAAGGAGAACGCGTGCCACGATATCGTGCCCTTTGCGTTTTATGCGCGCTGTTTGTCGCACCAGCGGCGTTGTCGGCCAATATCCGGTTGCAGGTGGAAGGCCTTAGTGGGGAGCTGGAAAAAAACGTTCGCGTTCGTTTGTCATCGATCACCCCGGAAGAGGTGAGCGACGGCGGGCGTTTCCGCGCTCGCGTGGCGGATGCCATCAAGCAGGGGCTGCGTGCGCTCGGCTATTATGAACCGACCATTGATTTTACCCTCGACAACAACCCCAAACTTTCGCGCCCGGTGCTGCACGCCAAGGTAAGCCCGGGCGAACCGGTGCGCATCGCCGGTGCCGACATCACGTTGCAAGGCGGCGCCAGGGAAGACGAAGACTATCTGGCGTTGGTCAAAAAAGGCCGGCCGACCATCGGTGAAATTCTTAACCACGGCAAGTATGACGGCTTCAAAGGTTCGCTTACCGGCCTGGCCCTGCGCAAGGGCTACTTCGACGCGGAATTGACCAAAAGCCAGCTCGGCGTTTCTGAAGAGCTGCATAAAGCGTTTTGGGACATTGATTTTAACAGCGGCGAACGCTATCGCTTTGGCAAAGTGAGCTTTCAGGGCGCGCAAATCCGCGAAGACTATCTGCAAAATCTGGTGCCCTTTCATCAGGGAGACTATTACAGTTCGCAGGATCTGGCCGAGCTGAACCGCCGTTTGTCGGCGACCAACTGGTTTAATTCGGTGGTGGTTTCCCCAGATTTCGACAACGCCAAAGAGAACAAGATTTTGCCGCTAGATGCGCTGGTCACGCCGCGCAAACGCAATATCATCGAAGCCGGCGTCGGTTATTCCACCGACGTCGGGCCACGTATTAAAGGTACCTGGAAGAAGCCTTGGCTCAACGATCGCGGCCACAGCCTGGAAACCAGCCTGTATCTGTCCGGCCCGGAGCAGCAGTTGGATCTGTCGTACAAAATCCCGTTGCTGAAAAATCCGCTGGAACAGTATTACCTGTTACAGGGCGGTTATAAGCACGAAGACTGGAACGACACCAAATCCGACAGTACCAAGGTCGTGGTATCGCGCAACTGGGATCTGTCCAGCGGCTGGCAGCATGCCATTAACCTGACCGGGCGGCTCGACCACTTTACCCAGGGTAACGTCACCAACACCACTGCGCTGCTTTATCCGGGCGTCAGCGTCAGCCGCACCCGCTCGCGCGGCGGCCTGATGCCGACCTGGGGAGATTCACAGCGTTACTCGATCGACGTTTCCGACACCACCTGGGGGTCGGGCGTCGATTTTGCGCTGATGCAGGCGCAAAACGTATGGATCCGCACGCTGGCTGACAAGCATCGCTTTGTACTGCGCGGCCAGGTCGGTTGGATCGAAACCAACGACTTTGACAAGGTCCCGCCCGATCTGCGTTTCTTCGCCGGTGGCGACCGCAGTATTCGCGGCTACAAATACAAGAATATCTCCCCGCGTGACGAGGACGGCAAACTCTCCGGCGCGTCAAAAATGCTGACCGGCTCGGTGGAATATCAATATAACGTTACCGGCAAGTGGTGGGGCGCGGTGTTCGTCGACTCCGGCGAAGCGGTGAACGACATCAAACAGAGCAACTTCAAAACCGGCGCTGGCGTCGGCGTACGTTGGCAATCGCCGGTTGGCCCGGTGAAACTGGATATTGCCGCCCCGGTCGGGGATAAGGAAACCCACGGGATGCAGTTTTATATCGGTTTGGGGCCTGAACTATGAGCCTGGTAAAAAAGATCTGTCTTGGATTTCTGATTGTGCTGCTGTTGCTGGTGGGTGGCGTGGCGTTCCTGTTGGGCACCACCAGCGGTTTGCATATGACCCTGAACGCGGCGGCGCGCTGGGTGCCGGGGCTGGACATTGCCAGCGTCACCGGCGGCTGGCGCGATCTGACGCTGAAGGGCGTCAAGTATCAGATGCCTGGGGTGACGGTCAACGTCGGTCAATTCCACCTTTCGCTCGATCTGTCCTGTTTCAAGCGTAGCTCGCTGTGCGTTAATGCGCTGACCGCCGACGACGTTGACGTGGTGGTGAAGACCAGCGAAATGACGCCATCGGAGCCGGTCGCCGACAGTGACGAGCCGGCCGCCAATCTCAGTACGCCGTACCCGATTACCCTGCGCAAACTGGCGCTGAACAATGTCAAGGTCAGCGTTGACGACACCGCCATTTCGCTGGGTGAATTCAGCACCGGTGCGCAATGGCAGGAGCGAGCATTGACCCTGATGCCGACCCGGATCGGTGCCTTGCTGATCGCGCTGCCAAAAACGCCGCAAAACCCGTTGCCGGAGGCGATGCAACCGGCGGTTGAGGTAGCCAGGCAGGTCGGCGATCGTGCGCTTGAGACAGAGAAACCGGCACCAAAGCCAGAGGAAACCCCGCTGGGGGAAACGCTGAAGGCGCTGTTTGCCAAGCCGCTGTTGCCGGATTTGCCGGAGGTTCGCCTGCCGCTGGATATCACGGTGCAGGAGATCCGCGGCGAGCAGCTGCGCCTGACCGGCGATACCGACGTGCTGATCACCAGCCTGCTGTTGCAGGCCAGCACTCTGGATCACCATTTGCAACTGGATAAGTTCGACGTCAAATCCCCGCAGGGCACGCTGTTCGCCCACGGGCAGGCGACGTTGAAAGACCAGTGGCCGGTGGAGATGGTCGCCAACGGCACGCTGAACGTGGAGCCGCTGAAGGGCGAAAAAGTGAAGCTGAACGTCGGTGGCGCGTTGCGTGAGGCGTTAAGCGTGGCGATGAATCTGTCCGGGCCGGTGGGGGCGCAGCTGGATCTGCAAACGCAACTGGCGGAGGCCGGTTTACCGCTGGCGTTGACGCTGGAAGGCAAACGGCTGAGATGGCCGCTTAGCGGTGAAGCGCAGTACCAGGTTGATGGTTTACGCCTGCGTTTCAACGGCAAGGCCACCGATTATGCACTGTCGACGCGCGCCAATATCAAAGGCCAGGATCTGCCACCGGCAGTACTGACACTGGACGGTAAAGGTAACGTCGAGCAGTTCAAACTACAACGTCTGCGACTGGCGGCGTTGCAGGGCCATGCCGATCTGACCGCGCTGGTGGACTGGAGCAAGGCCATCAGTTGGACGTCACAGTTGCAGTTGAGCGGCATCAATACCGCCAAGCAGTGGCCGGAGTGGCCGGCGAAGCTCGACGGCAAAATCACCACTCGCGGTAGCCTGTACGGCGGCAGTTGGCAACTGCAGGTGCCGACGTTGCAACTGGACGGCAACGTCAAGCAAAACAAGGTATCGGCACGCGGCTCACTCAGCGGCAACGCCGCCGGGCAATGGAAAATCCCCGCAGTCGATCTGGCGTTAGGGCGTAACAGACTGAATGTGAAAGGGCAACTGGATGAGAAAAGCTGGAATCTGGATGCCGATATTGACGCACCTCAGTTGGACGGCGCGCTGCCGGGGCTTGGTGGTACCGCAAAAGGCCAGCTGAAACTGCGTGGTAATCTGCAGGCGCCACAGCTATTGGCGGATTTGACCGCCTCCGGCCTGCAATGGCAGGCACTGCATATCCGGCGGGTGAAGGTGGACGGCGATGTGCGTTCCACCGATCAGATCCAGGGGCAGCTGGCGGTGCGGGTAGAGCAGCTCAAGCAGGACGCGCTGGAAGTAAACCTGCTGACGCTGGATGCCAAAGGCAGCGAAAAACAGCATGCGTTGCAGTTGAAGATCGACGGCAAACCGGTATCCGGTCAACTGGCACTTTCCGGCAGTTTTGATCGCCAGCAGCAACGCTGGCGTGGCACCATGAACAACACCCGCTTTGATACGCCGGTTGGTGAATGGCGTCTGACGCGGGCTATTGCGCTCGACTACCTCAATACGCAGCAAAAAATCAGCGTCGGGCCACACTGCTGGCAAAATCCGGATGCCGAGCTGTGCGTGCCGAAAACCATTGAGGCCGGCGCCAGTGGCCAGGCCAGCGTGGTGCTCAACCGGTTCGATCTGAAAATGATCAAACCGTTCCTTGGCCCGGACACCGCGCTGAGCGGCGTGTTTACCGGCCGCGCCGACGTTAGCTGGCAGCCGGGCGCTGCGCTGCCACAGGCCAAGGTGGCGCTGGTGGGCAACGGGGTGAAAGTGGTGCAGCAGGTGCAGGGTAACCCGCTGCCGATCGCCTTTGATACGCTCAATCTTAATGCTGGCATCACCAATGGCCGGGCGCAGGCCGACTGGCGCATCAAGTTGAACAATAACGGCCAGTTTGACGGCAATGTGCAGGTCACCGACCCGCAGACGCGACGCAATCTCAGTGGCAACGTCAATATCACCAATATCTCGTTGGCGCTGATTAACCCGGCGCTGATGCAGGGCGAGAAAGCCGCCGGTATGTTGAACGCCAATCTGCGGCTGGGTGGCAATGCGCAAAAACCGCTGGTGTTTGGCCGGTTGGCGCTGGACAAGGTGGATATTGACGGTAGCTGGATGCCGTTCGACATGACTGACGGCCGCCTGGCGATCAACTTTAACGGCATGAATTCGACGCTAGACGGCTTGATCACCACCACTCAGGGCCAGTTGAACATGACCGGCGATGCCGACTGGAGCGATATCAACGCCTGGCGCGCACGCATTGCCGCCAAGGGCAACAAGTTACGGGTGACGGTACCGCCGATGGTCCGTCTCGACGTGTCTCCCGATCTGGTGTTCGAAGCGACGCCGCAATTGTTCTCGCTCAACGGCAACGTCGATATTCCCTGGGCGCGCATTACGGTGCAGGAACTGCCGGAAAGCGCGGTGGGCGTTTCGTCTGACGAAGTGATGCTGGATCGGCAGCTGAAGCCGATTCAGCCGAAAACCGCGTCGATACCGATTAACAGCAACCTGATGATTCACGTCGGTGATGATGTTCGGTTGGACGCCTTTGGCCTGAAAGCGCGGCTGAAAGGCGATTTGAAAGTGGTGCAGGACAAGCGCGGGCTGGGGCTGAATGGCCAGATTGACATCCCGGCAGGCCGCTTCCATGCTTATGGTCAGGATCTGATCATCCGCAAAGGGCAACTGATGTTCTCCGGGCCCCCGGACCAGCCGCTGCTCAACATGGAAGCGATTCGTAACCCGGAAGCCACCGAAGACGGCGTTACCGCCGGCGTGCGCGTCACTGGGCTGGCGGATGCGCCCAAGCTGGAGGTATTCTCCGATCCGGCCAAATCGCAACAGGAAGCATTGTCTTATCTGCTGCGCGGCCAGGGTTTGAGCAGTTCCGGTGCCGACGGCAACGCCATGACGTCAATGTTAGTGGGTCTGGGGGTTGCACAAAGTGGTCAACTTGTGGGTAAAATCGGCGAGGCGTTTGGCGTAAGTAATTTGGCCCTTGATACTGCGGGAGTGGGTGATAGCTCCCAGGTTGTCGTGAGCGGCTATGTCCTCCCTGGCTTACAAGTAAAATATGGGGTGGGCATTTTCGATTCGCTGGCCACGCTGACGTTGCGTTACCGCCTGATGCCTAAGTTGTATCTGGAAGCGGTGTCCGGTCTCGACCAGGCACTAGATTTGCTCTATCAGTTTGAGTTTTAGCGATGCGAATAATTGTCTACGGCAGTTTACGACGCAAACAGGGAAACAGCCATTGGATGACTAACGCCCAATGGTTAGGCGAGCATGAGCTCGATGGTTATCAGATTTATAATCTGGGCCATTACCCGGCGGCGATCCCTGGAGAGGGCACGATACATTGTGAGGTGTATCGTATCAACTCATCGATTCTGGCAGAGCTTGACGAACTGAAAAGCAACACCAAGGACTATAAGCGCGAGCTGATTCAGACGCCTTATGGCACTGCGTGGATCTACCTGTATCGACACAGCGTAGAGGGATATCCGCTGATTGAAAGCGGTGACTGGCTGAAGCGTCACGACGAAGCGTAATAAAAAAACACCGCTCATTGAGCGGTGTTTTTTCATCTATCGGCAGGGCGAAGAATTACTTCTTGGCACGCTCGAAGGAGGCAACGATCTCGGCTTTGGCGGCGGCGGCATCGGCCCAGCCTTCCACTTTCACCCATTTGCCTTTTTCCAGATCCTTGTAGTGCTCGAAGAAGTGAGCGATCTGGGCTTTCAGCAGTTCTGGCAGGTCGTTCACGTCTTTTACGTGATCGTATTCCTTGGTCAACTTGCTGTGCGGTACCGCAACCAGTTTGGCATCTTCACCGGCTTCGTCGGTCATCTTCAGCACGCCAACCGGACGGCAGCGGATCACGGAACCAGGCTGCAGCGGGTACGGGGTTGGCACCAGGACGTCAACCGGATCGCCGTCCAGTGACAGAGTGTGGTTGATGTAACCGTAGTTGCACGGATAGAACATCGCGGTAGACATGAAACGGTCAACGAACAGTGCGCCGGTTTCCTTGTCGATTTCATATTTGATCGGATCGGCGTTGGCCGGGATTTCGATAACAACGTAGATGTCTTCCGGCAGGTCTTTGCCAGCAGGGACCAGATTCAAGCTCATGTCGGTTTCCTTTAATCAAACCAGAAATGGAGTGCCGGGTATTATAGCGGACTCTTTTGCGATTTCCTGCCCTTTTCATCAGCGTAACCGCGCGCGCCTCCTTTAGCATGAATTTCCAGAATAATCCGCCGTTGCCGTCAAGTTTTTCCCTTTGGCGCCGATAAAACCAATAAATAATAACGGTGCGTGCGCCGTGTCTTGCCTCTGCCTCTACCACACCTATTGTCTAAAGCCGGGAAGAACACATGTTAAACAAGATTACGGTCAAGGCCGGGCTGATTGCCTTGCTGGGACTGATGACGGTATTGCTGATTATGGTCAGCGTGATCGGCGTAAACGCCATTAATCAGGGCTCGCGTTCACTGCATACGCTGAACCAGATCCTGGGGGAAGAGCTGGGGTCGCTGGCCAACAGTTCCAACCTGACGCTGCGTGCACGTACCGCAGCATCGTTGGCGGTACGCCAGCGCGAAACCGGCCAGATTGAGGTGTCTGACGCTACGGTAGGCCGTATCTACGGTTATCTGAACCAGTCGCAGCAGGAGATGGCGCGCTTTATCCGCGTTGGTACGGTGACCGAACGGGGTAAAGCGTTATCCAAACGCCTGCAGGCCAGCTATCAGGCCTATCAGGAACAGGGCGTGAGGCCAATGGCAGACGCCATCAAGGCCGGTGATATCGCCGGTTATTATGCCATTCAGGAAACGCGCATCTCAACGTTGAGCATTGCGTTTGAAAACGATCTTGGCGAGTTTCGCAGCTTTGCCATGCAGGTCGGCCAGCAGCGGGTGGACGAGGCAGAAGGCAATGCCAGTACGCAAATTGTGTTGATCGTGGCGGCCGGCGTACTCAGCGTACTGCTGGCAATAGTGGCCTGGTTCGCCCTGCGGGTGATCATTCTGCGGCCGCTGGATGTGTCGATCGCCGAGCTGGAACAGATTGCCAATGGCGATCTGACTCGCAACATTCACGGCGGCGGCACCACTGAAATGGGGCGCCTGGCACATGCCATGCAGCGCATGCAGCAATCGCTGGCGCTGTCGGTGAGCAAAGTGCGTGACGCCAGTAGTCAGATTGATATTGGATCGCGTGAATTGGCTGCCGGTAACGTGCATTTGGCGCAACGTACCGAAGAGTCTGCCGCGTCGCTGGAGGAAACCGCCGCCAGTATGGAACAGCTGACCTCGACGGTCAGAATGAACGCTGAAAATGCCCAGCAGGCCAACCAGTTGGCGCTGAGCGTGTCTGACATTGCCGATCGCGGCAGCCAGGTGGTCGGTCAGGTCAAAGATAAAATGCAGGCGATTACCGACAGTTCGCGCCGCATTGCCGATATCATCAGCGTGATGGACGGTATCGCGTTTCAGACCAATATCCTGGCGCTGAATGCGGCGGTGGAAGCCGCGCGTGCCGGCGAGCAGGGCCGTGGTTTTGCCGTGGTGGCCGGCGAAGTGCGCAGCCTGGCGCAGCGCAGCGCGCAGTCGGCCAAAGAGATCAAGGGGCTGATTGAAGCATCGCAAAATCGGGTGCAGGAAGGCGAGCAAATGGCCGAGTCTGCCGCAAAAACCATGAACGGCATTGCCGATGAGGTCGGACGGGTTACGGCCTTGATGCGCGAGATTTCAGCGGCGACCCGCGAGCAGAGCAGCGGTATCGAGCAGGTCAACGTCGCGGTGGCGCAGATGGATCAGGTGGCGCAACAGAATGCTGCACTGGTGGAGGAATCCGCCGCGGCAACGCGTTCACTGGAAGAACAGGCGCAGGCGCTGGCGCAGAGCATGTCGGTGTTCAAGGTGTAATTGGGCATTCGCGCAGGGCCGTTCGGCGTTGACGGCGGCGTGCGGTAGCGCGGCTTGACATGATCGTCAGGGAGAATATCGGGCCGGACGAGCCGGCCCTGAATGGGGCTTTATTCGTCCGGGTATTCGGCGATAAAGCGTTCCGCGTCTTCCACCATGGATTTGGTGCCGACGAAGAATGGTGCGCGCTGGTGCAGTTTCTGCGGGGTAATATCCAGAATACGGTTTTTACCGTCGCTGGCTTTACCGCCGGCCTGCTCGGCCAGGAACGCCATCGGGTTGCATTCATACAGCAGGCGCAGTTTGCCTTGCGGGTGACTGGCGGTGCTTGGGTAGATATAAATGCCGCCTTTCAGCAGGTTGCGGTGGAAGTCGGCAACCAGTGAACCGATATAGCGTGAGGTATACGGGCGCTGAGTGGCTTCATCCTGCTCCTGGCAGTATTTGATGTACTTCTTCACTCCGAGCGGGAACTTGATGTAGTTACCTTCGTTGATCGAATACATATTGCCGGATTCCGGGAAGCACACTTTCTCGTGAGAAAGGCAGAATACGCCGAGAGACGGATCGTAGGTAAAGGCGTGTACGCCATAACCGGTGGTGTACACCAGCATGGTGGAGGAGCCATAAACCACATAACCGGCTGCGACCTGGGCGCTGCCCGGTTGCAGGAAATCTTCTTCGGTAACAGGCGTACCGACGGGGGTGATGCGACGATAGATAGAGAAAATAGTACCGACAGAGACGTTGACATCAATGTTGGACGAACCGTCCAACGGATCCATCAGCACCACATATTTGGCATTTTCAGCACGCTCGCCGTCGAAAATCACGATTTCGTCTTCTTCTTCGGACGCAATCCCGGCAACTTCACCGCGCGCTTTCAATGCGGCTTTCAGTTTTTCGTTCGCGTACAGGTCCAGTTTCATCTGAACTTCGCCCTGTACGTTGGAAACGCCGCTGGTGCCTAGAATATCCACCAGACCCGCTTTATTGATGTCGCGGTGGATGATTTTAGCGCCCAGCTTGATTGCGGAAAGCAATGCAGTCAGTTCGCCGGTGGCGTGAGAGAAGTCGTGCTGTTTCTCGACGATAAATTCGCCTAACGTTTTCATGACACAATCCCTGAATCTACGGATGGATAGCGGTTTGTTAACAAACCGCCAACGTTTTCGCTCAGCAGTGTAGCCCAAAGCATTGCGCCATTCATAGGCAAATCCATTTCTTCTGGACGATTCTGAGCGTTAGAATAAGCGCACATTCGACGTACTCAAATGAGAAACCTATGCGCATTCACATTCTTGGCATCTGCGGCACCTTTATGGGTGGGCTGGCCATGTTGGCTCGGTCGCTTGGACACGAGGTTACCGGTTCCGATGCTAATGTCTATCCTCCGATGAGCACGCTGTTGGAAAACCAGGGGATCGATTTGATCCAGGGGTACGATCCGGCACAGTTGGATCCGGCGCCGGACATGGTGATCATCGGCAATGCCATGACGCGCGGCAACCCGTGCGTGGAAGCGGTGCTGGAACAGGGGATCCCCTATGTATCCGGCCCGCAGTGGCTGCACGATCATGTGCTGCGCGATCGCTGGGTACTGGCCGTCGCTGGCACCCATGGCAAGACCACCACCGCCGGTATGGCCACCTGGATCCTTGAAGCCTGTGGTTATCAACCGGGCTTCGTCATCGGCGGCGTACCGGGCAACTTTGAGGTGTCTGCTCGCCTGGGCGGCAGCCCGTTCTTCGTGATTGAAGCGGATGAATACGACTGCGCCTTCTTTGACAAGCGCTCGAAGTTCGTGCACTACAGTCCGCGAACGCTGATCATGAACAATCTGGAGTTCGATCACGCCGATATCTTTGACGATCTGAAGGCGATTCAGAAGCAGTTCCACCATCTGGTACGCCTGGTACCGGGCAAAGGCAAGATCATTCTGCCGGACAACGATCCGCACCTCAAACAGGTGATGGCGATGGGATGCTGGAGCGAACAGGAGCTGGTAGGCGAAGAAGGCGTCTGGCGCGCCAATAAACTGACCGCCGATGCCAGCCGTTATGAGGTGCAGCTCAACGGCGAAACGGTGGGCGAGGTCAACTGGACGCTGGTGGGTGAACACAATATGCATAATGGCCTGATGGCCATCGCTGCGGCGCGTCACGTTGGTGTGCTGCCGGCAGACGCCTGCCGCGCGTTGAATGATTTTATCAACGCGCGTCGCCGTCTGGAACTGCGCGGCGAAGCCAATGGCGTCACGGTGTATGACGATTTCGCCCATCACCCGACGGCGATCCTGGCAACGCTGGCGGCGTTGCGCGGCAAGGTCGGCGGTACCGCACGCATCCTGGCGGTGCTGGAACCGCGCTCCAACACCATGAAAATGGGTATCAACAAGAACGAACTGGCGCCGTCGCTGGGGCGGGCCGACGAAGTGTTCCTGTTCCAGCCACACCATATTCCCTGGCAGGTGGCGGAAGTGGCCGAAGCCTGTGTACAGCCGGCCCATTGGAGCGCCGATGTGGATACGCTGGTAGAGATGGTGGTGAAAACGGCACAGCCGGGCGACCATATTCTGGTGATGAGCAACGGCGGTTTCGGCGGTATTCACGACAAGCTGTTGACGGCACTGGCCAACAAGCCGGCCGCACCGCAAGGTTACTGACAGACAATCGGGGGGCGCCGTCACCCCGACGATCGTAATGACAGGGCCGCTTGCGGCCCTTTTTTACACCCATAAAAAAGCCCCCGCGAGCGGGGGCAATGGGGTTCGTCGGATAGGACGACGAGGGGTTTCTTCAAAGAATTCGCGTTGACGTCAAACTCGGCAGTGGCAGTGACGAGGGTAATCAGTTCGGTAACGCGTTCTCTGAATTGTTATTTGTAAATTTCGGCCGTCGCGTGCCAGTTGCCATTTTCGTAGGCTTCGATAACGCGATAGGCTTTGGCGCCTTGCTTGTCGGCTTTGTCAGACAGCGCCTGACGAATGTCGGAAGGGGAGCCGGTCACACCGCTGGCAGTAATGGTACCGATGGTCTGCATGTTGCTGGCTTGTGCATTGTCCACCAGCGTAGCGGCGCTGGCACCGAAACTGACGGCTGAGAGCAGGCTGACCGCAGCGAGAGTGATTTTCATGTTCATGTTGGTGGTCCTTGAGGTATCCATCCCGGCCAGGAAGGGCTTGCTAGCGTTTTTTATTCTTGAAGGCCGTGACAGGTACTGCTGTTTTCCAGAGATTTATTGCCCGTTGTCGGGTAATGCCGGTACTGCTGACTTACTTATAGATTTCTGCGGTGGCGTGGTAGTTGCCTTCGTTACGCGCTTCAATCACACGGTAAGCGGTCGCGCCTTGGGCATCCGCTTTGGCAGACAGCGCTGCGCGAATATCAGACGGTGCGCCGGCAACGCCGCTAACGGTAATGGTGCCTGCGGATTGCAGTTTGGTTGCCTGATCTGCGCTAACGGATTGTGCTGCAAATGCACCGAAAGAAAGCATGGATAGAACGCCTAACGTCATTACTGTAGTTTTAACTTTCATGATTTTGCCTCTTCGAATTCTTTTGTCAGTTCGCATGAACTGTGATTTACGTCACGGAAATGAGTATACATCTAGTAACGCGAAAAATTAATAGTTAGCTAACAGTTTCTTGTGAAACTTACGCATAATATTGATTATTTTTTATATCCAAATGGAATAAAAAGCGCTCATAAAACACACTTTTATTGTTAATTAGATGTAATTTCAACAAGCTAAGTGCTTTTGACCAAAAGTGCGGAAATTAATAGCAGGTATCACTAGTTACGGATAAATGTCATGGAAATGTGTCGCAGGTGGGGTGTTGTGCGGTGTTATACGTGGTAGTCGAGAGGGGGAATGTGCCGGCAACGTAAAGCGGTGGTTAAGCAAAAGCTAACAAAACGCGGCGGAGAGCCGCATTTTATTAGCCATGGCGATCACAGTTCCTGCTCGAACAGCGTCAGGATAGCTTCATACAGTTGACGCGCGCTGAAGGTGTTGGCCGGGGTAACAAAAATGGTGTCATCACCAGCAATGGTGCCCAGTATGCCTTCGGATTTGCCCAACGAGTCGAGTAAACGGGCAATTAACTGTGCTGCACCCGGGCTGGTATGGATAACGACCACCGCATCATTGTGGTCGACGTCCAGTACCAGATTCTTCAGCGGACTGGAGGTGGTCGGCACGCCCAGTTCGGCTGGCAGGCAGTAAACCATTTCCATTTTGGCATTGCGTGTACGCACCGCGCCGAACTTGGTCAGCATGCGCGACACTTTGGATTGGTTAATGTTTTCGAAGCCTTCTTCCTGCAGCGCCAAAACGATCTCGCCTTGCGAGCTGAATTTTTCTTCTTTCAATAACGCTTTAAACGCCTTGATCAGATCTTCCTGCTTTGCGGGATTACGCATTTTGCACCGGTGAATGTTAACAATAGAGTTCATTATTATGCATATAAATGAATTTTTATGCAATAAGACAGTGTCCGGAAAAATCAAAATAGCCCGGACAATAAGGAAAGGGCGGCATTTTAACAAAATCCGTATCTCATGAATATGCCCATTTCACCCAGGGGGGAAAGCTGCCTCCCCGGTAAAGAAAATGTTATTAAAATGATGTTGTTCTGATGTTGTGTAAGGGTGTAATGTAACGGCCGGTTAACTTGCTCGTGAATAACCTCGCACTATTTTCGATTAGTGTGCGCTATGCCCTTAATGCGTAAGCTATTTAATCTAAAATGTCCGCGATCGAGGCCATTTTGTTGCGCCAGCTCTCAATCCAACTGTTAAGAGATTGTTTTAAAAGGTGTAATAATCTAAGGTCCGTACCCAGAAATTCACGGCGCTTTTATATTTAAGATAATAAAGGAGTATAGGATGAAAGTTGCAGTTCTCGGTGCTGCTGGCGGTATCGGCCAGGCCCTCGCCCTTCTACTCAAAACCCAGCTTCCTTCAGGTTCTGAACTCTCCCTCTACGACATTGCCCCAGTAACCCCAGGCGTTGCCGTCGATTTAAGCCACATCCCAACCGCAGTGAACATCAAAGGCTTTGCCGGCGAAGACGCAAAACCTGCCTTGCAGGGTGCGGATGTAGTACTGATTTCCGCTGGTGTGGCGCGTAAACCAGGGATGGATCGCTCCGATCTGTTCAACGTCAACGCCGGCATCGTGCGTAACCTGATCCAGCAAGTGGCGGAAACCTGCCCGAAAGCCTGCATCGGCATCATCACCAACCCGGTGAACACCACGGTTGCCATCGCGGCCGAAGTGCTGAAAAAAGCCGGTGTGTATGACAAGAACAAACTGTTTGGCGTCACCTCGCTGGATATCATTCGTTCCAATACCTTCGTGGCCGAGCTGAAAGGCAAAAAGCCGGAAGAACTGAACGTGCCGGTAATCGGTGGTCACTCGGGTGTGACCATCCTGCCATTGCTGTCCCAGATCTCTGGCGTTACCTTCAGCGAGCAGGAAGTTGCGGACTTGACCAAGCGTATCCAGAACGCAGGTACCGAAGTGGTTGAAGCAAAAGCCGGCGGCGGGTCTGCTACGTTGTCCATGGGCCAGGCTGCGGCACGTTTCGGTCTGTCTCTGGTACGCGCGCTGCAGGGCGAGCAAGGGGTGGTGGAATGCGCCTATGTAGAAGGTGACGGCAAATATGCCCGTTTCTTTGCACAACCGCTGCTGCTGGGTAAAAACGGCGTGGAAGAACGCAAAGACATCGGTACCCTGAGTGCGTTCGAGCAAAAAGCGCTGGAAGAGATGTTAGACACGCTGCGCAAAGATATCGAGCTGGGCGAGACTTTCGTCAACAAGTGATCGCTTGCTCTGAGTAAACTCTTGTTAGGCCGCCGGACAGCGTTCCGGCGGTTTTTTTTGCCCGCAATTACGATTTCATCCGCGATTTGCGATCCAGCAGCTGATGAGTATCGGGATCAAAATAGCGGCTCGGCCAGATTTCCGCCGGATGGATGCTCAGCGCATCGGCAATCAGCCATTCTCCCTTCGGCCATGGGCGCGACAGGGCATTTGCCAAGGTGGACGAGCTTAAACCGGCGCGTCGCGAGACCGCTGCCAGCGTAGTGCCTCTCTTGCGTAATGCGGCAATAACGTCTGCCGGATGCCAATCCTGACTCCTTGAATTCATGTTTTCATTCCTTTTTTTGATTAGTCAAAGTTCCGTTAGTGGTATAACTAACAGGCATGTATTAATCGTTCGCACAACATGAAACGCTTAGACGGAAACCAGAATACCATTGTTTTCTGAAAATGGCGGAATGGTTTCCTAAAAATGCGTTGACCACATAATTTTCCAGAGAAAAAGGTTATGAAAAACGAGTGGTTTGCCGCCAAGGAGCTGATAGGCATCGCAGGGTTACCGTCCTCACCACAGGGAATCAATCAAATGGCTCGCCGTGAGGGATGGGTTAGCCGTCGTCGCAAGGGTGTCCAGGGTAAGGCGGTGGAGTATCACATCGACAGTCTGCCATTGTCGGCGCGTAATTTACTGATATTTCAAGAAGAGCCAGCCAGTTATCAGGTTGAACGCAACGATTCGTTGGTGGTGTTGATCGAATGTTTCCGCCGCATGACGGAAAGCGAGCGCGAACGGTTATTGACGTTTTTGATGCGGGAAGGCATTGGCAGCCTGTTGGCGCGCATCAGCGATGAGGCTACCGCTGATGCGATGACAGGCCCGGATAGCGAGCCTGAGAAACGATAGGGAAACCCCGTTGCTAGAAATCCCGTTGCACCGCCAGATGCGCCAGGCCTTCCAGCGCATCACGGAACGGTGATTGCGGCAGGACATGCAGCGCAGCGATAGCCTTGTCTGCTTCTTCTTCCGCCCGCTGGCGGGTATAGCTCAGCGAACCGCACTGTTCCATGGCTGTCAGCACCGGTTCCAGCAAATGCCGGCCGTTGCCCTGCTCGATGGCGCCGCGAATCATCGCCGTCTGCTGCGCATTACCGTGGTGCATGGCGTGCAGCAGCGGCAGCGTCGGTTTGCCTTCATTTAGATCGTCGCCGGTGTTCTTGCCCAGCGTGACGCCGTCAGCGCTGTAATCAAGCAAGTCGTCAATCAATTGGAAAGCGGTGCCGAGATAGCGGCCATAATCCTGCAGCCCCTGTTCCTGTGCCTCTGTGGCGCCGGACAAAATGGCGGAAGACTGTGCGGCAGCTTCAAACAGGCGCGCGGTCTTGCTGTAGATCACCCGCATGTAGCTTTCTTCGGTAATGTCCGGATCGTGCACGTTCATTAATTGCAGTACTTCGCCTTCGGCAATCACATTGACCGCCTCCGACATCAGCGCCAGCACCCGCAGCGATTCCAGACTGGTCATCATCTGAAATGCGCGCGTATAAATGAAGTCGCCCACCAGCACGCTGGCGGCGTTGCCGAACGCCGCGTTGGCGGTTGCCTTGCCGCGGCGCATATCGGACTCATCGACCACATCGTCATGCAGTAAAGTAGCGGTGTGGATGAACTCGATCAGCGCAGCAACGGTAATGTGCTTGTCACCCTGATACTGCAACGCCCGAGCTGCCAGTACGGCGATCATCGGGCGAATGCGTTTACCGCCACCGCTGATAATGTAATAGCCAAGCTGATTGATGAGCGTGACTTCGGAATTCAACTGTTCAAGAATTGTTGCGTTCACGGCCGCCATATCCTGCGCGGTTAACTCGGTAATTTGTTCTAGATTCATTGTATTGTTTTCAGCTGTGTTTCTCTTCACCGCGTTGAGATCGCTGCTCACATCGGTACATGGCGGTAACTGTTCCTTGATTGTACTTGAAAAACGCCTCAGATAAACGCCAGGAAAGAAACTGTGCTTTTTTTCTTCTTTTTTCTGCTTCAGGCCGGATTCTGCTCTTGTCATGTGCTGTATTTTTGCGTAGAATTCGCGCCCTATTGTGAATATTTATAGCGCGCTCTGTACTACACGGTTGAGCACGCGGAAAGCGGAGTTTTATATGTACGCGGTTTTCCAAAGTGGTGGTAAACAACACCGAGTAAGCGAAGGTCAGACCGTTCGCTTGGAAAAGCTGGACATCGCAACTGGTGAAGCGGTTGAGTTTGACCAGATTCTGATGATCGCTAATGGCGAAGATATCAAAATCGGCGTTCCTTTCGTCGATGGCGGCAAGATCAAAGCTGAAGTCGTTGCTCACGGTCGTGGCGAGAAAATTAAGATTGTTAAGTTTCGTCGTCGTAAGCACTACCGTAAGCAGCAAGGCCACCGTCAGTGGTTCACTGACGTCAAAATCACCGGCATCAGCGCTTAAGTTAGGAGAGCGGATTAATGGCACACAAAAAGGCTGGCGGCTCGACTCGTAACGGTCGCGATTCTGAAAGCAAACGTCTGGGCGTTAAGCGCTTCGGCGGCGAAGCAGTACTGGCAGGCAGCATCATCGTTCGTCAGCGCGGCACCAAATTCCACGCTGGTTCCAACGTGGGTTGCGGCAAAGACCACACTCTGTTTGCTTTGAAAGACGGTAAAGTCAAATTCGAAGTTAAAGGCCCGAGCAATCGTAAATTCATCAGCATCGACGCTGAATAATTTTCCGAGCCTTACTAAATAGATGTAAGCCCCGCAATTCGTTGCGGGGCTTTTTACATTTATACCCGGCATATTCAGGTTGCAGGCGCGCCAACAGCGCCCGAAACTCGCTTTAGGCGATTGCGGGCCACGGGTTGGTACGCCGTATCAATCGGTCTACGACCGAATTGACGCTTCTTGCGATGAGGGTATAGGGCTGTGCAGCGGCCCGACAGCGCGCAGGCAAAAATCACGAATGGAAACAAAACAGCAGGTCGGTATTGGCATTTTTCTGGCGGTGACCACGGCGGTTTGCTGGGGGGCATTGCCGATCGCCATGAAGGAAGTGTTGCAGGTGATGGAGCCGTTTACCGTCGTCTGGTATCGCTTTACCATGGCGGCCATCGGGTTGGGTCTGATTCTGGCGGTGCGCGGCAGGTTGCCGCCGCTCAAGATGTTCCGCCAACCGCGCTGGCTGCTGTTACTGGTGATTGCCACCGCCGGGTTGCTGGGGAACTTTGTGTTCTTCAGCTCTTCGCTGCAATACCTCAGCCCGACGGCTTCGCAGGTTATCGGCCAGCTGTCGCCGGTCGGCATGATGTTTGCCAGCGTGTTGATTTTAAAAGAGCGGATGCGTATTACCCAGGTGATTGGCGCCTTGATGCTGATTTGCGGGTTGATGCTGTTCTTTAACGTCAGCCTGATCGAAATCTTCACCCGCCTGACGGATTACACGCTTGGCGTGCTGTTGGGGGTGTGTGCGGCAATGGTCTGGGTCACCTATGGCGTTGCGCAGAAAGTCTTGCTGCGTCGATTGGCCTCGCCGCAGATCCTGGTAATGTTGTACACTTTATGTGCAATCGCGTTGTTCCCATTGGCGAAGCCGGCAGTTATTTTCCAGCTCAGCAGTTGGCAATTGGCCTGTCTGCTGTTTTGCGGTGCCAACACGCTGATTGGCTATGGTGCGCTGGCGGAAGCCATGGCGCGCTGGCAGGCTGCGCAGGTGAGTGCGTTAGTAACGCTTACTCCGCTGTTTACCCTGCTGTTTTCAGATTTATTGGCGTTGGCCTGGCCACAGGTATTCACCGCACCGACGCTCAATGTCGTCGGTTATGTCGGTGCTTTCGTGGTGGTCGCCGGCGCCATGTTTTCCGCAATTGGTCACCGGTGGTGGCCGCGACGGGCAGAACCCCGCCTGGTTGCTCCTCTAAAGCAACCCGGTGAATGATTTACGGAGACGGTAAATGAAGTTTGTAGATGAAGCAGCGATTTTGGTCGTTGCAGGTGATGGTGGTAATGGTTGCGTCAGCTTCCGCCGCGAAAAATATATTCCGAACGGCGGCCCAGATGGCGGTGACGGCGGCGATGGCGGCGACGTTTATCTGCTGGCGGACGAAAACCTGAACACGCTGATCGATTACCGCTTTGAAAAATCTTTCCGCGCGGAGCGTGGCCAGAACGGTCAGAGCCGTGACTGTACCGGGAAGCGCGGTAAAGACGTTATCATCAAGGTTCCGGTGGGCACCCGGGTGAAAGATCAGGGCACCGGCGAGATCCTCGGCGATATGACGCGCCACGAGCAGCGTCTGATGGTCGCCAAGGGCGGTTGGCATGGCCTGGGCAACACCCGTTTCAAATCCTCGGTAAACCGTGCACCGCGCCAGAAAACCAACGGTACGCCGGGCGAAGAGCGCGATCTGCTGCTGGAGCTGTTACTGTTGGCTGACGTCGGTATGCTGGGGCTGCCGAATGCCGGTAAATCCACCTTTATTCGCGCGGTTTCCGCCGCCAAGCCGAAGGTCGCGGACTATCCGTTTACTACGCTGGTGCCAAGCCTGGGCGTGGTGCGTATGGACAACGAACAAAGCTTCGTCGTGGCCGATATTCCGGGGCTGATCGAAGGCGCTTCCGACGGTGCCGGTTTGGGTATTCGCTTCCTGAAGCACCTGGAGCGTTGCCGCGTATTGCTGCACCTGGTGGATATTGCGCCGATCGATGAATCCGATCCGGTTGAAAACGCCCGCGTGATCGTTAACGAACTGAACCAGTACAGCGAAAATCTGGCGCAAAAGCCGCGCTGGCTGGTGTTCAACAAAGTCGACCTGCTGGATGAGGAAGAGGCCGCCGAGCGTGCCAAGGCCATCGTTGAAGGCATGGGCTGGGAAGGCAAGTACTACATGATCTCCGCCGCCAACCGCGCCGGCGTCAACGCACTGTGCTGGGATGTGATGAACTTTATCAACACCCAGCCTAAAGCGATGGCGATCGAAGAAAGCGCGCCGGAAAAAGTGGAGTTCATGTGGGATGACTACCACCGTGAACAGATCGCTGAAGTGGAAGCCGAAGCGGACGATGACTGGGATGATGATTGGGATGAAGAAGACGACGAAGGCGTCGAGTTCATCTACAAGAAGTAATTACCGGTTGTCATGATTAAAGGGCCCTGCGTGATGCAGGGCCTTTTCTTTTGCGCGTCGGCGGGGTTATCAAGACTTCAGCACGTCGTTCGGCAGCCAGCACTGGGCATTTAGCCCGTGGCTGTCGCTACGGTTTTCCAGCGTCAAACGTCCCTGGTGCAGCTGTACGATGCGGATGACGATGTTCAAGCCCAGGCCGCTGCCGCCGTAGCGCTGATCCATACGGCGAAACGCCTGGGTGATTTCCCCGATCATGGTTTCCTTGATCCCCGGCCCTGCGTCGATCACCTGCAACAGATGCCCCTCAGCCTGCGGCGTCAGCCGTACCTGAATGGTACTGTTCTGCGGGCTGTAGCGATGGGCGTTTTCCACCAGGTTACGCAACAGCAGCCGTAACAGCACCGGATCGCCACGGGTCGGCGCAACGGGCGGCAATTGCCACTCCAGGCGCTGCTGGCGCTGCGCCGCCAACTCGGTCAATTCTTCCTGCAATGGCTGGATAACGTTATCCACCCAGTCGAACCGCTGATAGTGGCCGCCGGCGAAGTTCTGCCCGGCACGTGACAGCATCAACAACTGTTCGACCGTGTGCATCAGTTGATCGATACGGGCAATCAGCAAGGTGCTTTCCTTGACGCCCTGCTGTTCCATCAGCTCCAGATGCAGGCGGATACCGGCCAGCGGCGTGCGTAGCTCATGTGCGGCATCGGCAGTAAACAGCCGTTCTTGTTGGATGGTATTGTCCAGCCGAGAAAAGAGCTGATTGAGCGCGGTAGTGACCGCGACCATTTCGCGACTGTCGCTGTTGACGGGCAGCGGCGACAGGTTATCGGCGGAACGCTGCTCCAGACGCGTTTGCAACTGGTTGAGCGGCCGGATAATCCAGCTGATGGCCCAGAACGACGCCAACAGCGTCACCATCATCATGATCAGCGACGGTGCCAGTAGCGAAGCGATGGCTTCGGCGATTTCGTTGTCGACCCGCTCGGTGCGAACCTTGGCGGTCAGCGTTTCATCGACCAGGAAACCGATTTGCTCACGGCTTTCATGCCATAGCCATAAAGCGCTGATCAACTGGGTGACCAACAGGATCAACGCCAGCATCAGCAGCAGACGACGGCGCATGCTGATCATGGTAGGGATTCCAGACGGTAGCCAATGCCGCGCACGGTGCGGATACGATCCTTACCCAGCTTGCGGCGAAGATTGTGGACGTGTACTTCGAGGGTGTTGGAGCCGAGGTCGTCGTTCCAGGTGTACAAATCCTGCTGCAACAGCTCGCGATTGACCGTTTGCCCGGCGCGCATCATCAGGCGCGACAGAATGGCAAATTCCTTGGGAGTGACGTCCACCGGCTGTTGCTGTACATACACCTGCTGGCTGGACAGGTTTAGCGTCAGGTCATCGAGTTGCAACAGGTTGTCGCTGTGGCCCTGATAGCGGCGAATCAAGGCGCGTACCCGCGCCTTCAGTTCGACCAATGCGAACGGTTTGACCAGATAGTCGTCGGCGCCGGCGTCCAGGCCGTCGACGCGGTCTTCCAGCGCGTCGCGGGCGGTGAGGATCAGCACCGGCAGATCGATATGCTGACGGCGCCACTGGCGCAGCAGACTGGCGCCGTCCAAATCCGGCAGGCCCAAATCGAGGATCACCATGCTGTACTGACTGCTGACGATCAACGCATTGGCCTCGGCGGCGTTCAGGGCGCTGTCGCAGGCATAGCCTTCGCTGGCCAACGCCATGGCCAGACCCTGTAGCAGCAGTTCATCATCCTCAACGATCAGTAACTTCACCCTGGGCCTCGGTTATTGTGCTACTCAGTTATTTTGGTAAATATCCTTGTACAGCCGGCTTTCAAAACGCACCAGCGGGATACGACGTTGTCGCTGGTCTTCTGGCGGCACCGCATAGCCCGACAGATACTGTACGAAGGCCAGACGCTGACCGCTGGCGGTGGTGATAAAACCGGCCAGGTTGTACACGCCTTGCAGCGCCCCGGTTTTCGCCGATACCTTGCCGTCGACGCCGGCTTCGTGCAGACCGCCGCGATAACGCAAGGTGCCATCGTAACCGGACAGCGGTAACATCGAAATAAAGTTCAGCTCGCTGTCGTGCTGCGCGATGTATTGCAATGCCTGCATCATGGTGGCCGGCGCCAGCAGGTTGTGGCGCGACAGGCCAGAGCCGTCCACTACGATGCTGTTGCCAAGATCTACTCCCGCTTTCTGGCGCAGAACCTGACGCACGGCGTCGGCGCCTGCCCGCCAGGTACCCGGTACGCCGAAGCGTTCATGGCCGATGGTACGAAATACGGTGTCGGCAATCATGTTGTCGGACTTTTTCAGCATAATCTTCAGCAGATCGTGCAACGGCGCTGACTGGGTCTGCGCGATCACCGTTCCACTGATGCCTGGCTGTGTCTGGCGCTTCAGATGACCGTCAATCTGGATACCGGCCTGCGTCAGTTCGTCTTTTAAAATCGCGCCGGCATAGCTGGCGCCGTCCTGAATGGCGAAGGCCAGCGGCAAAGGGTCGCTGCGCTGCGTCAGACAGCCGGTCAGGGTAAAGCGGTTCAGCTCGCCCGGCACCACGTCCAGCTCGCAGTATTGCGCGTCTGACGAGCCTTTGGCCAGGGTACGCACCTGGCTGAACATGTTCACCGGATAATAGGATGCAACGCGGATAAACGCCATGTCGCCGGGTTTCGGTGCGCTGTACAATGATACCGAGAAGCAGTTGCGATCAACGATGGCCGCCGACGGCGGGGCGCTGAAACACTGCGTCAAATCGTTCCACGGCCAGCCCGGAGCCTTGTCATGGCTGGCGAACACCGAGGTATCAACCAGTACGTCGCCGGTGATTTGCCGCACGCCCTGTTTTTTCAGCACCGCGACCATGTTGCGCAGGCTTTGGCGTTTAAAGGTCGGATCGCCGCCGAAGCGCGCAATCAGGTTGCCCTGTAACACGCCGTCGTTGATGTTGCCCTGGCTTTCCAGCGTGGTGCTGAAGCGATAGTCCGGGCCGAGCTGCAACAGGGCTGCCAGCGCGGTCAGCACCTTCTGGGTACTGGCGGGCAGGGCCATTTGCTGAGAGTGATAATCGATGATCGGCGCCGGTGCGCCGATCTTCTGAACTACCAGGGCAAGGTTGGCCCCATCAGGCAAATATTGTGTGTAATCTTCAACCGGGGCCGCATTTACATTTAGAACAAATGCGCAAGCCAATGCACTGACAATTCGTGAAAAACGCATAATCTCGGAATAGCTGCTGGGTAACGTGCCGCCATACTACGGCGCATTCAGGGAAAAAGTAAACGATGACCCTCAAGGAACTCTACGCTAAAATGCGTATCAAAATGCAAAATCGATCCTGACTTGGGCAACAGTTCCGAGTCAGGCTTCTTTTGTTTATCGCCTGGAGGCGGCTGGCGGTAGCCATCCGTGTTTTCATACGAATACGTCAGGATGACGGTTATTTGAACAGGAAAGATTTAGAGGTAGTGAAATTATGAAACAGATTCCGATGACCTTGTTTGGCGCTGAAAAACTGCGCGAAGAACTTGAATATTTGAAGAGCGTGCGCCGCCCGAAAATCATTGCTGACATTGCGGAAGCGCGCGAACACGGCGATTTGAAAGAAAATGCCGAATATCATGCGGCGCGTGAGCAGCAGGGTTTCTGTGAAGGTCGTATCCAGGAAATCGAAGCCAAACTGTCCAACGCCCAGGTGATTGATATCACCAAAATGCCCAATACCGGCCGCGTGATTTTTGGCTCCACCGTTACGGTGATGAATCTGGATAGCGAAGACGAAGTGACCTACCGCATCGTTGGCGACGATGAAGCCGATTTCAAGAAAAATCTGATTTCGGTCAATTCGCCGATGGCGCGTGGTTTAATCGGTAAAGAACAGGACGACGTGGTGGTGATCAAAACCCCCGGCGGCGACGTGGACTACGAAATCCTGAAGGTGGAATACCTCTGATTGACCAAGGCTGGTCAGAAGTTCGGCAGGGTTTTGTAAAGAAAAGAAAAAGGCCGCATGGCGGCCTTTTATCTGACGCAGGTGCATGGCACCTTTTCGTTAAACTGGCGTCAATTAACGCGGTAGACTGATCTTGCGCTCTTTGGAAGGGCGGTAAAGAATAAGCGTACTACCGATAACCTGCACGTTGCAGGCACCCGTTTCACGCACGATAGCATCGGCGATCAGGGTTTTGGTCTCGCGATCTTCAGCAGCGATTTTTACTTTGATCAGCTCGTGGTGCTCCAGAGCCTGTTCAATTTCAGCCAGCACCCCTTCGGTGAGACCGTTATTACCCAGCATGACAACCGGTTTTAACGGATGCGCCAGGCCTTTCAGGTGCTGTTTTTGTTTATTATTCAGATTCATTGTCTTTTTTGCTTAAGTTGGGATTGAAAACGGTACATTCTACCGCCATCTCATGTGTATCACCAAATCGGTCTTCACCGATGAGAGTCTACGTGAGCAGCGAACCTGACATAAGACTCTTTTTAGGATAGTTGGAAAACGAGATGGCAAATAAAAAGCGTTCGGCGAGTTCCAGTCGCTGGCTTCAAGAACACTTTAGCGATAAATATGTACAACAGGCGCAGAAAAAAGGGCTGCGCTCTCGTGCCTGGTTTAAACTTGATGAAATACAGCAAAGCGACAAACTGTTTAAACCGGGTATGACGGTAGTGGATTTGGGGGCGGCGCCAGGTGGCTGGTCGCAGTATGTCGTTACCCAGATCGGCGGTACCGGGCGGATCATCGCCTGTGATATTTTACCAATGGATCCTATCGTTGGCGTCGATTTCCTCCAGGGCGACTTTCGTGATGAACTGGTATTAAAGGCGCTGTTGGATCGTGTAGGTGAAAGCAAGGTTCAGGTGGTCATGTCTGACATGGCCCCGAATATGAGTGGCACCCCGGCGGTCGATATTCCAAGATCGATGTATCTGGTGGAATTAGCACTGGAAATGTGTCGTGATGTCCTCGCACCAGGCGGAAGTTTCCTGGTGAAGGTGTTCCAGGGAGATGGCTTTGACGAGTACCTACGGGAAATTCGCTCCCTGTTTACGAAGGTTAAGATTCGTAAGCCAGACG
>Ga0308157_10000804_pt1 | contig 84773 bp, 77 predicted proteins | sample PhyBR1_FD_201035 | JGI IMG/M metagenome (GOLD analysis project Ga0308157, IMG submission 201035) | Phyllosphere microbial communities from UC Gill Tract Community Farm, Albany, California, United States - DLSLB.R1 | ecosystem: Host-associated > Plants > Phyllosphere > Unclassified | place: USA...
TCTTCCCACCCCCCCTCTCCCCCCCCCCCCCCCCCCCACCCTCTCCCCCCCCCCCCCCCCCCCCCCCCCCCCCCCCCCCCCCCCAAAACCTACGAAATGAGCTCAGACAAAGCTGCAATCCGGGCTAGGCTCGAAGGCATAATTTCAATATCTGGAATTCAAAACAATTATTACTCTAATCAGTAATGAATAACCATCTTTCTCTGACTTTTTTTGTAATCTTTTGACACCTTTTCCACGATAATCCTTTGCATCTTTTTCGGCAAAAACAAAATAAATTATTTGGCGCATTATTTCTTAGGCTATTTTACAGGACGGCATTTCAATATTTAGTATTTTTAAGAAAAAATAAACAGTATGAACCTATATACACAGCCCATGCTAAAGGAAGACGCCTTAAAAGATAAAGTAGCGATTGTTACAGGAGGCGGAAGCGGTCTTGGAAAAGCGATGACAAAATATTTTCTTCAGTTGGGTGCAAAAGTGGTAATCACTTCAAGAAATCTGGAAAAGCTACAGGCAACCGCAAAAGAATTGGAAGACGAAACCGGCGGAACCGTTCTCTGTGTATCATGTGATGTCAGAAACTGGGACGAAGTAGAAGCGATGAAGGAAGCTGCTTTAAAAGCGTTCGGAAAAATCGATATTCTATTGAATAATGCGGCCGGAAATTTTATTTCCCCGACAGAAAGGCTGACACACTCTGCCTTCGATTCCATTCTGGATATTGTTTTAAAAGGAACAAAAAACTGTACCCTTTCCATTGGAAAGCATTGGATTGATTCCAAAACACCGGGAACCGTTCTCAATATCGTAACCACCTATTCATGGACGGGTTCTGCATATGTTGTTCCATCAGCCTGTGCTAAAGCAGGAGTATTGGCAATGACAAGATCTTTGGCCGTAGAGTGGGCAAAATACGGAATCCGTTTCAATGCTATTGCTCCGGGACCTTTCCCTACAAAAGGAGCCTGGGATAGATTGCTTCCTGGAGATCTGCAGGAAAAATTCGATATGAGAAAAAAAGTTCCGCTGCGAAGAGTAGGAGAACATCAGGAATTAGCCAATCTTGCTGCATATCTTGTTTCTGATTATTCTGCTTACATGAACGGTGAGGTTGTAACGATTGATGGAGGAGAATGGCTGCAGGGCGCCGGTGAATTTAATATGCTGGAAGACATTCCGCAGGAAATGTGGGACGCTCTGGAAGCAATGATTAAAGCAAAAAAATCAAATTAATTTTTGGTCTTACCAGAAGTCTGTTTGAGCTAATTTAAATTTTAACCGTATTATCAATAAGATTAAAAGGGTTCTATGGTTTTAAAATCTTTGATTTTATTCTTTTGGAAGCTTTGTTAAAAAAAATATTAAAATAGCTTTTTGTTTCTTCGTGGTTAAATAAGATTAAAAGCCTTAAGTAAAAAGTAAAGTAGATTCTCTATCGGGAATCTACTTTTTTTATTTGGGTGATTTTACGGTTGAAGTTTAGTTGAATCACTGATATAGGTCACTATTTAGCGACATACATTTGCGGTAAAAATTTTTACTAAAAACAATTCAAAAACATGGAAACATTAAAGTCGGTGTTGGAAGCAAACCACACCAAAAAATCAAAAAACGAATTAATTGACCTTTTAACAGGACTTGAAAAATCATTAACGCCTGCAGTGTATGAAAAAGTTTCAGGAATCGAAACTTCTGAACTTACCGCTCTTTCAAACAAAGAATTATTAAACATCATCGATGATTTTAAGAAGAATTACGATGAAAAATGGGAAAAATCCTTCGCAGCAGTTTCATCGGAAGTAATGAAAATGATTGCTGGAAAAATGATCGCCGATGATCAGGTTTTTAAAACATCAGGCGCGGAAAGCGCAGATTTCGCTGCAGAATTAGGAAGCATTGATTTTGCAAAAATAATTGGAGGTCCGCTCGATGCATGTGTTAAAGCACAATCCAACGCTGCAATCAGCACCGTGAGCTTCATCCAGCAGGTTGGTTTTGAAAAAGACGGAGAAGAAAACAAGCTTCGTATGGCAGAATTCAAATACAAAAAGCATGTGCCGAATCCTGAATATAAAAACGAAGAAGAAACCCCGAATGTAGATGCTACCATCGAGCAGGATGTGGAAATTTCCGTTCCTTTCATTGCCTTGCTGAATGTACCAAGCTTCAGAATAGAAACTTGTGATGTAGATTTCAACGTTAAATTAAATTCAACCTATACCAAAGATGTAAGTGACGAATTCGGAATTAAAGCGGGAGCTTCAGGAGGCTTCGGTCCGGTAAAATTCAACGTCGATGTATCTTACAAAAGAACCTCCAGCACGGGAATTAAAGTAGAAAAGGAATATTCTCTTGGGGTAAAAGTAAAGGCAACCAATGACGAAATGCCTGCAGGATTGGAAAAAGTTCTTGGACTGCTTGCTCAATAAAACTTTTACGAGTCATGATTAAATTATCAGATTACCTGGATTATCTCAATAATGAGATAATTCAGGCTCGTAAAAAAGCAGACGAAAATGCAGTGGCCATCGCAAAAGAGTATGCTCAACACGAGTACCTAAAATATTTTAAAGTTCCGAGATATTCACTTCCCAGTGTGAAAATGGATATTCCTATTAAGATCACCGACATTGATGCCGATGCCGACAGGAACTTTCCGATAAACGAACTCAAATTAATTCACGATGTCAACGAACGAATTTATACGGTCAACAAAGAAAAACAGCTGAATATCCAGCCGGTTTCTACAAAAAATATTCAGACTGAAGATTTCAGGACAATAGTCAATTCAATCAGAACAGGAGGGCTGGCTTCCGTCAGATTACAAAAACAGGAAACAGGAGCACAAATGGCTGATATTAAAAAAACTTCGGTCAGAGCTATTGCTGCAACCCCGCAAAAGCCTGTGGAAAGACCTATTGACGGAACTTCAACGGAAGAAGAATCTTTAGCGCTGCAACAAATTTATGCGGAAGTGCTAAACAGGTACAGTTTAATCAATTCAAAATTAAACAACATCTATATTGACCCGAATACCAATTCTGCTGAAGATAAAGACAAATTATTCATCAACCTTCATGTGGAGATGGAAGAAGAAGGCATCAGGATCATGTCCTACAAAGACAAAGACGGTAAAGAAATAGAACAGATAATTTTTGAATAATGCAGGAACTCGTTCATCATACGATACAGAAAATTCAGGAACTCTTTCAGAAATTTAATAAAGTTCAGGATTTGTATTTGTCGAAATCCTTCGATTTTGACGGGCAGTTTGAAGCTTTTCTTCACGAATTTTTAGAATATTTAAAAACTAAAGGCAATACAACCTGTGAATCTGAAGTGCTTAAGGTCATGAATATGATTTCTACGGTGAAAAGAGGGTTTAATCCTGTGCAGATGGAAAAGATTACCACCGCAAAGCGTGAACTTCAATGGGGTTTTTCATTCAGCGCGATCGAAAGCATCCACGGATTGCTGACGGAGATGTACGGCAAAGAACAGAAAAAACTTGATGAAGCTGAGGAAATCCTTTCAGGACTTATTGTTTCTTTATACCAGAACGGATTTTTAGATGAAGATAAAGTAAAAGATCTCAATACAATCCCCAAAATTGAAATATTCTGGAACTCGCTTGTTAATCACAACACACAGATTTTAGGAATTAACAAAAAACTGAGACTTAGTATGATTTCGGAAGATATATTCCTGGTCATTGAGAAAGTTCTTTTAAAATTAATATAAACCGACATCATGGAAAAAGAAAGATATATTGTTGTGCTCGAAGATCAGCAAAAAAAATCCCTCAGGAAAGTAGAGAACGAACTGGAAGTTACCATTACTTCATCAGAATTTCTTTCATCAGAAAACCGCTCTTACGAGGTAATTGATAATGATAACGGTGTTCTTTATAAAAATTTGGGCGTTCTGGTAGTTGAAAATATGGATGAAGAACAACTGAAAAGTGCTGTTAAAAATGATTCTAATCCCATCGTTTATTTTGAAAAAGAAAGAGAATTCTTCTCTGCCGACGAGTTATCAATCATCAATGAACTGAAAAAGCAATCCGCCGAAATTACCGATAAAATTTCGGAGCTGGAAAAATATATTACGAATAAGCCTTTGCCACAAAAATCCCTAATAGAAATGGAGTGGGGATTGAAAGCGCTTAATATCGAAAATTCGCTCTACACCGGAAAAGGTATTGATATCTGTATTCTGGATACAGGAATAGAATTGTCGCACCCCGATTTTTCAGGAAGGGAAATTGAAGGAAAATCTTTCATCAGCGGAGAAAGCTGGGACCGCGACCCGAATGGACACGGGACACACTGTGCAGGAATAGCAGCCGGGAACATCAGACTGGACAACGGAAAGCGGTACGGAATAGCCAAAGATGCCAATTTAAAAATTGCCAAAGTGCTTTCCGATTCCGGAAAAGGAACCACCAGCAGTGTAATCGATGCCATAGACTGGGCTATTACAAAGAAATTCAGGGTTTTGTCTTTGTCACTGGCTTCTGCCGTAAAACTGAATGATACGCCTTCTCCACTTTTTGAAACGGTTGGAGCAAGAGCGCTTGAAAACAACTGCATCATTATTGCCGCTGCTGGAAACGACAGCAGCCGGCCATCAGTTCCAAAGCCGGTTTCTTCTCCTGCGAATACCTCTTCCATCATGGCAGTAGGAGCGATAGACGGGCATATGAAAATTGCGAAGTTCTCTAATGCCGGACTGAACCCTGCAACAGGAGGCAGCGTCAATATTTGTGCCCCTGGAGTCGACATTATCAGCACTTATCCTAAAAACAGCAAAAATAAAAGCAGTAATTACTATGCGATGAGCGGAACAAGTATGGCCACACCACATGTTTCAGGAATGATGGCTCTCTATATGGAACAGTTCCCCGAAAAAACGGCAAAAGAAATCTGGGAACTTGCTGAAGCCAAAGCAAAGCCAATTGAGGGTTTGAAATACCGGGATATCGGAAGCGGATTAATACAGGCATAAAAATGAAAACCTATATCGCAGTTCTAAAAAAAGATATTGATATCGAAAATCTTGAAAAAGAACTTAAAAAAAAGAATATAAAACCGGCGGCTCACTATACATCTATCGGAGTAGTAAAATTAGAGAGTGAAAAGCCGGTTTACTTGAAAGATTTTGAAGAATATTTCATTTCTGTAGAAGAAGATAAAAATATTAAGATTGAATAAACAATAAAAGCTATTTTCAAGAATCAAATGATTTTAATTATTTATTAAAAGTTCCTGTTAAATAGGCTTTCTATAGGATAAACCTTATTTTTGTTTTAACTAAAATAAATGATTATGAGTTTCAGATTTTCAATCGTATGTATGATGATGTTTGCTTTAGGTTTTTCACAGGATCTTAAAGTGATGAGTTTTAATATCAGATTAAATGTAGATTCCGATAAAGAAAACGCCTGGACGAACAGGAAACAAGATGTAGCAGACCTTCTTTCCTATTACCATCCGGATTATTTCGGGGTTCAGGAAGCGTTGCCGGAACAGATGAAAGATATTAAAAACGGATTGAAAAATTATGATTATGTAGGCGTGGGCAGAGATGATGGAAAGGAAAAAGGTGAGTTTTCCGCGATATTTTATGATGCGGACAGATTGCAGGTTATCAAATCCGGGACGTTCTGGCTTTCCGAAACTCCTGAGAAACCTTCTAAAGGTTGGAATGCAGCGCTGAACAGAATCTGTACCTATGCACTTTTTAAAGATAAAAAATCGGAAAAAGAATTTCTGGCCCTGAATCTTCATTTTGATCATATTGGCAACGTGGCAAGAGTGAAATCTTCTGAACTGATTTTAAAGAAAATCAAAGAACTGAATCCTAAAAACTTACCGGTAACCGTAAGCGGTGATTTTAATTTAACTGAAGATTCGGAACCGATAAAAATTATGTCACAGAACATGAAAGATAGTTTTTATCATTCAGAAACAAAACATTACGGCCCGAAAGGAACATTTACAGCATTTAACGTTAATGAAATTCCGAAAGACAGAATCGATTATATATTTGTAAAAGGATTTAAAATTAAATCCCACAGACACATTAATGACAGGAGAGAAAATCTTCTCTATCCGTCAGACCATTTTCCGGTACTTGCAGATTTGCAGTTTTAATTGATGTAAAAGACTGAATATTTCGGTATATATAATTATTATTACTCTGTCGAAGCATTTTTTCCCAACAAACCATACAGGATCTTATCCCTGATCTCATCCGTGATTTCGGTGGTGGATTCTGTATTTCTTTTGAACCAGAAATAAGAATTATTCAACGTATGAAGGATGAATCTTGTTGTAAAAGCAGATGATCTCAGCTCCCAGTTTTCAGCCTGATAGATTTTGGAAATCAGTTCTTCCACTTCCTGCTGGTAATTTTTTCGCAGCGCAATAAATTCAGGAAGACGCTCTTCCAGGTGCTTCCATTCATTGGAGTAAATATGTGTAACATCGCGGTTTTTAAGAACCACCGACAAATGTTTTTCAATAAAAAGGTTGAGTTTTTCCCTTGGCGGAATATTCGTGTTCTTTACTTCCTGCAGCTCATCAAAGAATTCCTGGGCAATACCGAAACAAATCCATTCTAAAATTTCTTCTTTGGAACGGATGTGGGCATACAGTGAAGCGGCCTTGATGTTGAGTTTGGTCGCCAAATCCCTTACAGAGCTGCCCATATAACCTTTCTCCTTGAAAAGTTCTACTGCAACATCTAATATTTTCTTTTGTTTTTCTTTAAGCTCCATCTGGTAAAAGACAAAAGTAATTATTTTGGTTTTAATATTTGGGTTTTGAACGGATGATTTTGCCTTCAATAGGAACGGACTTTAGTCTATTTTAAAATATAAAAAATTCCCAATGACTTTAGCCTAAATCTATTATGCTCGTTTTAAACCTGATAGAGAATTTTGAACTTCATATTTTTTCCAAATCTGACTTTTCTTCCATAATTTTTATTTGAAAACAGCCTAACCGGAATTTTTGTCTGTCAGAATCAAATTTAAAATACATTTTTCGGAAAATTTGTCTATATTTTTTAAAAAATCAATAATTGAATGCTTTTTGTGATATAGCTTTCGAATTAATTGATTAAATAGGATGGAGGGCATCAGAAATTAGAAACTCGGATTTAAAAAATAATATGTATTAAACTCTTATGGTCTGAAATCTGATGTCTGAAATCAATACGATGAAAACTAAATTAAACCAAAACATATACAGAATATGAACTTAAATCAATATACCGTAAAATCGCAGGAAGCCATCCAGGCTGCTCAACAGGTAGCCATGGAATTCGGCAACCAGAGTATTGAACCTCAACATCTTCTTGAAGGTATTTTTCAGGTAGATGAGAATATTTCGCCTTTCTTATTAAAAAAATCTGAAGCAGATGCTGCTTTGGTAAGAGAGCGAAACCGTGAAAATTTAGAAAAGCTTCCGAAAGTGCAGGGTGGAAATATTTACCTCTCTCAATCGGCCAACAAAGTTTTGCTGGATGCTCCCAACATCGCTAAAAAAATGGGGGATGAGTACGTAACCATAGAACATCTTTGGCTCTCTCTTTTGGAAACCAATTCAGAAGTTTCCAAAATGCTGAAAGATATGGGTGTTACCAAAAGTCTTCTGGAAGGAGGAATCAAAGAATTGAGAAAAGGAAGCAAGGCTACTTCTGCAAGTTCGGAAGAAACCTACCAGTCCTTAAATAAATATGCTAAAAACTTTAATGAATTAGCAGCGGAAGGTAAACTTGATCCTGTAATCGGACGTGATGAAGAAATCAGAAGAGTTTTACAGATTCTTTCGAGAAGAACAAAAAACAATCCAATCCTGATCGGTGAGCCGGGTGTTGGTAAAACAGCTATCGCAGAAGGTATTGCCCACAGGATTATCAGTGGTGACGTTCCTGAAAACCTGGTAGATAAGACCTTATATTCATTGGATATGGGAGCTTTGATCGCGGGAGCGAAATACAAAGGTGAGTTTGAAGAGCGGTTAAAATCCGTTGTAAATGAAGTCATCAAATCAGACGGACAGATTATTTTGTTCATTGACGAAATCCACACATTAGTGGGAGCCGGAGGCGGTGAAGGCGCAATGGATGCTGCCAACATTCTGAAACCGGCATTGGCAAGAGGTGAATTAAGAGCCATTGGTGCTACCACGCTCAATGAATATCAAAAATATTTTGAAAAAGATAAAGCGCTGGAAAGACGTTTCCAGAAAGTAATGGTGGAAGAACCGGATACGGAATCTGCCATCTCTATTCTTCGTGGAATTAAAGATAAATACGAAGCGCACCATAAAGTAAGAATCAAAGACGAAGCAATTATTGCTGCTGTGGAGATGTCACAACGATATATTTCCGACCGTTTTTTACCAGATAAGGCGATTGACCTTATTGATGAGGCTTCTGCAAAATTGAGGATGGAAATCAATTCAAAGCCCGAAGAATTGGATGTTTTAGACAGAAAATTAATGCAGCTGGAAATTGAGCTTGCCGCCATTTCAAGAGAAGGAAACCAGACAAAAATCGACCATTTAAAAGAAGATATTTCAAAAATTTCTGAGCAGAGAAATGAAATCAATGCGAAATGGCTGAAAGAAAAACAGAAATCTGAAGATTTAACACAGATTAAAAAAGATATTGAGTCGCTGAAACTGGAAGCGGAAAGAGCTTCAAGAGCAGGAGATTACGCGAAAGTAGCGGAAATACAGTACGGAAAACTCCGTGAAAAAGAAGAAGATCTGAAAAAGCTTGAAATCGAAATGCAGAATCATCAGAATGAGCTGATCAAGGAAGAAGTTACTTCCGAAAACATTTCTGAGGTGATTGCAAAATGGACCGGAATTCCTGTAACCAAGCTTCTTCAATCTGAAAGAGAAAAGTTATTGAATCTTGAAACAGAACTTCATCACAGAGTTGTAGGCCAAGATGAAGCCATCACAGCAGTTGCGGACGCCATAAGAAGAAACAGAGCAGGATTGAGTGATGATAAAAAGCCTATCGGTTCATTTTTATTCCTGGGAACAACCGGTGTCGGGAAAACCGAGCTGGCAAAAGCCTTGGCAGAGTTTTTATTCGATGATGAAAACAATATGACAAGAATTGATATGAGTGAATATCAGGAAAGACACAGCGTGTCCAGACTTGTCGGTGCGCCTCCGGGATATGTAGGCTATGATGAAGGCGGTCAGCTCACTGAAGCGGTGAGGAGAAGGCCCTATTCAGTAGTGTTGCTTGACGAAATAGAAAAAGCGCATCCTGATGTTTTCAATACATTGTTGCAGGTTTTGGATGACGGTCGTCTGACGGACAATAAAGGAAGAGTGGTGAATTTCAAAAACTCAATTATCATTATGACCTCGAATTTAGGATCACATTTAATTCAGGAGCGCTTCGATTCCGCTCAGCGTGACAAAGATGATAATATCAGTCCTGAAACTTTAGAGGAAGCCAAAGATGAAGTTTTTGATCTCTTGAAGCAGACCCTCCGTCCGGAATTCCTGAACAGAATTGATGAGGTGGTATTGTTTCAGCCGTTAAGAAAAAAAGAAATCGGAAAGATTGTTACCTACCAGCTGAGAGGATTCAATGATATGCTTTCAAAGCGAAACATCATTATGACAGCCACTCAGGACGCTGTAGATTATCTGATGAACAAAGGGTATGATCCGGCATTTGGTGCAAGACCGTTAAAAAGAGTCATTCAGCAGGAAGTTCTTAACAAATTGTCTCGTGAAATCCTTGCGGGAAATGTGAATGACGGCGACCGAATTACCTTGGATTATTTCGAGGAAACAGGGCTTGTCTTCAGGCCAACAGACATATAAGTAGTTTTTTTTCATATATATTATTTTTGTAAGTAAGTGCTGCAGATTTTTCTGTAGCACTTATTTTTTATCGATTGTATTCAAATCTTTTATAATTTTAAATAAAACTTGCAATCCGTAAAATCCCTGAAAATAAACAGGAAAAAAACCATGTCGCAGCAATGTTATTTTTGCGAAATTTGCAGAGTCAATTAACATTAAAATACAAACTTATGAAAACACAAACTACTTCCGAAGCTGAAATACTGGATGTTGCCCAGCCGGCAAACACCATGTCTTATAGCCTTATCCAGACTCTGGTAAATAACTACAGAAACAATCAACTGATATCTGTAAAGGAAAAATTGGGAATAGATGATGCGCATTCTATTCATTTTGACCTTACAACGTTGAAAAAATTTATTGCTGATATCGAAACACTAGCCTCCACAAACAATTCAGCAACCAATGTTGGAGATTTAGGAATTCGTTTTTATTATGCAGCTTATCCGAAACTTGAAAACTGGGACGTTATGAATGGTATCCCCATCGGTAAACAATATGCGGAAAAACATACATTGGTAATGGTTCCTACGATAAAAAGGCAAGATGAAAACGGTGTGATGCTAAGCTACGATTTTAATCCTATGAGCAGTGATGGGAAAGTGCTGGCAATGGCTTCCGCGAAAAATGCAGGTATCCAGTCTGATGTAGTTTGCCAGAATCACGGGGCACTGATACCGCCCGATAGTGTAAAAACCGAATCATTTTAATATTCTTATCAACAAGACATTTTAACAATAAGCACAATGAGTGATTTCCAAAAAATAGCATTTGAAATTATGTATTGGGCAGAAGGTATTGCTGCCGCTGTCTCTCTTATTTTTTATAATAGAATAAAAGATAAATACTGGAAATACTTTGTGTTCTATCTCATTTTTATTTTTATAGGTGAAAGCATTGGCCGGTGGGGAAACCTTTTTTTTGAATATAATAAGCAGGCTTTTTACAATTATTTTGTAATCCCGGTTCAGTTCCTGTTTTTCTACTGGCTGTATGCTGCACGATCTTTCAAGAATATAAATCTCTTTCTTATACTCTCATCTGTTTACTTGCTGTCATTTATTCCGAGTGAATTTTTGTATTCTGCAAATAAAGTAATGTTTTCTCTTAATTATACATTGGGATGTCTTATTTTAATGATCCTTGTAGTCATGGAATACTATAAGCAGATTAATGATGCTGATATTATTAATTTCGACAAGAACAGGATGTTTTATATCAATCTTGGGGTGACACTGTTTTATATCGGCACATTGCCATTCTGGACTTTCCTGGAGCTTATCAAGCAATACCGTGAAATTTTCAATATTTACTTTGCTTATTTTCTAATTTCAGGAATTATTATGTATGTATTATTTTCAATATCTGTGATATGGGGAAAACAGAGCTCCTGATCACAATTTTTCTATTCAACATGTTTTTCGTGTTGTTTGTAGTTGCCGTGATCATGTACATCCGGAAATACAGGCAGCGTAAAAAAGAATACCTGCACGAAATTGAGGTGAAAAATGAAATCCACAAGCGTGAACTTCTTGCAACACAACTGGAAATTCAGCAGGCTACCATGCAGCAGATAGGCCGCGAGCTTCATGATAATATCGGACAGAAGCTTACCCTTGTCAGTCTTTACACCCAACAGCTTTTGTATGAAAACAAAGTTCCGGAAGTCAGTGAAAGGATTGAACAGGTATCGCAGATCATTAATCAGTCTTTGCAGGATCTCAGAAGCCTTTCAAAAACATTAACGGATGATAAAATTAATCAGAAGGAAATTGTAACTTTAATTCAGGAAGAAGTAGACAATACCAATGCTTTTAAAAAGTGCAAAGTATCCTTCAAATGTAATTTTAAACAACTTGATTTAGGATTTGCCCATAAAAATGTTCTGTTGAGAATTACTCAGGAATTTATCCAGAACAGTATAAAACATTCAAACTGCGAAAATATTTTCATTACCCTGGATACCTCTGAGGAAGTACTTTGGGAACTGAACATTAAAGACGACGGTATTGGTTTTGACCAGTTTAAAATCAAATCAAACGGAATTGGTCTCACCAATATGAAAAATAGAGCAGAAATCATAGGAGCTGATTTTTGCATGGAAAGCAGGGAAAATTTTGGGACTACACTCAATATTATTTTAAAGAAATAATTATGAAAAAGACAATAGTGATTGTAGACGATCACACACTCATCGCAAAAGCATTAGAAGGAATCATCGATAATTTTGAAGAATTTGAAGTGATTTACGTTGCGGAGAACGGGAAAGATCTTATTCAGAAATTTGAAAATAATAGCAGGATTCCGGACATTATTTTACTGGATATCAGCATGCCGATTATGGACGGGTTTGAAACCGTACTCTGGCTCAGGGAAAATTATCCCGGTATTAAAGTAATGGCATTAAGCATGCAGGGAGACGATAAAAGTGTCATTAAAATGATTAAAAACGGAGCAAAAGGCTACCTGCTGAAAAATACACATCCGAAAGAACTTGAAAATGCACTTGTGAAATTAAATTCTGAAGGATTTTTCTACCCGGACTGGGCTTCGAAAATTATTTTCTCCAATATGAATAATAATGAGTCGGGCAACAGTGTTAAAATTTCAGACCGCGAAAAAGAATTTTTAAAATACACCGTCACTGAGCTTAGCTATAAAGAAATTGCAGATAAAATGTGTTGCAGCCCAAGAACAGTAGAGAGTTACAGGGATCAGCTTTGTGAAAAGCTCGATCTTAAAACCCGCGTAGGATTAGCTGTTTTTGCAATAAAAAATGGATTTGCAGTCTGAAATTCAAATGTAACGAATTTAATAATAGGATAAATTATAGATATTTAAATCTATAATTTAATGATATATTTTCATTTTAATACTAAAAATGTTATTGACTGAATAATAAAATTAAGTAACAATCGTGTGAAATATTTGCATGTGAACTCTGAATTTCATAATTTCATTTTGTAACAAAATATATTTATATGAAAAAACTACTATTCGGAGTTCTTATGCTGAGCTTCCTGTCCTGTAACAGCGACAACATTACCAATCAGACGGAGGAAACATCAAACAACACAGAAAATTCAGGAGGATCTGCCTTAAAAAGAGGCTGCCCATCTGAAGAAATCAGGAAAACGGCCCTTCAGAAAAGTGCAGAGCTACGACAGAAATATTCCGCACTTGAAGCCAATACAGAAAAATTTGCCAACGATCTTAAACTGGGAAAAGTTTTATCCGACGGGACCGTTGAAATTCCCGTGGTGGTAAATGTCTTATACAGAACATCAACAGAAAACATTTCTGCTTCCCGTATTGCGGAGCAAATTGCAGTTCTGAATGCAGATTACGGGGGGACAAACAGTGATGTATCAAAAATCCCGACTGCTTTTCAGAGTTTGAAAGCCGGTGATGTAAAAGTAAGGTTCAGGCTGGCAAACACCGTAAGAAAATCAACTACCAAAACAAGCTGGAGTACAAATGACGCTATGAAAAGAGCTTCCAGCGGAGGAATTGATGCAACAAGTCCGGCCAATTATCTTAATATCTGGGTCGTTGGAAATATGGGACAAATTCTGGGATATGCTACGTTCCCTGAATCTTCAGGACTTTGGAATGACGGTGTTGTAATTGCTGCTTCTTATTTCGGGAAAACAGGCGCGTCCGCACCATTCAATCAGGGAAGAACTGCTACGCATGAGGTGGGGCATTACCTTAACCTGAGACATATCTGGGGAGATGCTAATTGTGGAAATGATCTTGTAACCGATACGCCTACACAAACAGGACCTAACTACGGGAAGCCAAGCTATCCGCTGTACAATACCTGTGGAGGGGTGCAGAGATCAGTGATGTTCATGAATTATATGGATTATGTAGATGATGCAGCCATGTTCATGTTCTCTGCCGGACAAAAAACAAGAATGCAGTCTGTGGTAGCTTCATCAGGAGCAAGATCAGGATTACGATTATATTAATAAATAACTTTTCATAAATACGAAAGTCCGGCTGTTTCAGAATGAAACAGCCGGACTTGTTTTATAGCGTTTTCTTATTATCTTCAGGAGTGTAATCCATAAAAATTCCACCTTCAAGATTCACTGATTTTACCTTTTTCGTAATAGGAATGGTGAGCATGGTCTGTCGTTGGTCCTTTTCCCAGACAGAAGGTGAGAAATGAAGTTTTTCAACCGTTCCGTCATCATAGCTTATTTCTGCTTCAAAAGGGATCGCAAAGCCGCCTACATTATTAATATTTACGGTTAAAAGATCATTCATCTGGCTCGCTCCGGCTATCTTTAGGTCAATGTAATTATTGGTGTAAAACCAGTTGTTGAAGAACCAGTTGAGGTTTTTTCCCGAACCGGTATTCATAGAATAGAAATAATCCCACGGAATAGGATGTTTTCCGTTCCAGTTATTCATATAATGATGCAGGGCTTTCTTAAAGACCTCATCTCCCAGATAATCCTTTAAAGCCAGATAAGATAATGATGCTTTCACATAGGAATTATTTCCGTATCCTGCGCCGCTTACCTGTGTGCTCATGGTAATAATGGGTTGGTCCTGTTCCGCTGAAGGATCATTAATCCATCGTTTTACCCTGAAATTTTTATAAAACTCTTTGGCTTTAGCCTCGCCGTTTTCATCGATTCCAATAAGATACTCCAGTGTTGTTGCCCACCCTTCATCCATAAAGGCATATCTTGTTTCGTTGATTCCCATGTAGAAAGGGAAGTAGGTATGTGCGATCTCATGATCTGCAGTCAATCTTGCATCCTGGAAATCATCAGGAATACTGGTGTCGTTAATCATCATTGGGTACTCCATATCGGCATATCCCTGTACAGCAGTCATTACATTGTACGGATATTCCACACCCGGCCAGTTTTTGGAAAACCAGTCCAGGTTATAGCGCATCCATTCTACATAATGTTCAAAATCTTTGGCTTCAGGTCCATATGCTGCCTGAACACTCACTCTTTTAGTTTTCAGCTGAACACTGGAAGCATCCCACGCATAATGATTGCTTAATGCAAAGCAGAAGTCTGTAATATGGCTGGCTTTAAATTTCCAGGTGTTCCATTTATTTGGTTTTGTCACCTTTCCGGATTTCATTTCATGCTCCGTAGCTACGTGAATTACCTTGTCACTTTTTAAAGAAGCCCGGTATCTTTTTAAATATTCTGATTGAAGAACTGCTTCAGGATTCAGGAAATCTCCCGTTGCCCATACTACGTAATTTTTTGGAGCAGTGATGGAAAAACTGTAATCATTAAAATCATTATAAAACTCCTGTCTGTCGGAATGCGGAAGCATATCCCATCCGTTGTAATCATCATATACAGATATTCTGGGGAAGGAATACGCAACATAAAAAGTTTCCGGATCAATCTGCCCTTCTCTTCCGCTTTCTACCGATAAAGGATATTCCCATTCAATCTTTATTTCAGCCTTAGCTTTTGATTTTAAAGCGGAATTAAGTTTTACCTTTTCAACAGTTCCCCAATGTTCACTGTTCACAGCATATTTTTCACCATTTACCACAAATGATTTAATGTGCAGTCCTGAAGTTAAAAAATCTTTGGAAACTATTCCGGATCTCGGAGCCTGGGGTTTGTGTAAATTATTAACAAAACGAATTGCCAGCTCATTAAGGTTATCCGGACTATTGTTGCTGTAAAAGATGGTTTCTTTACCGGAAACAATTTTCGAGTTGGCATCCACTTTTACTTCTACATTGTACACTCCTTTATTTTGCCAGTAATTTTTTCCCGGTGCACCGGATACATCACGGGTACCGTTTGCATATGCTTTTTTAATATTTCTCGGCATATATAATTCCTGAGCGGAAAATTGCCATGAAACTAAAAAAAACAGACCAAAAACCAATCTTTTCATTACAGTATGTTTATAATCAATTTAGTTTAACATAAAATTGCAAAAAAATGGTAAAAAAATAATATCTCAGTTAAATTGTTTTTTAAAAGAAATAAATCTTACCATTATTAAATCATCCTTAACTTATAAATAAATCCTTCAGTATAACTTACAAAGATACGTCAATTTAGCATGTATGATGTAAAATTGAATTTATTAATGCAAGGTTTTTTTATCTTTTTAGATCAGTTTTGACTTAATATTGTTCGTTTTACCTTTTACTAGTGTATCTATGATGAAAATCATAAAAATTTGGCAGAAACAAAAAATCTTTTTACATTTACACCTAACAAGTGTTAGTTAGTTAAGTATGGATTTTTCAGTTGAATATCTGAAGCTCGATCAGTTGAGACAGCTTCAATCTGAGCGATTGGTAAAGCTGGTAGGCTATCTTGGAGAAAGTTCAGAATTTTATAGAAGGAGGTTTAATGAAGAGGGAATATCAGTACAGGATATCCGGTCGATTGAAGATATCACGAAACTTCCAATTACCTATAAGCAGGATTTAAGGGATAATTATCCGTTCGGCCTGTTTACCGTTCCGAAAAATGAACTGCAGAGAATTCACTGTTCAAGCGGAACAACGGGTAAACCGACTGTAGTGGGATATACAAAAGAAGACGTTGATCTATTCAGCGAAGTCGTGGCGAGATCTTTAAACGCAGCAGGAGCAAAACCGGGAATGCAGCTGCATAATGCTTATGGTTACGGAATTTTCACCGGTGGATTGGGATTGCATTATGGCGCTGAAAAATTAGGAATGAGTGTTCTCCCTATTTCCGGAGGCATGACGGCAAGACAGGTTGATTTAATTATGGATTTTAAGCCGGAAGTGATCTGCTGTTCACCTTCCTATGCTTTAACTATTGCTGATGAACTGGCCAGCCGAGGAATTGCTGCAGATGAAATAAGCTTAAAATATGCTGTGCTAGGTTCAGAACCCTGGACGGAAATTATAAGACATCATATTGAAGAAAGATTAGGCGTTCATGCAACCAATATTTACGGGTTGAGCGAAATTATCGGACCGGGAGTCTCAATGGAAGATTTCGAAGAAAAAGGTGGATCTTACATTTGGGAAGATCATTTTTATCCCGAAATTTTAGATCCGGTTACCAAACAGCCGGTGCCGTTTGGAGAGGAAGGCGTTTTGGTCATTACAACATTAACAAAAAAGGCGATGCCGCTTTTACGATATTGGACCAATGATATTACCAGTCTTTATTATGACGAAAATGGTAAAAGAACCATGGTGAAAATGAAACCGATAATCGGAAGAGCAGATGATATGCTGATCGTAAGAGGAGTAAATGTTTATCCCAGCCAGATTGAAGAAGCATTTTCTCACGTAGAAGGTGTGGTCCCGAATTATTATTTGACACCGGTTGAAAAAGAACAAATGTGTGTTGCGCTGGATATTGATGTGGAAGTGGATGATGAATTGGTAAGGGCGCAAAATTTAAGTTTAAATACCGATGATTATGCTATTTTTGTCGGAAATTTCGGGAAAAACATAGAAAACGAAATAAAGAAACGGGTAGGAATTACCACAAAAGTGAAAATTCATGCCCAGGACAGTTTACCTAAATGTGAAGGTGGAAAAATTAATAGAATATTAAAAACAAAATGAATTCATTTTATAAACTAAAAACGGTAAAAGTTCAGAAAGATACCAACGACGCAGTTAATGTAGCCGTTGAAGTTCCTGAAGAACTAAAAGATAAATTCAGGTTCAAGCAGGGGCAGTATCTCAATTTCCGGATGATGATCAACGGAAACGAAGAGAGACGTTCTTATTCTATCTGCAATGCGCCGAGTGAAAAAAGCAATACGCTGGAAGTATTGGTGAAATTATTGGAAGGCGGGAAAGTCTCAGGTTATTTCAACGAACATCTTCACATGGACGAGGTGCTTGAAGTGATGCCTCCGATGGGTGGTTTCAACACTTCTTATCATCCTACAAACGTTAAAACGTATATCGGTCTTGCTGCAGGAAGCGGAATTTCCCCGGTGTTGTCCAATATTAAAGAAAGCCTTTACCAGGAGCCTCTTTCCAATGCATATCTGTTCTACAGCAATAGAAGTATGAATCATGTAATGAAAAGAGCAGAAATTGATAAATTGGTAGAACAATTCAACGGAAGACTGAAAGTAGTGTATCTGGTAAGCCGTGAGAAACATGAAGATCCGCTTTTTGAAGGAAGAATCTGTCCGGACAAACTCGAGCTGTTGTTTGAAAGATATGGTGATATCAATGTAAAAGAAGCAACGTATTTCATTTGCGGTCCTTCAGAAATGATTAAAGGCATCGCAGATTATTTAAAGAAAGATAAAAAAGTACCTGCTATACAGGTTTTATTTGAATATTTCACTGCTCCCGATGAAGAAAACACGGAGGAAATGAGTGATGAATTCAAAGCCATTGCCAATATCGAAAGTATGGTGACGGTAATCATTGATGATGATGAATATTCATTCCACCTGAATTCAAAAAAAGAAAGTATCTTAGATAAAGCATTGAAAGACAATCTTCCTGTGCCTTTTGCGTGTAAAGGAGGAGTGTGCTGTACGTGTAAAGCCGAAGTTTTGGAAGGTGAAGTTTTCATGGAGAAAAACTACGCGCTTACCGAAGAAGAAGTAGCCAGAGGTTACGTTCTTACCTGCCAGTGTCACCCTACAACGAATGTGGTGATGCTGAATTATGATGTGTAATTAATATAACAATGTAACAATGTAAAATGATAAGATTTAGCTCTAAAACTTTTTGGACTTGGCTAAGTGAAACGCCTTAGCGAACTTAAAAGCAGTTAGTAGTAAAATAAATCTTAGCGAATTTAGCATTAAAATTTACCTTCATTTTAAATATTACAAAATGGAAATAGATATTGAAAAATTTGTACAATACGTACACGACGAAAATAAAGTAGAACCAAAAGATGTAATGCCTGACGATTACAGGAAATTATTGGTTCGTCAGATCTCACAGCACGCCCATTCCGAAATTGTAGGAATGCTGCCGGAAGCCAACTGGATTTCCAGAGCACCTTCACTGAGAAGAAAAATGGCGCTTTTGGCCAAAGTTCAGGATGAGGCTGGTCACGGTTTATACCTGTATTCAGCAACCGAAACTTTAGGTGACGGAACCGTAAGAGCAGACAGGGACGCAACATATGAAGATATGCTTTCAGGAAAAGCAAAATATTCAAGCATCTTCAATTATCCGACGTTAAGTTGGGCAGATATCGGCGCCATCGGCTGGCTGGTAGACGGAGCGGCAATTATGAATCAGGTAATGCTGATGGGTAATTCTTACGGCCCTTATTCCAGAGCGATGGTGAAAATCTGTAAGGAAGAATCTTTCCACCAAAGACAGGGTTATGAAATTTTAATGGCGCTTTGCCGTGGTACAAAACAGCAGAAAGAAATGGCTCAGGCTTCGTTAAACCGTTTCTGGTGGCCGGCTTTAATGATGTTCGGACCGAACGATGACAGTTCGCCAAACTCTAAGATCTCTATGAATTACAGAGTGAAAAGAGAAAGCAACGATAGTCTTCGTCAGAGATTCATCGATGTTACGGTTGCTCAGGCTGAGTTTTTAGGATTAACAATTCCTGACCCGGATCTGAAATGGAACGAAGAAAGACAACATTACGATTTCGGACAGCTTCCTTGGGATGAATTCATGGAAATCCTGAAAGGGAACGGACCGTGTAATAAAAAACGAATCGAAACCAAGAGAAAAGCACAGAGAGAAAATTCCTGGGTAAAAGAAGCTGCGGCGGCTTTCGCGGAGAAACAGGAAAAAATTTCAATATAACAATATACCAATGTAAAAATGTAACAGTCCTATTGTCATTCTGAGCGAAGCGAAGAATCTCAGTATTGTTAAACTGTTATATTAATACATTGTTAAATTAATTTATTTATGGCAAATTTAGATGTGTGGGAAGTGTTTATACAGACTAAACCGGGATTATCTCACAAACACGTTGGAATAGTACAGGCCCCGACTGCGGAAATGGCTTTGCAGAATGCAAGAGACGTTTATACAAGAAGAAAAGAAGGAACATCAGTTTGGGTAGTTCCAAGTAAATATATTGTGACTTCGGAAGGAGTGGATAAAGAAGCATTCTTCGATCCGGCTGATGACAAACTATACCGTCACCCGACTTTCTACGAAATTCCGAATGATGTAAAAAATATGTAAAACAGCGATTGGCTGTTAGCTTCTTGCAATTTGCTAAAAGCTAGACGCCAAAAGCCAAAAGCTAAAATAATGAACCCATTATACAATTATTTATTAAAACTCGCAGACGATAGTTTCATTATGGGACAGCGTTTGTCTGCGTGGTGCGGTGAAGGTCCTTATCTGGAGGAAGATATTGCATTGACGAATATCGCATTGGATGAACTTGGTCAGGCGAATAACTTTTATGTTTATGCTTCCAGAGTAATCGATGATGGTAAGAGTGAAGATGATTTGGCATTTTTAAGATACGAGCACGAATATGTGAATGCTCACTGGGTAGAACTTCCCAATGAAGATTATGCCCAAACAATTCTAAAAGTGTACGTTTTTGCGGTGTACCAGAAACTGATGTATGAAGCATTGTCCAATTCTGCAAACGAAGAACTGGCAGCCATTGCCCAAAAATCCTTAAAAGAGGTAAGATACCATTACACCCATGCTGCATCCTGGATGAAAATTTTTGTTCAGGGAACGGAAGAAAGCAGAACCCGTTTGGTAAAAGCCATTGAAAATATCTGGGAATATACCAAAGGCCTATTTGCAAAAACAGAAGGGGAAGAAGATCTGATCGCTTTAAATATTGCTCCGAATGCAGATATTCTTTATGAAGAATTTCTGGCAATCACGCAGAAAGATTTTGCAGATTTCGGGTTGGAGTATCCAACAAATCCTTTCATGCAGCCAAAATCAAGAACAGGTTATCATACAGAATATTTTGGATATATGCTTTGTGAATTGCAGTATATGCAAAGAGCGTATCCGGGTTGTACGTGGTAATATTTTAATATACCAATGTGTCAATTTAACAGTTTAACAATATTGTTACAATGATACATTGTCAAATTATTAGATTTAAAATTGAAAAATCCTTTAGAAATATTAGAACTCGTTCCCGATCCGGAAATTCCTGTGATCAATATCGTGGAATTAGGCATTGTAAGAGAATCGAAAATTACAGGTGAAAACTCCTGTGAAGTAACGATTACGCCGACCTATTCTGCATGTCCCGCCATGTTTACCATTGAGGAAGACATTATCAAGATCATGAAGGAAAACGGCTGGGAGGCAAAAGTAGTTACCAAAATGTTTCCTATCTGGACAACAGACTGGCTTACGGATGAAGCAAGAGAAAAACTTCGAGTCTACGGAATTACACCTCCAGAAAAAGGAGCAGATGAGCATCACATTGGCAAACCAAAAAGATGCCCTCGCTGCGGTTCTATGAACTCAAAACAGATCAGCAGGTTCGGATCAACTTTATGCAAGGCTTCTTACCAATGTTTAGACTGTTTAGAACCTTTTGACTATTTTAAATGTCACTAAACAATTTGAAAATTTGCTAATTTGAAAATGAGTAAATTAGTGGTGAACTAAAATTTTCAAATTGTCTAACTTTCAAATTAAAAAATTATAAACTATGTATACACAACTCGATATTGAGACCCATTTTGAAGGAAAGCTTAAAATCGCTTATCTCAACCAGCCTGACACGATGAATGCACTTACCAAGCCTTCTTTAGCAGATCTTAGAGATTTCATCAAAGAATGCAGCGAAGACAGCACGGTAAGATGTGTAGCCATTTCAGGAAGAGGAAGAGCTTTTTGTTCCGGTCAGAATCTGGATGACGCTTTTGTACAGGGAAATGAGCATCATGATAATGACATTATCAGAAAAATCGTAACCGATTATTACAACCCACTGGTTATAGAGATTACACGTTGCAGAAAGCCTGTAGTGGCTTTGGTTAATGGTCCCGCAGTAGGAGCAGGAGCGATGTTGGCGTTAATTTCTGATTTCGTTTTAGCGGCTGATAAATCATACTTCGCGCAGGCATTTTCGAATATCGGATTAATTCCTGATACTGGAGGAACTTATTTCTTGCCAAAATTAATGGGAAGACAACTGGCCAACTATTTAGCATTTACAGGAAAAAAATTATCGGCCGAGGAAGCAAAGTCATACGGTTTGGTAGCAGAAGTTTTCAGTGAAGAAGAATTTGTCCCAAAATCAATGGAAATTCTTGAAAAAATGGCGAATATGCCGACAGCAGCTATTAAACTTACCAAAAAAGCTTTCGCTAACTCCTACAACAATACGTTGAAAGAGCAGCTGGAATTAGAAGCAGATTTACAGCAGGAAGCAGCAGAGACAGAAGATTTTAGAGAAGGAGTAAGTGCCTTTTTACAGAAAAGAAAACCTGATTATAAAGGAAAATAAGAATTAATATAACAATGTAGTAAGCTGGCAATGTAACAATGAACAAAATTTTTTACATTGGTAAACTGCTACATTGTTAGATTGTTACATTATAAAACATGAAGAATGTAGGAATTATCGGTGCCGGAACAATGGGAATCGGCATTGCACAAGTAGCCGCAACGAACGGATGCAAAGTCTGGATTTATGATGCGAATGCAAAACAGGTAGAAACGGCAACCATAGGATTGGAAAAAACACTGACCAGATTGGTCGACAAACAGAAAATTTCAACAGAGAAAATGACTGAAATTTTAGCCAATATTTCCATCGCTACAGAATTAAAAGATTTCAAAGATTGCGAATTGATCATTGAAGCCATTATCGAAAACAAAGAAATCAAAACCAAAGTTTTCACAGAATTAGAGAAACACGTTTCAGAAAGCTGTGTCATCGGTTCCAATACATCATCCATTTCTATCACCTCTCTCGGTGCAGAATTACAGAAACCGCAGCGTTTCATCGGAATTCACTTTTTCAATCCGGCTCCTTTGATGCCTTTAGTGGAAGTTATTCCATCCTTATTAACAGAAAAATCTTTAGCGGAAAAAATCTATAATCTGATGAAAGACTGGGGAAAAACTCCTGTTATCGCAAAAGATATTCCCGGATTTATCGTCAACAGAATTGCGCGTCCTTACTACGGTGAAGCGTTAAGAATTGTTGAAGAAAATATCGCAACGGTAGAACAGGTGGATGAAGCGATGAAAACCATCGGGAACTTCAGAATGGGACCGTTTGAGCTGATGGATTTAATCGGTGTTGACGTAAATTTCTCGGTAACTAAAACAGTTTACAACGAATATTTCTACGATCCGAAATACAAACCTTCCCTTCTTCAGCAAAGAATGTCAGAGGCAAAACTTCATGGAAGAAAAACAGGAAAAGGATTTTACGATTATTCGGAAGGAGCTGTCAAAGTAGAACCTGTGAAAGATGAAGCGCTTTACCAGCAAATATTCATGAGAATTATTTCTATGCTGATTAATGAAGCTGTGGAAGCAAAAAGATTCGGCGTGGCAAATGATGAAGATCTGGAACTGGCAATGCAGAAGGGCGTAAATTATCCTAAAGGATTATTAGCCTGGGGAAAAGAAATCGGATATTCCAAAATCTCCGAAACTCTGCAGAATCTGTACCAAGAATATCAGGAAGAAAGATACAGACAAAGCCCGTTGCTTTGTAAAATGTAACAATATACCAATCTAACAATTTATTTGTTATTCTGAGCAAAGCGAAGAATTTCTCTTGGTAAACTGTTACATTGTTAAATTATTAAATTAAAAATGAATATAGACGGATTCAGAGCCGAATTGGAAACAAGACTGAATATTGAAAAAGAATACATTGTTCAGGAACTTTCTTTGATAACTGACTATCAGGAAAAGCTTGAATTATTAGGGAAATTCAATGAAAAATATAAGGACCTTATTAAGAGAATTGCCAATGAAGAAGGAATTAATCTGAGTACTTTTTATCAGTTAGAAAATTTATCAAATTCAGAAAATCTTTCATACGGACAGGTCATTCTCGGTAAGACCATGAGTATTTATGACCGGTTGGCCGACGAATTATATGAAAAAATAACAAGCATAAATTAAAATGAATCCGAGACAGGTTGCAGAATATATGTTCGATCAGGATTTCTTTTCCCAATGGATGAATATCAGACTGATTGACGTTAAAGAAAATTATTGCTTAATAGAAATGCCCATTAAAAAAGAAATGATTAACGGGTTGAAAACGGTTCACGGAGGCGTAACCTTTGCTTTTGCGGATTCGGCGCTGGCTTTTTCTTCCAACAATTCCGGAGACGCCGCCGTTGCATTAAACTGTATCATCAATTTTACGAAAGCGGGAAAAGAGGGCGATACTTTCAGGGCAAAAAGCATTTTGGTCAACGAAACCAGAAAAACCGCTGTTTACGACATTAAAATCACCAATCAAAATGATGAACTGGTTGCAAAATTTGTCGGAACAGTTTATAAAATAGGAAAAAAAGTAACAGAATTATAAATTTGAAAATTTGGAAATGAGGCAATTTGAAAATTATTTTTTATGTCTTATTTCATTCTCAAATTTCCAAATTAACACATTTTCAAATTAAGTAAAATGAACAACGTATACATTATAAATTACATCAGAACTCCGATCTCAAAATTGTCGGGAGGACTTTCAGAAGTAAGAGCCGATGATTTGGCTGCCATTGTGATTAAAGAAATTGTAGCAAGAAATCCTGAAGTTCCTGTGGATGAAATTGAGGACGTTATTTTCGGATGTGCCAACCAGGCAGGTGAAGATAACAGAAACGTAGCCAGAATGGGGCTTTTACTGGCCGGACTTCCTTACAAAATCGGAGGGGAAACGGTAAATAGATTGTGTGCTTCAGGAATGTCTGCGGTGGCAAATGCTTTCCGTTCAATTGCTTCAGGAGAAGGTGAAATTTATATCGCAGGCGGAGTAGAGCATATGACACGTTCTCCTTATGTAATGTCAAAACCAAGTACAGCTTTCGGAAGAGACAGCCAGATGTTTGATACCACTTTCGGATGGAGATTCATTAACCCGAAAATGAAAGAAATGTACGGCGTTGACGGAATGGGGGAAACTGCAGAGAATTTAGCGGATATCCACAACATCAGTCGTGAAGATCAGGATAAATTCGCTCTTTGGTCACAGCAGAAAGCGACAAAAGCCCAGGAAAGCGGAAGACTGGCAGAAGAAATTGTAAAAGTTGAAATTCCTCAGAAAAAAGGCGAACCGAAAATTTTTGATAAAGACGAATTTATTAAGCCAACGTCTTCCATGGAGGGACTAGGAAAACTTCGTCCTGCTTTCAGGAAAGAAGGAACCGTAACGGCAGGAAATGCCTCTGGAATGAATGACGGAGCCGCAGCTTTAATTTTGGCAAGCGAAGAAGCCGTAAAAAAATATGGTTTAAAACCAAAAGCTAAAATCTTAGGATCATCTGTTGCTGGTGTTGAGCCAAGAATTATGGGAATCGGACCGGTGGAAGCCACTCAAAAGCTATTAAAAAGACTAAATCTTTCATTAGACGATATGGATATTATCGAACTGAATGAAGCGTTTGCAGCCCAGGCTTTGGCAGTAACCAGAAGTTTGGGATTAAAAGATGATGATTCCAGAGTGAATCCAAACGGAGGAGCGATTGCGATTGGTCATCCACTTGGAGTTTCAGGAGCGAGAATCGTTGGTTCTGCGGCTATGGAACTTCAGAAGCAGGATAAGAAATATGCATTGTGTACGCTTTGTATCGGTGTCGGACAAGGCTATGCGATGGTGATTGAAAAAGTATAACTTTTTCAATATGTAACAATATAGAAATGTATCAATGTATCAATTCCATTGTAATGGTGCATAGTGAACTTGTCGAATTATCTATTGGTAAACTGTTAGATTGATACATGGTTAAATTAAATTTTTGAACTAAAATTTATGAATATCTACTCATATCACGGAATTCGTCCGATAATAAAACCTTCCGCTTACGTTCATCCGCAGGCGGTGATCATCGGAAATGTGGAAATCGGCGAAGAGGTTTATGTTGGTCCCAATGCGGTGATTCGTGGGGACTGGGGTAAAATTATCGTCAAAGACGGTGCGAATGTTCAGGAAAACTGTACCCTCCATGTTTTTCCGGGAATTGAAACCATACTGGAAGAGTCTGCACACATCGGGCATGGAGCGATTATTCACTCCGGACATATCGGCAAAAACTGTCTGGTCGGAATGAATTCTGTCGTGATGGACAAAGCGGTCATTGGAGATGAATGTATCATCGGTGCTTTGGCTTTTGTTCCGGCCAATTTTAAATGTGATGCAAGAAAATTAATTGTTGGAAGTCCCGCAAAAATTATCCGTGACGTTTCTGATGAAATGATCAAATGGAAAACAGAAGGAACAAAGCTGTACCAGGAATTGGCAAGAGAAGGAAAAGATGCTATTCTTCCCTGTGAACCTTTTACTGAATATGTTCAGCAGATCCCAACAAAAGTTGTGGATTACAGCATTTGGGATGATGTGAAATAGCTATCCTATACTTAAATAAACCTCAAATAAACCTCATAGGTTTCGAAAACCTATGAGGTTTGAATATCAAAACACACAAATGAAGAAAAATAAATGTCAAATACAGAAAATTTTGAATGTGGATATGTATATCATATCTACACTCATGCAAATGCAAAAGATTTAATTTTCAGAGAAGAAGAGAATTATAAATATTTTTTAGAAAAGCTTATAAAATATATTATTCCGATAGCTGAAATATATGCATACTGTTTATTGCCGAATCATTTTCATTTATTGTTAAGATTTAAAAATCTTGATGATGTTCTTAGTGAAGATGGGCATAAATATTTAATGAAGCAGTTTAGTAATTTATTGAACGGGTATGCAAAAGCTTATAATAAAAGATATAACCGAAAAGGTTCTTTGTTTCTTGATTATTTAAAAAGGAAGAGAGTGAATGACGAAAAGTATTTGATTAAATTACTTCACTATATCCATAATAATCCTGTCAATCATGGATTTGTTGAAGATATTGGCGAGTGGAAATATTCATCTTATAATTCTTATATTAATTTGACCAAAGAAAGCCAAATTGAAAGAACTGAAATGATGCAGTATTGTGAAACAGTTGATAATTTTATAGAATATCATAAATCAAATGTAGAATATGATTTTCTACAAATTGAATAAATTAAAGTTAAGCCTAAACCTCATAGGTTTCAAAAACCTATGAGGTTTGAATGATAAGTTAAAATAGTAACAAAGAAAAGTAGTGATCAATAATATAATTATTTTCTGCAGTCTTTTATTTACGTTTCAATCTCTGGTTTTCGCCCAGACTGAAAAAGTAAAGCCATTGACTATCGGAGAAATCAGAACCATACAATCAAAAATTTTAAATGAAGAAAGAACTTTAAATATCTATCTTCCGCAAAATTTCGACAAAACAAAATCTTACCCGGTTATCTATCTTTTGGACGGAAGCATGAATGAAGATTTTATTCATGTGACCGGTTTGGTTCAGTTCTTTAATCAGATGTATTCTATGCCGGAAACGATCGTTGTGGGGATTGCCAATATTGACAGAAAAAGAGACTTCACTTTTCATACCGATTTAAAAGATTTACAAAAAGATTATCCTACAACGGGACATTCCGATAAATTCATCAGTTTTTTGGAAAAAGAACTAAAACCTTATATTGAAAGTCAGTTTGAAACAACGGATAAATACCTGTTCGGACAATCGCTCGGCGGACTTTTAGCAACCGAAATTTTGTTGAAAAAGCCTGAACTGTTCAATAATTACTTTATTATCAGTCCAAGTTTGTGGTGGGATGATGAAAGTCTTCTAAGACAGGCTCCTCAATTATTATCTAACATTAAGGATACTAAAAAATTTATTTACATTTCCGTTGGAAAAGGAGAACATCCTGTAATGGTAAAAGATGCAGAAGATTTCTTTGATGTTTTGAAAAAAGCCAATAAAAAAAACTGGACTTTAGAATATAAAATGATGGAAACAGACAATCATGCAACCATTCTTCACAGAAGTTTGTATGAAGGTTTGGCAAAGTTATTTCCTTATAAAAATTAACATAATAACTAATATGGCAACAATTACTCTTAATTTTTTAAGCAAGGCACATACAGATTTACTTAATAGTATAAAAGGTTATACTGATACTGAGGAATGGTTGGTAACCAATAAACGATTTGTAGCTTTTTTTGATATTTTAGGCTTTAAAGACTTGGTTTTAAGAAATACACATGAGACTATTTTTGAAAAGTTGAATGAGATTTCTAATCTTAAAGATGGGTTAAATCCAAACATTATTGACAAAGAATTTTCTAATGATGGAATAAAACCTCTTGAAGTTGTTACTTTCTCTGATTCAATAGTTATTTTTTCTAAAAATAATACAGTTGAATCATTCAAAATATTTATACAATCAGTTAATTGGTTCTTTTCGCAAATTATAGAAAAAGAAATTCCTATAAAAGGAGCTATAGCTTATGGTGATATAAGTATAGATTCGGTTAAACAAATATTTTTTGGACAGCCACTTATAGATGCATTTTTATTACAAGAGGATGTGGATTATTTTGGAGTCGTTGCTCATAATTCAATTGATGCTTTTATCCAGGAGTATAATTTATTTCAAGATATTGAGGAATATGTTTTCGAAATTCAAACTCCACTAAAATCGGGTAAAATCACTCATTTAAATTTACGTTATTTTCCTTTTTTAATTTATGATGAAGTGGATAAGATGAACCTTTACTTAGAAAAATTTAAAGTTTCAATGTCGGGAAGGCCTAGAAAATACTTAGAAAATACAATTTCACTTTATGGGCAATATGTTCAACGTTTAAATATTTCCGTATCAGGAACCTAAAAATTAAAAATGTAGCAATCTAAAAATGTATCAGTATAACAATCATTGGTAAACTGTTAAATTGATACATTGTTAAATTAAATTATTATATGGAAAAATTAAAAAACTATATCTACGGCGAATGGATCGAAGGTTCCGGCAATGGAATTCCTTTGTACAATGCGGTAACGGGAGAGCAGGTTGCTGTTTCCGATACGGAAGGGCTTAATTTTGAGCAGGCTCTTGATTACGGTAGAACAATAGGCTACAAAAACCTTTCATCCATGACGTTCTATGACCGTGGAGAAATGCTGAAAAAAGTAGCGCTTTATCTTTTAGAAAGAAAGAAAAAATATTACGAATTATCATACAAAACCGGAGCGACCCATATAGATTCGTGGGTAGATATTGAAGGAGGTTTTGGCACATTCTTTACGTATTCGGGATTGGCAAAAAGAATGCTTCCCAATACCCCGTTTTGGGTAGATGGAGACACTCAGAAAATCTCGGCCAACGGAACGCACCTCGGGACCCATATTTTAACGCCTAGTGAAGGGGTTTCCATTCAGATTAATGCATACAATTTTCCGGTTTGGGGAATGTTGGAAAAGCTTTCAACGTCTTTATTGGCGGGTGTTCCGTCAATTGTGAAACCTTCACCGTTCGGTTCGTATTTAACGAATGCTGTTTTCCAGGATATGATCGAAAGCGGAATTCTTCCTGAAGGAGCGGTTCAGCTGGTTTGCGGTGAACCCGGAAATATCCTGGATTATGTTCAGGATGGAGATTCCGTACTGTTTACAGGTTCTGCAACCACGGGGAGAAAATTAAAATCTTTATCTTCAGTTGCCGGGAATGCCGTTCGTTTTAATATGGAAGCTGATTCTTTAAATTGTTCCATCTTAGGACTTGAAGCAAAACCAGGTACGCTGGAATTTGATTTATTCATCAAGGAAGTCCGTAACGAAATGACCACAAAAGCCGGGCAAAAATGTACGGCTATCCGTAGAATTATCGTTCCGGAACATCTTATCGGAGACGTTCAGCAGGCTTTATCGAAAGCTTTAGACCAAACCAAAATCGGAAATCCTCTGAGCAGGGAAACAAGAATGGGATCTTTGGTGGGAAAACAGCAGTACGAGGAAGTATTAAGAAAAATAAACATGCTGAAAGCAGAAACCGAGCTTATCTATGATGGTCAGCACGAACTGGTAGATGCCGATTATGAGAACGGAGCATTTATGAGCCCGAAATTATTCCTAAATGACAGACCTTTCGAGAAAAACATCTCTCATGATGTGGAAGCTTTTGGACCTGTCTCTACCCTGATGCCTTACAAAGATGCGGAAGAAGCTGCAGCACTTGCAAAAAGAGGAAAAGGAAGTTTGGTGGGATCTATTGTTTCTTATGACGATCAGTTTGTGGCAGAAACATCATGGAAAATGGCCTCACACCACGGAAGGATTTTTGTGCTGAACAGAGATAATGCAAAAGAAAGCACCGGTCACGGATCACCGCTTCCTACATTGATGCATGGCGGTCCCGGAAGAGCAGGAGGAGGTGAGGAAATGGGCGGACTCAACGGTCTTCATTTCTTCCTTCAGAAAACAGCCATTCAGGGTTCACCGGATATTCTGACGGCAATTACAAAAGTATATCAGCAAGGTGCTGAGAAAAAATATTCGGACAAGCATCCGTTCCGGAAATATTTTGAAGAAGTGGAAGTGGGAGATTCTCTGGAAACGGCGGGAAGAACTGTGACAGATGCAGATATCGTTAACTTCTCTAATGTTTCCTGGGATCATTTTTACGCGCACACTGATGCTACAAGCTTAACGGGAACTATTTTTGATAAAACGGTTGCCCACGGGTACTTTATCCTTTCTGCAGCGGCAGGATTGTTTGTTTCAGGTAAAAAAGGACCGGTTATCGCCAATTACGGACTGGAAAATTGTTCATTCTTCAAACCTGTGTACGCAGGAGATACCATTACGGTATATTTAACGGCCAAAGAAAAGATTAACCGCGGCGTAAAAGGGAGAAATATTCCTTCCGGAGTGGTAAAATGGCTGGTTGAGGTGGTGAATCAGAGAGATGAGATCGTCTGTGTAGCGACAATATTAACGTTGGTTGCAAAACAGTCTCCGTTTATTGATCTAAACTTGAAAAATATTCAAAAATTATTGAATGGTTTAACAGAATCTACTCAGCCAGATTGGGGTAAAATGTCTCCTCAGCAAATGATAGAACATTTAGAGCATGGTATTTTGGTAAGTCTTGGCGAACCCGAAGCAGATAAATGTTTCACTCCTGAAGAGCAACTGGAAAAATGGCAGGATTCCCTTTATAATCACCGGAAGATGCCGAAAGATTTCCCTGCTCCGTTTTTGGCGGAAGATGAAAAACTTTTGGAGTTGAGACATAAAAACCTTGAAATTGCCAAACAGTCTTTCATGGATAATCTTAAAAGATTCATAATCTATTATAAAGAAAATCCACAGGCAGAGCATATGAATTTCGTATTCGGTAAACTGAATAAGGAAATGTGGGAACTGATGCACAGAAAACATTTTACACATCATTTTGAGCAGTTTAGATTGATTTAATTGAAAGTAATAATATAACCCATATAGCAGTGTAACAATTTTGTTACACTGTTTTTTATAATCTTTTGTTAAACCTGTTTCTGTATTTTATACATTAATATTTAATTCTTATTTTCAAGCTTCAATCAATCAAAATATATTATGGAACAAAGTTGGCTGCAGAAATATGAAGACGTTAAAGATATTCTCACTTGCCCTACAGACTTGGAAGCTTATTTTAACTCTAAAGAAATCATGGACTTAGAAATGGAGGTCATGGAAATCGGAAATGTCTCACTGTCTTCGGGGAAAATAGTTGTGAGAGATCCTCTTGTTTTCCTGAATGCTAATGCCAAGCCTTATTTTACTGAAGTCCAAAAAGGAAATTTTCCCGTAAGTATTGCCGTTGTAAAAAGTTTAGACTGGGGGAATAGATATGCTGCTGTAAAAGTAAAATTTACCGATGAAAAACCGGTCCGTTATCAGGAAGCTTTAATTGGGGATGAAAATCTTGAAGGGTTACAAGAGGATGATTTTTTCGGATTTTTTGTTGATGCAGGTTTGGGTTGTATTGCTGATGCAGAGGCTCTTCATGAGTTTGATAAATTTATAGAAAAATTAAATGTAGATAATATTTACGACAATTATTTTTCAGAATGGTTCGCTAAAAGTTATCATGAAAATCCAAAAAACCAGAGAGAAGGAGGAGACTGGATTAACTGGACCATACCTAATACCAATTTTCAAATTCCAATGTTTGCGAGCGGCTTTGGCGATGGAAGTTATCCCGTATATTTTGCTTACGATACAAAGGGAGAAATTTGTGGTCTTTACATTCAGTTTATTGATATTGAATTGGCTTTAAGTGATGAGGATGAAGAAGATGATCAGCCACAAAATTTTGTATTTCTTAATTAATGAACGAAATTTTAGCAAATAAAATCATAGAATTTAACCGGGGTTTACACTATTCAGGAGAGCTCCCCAAAGACTTTCAGGTTTTAAACCCTTATTTAAACAATCCTGAAACGTTGGTTGTAATGGAAAAGTTTTATCACAAATATTATAACGATTCTAATAAACGGAAATTTTTGATAGGAATAAACCCCAGCCGCCACGGAGCCGGAGTTACCGGAGTGCCCTTTACCGATACCAAGCGCCTGGAAAGTGTCTGTGGAATTTCAATGACCTCGGCGTATACCCATGAAGTTTCATCGGTATTTGTGTATGATATGATTGCAGAATATGGTGGAGCGGAAGAATTTTACAGAGAAGTATATATCAATTCACCTTTTCCGCTGGCTATTGTCAGAAAGTCGAAAGGAAGCTGGATCAATGCGAATTACTATGACGACAAAGCATTATTCAATGATGTAAAAGATTTTATGATCGATTCTTTAAAAAAACACATCCGCCTTAACCTGGATACGTCCGAAATTTTTATAATGGGAAAGAAAAATGCAGATTTTATTACTAAGCTCAATCAGGAAGCATGCCTTTTTGATAAAATGACTGTCCTGGAGCATCCGAGGTATATTCAGCAGTATAAATCTAAAGATAAACAGTTGTATATTGATAAATATATTTTAGCCTTAAAAAATAACCAATGAACTCATTTCCTGAAGGGATACAATTTAAATACAATTGGAGGAAATATCAGCAAAAATTTTTAGACAATCTTAATGATTATTTAATAAACAAACGTCTGCATATTGTTGCTCCGCCCGGTTCGGGAAAGACAGTTTTAGGATTGGAAATAATGTTAAGGCTGAATAAGCCCGCTTTAATTGTTACACCCAATTTAGCTATTAGAAGCCAATGGATCCAAAGATTTTGTGATTTGTTTCTTTCTCAGGACACTATCCCTGAATGGATTTCAACAGATATTAAAAGACCGGGTCTCATTACTGTGACAACTTATCAGGCAATTCATGCGGCATGTAACAGTAAAAACGGTAATTTTGATAAGGAACACCATGAAGAAAAGGCTGATATTTCGACAATCGTTAAGATACTCGATAAGCAAAATATCACAACGTTTATTCTGGATGAGGCGCATCACCTGAAAAGTGCTTGGTGGAAAAGTATAACAGACCTTAAGGAAGCACTTTCGCCAACCATTGTAGCGTTAACGGCAACACCGCCGCTTGATGTTACCGGAACAGAATGGGAAAGATATATTCAGCTTAATGGTTCTGTAGATATTGAGATTTCTGTTCCGGAACTCATGCTTGAGGGAGATCTTTGTCCGCATCAGGATCTGGTATATTTCACTGCTCTTACTGAGAGAGAGAAAGAGTCTATAGAAAGCTATTATGATACTGCAAGGCTTTTTTTCGATGAATTAAAGGAAGATAAGGTTTTATTGCATGCTCTTGAATATCATCCTGTTTATCAGAATCCGGAATTACATCTCGAATGGATCTACGAAAATCTTTCATTATACACTTCGGGTCTGGTATATTTGAATTTCAGGGGAAAAGAAATTGCAGACATCCATTTTGAAATAGTGGGCGATCAGCGGAAAATTGTTCCGGCTTTTAATTTTTTCTGGCTCGAGGAATTACTGTGTTTTTATATTCTCACTCTGGATGATTACTTTAGCAATTTTAAACAACACCGTTCCGATCTTGAAAGTAGACTGAAAAGAAATGGATTTCTCGAAAAGAGAAGAATAAGTTTTTTTGATAATAGAAATCTAAACCATATTTGTAATTTGAGTATTGGAAAGCTTCAGGGCATAAAAGATATTGTCGATTTTGAATATTCCGTGCTCAAAGATGATTTGAAAATGGTAATTCTTACTGACTTTATTAAGAAGGAATTCTTAAGGGGCGAAACCCAAAACCAATTTGAGCTTGATAAAATCGGAGCTATACCAATTTTTGAAAAGCTTCGGAGAGAAAAATCCGATAAAAGAAAATTGGGTGTACTTACCGGTAGTATTGTTATTATTCCTAAAAGTTCTGAAGAAATATTCTATTCCTTATGTCTCCGAAAGAATCTGGCCGGGGTTTTGGCTCCGGAACTTTCTTATGATAAAGAATATCTTTTAATCACTATTTCAGATGCAGTAAGGCATGCAGTTGTTGAAATTATAACCGAAATATTCCAGAAAGGAGAAATACATGTTTTAATAGGAACCAAGTCACTTTTAGGAGAAGGATGGGATGCCCCGAAAATGAATACGCTCATTCTTGCAACTTTTGTAAGTTCATTTGTACTCTCCAATCAAATGAGAGGCAGAGTAATCAGGACCGATAAAGATATTCCTCATAAAACGGGAAATATCTGGCATCTTGTATGTTTTGATGAAAAGAGCGAAGGTGGAGGGTATGATTTTGATGTTTTGAAAAAAAGATTTAAAACTTTCGTAGGAATTTCCAACAGTAATAATCCAACAATCGAAAATAATTTTGAACGATTGAATATAGAAATTCTGGACCATAAAAGAGATTTCGACTTACTTAATTTCAATACCTTAAGGATTGCCAAGGATCGTGGAAATCTTTTAAGTCAATGGAATAAGGCTCTGAATAAAGGAGATTTTTTAATTGAAGAAATAAGAATTCCCGAAATTAAAATGCAGAAAAGGGACGATTTGAAACTTGGCTATCTGAAAAAAATGATAGGATACTTTTCCGGTATTATGATTTCTACTTTTTTCGCTTTTATTTATGAAGTGGTTTCCGAAATCGTGAAGTCATATGATGATATTCATTCTATGGATGGCCTTTTCAAAACTTTTGTTGTCGCAGGTATTTTAGGTATTTTTACTTTTGGCACCAAGTTCGTAAGGGCAGCAAGACAATACTTTAAATATAAAAATATAGCAAAGCATTTGGAACTGCTGGGAACTGTTGTTTTAAAAGGGCTTATTAGGGAAAATATTATTAAAACTCCTATTGAAAATTTAACAATTGTCTGTTCAGATGATATTTATAGAAACTCGATTTGTTATTTAGATGGAGGAAACAAGTACGAAAAATCAATATTTATATCGACACTAGAGGAACTTATTTCATCGGAAAATAATCCTCGGTATTTGCTTATTCAAAAAAGCAGATTTTTGTTTTTCAGAAAAAATACGTACTTCGTTGTTCCGGAAGTTTTTGGGAAAAATAAAAATAGTGCAGAACTTTTTAGGAAAATATGGAGTGAAACCTTTGACACATCCGAACTTATTTTTACCAGAACACCGGCGGGGAGGAAAATATTATTAAAACTTAGATTTCAGTCTTTGATGAATAGAAGTGCCAAGATAGAACATATATATAAATGGAGTAAATGATTTCTTAATTAAAATTCCCCGAAAACTTCGGGGAATTTTTATCACACTTATGCATTAGAATCGTCACACAATAAGTTTATTTATCAGATAGGTTTTGGGTATTAGTTGTTTGATGATAAGTTCTTATTGTTTGATAATTTTGTAAACCTCTGATGAAGATTTCACCATGTATACACCTTTTGGTAATTCAGTGATATCTGCTTCATTTAATCCTTTTTTAGCTTCAATTGTTTTTACAATTTGTCCGGATTCGCTGTATACTTCAAATTTTGTATTTTCTGTAGTTTTAATTGTAAGAGGACCAGTTGTTGGATTTGGGTAAACATTATTCTCTTTTTTAGTAGCTTTCACATCGCTCGCCGCCAAAACAATTCCCGCATCTTTCACCCATGTAAAGGCGTCAAATTTAAGATATTGGAAGTTTCCTCCCGCAGTAATTTGCAGCTGGTCGATGACAATATTGCTGTAATTTTGGCCGTTAAGATTGGTCATGTCAATTAAAGTATAACCATTGGTAACAGCCGTTGTTCCGTTAAAGCCAGTGGTTTTAGTCTGTGTAAATTTCGTTACTCCAGACAATTTTCCTGTAACAGTAATAGTACCGGCTACACCCAATGTGCCGTTTGCAGCTGCTGCAGAAACCCAGAATCTGTTTACTTTAAAAAGGTTTGAAGTCGTTTTAATACTGAATGATGTTCCGGCAGACTGGTTTCCCGTTCCGGAATTATCAATGAACCTGTTGTCGACAGAAGTTCCGTTCCATCCTGCACTTGGACTTGCTGCAGATACCTTATAAGAATTTACTACAGACAGAATATTAAAGATCACTCCGTTATCCGTGAAGCTTGAGCTGCCGTTAGATTCTGTCTCAAATTGTTCTGTACTGGTTTGTCCAAATGTAAGCATTGAAACAAAAAGACCACAAAGGGTAAAAAGTAAAGTACTTTTCATAATTTTAAATTTAAGGTTGATAATGTATTTTAAATGGTAAATGATTATAATAAAGTGGGTATTATCGTTAAGCAGATTCTGACAATAAAGTTCTATTAATCCGTATTGGAATTACAGTATTTGCATTTGATAATCCTTTGTATATCACGATATTGGGAAATTGAATCCGTGTGATTTTACTATTCTCATGAATTGTTTATTTATGATTATTAATTTTTAGTTCAGATTCCTACTCTGTTCAGGTTTTTCGGTTCCGCCTTTTATTTAAATATTGTACATTATTTTGAGTTCAAAGTAACAACAATCACATATTCTACTATAGAGTGAAAAATACTAAATTACGCATTACGTATTTATACGGATAATAGAAAAGTATTAAATTTTCGGCAAAAATAAATAAATTATTTATTAATTTATATAATGTGGTACATATATATTTGCATCTTTATTTTGGTGATTATATATCAAAAAATATATAAGAGGATAATTAAATTAAAGTGTTTGAGTAATAAGGTGTCTATAGACTTTTTAGTCAAGTTTATTTTCTTAAAACACTTTGTATTTAGTAATTTTGCTTTTATTCAATTTAAATTAAAAAATGAACGAATTCGTAATATCAGAACTTAAAAACAATATTGCCGAAATCACTTTCGGAACCCCGAAAAGCAATTCTCTTCCGGGAGTAATCCTTGAAAAACTGGCACAAACCATTCTTGATGAAGGTGCAAAAGATGAGGTGAAAGCAATTCTCATCAAAAGTGAGGGCACTAAGGCGTTTTGTGCCGGAGCAAGCTTTGATGAACTGCTGGAAATTGAAGAACTTGAAAAATCCACGAAGTTTTTCGGAGGTTTTGCCAAGGTTCTCAATGCGATGAGAAACTGCGGTAAAATTGTAGTCGTAAGAGTTCAGGGAAAAACAACAGGTGGGGGAGTAGGTATTGCCTGCGGAGCAGATTATTGTTTTGCCGTAAAGGACGCTGCCTTGGCTTTAACAGAAATAAATCTAGGAATCGGACCTTTCGTGATCGGACCTTACGTGGAAAGAAAAATAGGAAAATCACAATTTTCAGCGATGGCTATCGATGCGGATTTCAGATCAGCAGAATGGGCAGAGCAGCACAATATTTATCATTCCGTTTCAGAAACCATTGAAGAAATGGATTCGAAGCTGGAAAAGTTCCTTGAGACACTAGCATCCAGAAGCAGTGATGCTTTAGCCTTGATTAAAAAGGTTTCCTGGGAAGGTACAGAAAATTTCCATGAACTGATGCCTGCAAGAATTCATATGAGCGCCAGCCTGATCCTGGAAGATTCTGCAAAGAAAAATATCGGAGCGATTAAGGAAAGATTAAGAGCGAAATAATTCAATTTAATATTGGGTATCCAGCGGTTTTTATTTTTTTCAAAAAACATTTGTACGATTAAAAATAAATTATAACTTTGTAATTCAAAGTTCTTTTTATGGAATCGAAAAACTATCACGAAGACTTATCACATATTCGCACCATGATGGAGCGTTCTTCACGGTTTATTTCTTTGAGCGGTTTGTCCGGAGTTGTTGCAGGATTGGCTGCAATTGCCGGAGCCGTGTATGTTTATTTTGTATTTCAGAGAGAAGGGATTGATTATTTTGATGGGAAGCGAAATGTTTTCGGACCCTCTCTGGTGAAAGAACTGGTAACCATCGGGATTGCAATTCTGATAGTTGCGCTTTTCAGCGGATATATTTTTACGGCCAACAAAAGTAAAAGAAAAGGATTAAAGATCTGGGATGCTACAACAAGAAGACTTTTGGTTACCTTCGTTATTCCTTTGGTCACGGGAGGTTTCTTTTGTCTGGGACTTCTCTATCATCATCTTTTTGTATTTATTGCTCCGGCAACACTTATCTTTTATGGTCTTGCGTTGGTAAGTGCGGAAAGATATACCTTGACAGATATAAAATATTTAGGATATTGCCAGATTATTTTAGGACTGATTTCCTTATTCTTTTTAGGATGGGGACTGCTTTTCTGGGCGATTGGTTTCGGGGCTCTGCATGTTGTGTATGGGTTGATAATGCATAGAAAGTATAAATAAAATGTCACCAGTTTTTAAGTATATTTTAATTGGTTTTACCACTATTATGGGGCTTCTAATGATTTGTTTTCTATATATGGTTATCTCAATTGCCTCTGTATTTGGGGGAATTTTTGAAAGAGATTACTCTATAGATGAACTTAAAACTGAATATAATGACAAGGAAAAAGAAATTGATGATCTTATTAAGTATTTTAATCAGATAAAGCCTAAAGATAAAAATGTGGCGATTGAATTTAAGAATGACAAAATCCTTGAGAGATTAGTAATTGTCCCTTCTGATACAGCTAAGAAGAGCTATCAGGGTTGGGATATTAATGTTAAAAGCCTTTATCAGCAGGAGTTTAAAAAAGATTTAAACTGGAGTGAAGATCAGGTAGATGAATTAAAGAATCGACTTGATGAAGCCAATTGTATCTCGATTGAGGATGGTGAGCCTATTAAAATAGGATTTAAGAGATACGGTATGGGAATGTACTCTTTTAATGTTTTTCAAAAAAATGAAACTGACAGGAGTTTGTTTAATGATGGATGTACCTATATCCTTGTAAATTATAAGCTGGCTTTAGAATACGGAGGAGGAGCAATTGGCAGACAATGTTTCTCAAAACAAAATTAAAAAAATGATAAAAATAAATCAACTCAATAAAGAATTTGAAAGTCGGGTAAGATTGGGCATTATGTCTGTTCTTATGGTCAACGACTGGGTTGATTTCTCTGAAATGAAAAGCCTGCTTGAAATTACAGATGGAAATATGGCGAGCCATAGCAATGCGCTAGAAAAATCCGGTTACATTGAAGTAAAAAAAGAATTTGTAGGAAAGAAACCGAAAACTTCTTATCGTGTTACACAAAGTGGGAGAGAAGCGTTTACCGAGCATATCAATGCTTTGGAAAAATTATTAGGAAAGTAAGCTTAAATTTTTTTTATTATTAAACTTTGAAATACAAAGTACTTTTAAAAATTAAATAATATATCATGACTTTAGAAAAACAAAAAACAACAATCATTTTCGGTGTACCCACTTTATTAATAGTCACCGCTTTTTTCGCAAATCTCTTTGTAGAAGGCTGGAACTGGTCACCTTCCGATTTTGGCATTGCCGCAATTTTACTCTTCGGAACTGCATTCTTTATCAATCTGGTTATCCGGTCAAAAAAGCCATTGCTTACTAAGCTGATCATCTGCTTCCTTATTTTATTGCTGTTGGCGTTGGTGTGGATTGAGCTGGCTGTGGGAATTTTCGGGACTCCGTTCGCGGGTAGCTAATTGATAAATGATAAAGCGAATAATATCAGTTGCAGTTTTGGGAATCTTTGTAATTATCATTTTAAATATAAATTTTCCTTTAAAAGAAAAAGAACTTTACGGAAGGTATGCCAATTATAATTACGAAAATCCTATCTGTTGTGTTGAGGCTCCTCATGAATCTGATACTTTAATTTTATTTCGTGATGGACATTTTGAAAGTGAATTTTATGGGAAAGGACGGTTTGAGGTAAGTAATGGGCTTGTTTCCACAATTATATTGCATTATATAAGTGATGGAGAACCAGCATTAGGTAATACTTATTTTTCGAATAAACTTTTTGAAGAACCAAAAATTATTTTGAACGCAGATATAAATCATTATTATTTAAAAGTAGATTGAATTGAACAATATGAGCGAAAAAACAATCATAACCGTCGGAAAAACTCTGTTTTGGACTTCACTTTTATCAGGAAACATTTGCCTATTCGGCTATATTTTTACTCAAAATGATTTCTTTGTAAATAGTGGATTCCTGTTGCTTCAGTGGGCATTTTTAATTAATCTTTCAGCAATATTTATTCTCATTACGTATGGCATTATTTATAGCAGCAAACTTGATGCATGTCTGAAGTCTTCAGCAATCATGTTAATTAATGTTCCAATAGCAATCATCTATATTTTTATAGGAATTCAACTGGTTTCCACAAATTTTTTAAACCCATAACTATGAAAAAAATACGCGTACAATTTCTTCTGTTAGTCTACAACAAAACCCAGAAGCTCTACAGAACCTATTTTAAGAAAAAGAAAAGGCAGTGGCAGTTTACAGAAAAACAATTACTAGAGTTTCAGGAAGATTCTCTAGGCAGAAAGCTGGGTGAGTTTTATAAAAAACACGGATTCACCATGATCCCGAAAATGGAAAACCACGATGTTCATCATCTTATTACAGGTTGCGGAACCAATTTCGAGGACGAAATCGCCATGCAGTTCCTGTTGTTGGGAAACGGAAAACTGAATGCTCATCTTTTAGCGGCTATTGTTTTAGGAAGCATCATTTTACCCGAATATTATAAAATTTACATCAAAGCTTATAAAAAAGGACAAAGCATGCGGCCTTTTCACCAATGGGATTTCGAAGCGTTGCTTTGGCAAAATTTTGAACACCTGAAAGATTTTATTCAGCAGAAAAATGCAACTGTACTACACTAAAACTACACTATGAAAACACATCACTATATATTTCTCACGACACTGCTTTTTGTTATTGTATTCTATGACCAGAATGTTGGTCTTAATCTCGGAATTATCGGAATTATCTATGCCATACTCACTTTCTTCAGAACTCCAGGAAGAAACAGAACCGGAATATTTGTTTTTCTGTTTGTAACAAGCATTCTTTCGAGCATTGCTTTCGCCTGGTACGGAGATTTTCCCTCTTTTTTGGCTGTTGCCGCTTCGCTTCTACTTTTAGGGTATCGCTCAAGAAACCGCAGGATGAAAATCCTTTTGCTTATTCCGGTATTTGCGACCAACTGTTTTACAGAGTTTTTCAGGATCTTAAATTTTGATGCCTGGCTTCCCAAAAGAAACGTTTCCGGTCTCTGGCAGAAAGCGCTGGCTTTTGTAATAATTCCTTTAATTCTGATCTCTGTTTTTTTTGGAATTTATTCTGCAGGAAGCGATCATTTCGCTAATTTATTCACGAATATTGAACTTGATCTTAATTTCTGGCAGCTTTTGGCCATGGTTGTTTTAGGATTTTTTATTGCCTTCAATTACTGGAATTTTGCGGTTGAAAGATTTATTTATAAAAGCAACAGGCTTTTGGATAACAGCTTTGGAGAAAAAGATAAAATTCAAAAAGCAACCTATTCTTTCCTTGACCTGGATGCTGAAAGGATGAGTGGTATTATTTCTTTATTTGCTTTGAATATTTTGCTGATATTTTTTATCGCTACCTACAATTATGAACAGTTTTATGAGCAAGTGAAAACTCCTGTAAAACTTTCCGAAGAAACGCACGAAAGAGTAAATGCGGTAATCATGTCCATTATTATGTCGATTGTGGTCATCATGTTTTACTTTAAATCCAATTTTAATTTTGATCCGCAGGCGGGACTTCTGAAAGCACTTGCTAAAGTCTGGATTTTACTGAATGCCGTTCTTGTTATTTCAGCTATGGTTAAAAACTCAGAATATATGATGAATTATGGTTTTACCTATAAAAGGCTCGGCGTGTATGCATTTTTGATTTTAGCGCTAATAGGGTTGATCATCACATTTATTAAGATTCAGAAACAAAAAAGAAATATTTTTCTTTTCAACACCATGGCTTGGTATGTTTACGTGGTAATTCTGGTTTGCAGCTACGTCAACTGGGGCGGGATCATCACTTCCGAAAATATGAAACGCAATGATTTCGATGCAGCATATCACGTAAAAGAAATCAACTTCAGCGAAAAGCAGCTGCTGAAATATGCCGAAGAAAACCGGGATTACCAGCTAAAATCTGAGGTTTTGGAATTGGAAAGAGTGAAATTTCAGCAAAATGAAAAGTTTCTTTCTAAAGTTCTGTATTATCAGAACTTGGAATAGATTTCTTTAGGTAAACCTCACAGGTTTCAAAAACCTGTGAGGTTTTCGTCCATTCAAAGAAAGAGATCATCAAAAATAGTGTAATGGAACAATTTTCGCTTCTCAATAAACTTTAAAAAAGGCCAACAGGCGTTATAATTTCAAAATAGGTATTATGAAAAAATTATTTTTGCTTATCCCTCTTCTTATCATATCATGTAAAAAAGAATCCTCTGTTACGGAAACGCAGAATACCGATTCATTGGCAGCAGTGCAACAACCCGCTACCTTAGAGAAAACAGATTCTGCTAACGTAAGGATGAAAGATTCTATCATCAATAATGCACCGAAAACGAAAGAGGTTCTGCGTACAGGGGTGATGCGCGAAGTAAAGAACGGACAGATTATAAGAATGGTTGACGGTGAGCATTTGCCAATAACTTTAGGTGAAGAATTTACCAATGAAAATGAAGAGCTGGTACTCAAAATAACCGATTTTAAAAATCCTGAAATAAAAGCTAAAATTTCAACAAAAGAAAAGGACTTTAATATTCGATTCAACCAGATAAAATTACCGAATGGCGATTATGATGGGCCTTTTGGGAGAGATCTTACCTACGACCTGAAAGAAAAAGGCGAAGTATGGCTCATTATCGGGAAAAGCAATATGGCTTCAGGAAATACAAAAGGAAGCTTCACCGTGAGTATAGAATGATTCAACGATTTGGTATAATTTCTGCTACCATCACTTTAAATTTTATCATTATGAAAAATATCATTTTGACAGCGGCAGTTGCCTCAGCGGCTCTGGTAAGTTGCGGCACCGTGCAGTCGTTGGTTCAGAATACATTTCCTTATACAGCTAATGTTTTGATTTCGACCGGCGTTCCTGCAGATAAAGAAGTTTCTTCTACCGCTACAGCATCCAATGTACAGACTTGGTTCGGAGGTAATAACAATGCAAAAATTAAAGACGTAAGAATTTCCGATGCCAAAGTTTCGGTAGTATCGCCATCAGGAGGAAATCTAAGCGCATTCAAATCGATTAAAGTATATATTTCTTCCAGCGGAACAGGTGAGAGGCTTGTCGCTTCAAGAACAAATATTTCCACAGATGCTTCAAGCCTTACTCTTGATCTGGAAAACTCAGGATTTCTTGATGAAGTGGTGAAAAGCACGGGAGTGACCGTAAGAACGGTGTATGAACTTAAAAATCAAACCAGTTCTGATATGAACCTTAGAATAGCACTTAATTTCAGCAGTATCCCTGCGAATTAGTTTTTTTATAAAAGTTTATTAGAAAAAACGTCTTTCAGCAATGAAAGACGTTTTTATATGGTATGTGGAAAATAATTATTTAAAATCTACCAGCTCAACATCGAAAATTAGTGTTGCTCCCGGAGGAATTACGCCGCCGGCACCATTATCTCCGTAAGCAAGATCGGCGGGAATATAGAATCTGTATTTTGCACCTTTAGACATCAGCTGTATTCCTTCCGTCCATCCTTTAATTACTCCTGAAATATTAAGTTCGACTGGTTTTCCACCGTTTTTATCCGTAGAATCGAATACCGTTCCGTCCATCAGTTTACCGGTATACATTACGTTCGCAGTGCTCGTAGCGGTTGGTTTTGTCTTTCCGTCGCCCTCTTTCAGAACTTCGTATTGTAAACCGCTTGCTGTAGTTTTGATATTTTTGTTCAGCTTGTTTTTCGCTAAAAATTCTGCACCTTTCTTTTTGTTTTCTTCGGCTTTTAATTTGGCTTCAGCCTGCTTCTTTTCATTCTGCTTCTGCATAAAGTTCTGCATGAAACTAGCCATTTCTTCTTTAGGAAATAAGCTTGCCTTCTCTCCGAATGCATCTTTGAATCCCTGCGCCAGTAATTCAGGATCTGCCGGGAAGCCTTGTTTTTTCATGTTTTCGGCAATGTCCTGCCCGATATAATAAGAGGCTTTTTGCTCATTAGTATAAGATTTCTGAGCGAATGCAAGTTGTGCTCCTGTTAAAAGAACTAACGTAAATAATGTTTTTTTCATTGGTATTGTAAAATATATTTTCTGCGAATTTAAGCTTTTGTAACGGAATCCATCACAATTGTAACCGGTCCGTCGTTAATTAACGAAACTTTCATGTCGGCACCGAAGATTCCGCTTTCGGTTTTCAGCCCGGATTTTGAGATTTCTTTTTTAAAATAATCAAACAACGGAATCGCTTGGTCAGGTTTTGCCGCTTTAATAAATGAAGGGCGGTTTCCTTTTTTGTAATCGGCTATCAAGGTGAATTGACTGATGCAGAGAATTTCACCTTTAATATCCTGAACGGAAAGATTAAGTTTTCCTTCATCATCCCCGAAAATCCTTAAATTAAGAATCTTCTGCACGAGCCAGTCTGCATCGGCTTCCGTATCGTTTTCATTAATGCCAATAAGAAGCATAAGTCCTTTTGCGATTTCCCCTACAATGCTTCCGTCCACTTTTACATGGGATTCCGAAACTCTTTGAATAACGATTTTCATTAATACGTAATATTTAAAATTTTCCCGGCAGGATCATAATTGTAAAGATAGGTTTTAGGCTGTACATTGGCTACCGCGGTAGGCTGCCCAGTTAATAAAATCCATTGGGCATTGTCTTTCGGGCAAACAATTCTTATATTATCCTGAACTTCCAGCGTTGTATTGCTGTCAGGGCAGATATGCGGAGCATTGCGGTCATATACTTTAAAAGTTGTATCGGAAGCTCTTACGATAATGAGCCCTCTTGTGCCCGATTGTTGTTCATTGATATATACCCATCCTCCAACCTGGTTCAGTGGGTAATAGGCGGGAAGATTAAGATTAAGCGTGACGTTAATAGGATTATTCGGGAAGCAACTTACGGTATCTTCGGTACTCCCACATGATTTTATAGCTAAATTACTGAAAATCAATAGTGTGATTAAGGATAATATTGAAAAAGTTTTTTTCATTTCAATTTAAATTTTTATATATTTGTAGAAATTAAACGATTACAACTCGAAAACATTGTCCGGCAAATGTCGGATTATTTTTTTATACTAAAACTAAATTTTGAAAATTATGGCAAGCTATGTTACAAAGGAGGGATTAGACAAAATGAAAGCTGAGCTGGAACAGTTGGAAACTGTGGAAAGACCAAAAATCACCCAGCAGATTGCTGAAGCAAGAGATAAAGGAGATTTGTCTGAAAATGCAGAATACGATGCTGCTAAAGAAGCTCAGGGAATGCTTGAAATGAGAATTTCGAAGCTGAAAGATATTATTGCTACTTCCAAGATCATAGACGAAAGTCAGCTGGATACTTCAAAAGTTTCTATCCTTACAACGGTAAGATTAATGAACAACGCCACCAATAAGGAACAGGTATTTACTTTAGTTCCTGATAACGAAAGTGATCTTAAAGCAGGCAAAATTTCGGTAAATACGCCAATTGCAAAAGGGCTTTTGGGTAAAGCAGTGGGTGAAACGGCGGATATCACGTTACCTAACGGGAATAAACTTTCTTTTGAAGTATTAGAAATAACCCTCTAATCTATCGATTTTTTTAACACGTAAACTTTTAGAAAATGAGCACAATATTCACAAAGATCATCAATGGCGAAATTCCCTCATACAAAATTGCCGAAGATGAAAACTTTATTGCTTTTCTCGATGCAATGCCTCTGGTAAAAGGACATGCTTTAGTTGTTCCCAAAAAAGAAGTAGACCTTATCTTTGATCTGGAAAGTGAAGAATATAAAAATCTATGGGGATTTGCTCAGGAAGTTGCTAAAAAAATAAAATCGGCAATTCCCTGCATACGGGTAGGGGTCGCTGTGGTGGGACTGGAAGTACCTCATGCCCACATTCATCTGATTCCCCTTAATAAAGTGGAAGATATGAATTTCAGAAATGAAAGACTTAAATTAACAAATGAAGAGTACACTGAGATCCAGAACTCTATTATCAATTCTTAAAAACTGTAAACTCGTAATTTTTACGGGTTTATTTTAATCTATACTTATATCTATATATAATAATGAATTCAAACCAATGTTCTTTCTGCGGAAGAAAGAGAAATGAAGTGCAGATGCTGATTTCCGGTCAGAATGGTTTTATTTGTGAAAACTGTATCGAGCAGGCTCATGCCATTGTGAAAGACAGTTCGGTAAAAACAGGCTTTTCTCCTGCTGAAAATATTGAAGAACTTAAAAAGCCGAAAGAAATCAAAGGATTTCTGGATCAATATGTTATCGGGCAGGATCAGGCCAAAAAGCAACTTTCGATTGCCGTTTATAATCATTACAAAAGATTGCTTCATGCTCAGGACGAAAATCGTGAAGTAGAGCTTGAGAAATCCAATATTATCATGATCGGTGAAACCGGAACAGGAAAAACCTTACTGGCAAAAACCATCGCACGCGAACTGAACGTTCCTTTCTGTATTGTTGATGCTACCATTTTAACGGAGGCAGGATATGTAGGTGAAGATGTTGAAAGTATTCTTTCCCGACTGCTGATGGTTGCAGATTATGATGTAGAAAAAGCAGAGAGAGGAATTGTTTTTATTGATGAAATAGATAAAATCGCAAGAAAATCTGATAACCCGAGCATCACAAGAGACGTTTCCGGAGAGGGCGTTCAGCAGGGATTATTAAAACTGCTTGAAGGCAGCATTGTAAATGTGCCGCCACAGGGAGGAAGAAAGCATCCTGATCAGAAATACATTCAGGTAAATACCCAGAATATCTTATTTATAGCGGGAGGTGCATTTGACGGCATCAAAGAAATTATTGAACGCAGAATGAATAAGCAGGCTATTGGTTTCAGTGCAGAAAAAATCAATAACACCAATGAAGATGAATACGTTTTAACAAACATTAATGCTATTGACCTTCGTTCTTTTGGATTAATTCCTGAGCTTTTGGGAAGATTCCCGATCATTACTTATCTTGATAAACTTACAAAAGAAACAATGGTAAGGATTATGAAAGAACCGAAAAATTCTATTGTTAATCAGTTTATAGAACTTTTCAAAATGGATGGTACCGATCTTACCTTTACAGACGCCGCTATTGAAAAAATTGTGGAAGAAACTATCGAAAAAGGATTAGGTGCAAGAGGGTTGAGAGGAACAACCGAAAAAGTTCTTGAGGACTACATGTTTTCAATTGGTGAAGAAAAAGAAATTATACTAACAGAAGACAACATTTTTGTAAAAAATTAAAATATTTTTGTTTTTTATTAAAAATAATATAACTTTGCAGTTGTATTAACACACAAATAACTACAACAGTGAGAAAAAATTTATTTGCTATTGGTCTATTAGCAGCTATATATTCTGTTCAGGCGCAGAATATTCTAGTACACATAGATGATGCTGCTACTACGTACGTGAGTGAAGGCACTCTGTTATACTCCGGCGGAGGACTGCAGACGCGAGGTTCCGGCATAATAGATCTTCACGGAAATATGATGATTGAAGGCTCATCTAGCGATGGGTTTAAAACAATCACTACAGGAGGTTCCAACAAAACGGACGGTGGAAACATCGTTGTCAGACTTAATACTCCAGGAAGCTATGCTTCTTCTACTTATGGACAGCTTTACATTAATGGATTATCTCAATCAAATATTACAGGTATTGTAAGTAAAGAATTCCGCACAGATAGGCATGGGAACAGTACCAATTATTTTCAACAAATTGCAATGCCGTTTTCCGGTAAGGCTTTAAGCAGTTTATCAACTGAATTTGGAAAAACATTTAATACCAGCAGATATGATAATCCGATTCTAAAATGGGACAATACAAATGCTGTGTCAATTCATTTTACAAATCTTGCATCTGTAACAAATAATCCTACAGAGTATTATATGTTAAAATCCAAAAATAACGATTTGAACACTTCTGCTCCTCCGGTTTCATTGACAACCATTGCACCTACTGCAACAGGATCCGTATTTACAATTAACGGACAACCCTATACTAATCTTTCTGCCCCTGTAACTTTACAGAATGGCGGTAATGTAAACTTCGGAATTAATGGTACGAATAAGAACGTGTATAATGAGAAATATAACACTTATGTTGAGGATGATTTTGAGGTTACCACCAGCCCATGGGCCGGAACATTTGGTAAAAATTACTACCAATTTGGAAACCCATTTCTTACCAATTTAGATTTATCCAGAATAGGGTATGTGGAGAACGGAAGTATAACAGACGGAAATAATGTATCAAACATTTGGGGTATTGAATACAATCCTGGAACAATAGTTACCCTACCTACAGGTGCAACATATGCCACAGGTGCCTTGTTACAGACCTTTCACCCTACGGGCATTCCGGTAGGAGATGTAGGGCTTATTATTAAGCCTATGCAGACATTTAAAATGAAACTCAGAGATAATACAATCCAGACTTTAGATTTTAATACGCTTAGAAGATTTAGCGGAACTGTAAGAGCTGCAGCAACCGATTATAGTGTTGTAGCAGCTAAAACAAATACTACCGGAACGGTGAAGCAGCTGGGTATCATTGGGCTGGATGCTAATGGTAAAGAAATATCCAGAACCTATTATGTAGTATCTCCATCATCTGTTACAGGTCACCAGACATCAATAGACACAACAGTTCAGGCTTCTGCTGGCAGTAATATGATCGGAACTTTTGAAGAAGCAATAAACGGTGGATATGATAATAACTACTTAAATTATTGGCTATATATTAATGAAGCGAATGAAAACAATTTTAAAGGGAAAAATGTAAAGCTTGTTAATTATTATCCTGATAATGTTAAGTCTTATAAATTTGAGATTAAAGAAAATGCTGAACCGATAGCGGATGGCACTCATGCACTGTCTTCGGGGATTGGATTCTACTACAAAGCGCCAAACGGAACCGTGCAACAAGCTAAACAGGGTGATATTATTCCGGTAGCAGGTAATGAATACGATCTATATTATGGAGAACCTAGTAATATTGTACTAGCAGCTACCGAAACACCTACAGCAGTAAGAACATTGGTTATTTATAATCCGGCAATAGAAAATTATTTTATAAGGTTTGATCCCAACTGGAAGAAAGCAGATATTGAAGTTTACGATATGAGTGGAAAATTGGTAATCTCTAAAAAGGGAGTAGATACATCGCGTGATTTTGTTATCGAATTGGATGGTAAAATTAAAAACTCGTATGTTGTAAAAGTTGTTTCTGATAAAGGAGAAATTGTTAATGCAAAAATATTAAAATAGAATATATGAAAACTATAAATAAACTAGCGTTAGCCTTTTTTATCTTTTCCACATTCTTGATAAATGCACAGCCACCTAGTCCTGAAGGTGGTAATGCTAACAAAGGGAACGGAACAGGTGCTCCGGATTCACCGGTTGATATGTATGTATATATCCTGGTTATTGTTGCAATTATTTTAATACTTTTTTTCAGCAAAAAATATATGCTTAAGAAAATTTAATTTTTATTAAAATACTATTAAACTCTCTGATTACTCGGGGAGTTTTTTTATTTTTACCGTATGAAAAAAATTTTTACATTACCAGCTGTTATAGCTGCATTTTCATTACAGGCTCAATTTACCGTTAGCATTCAGGCGCCTGCCGAGTTCAAAGAGCAAAATGCTATTTTATATACTTTAAATGGTTCTAAAGACATCATTTTTTCAAAAGAAAAAAGCAAAAATAATACATGGACCTTTAAGTATCCCAAAAACTATATGGGAATGATGAAAGTTTATTTTCCTGATTCAAATAATACATTTAATTTTATTTCAGAAAATAAAAATGTGAGCGTAAAGCTTGAGACACAAAGTAATAAGATTAAAGATGTCATTTATCTGGATGAAGCCAACGATATCATGAGTAAACTGCAGGAAGGTTCTCAAAAAAAGGAACTTATACTTCCGGCACTATCACAGATTAAGGAGTATTACAAAGATAATACGGATTTCGGAAAGGCGCTTAGAACTGAAATAAACAGGCTTAGTGGAGCTTCGGGGGGTATTGACCAGGCTCAGCATCCTTTTATCTATTATTACAATACCAATTACAGCAAATTCCTTTCTAATGATGCTTCTAAAAAGGTAAGTCAGGACGAAATCATCAATTTTATTGATAAATCCAATGATATGCTTGAAGCTTCATCCTTATTAAGACCCATCCTGGTTTCATATCTTAATACAGGAGGCAATACCAATGTGAGTACATCAGTAGATAAACTGCTGGACAGGCTAAAAGTAGAAACTCCAAGAGGGCAAACCGTTCTTTCTGAGCTCATTGATATCTTTGATGTGTACGACATGCAGGATTTTAAAGACAAATATCTTGGCCTTGCAAAAAATCTTAAGTGTACTATAACAGACCGTTTGGCTTCTACCCTCAAATCTAATGCAAATGTCGAGATTGGAGCTGTTTTTCCTAATTACGTATTTCAGGCACCCGTTAATACCAATGCTAAAACTTTGCATGATATAAAAGCGGATAAAAAAGTAGTGGTATTCTGGTCATCGACCTGCTCTCACTGTGAAAGTGAATTGCCGCAGCTATTGGCAAAATACAATGATCTGAAAGCAAGAAATATCCAGGTTATTGGCTTATCATTGGATGTTGACAAAGATTCTTACACTAAAAAGATAAGTGCATTTCCATGGGTGAATGATTCTGAATTAAGAGGATGGAACAGCAGTTATGCAGATACCTACAATGTTCATGCTACACCAACGTATTTTATTTTAGATGCTAACAATAAGATAATCAATAAACCAGAGCATGTAGGCGATGTCTTGGAATATTTTAAATTAAAATAATTTTGGAGGTAAGTAAATATTTTCTATATTTGCACCACCAAAACGGCGAGGTAGCTCAGTTGGTTAGAGCGCAGGATTCATAACCCTGAGGTCACGGGTTCAATTCCCGTCTTCGCTACAATAAAAAATCCGTATTATGTTGATTAAAGACATTTTACGGATTTTACTTTTATAATCCCATAATCCTATATTTTTGAAAAATTGCTATGTCTAACCTGAACAATTTTTATTCTTATATCAAAATCAAAAATTTTATAATCTTATTTTAAAATTATAGATAGCCTACATTATCATTTTCATGTAGTGTCCTTTATCAGTTAAGTTCTTTTTGTTGTTAAATAGGCATATCTTTTTTCCAATTATTCATATCATTGTATTAATATAGAAAAAACTCAAATTTAAAATGCAAACTTTTTTCGCTGCAAATGGTTTGATTATTCATCTTTTTAGAGCTAACAGCCTGTTTTTTAAGTCCTATTTTTTTACCGTTAATTCAAATTAATAATGTATTCGTCAGTGGGGCAGTAAATTTATTACTTTTGGCTTTGGTTCCCATATGATATCGCTGTTTTCGTCTATTTCAATACTGTCTACAAACTTGAGGACAATACGCTCGCCTTTTTCGCTGACTACTAACACATATTCCGCTGTAGCTATCTCACATGTTCCGTTTACAATCCTGCTGTCAAATTCGACCATCCTTAACTTTTTATGGATTTCGCTGATATCAATCTTTTTACGACCATCTACATTCAGAATAATTTTTTTATCCATAGGTTTTAATACTCCTGGCAGCATTGCCACTTTACCACCTGGCCTAACTAAAAATAAATTAAATCCACTGATGCTATAGAATTGTTCACTGCCTTGTATAATTATTTCCACATCCGAAGTATTATCACTCGTTACAGAAATTCCCTTATATTGCTCATTATTTAATAAATATACCTTACTTTCTAAGGAATTCACTCTCCTGATATTTAATGTGGAATAACTGCCTGGTGCTATTTTTATATCTCTGTTATCTAATGGGGCATACTCGGTATAGGTTCCATATTGCCCATCGATTTTCATATACATGTGCTCATACCCCTTATCACTAGCGTTTCGCGCATAATTTCTGTATAATGAATTTAATTTTACCTCTTTGGTATTATCATTAAAACTTAAATACATCTCCTCTTTATCTGTTTCAAAATCAGCTATATCGTCATGTTTTTTGAATATAGTAGCTTTAATTGACACTCTTATTTCTTTCCAACCTTCCTCATTATCGTCTTTGATATTATTTATTAATTCACTGATATCATTAGATGTATTAGTGGCGACATTTAAATAACCACTTATTGTTGTCACGAAGCTCATAAATGCGTGTTCGTCGCCATAGTTGAGCCGCTCTATTGCTGCCGATAAATATCTATGTAATTCAACCTCATATATTGGTATTCCTTCAGCATTTACCTCAAATGCATCAAACAATAACCTGGTGCCTGATTGTTCACTAACTATTTTATATCTTATTATGACCTCGTCATCGTTATGTTTTGTATACTCTAATATGCTGCCTTCTATAATTTTATGCACAATGTTAAACATATGATTTACCATCTGCATTTCTATATATCCGGAATGACCCGCAATGTCTTCTACGTTTATTCTTATAATTCCAAAATCAAACTCTGTTTTTATCTGCGCCTCTCTTATTATATCATATAATAATTCCGGATTGTTATATAGTTCTTTTAATAGAAGTGTACTGCCACCCAGTACATTCATTTCTCTCATTATCTGATTATCTATATGAAACTCGCTAATAACCTCCACTTTTGCGCCTTTATAGCGTCCTTTCATTATCGCTATTGGATTTCCTTTTACTTTATCTATTCCTATTTCGTATCCTCTTACCTTCATTTTATGTCCCCGACCTGAAGCATACTCATAGTAGTAGTATTCTCTTTCTTCTGCATTACTTTTATATAAATCATATAAATCCGGACTGGTCATCTGGATTGCGTATTCTACCATTTCAGGGTATTCACTCACCGAAAGTAAATAAGTATATAAACTATCAAAGGTTGCGCTATCAACAACAGTTTGTATTTCCTTAAGATAGTGGATTGCTTCCAGCACATCCTGCCTGACTTCTAAACACAGTAATAAGCCTTCGTTATATAGTAATCCTATCTCGTTATTAAACATAAACAATAAGCTGTGCTCCAATGTAAATACTCGTTTAATTAGCTCTAACACCCTGTTTATCTCCTGTTCTTTTGTATAATCACATTCACCAATATACTCCCTGTTAAATTCTATATGTCTTAGAAAGATGCTGTGCTTAAATGGGTCAACCACATGCACCTCAAACAAAACATTTAATACAACCTCATCTGAAAAAGTCTTTTGAAAAGATATTTTTGTATCAGGCTGTTTGCAGACAATGACTTGTCCGTTGATATGCACAGCTACAGGGAGAAAGTCAACATTTTCTTGTTCAACCCATAAATATTCTGCTAACGTTGCGAAAGAGGATGGCTGGTTTCTTAAATCAAATAGCCATGTTTCATTTTCTGATAGTTTAGGATCTTTTGATTTGTTAAGATGGATTTTGATTTTAGCGGCACTTAGTAATACCACGGTACTGCTTCCACCACCCCAAAACTGATAGGATAGATACCTGCCATCATCTACTGTAAGTGGCGAAATAGCTACGGTCCTGTGATTATGATCCATTTTGATGTCAATTATGGTTGGAATATATTCCGGAACCAAACCTGTGACGATTGCTGCATAATCCTCATACACATAGTGTGTAGCACCAACTCCTCCATTATGCCCTGTGTATTTTACGTATGCCCTGTATTTGTATTGATACTTGTCAAATACTAATTGCTCAATTTCTATTCCCTCTTTTATTTCAGATGCTTCAAATGAAGGTTCCTTTCCTTCTGTGTCGTGCTGCTGCCCTGTATTGTAAACTGTAAATCCAAAACATTGGTGTAAGTATAACGCTGCCTTACCCGGCAACACATAAACTGCGTTCTTGTTATCTATATATTTTTGATCTATCCTGTATGTATAATTTCCTTGCAGAAAAGCATCATAAAAGGATATTCCTCCAATTTTTCGTTTCCACTCGCTGCTATCATATACATCTATCTCATTCCAGGGGCAAAATGGGGTATAATGCCAGGAAGAAAAATCATTTTTCCGCTCTCCATATGCATGTATCTCATTATCTCCCATGTCATCTAATCTTACATCACCTATTACTGCCAGTTTTTTATTAAAATCGACCTCTTTTATCACCAGATCATCCGAAAACTTTATCAAATCCTGGCCTTCTTCATTCCCCTCTCTTATATACTGCTTTTTACTGCTGTCGTCAATGTATATAAATTTATCCCATCCCCCTTTAGCTAAATTTTTTACGCCAATTCCGTATTCGAAAAACAATCCGTACTTTACGTCTATCTCCTGCCATTTTTGGTAATCTGCCTTATGCTTTTTACTGGCATTAATAATACTGAAGATAAATTCTACTATGCCAGCTGCTATTGCTAAGGCAAATCCAATAGGTCCGGTAAACTCTGAAGCCACTGCCACAAATTCCATGGCAAAGTCAAATATATCTAATACAGTAGTGATTAGGCCTAACGCTGATAACGCACCGCCTACAGTTCCTAAGACTAAATTTGTAATGATCTGTGCCTGCTCTTCCGGGCTTGCATGGGCTAATGATATAGCCAGTGTCGTTATGTTTACGATGTCGAATATCGGGGCGATGACACTTACAAACCTGCTAAAGCTGCTCATTGGCTCGAGCAGACTTTCCGGATTCAGGTTATCTGCCCAGTTAAGTGCTCTTAACGCTAAATCTGCTGTGCCAAGGCTGGTTTGCGTTAGCTGCGATACCAACGAAACTTTCATGGCTACAGTCAGTTGATTAAACTCACCTGAATTTAAGATTCTGGCAGAGCCTAGCAATCCCGACAACGTAAAATATACATTGAAGAACTCATTTCCGACCTCAACGGTTTCTGTTCCTGGTTTAGGACTGAAAGCGCCCGTATGCTCATCATAGTTGAAATTCCCTCTCGTATACTTTATTGTATCATCGGTATATTTCTTTAACTCCTTTAATGCTACGCTCTCTGTTTCTATGTTTTTTGTCCGCTCGCCGGTTTCTTTATTGATAAAGTCTACTCTTATCCTGTCACCTTTCAATTCTTTTATACTCTGTAAATCCAAAATCCACTCACCAGTCGGTTTGATGGCTATCACATCTTTATTTGCTTGCTCAATAACCTTTGCTATTGCTGCTTTATCTCTAAATACTCTTTGTACCTCTTGCATGTTCGGTACCGCTTTATCATATATCTCATTAATTTTTTTCTCTACGTCTGCCTGCAGCGCTTTTAAGGCGTCTATTTCATAATCCTGCAAATCTCCTCTCAAGGTTGCCTTAAATATTTTTGAATATATATCCAATATCTTTGTCTCAGAATGCGGCACTTCTACTATACTATTATCAGTTCCCCTGTAAGTGACCTTGGTGTAATCTCCGAATAACCGCTCTACCTCCGACAGCACCCATATGCCGGCGTAGGTTAATACTTCTTTATGCCCATCGCTGTTCACCCGCACAGGGTACTTCTGTGCTGTTACTTCTATCTGCTCTGGTTTTATATCTAATTTTCTGCCTATCTCGAACACATGATCTGCTACTACTTTTGGAAGGCCTTTCGCTCCCTCTTCGCCAAGGTTACAGCCCACGAGGCTTATTTTCAGGCTCTCGGGTTTTCCGGTGTTGATTTTGTTTTCGAATAATCTACTTAGCCGCTCCCCAATTTCTTGACCTGTTAAACTTCCTAAAGTTGTTTCGCTCTCAAACTCTGAGCCATGCCCAACTAATACCAGTTTGATATGCTTTACATCCTCCAAGGCAAAGCCGGTTTTGGCTGTTAACTGATCGCCTTCCAATGTGATAACCGCACCTCCAAACTCATCCTTGCACTGTACCCAGTTGCTGTTACGCGGGTCTTTCATAAATAAGTCCTTTGTGGCTCGAAAACTAATGTCATCCCCTTGCATTTGTAGGATGATCCGCTTTTCTTCCCGGCTGGCTATTGGCTTTTCTTCTAAAGAACCGAGATCTTCTTGTCCTGGTATTTTCCAGGTTTCTTCTCGCAGACTTCCTGCCAGGTATTTATCATGTTTAGAAATTTTAGACTTTAGAGTTAGATTTTTAAAAATTTCATCGTATGATGTATATATAAGTGTCTCAATTTCCTTTTCCAGATCGTACCCAAGAGGTTGACCAAAATAACGTATGTGCACATTTTTTTTCATCACCCTAGGACTATCACATTCTTCATATCTCACCAGTAAGCTGTCCATTATTTCTTTAAAGGCTTCTTTATTAATACACTTTATATATCCATAATTGGGATCAAATACCGTAAAGCTATGATCTTCATGTAAAGTGCAGGATAATGCGTGCCCTATTCTTTGTGTTAAATCAATTCCTATCGAAACGTAGTAATATTCATCATAGTGGTCTTTGCCAAGAATACGTTCAAATTCATTAGCAAATCTTTCAATCATCTTCTCCCTAGTTAAACTTTTTTCGGTTCCGTCGGTAATAATATGTTTATCACCCGTTAATGTGGCGTTGTTTTCTTGAGACTGTTTCAACTTTTGTACAATTTCTCGAACATTTTGTTTAAGGTGTTCATAGTTGTCAAGACCTATAAATTTTCGATCGTCCAACACTCCCATAACATTTTTTAACTTTAAGAAAGTTTCAGATTTTTTTTCGCATACTGAAAATAAATTAGAAAGTGCAGAACAAATACCCGCTACCATTTCCTCATGTTCCTGGGGGAAGGATTTTTCAATATGGTCAAAAAAGTTTTTCCCTTGATTAAAATTGAAACTATCACCTGGTGACGCTGCGAAATTTTGCATTTTTAGATGCAATCGATCACATTCTACAGCTAATCTATATTCATATTGCTCAAAAAGGGTGTTGGCGATCTCTTTAATACCGTTTGCCGCTTTAGCATATTTTTTGTCGCTAAAATCCGTAAATACTTTTCCGATATTAATTTGTATTCCTAATTTTTTAACTGAATCACCAATCTTATTCAACTCGTTAGCTATGTTTACTTTTTCAAACGTAACCATATCAATATCCCCCAATGCCCCATGCATATCTGTCTGATATTCCTGATTATGACCCCATGAAGCTTGGGTTGGCATTCCCTTGTCTTGTTTCTTCTCTATAGTAACCGCCGGCGCCAGCATGTAATTCGGATCCATGCAAATCCGTTTATTTTCAAGGAATACAACCGTTATTTTTCGGGCTGCCTCCTCTCTGTTTTTCAGGATCCCTTCTATTTCAGGCATGGTCAACCCAATGCTTGACAGCATAGATTCCACCAGCCAGGCGTTTATCAGTTCCACACTTAATTCTTCTTCCAATGTATAGCTGTACTTCAAATACCCGTTGAGAATCTTCAGCTCAGCAGTATTGAGTCCATGCATCAGCGAAAAATCATACGGAAAGGTCATTCCGTAGTATAGGCTGTTATTATCGTGAACCACTTGGCCTGCCCGGCCTTCTACTGACAGTTTTCCACCATAACCGGACTTGAATGCCTCTGCCACTTTTTGTATAAAACTGTCACCTGGTGCCTCCAGCGGTTTATTGGTTTTATTTACACCGCTCCCCGTAGCATTTATTAGAATCCTAAGGTCTGTATCATGTGAGTTACCAGCCTCAAGAAATGCCTTTCCCAACATTGAGCCTAATGATGCTCCGCCCAAGTCCCATATTGGTTGATTATTTTCCGGAATTCCATGAAAAGTGCCACTAAAACAGATGAGGTTCCCATCGAAACTGCCCTCCGATGTTATGGTTATCTCCACTACATCTTTTAATAGTTTATGCAATTCCAATGAATCTATGTTCTCCAGCCTGTTTTCAGAATATCCGATAACATCCTCTTTCCTGTAAAACCTACCTTCCCTGGTTTGTAAATAATACTCTACGGCTTCATCGCCGTTCATATCTGTAGCATTCAGCCAATCCAACTGCCTTAATTCATCTTTTATATACGCAATGATTTGAATTTTTCTAGACATTTTCATTTATTTATTTGGTCTTGCAAATTGTATTATGACAAATATAAATTGCCACTTCTGAACAAATTGTCGTACTTTTTTAAATAAATTAGAACCGGAATAATTTGTATTTGATCAAAATAGAAATAATCTTATGTTCAATACAGACTAATACCAAAGATTATAAAAAGAAAGCAGTGCAAGAATATATGCACTGCTCAATAAATATTTATTTGCTATCCTATATCAGTTTTCAGAACATTACTATTAAATGAAATAATGTATTAAAAAAAGCTGAAAAGTATGCTTCTGCCTTATATTATCTACGCCTGATAACCCAGCAATTTCCTAATTTGGTAGAAGAATCTTTCGATTAGTCTGAGATCCTGGGTTACGATTTCTGCGTTGCCTTTTAACTCTTTGTCGAACTTCAGGGTTTTATTGTAGGAAGTTTTCAGACCTTTTGGAAGGGTGACATCAACGTAGTAATTTCCATCCTTGTCCGGAGAAAGGGAAATGTTTTGTACTTTGCCTTCCACAATGCCATATTCCTGATATCGGTAATTGTCTAGTTTTATTAATACTTTTTCCCCGGCGATTATCTTCCCCGAATTAGCGGCGGGAACTGACATCCTTCCCACCAGTTTTTCCTTATTGTCCGGCAGAATAGATAAGATAGCGTCTCCTGCCTTTACAAACTGGTTTTCGCCGAAGAATTGCTGGAAGCTTGCTTCACCATCCGTATTGGAAATAATAAGATAGTTCTGTTCCCATTGCTTCAGTGATTTTCTGAGCTGTTCGAAAAGCTGTAATGTCTGGGAAGAATAGGTGATTTTGTCTTTCTCGGTGTTGATTACCGTTCCGCTTTTTGTTTTATTAACATTTGAAATTCCCTCTTCGATCTGGGAAAGAGAGATATTGATATTTTCCAGATTCTGTTGCGCCTGGAGAAATTTAATTTTCTCATTTTCCAATTCTACGGCAGCAATTACCCCTTGATTAAATAATTCCTGTGAGCGTTGATAGTTCTTTTTGGTGATTTCATATTTTGCCTGTTCGAGGTTTTTCTGCTGCTTAAGTGTTGCAATTCTCACCCTGTATTCCGAGAGACTCTGATTGGCGGCAAGATTTTCAGGGGCATAAGGCTGGAGTCTTGTAAAAAGTGCTTCATCCTGAAAAGCTTTTGCAAAACTATTATAATCACCCTGCAGTTCCCCAAGCTTAAAATGTGAAGTTCTGTTCAGCGGAAATGAAGCCAGCTGATCAGGAGTAATAGAATCGATAAGTTTTTTTAATTCGAGTATGTCCTTATAATTTGCCGTTGACTGCATGACCATTAATACTTCATTTTTTTTAACATGTTGATGGTCTTTAATGAAGATCTTTTCGATTTTTGAGTTGGTGCGGGCTTCAAGTTTCTCGGGTGGATTCTGTGAAGTAACCACAATAGGAGCTGGAATAAATTCAGGATACCGTATCATATAGCTCATGATGAGAATCATGATAAGAATTAAAAAAATAATGGTGTTTCCCCAGCGAATCATCCAGTGAGGGGGCTGGGTTAGGATATCCTGAACGCTTTCTGAGCGTAGTTCTATATTGTCTAAAATGTCTTTTTTCATATACATAAAACCCAATAACCTTCAGATAAGAAGATTATTGAGTGTGTTTAAATACTGTTATAATGGCAGTGTATAATCGCATTTCGGATTATTGCCGGGTTCTACTCCGGGAATGTCCCCATCTGGACACAGCCGGTTGCAGGCATTCCACTGCTTTACATTATTAATGTAGCAGAAGCAGTTACATGGAAATACAGGAATAGGGCCTGCTCCATGAATCTCTCTAAGATTTTTTCTTTCGATTTTTCGTAAATTTTTCATAATGAATATATTTTGAATTGGTTAATAAACTCTATGCTTAGATTTACTTCTTCTATGGTGTATTATTATTTCTTAAGATAATTTTGCTGTATAAAATCCCAAGAGACTGTTTATAGCCTCTTGGGTTTTTAATGTTAGCAAAAAGATTCGTTAACTTTGTAGCAGCAGTCGTTACACATTACATAACCGGGTACACATGTACCTTTTGGAGATCCACTTCCGGTATAATTTGGATCACAATACAATTGCCAGTCCTCATGACCGCTTCCTTTAACGTTTTTTAAATCCTTTCTCGTTAATTTTTTTAAATTTTTCATAATGATTGGTTTAATTTGTTTCCTACTCTATTAGTTTTTCGGATTCCACTATTTTTTGATTTTTAATATAATATTTAATTCCCAAGCTCAAGCTGATTTTTAACGAGCCTGTAATATTCACCACGCAAAGCAACAAGCTCTGCATGGTTTCCTTCTTCTACTACTTTGCCTTTGTCCAGCACAATGATTTTATCGGCGTGCTTTACAGTGGAAAGCCTGTGGGCAATTACTACTGCTGTTTTTCCTTTAAAAAACTGCTCAAGATTTTCCATAATTACTTTCTCGTTATTGGCATCAAGGGCAGAAGTGGCTTCATCAAAGAAAATATACTCCGGTGACTTGTATACGGCTCTTGCAATAAAAAGCCTTTGTTTTTGGCCACCGCTTACACCAAGTCCTTCATTTCCGATCTTAGTGTTGTAGCTTAAAGGCAGCTCTTCAATAAAGTCCTTTATATGAGCTATCTCTACAGCTTTTCTAAGTTTTTTCTTATCCGGGTAATCTTCACCAACGGCAATATTATTGGCAATTGTATCATTAAAAACGTAGCCTTCCTGCATTACCACTCCACAATGATCTCTCCAGAAGCGTGGAGATACATTCTTTAGCTTGGTATTGCCTAACCGTATTTCACCCTCATTGGGTTCGTAAAATTTCATCAAAAGCTTCAGCAGGGTGGTTTTTCCGCTTCCGCTGGCTCCTACAATGGCTGTTGTTTTCTGATAAGGAATCGTTAAATTAAGATGTTCAAAAACATAAGCTTCTGAACCGATATACCGAAATGAGAGGTTCTCAATCTCAATATCTTTCTGTGGAAGATCGTGGGTATATTGCTCTTCTGTATTTTCTTCATCCTCTTTATCGTGAATTTCTCCCAGCCTTTCAAGAGAAATCTTGGCATCCTGAGATTGTTTAATAAAATCAATTAATTGCAATAAAGGACTGTTGAGCTGCCCGATAATATATTGTACCGAAAGCATCATCCCCAAAGTAAGATTGCCGCTGAGAACCAGTTTGGCAGAGAGAAAACTTACCAGGATATCTTTCATCTGGTTGATGAAATTTCCACCTACGGACTGCCACTGCTCAAGGGATAAAGATTTTATCCTTATTTTAAACAGCTTTACCTGCAGAAACTCCCAGTCCCACCTTTTTTGCTTTTCGGCATTATGCATTTTAATCTCCTGCATGCCGTTGATAAGTTCAATGACTTTGCTCTGCTCTTCCGAAACCTGGGAGAATCTTTTATAATCGAGCTCCTTTCTTTTACTAAGGAAAAAACTGATCCACCCGATATAAGCTGCTGCTCCTATCAGATATACGGCAAACAGCCTGTAATCGTAAAATAAAAGTACAATGCTGAAAATAATAAGGTTGACCAGTGAGAACAAAGTATTGAGCGAAGAACTTGTCAACAACTGCTCGATTCTGTGATGATCATTGATTCTTTGCATGATGTCTCCCGTCATTCTCGTATCAAAAAAGCTGATGGGTAATTTCATCAGTTTAATAAAGAAATCTGAGATAATGGAAATGTTGATTCTTGCAGAAAGATGCAGCAAAATCCAGCTCCGGATTACCTCAATTCCCATTCTCCCAATAAAGAGCATGATCTGGGCCAGCAGGACAAGATAAATAAAATTCAGGTCCTGATTCTGGATGCCGACATCCACAATACTCTGAGTAAGGAAAGGAAAAATAAGTGAGAGTAAACTTCCAGCCGAAAGGCCTATGGCCAGTTGGATAACCAGAGATTTATATTTTAAAAGATATTTTGAAAGAAAAGAAACGCTGGCTTTGCTTTCTTTATCATCAAACTCGGTCTGGAAGAAAGCCGGGGTTGTTTCTACAATAAGAACAATACCTTCTTCTGTGTTTTCGTTGGCGTTTTCACCGATCCAGAGCTTAATGAATTCTTCCCGGGAATAGGTAATCAGTCCATAACTTGGATCTGAGATGTAGACTTTGTTCTTTTTATCAATGTTATAAACCACGACAAAGTGGTTCTTGTTCCAATGGACGATGCAGGGGAGAGGCACTTCTTCGGCCAGAGTATTGAAGTCGATCTGAACGCCCAGTGAACGGAATCCCAGATTTTCAGCAGCATCACTCAGTCCTAAAAGGCTACTTCCCTCCCGGGTAGTCTCGGAAAGGTTACGGATCTGCTGTAAGGAAATAGTTTTGCCGTAGTATTTACTCACAATACGAAGGCAGGTAGGACCGCAGTCTTTGGAATCCGGCTGACGGTAAAAAGGAAAAGATTTCAATGATGTATTTTTTTATTGTAACAAGTTGCCGCCGTAGAGGCGACAACTATTTTAATTTTTAAAAGATTAACTTTTAATAACAATATCTGTTGCAAAAATGCATGCAGAATGAAGTTCCAAATGTGGGATCATAGGAGTTCGGATCTGCCTGACAGGCTGCGAGAGTAGAATAACAGGCAATAGCGCTCTGTTGTGCCGCGAGACATTCCGGTGTAATGCCTCCTTTTACTGATTTTAAATTTTCTCTTGAAAGTTTTTTAAGATTTTTCATAGGATTATTAATTAATTTGTTGTTAGGAATTTGGTATCTCTGAGTTGTTTAATTTTTTTCCTAATTTAGTGAATTTTGTAGTACGAAAGATATTTTTATCAAATATCATCATCTTCCGTTAGCTCATCCATAAAATAATAAATATCTTCCCGTTCGTATTTATCAGGAAACTGATAGCCATTGATTAGAAAAATCGGTGTAAAATTAAGTCCGGCATTTCTATTTTCCGCTGACATGTTAATAATAGGAGAAAGGTCTTCATTAGTCGGGGTAATTCCTGCTTTCAATCTTGTTTTAGCTTCATCTTTTGTTTTAAACCAATAATCAACAAGATTTAAAAAGTCTTGGGAAGTTTTGTTTTTGTAGGTGTGCATGAAATCGGAAATGAGATCTGTGAATTTTTCATTCTGCTTATCAGGGCTATAATTAAATCTCATTTGAACCGAAATATTATCCGGGTATTTTTGAAGAAGGCTTTCCGCAATTTTATGGGCATCTTTACAAAATCCGCAGTAAGGATTTGAAATAATAGACAGATTAATCTTTGCATCTTTATTTCCTACAAGGAACGTTTGATTGTCTGTAAAAGTTATTTTCTCATTTTCCAGGAGCTCTCTTTTAAATAAGTCATAATTTCTTTTGAATCTTAAATTTTTTGCATTCGACTTCTGAAGGTTTTCCTTTTCTTCAAGAGTAGTATTAAGGTATAGAATAGAAAGAAACACGACACTCCATAAAGTGATGCTCAATAATGCCGTCTTTATGTCAAAAAAAACATTTCCGAAAAAAAAGATGCTGATGATAAGCTGTAACAGTAAAACCGAAATAATTAAAAGACAAACTCTGCAGTATGCTTTCTCTACAAATCCCTGAACGTATAAAGAATAACCAATTGCAATTAATGAAGCCCATGCAAAACCTTTGATGACCAGAGCTGTAGCGGGTAAAAATAGTCCTAAAACGGTAATTCCTATGAAATAAATCAATGAGAAATCAGAAAATTTCAATCCCATAATGCTGGTTTTATCCTGGGTAATAATTTTATTGCAGGAACTTGTACTCTGGTTTCCTGCTGTTTCTCCACAGATACTGCCGATGACTGCCGACTTATTCCCGAATTTCTGATTAAAAATCTCAAGAGAAATATAGACGCCGGCTAATGAGAGAATATTGAACAGGGATTCATACCAAGTCAGCGTAAGAAGTGAATAGAGTAAGATGATGGAAAAAACAAGATATAAAAATGGCTTATAGCTGGTAAATGATTTACTTACGGTTGAATCTTTTTCAAAAAGCAGTACAAAATCCGTAGATTTTTCGTGAAGTTCATCTTTGTTTATGGTCTTCGCTTTGTCAGAATAAATTGAATATTGGCTTCCCGATTTTTTAACTAAAGAAAATGTATTGTCAACAATAGCAATAAATTCTTCCGGAAGTTCATCCCAATATTCCTTATCAAGCTCATATGCATCGTTTCTCACTCCCAGAAAATTCAGGGTATCACTAAAAGCCAGCGCTGAAGGATAGTTTGGGTGAGAGTTAAACTGAAACATAAACTCCTGTTTGTCAAGTTTAAGGTAACTAATAAGTTTGTCCAATGGCATATTAATATTTTTCAACTAAAATAAGCAGATGTTTGAAAATAACAAACATTTTTCTCATATTAACGTGATTTATACTTGTATTGTTGTCTAATAAAAATTTACATAAAACAAATATTAGTAATTCATAGAGTAAAAATTGATGTTAAAATACCAAAATATGAGTTTCTTTATCTATCGGATTGTTATATTTTTGAAATGTTTCAAAAATGAAAGCGTTGGTAGATCTGTAATTTTCATCTTTTTTTCCGGTAGGCTGATAGTCAAAAGTATCTCCGTAAGAGTTTTTTAGGGAAAGTTTTTTAGAGGCAGGATCTTTAAGAAATTCGGAGATATAAAGTTGAAGTTTCTTCTTTTCTATTTTTTTATAATTTTCAAGATGCAGATTTTTTTCCTCCTTGGTTTGTTTTAAGCCGATCATTTCAAAGGAATAATCTTGATCTTCGGAATGTACTTCTGTAATTAAGCCTGGAAGACCTTGGAACTTGTAAGGTCCTTTAGAGACTGAAATGTCTGGCGTAAATGTAGCAATCCATTTTCTGCCATCTAATTGTATTTTAGCTTGTTGGGTTTTATAATTGTTATGAATACCGGCAGAGTTTGGAATTATCACCCAGTTATTGATAGGTTTTTCGTGATAAAAAAACTGTAAATCATTAAAGCTTCCATAATATTTTACCTGAGATGTGTCTTGTACCACTATAAAATTAAGATATGTTTCATCGATTTTCAGGCTATCATTCATTTTTTTTGCAGGAATATACTCGCTATTTAATCCATTGATTTTTAAAAGTGAATATTCGATCCTCATAAGTTGATTCTCTTTTTGAGGTCGGAATTTTACTCTGTAAGAAATCTCAATATTTTGAGACCAGGTTATTTGAAAAAGACAAAATGCTAAGAAAAAAGTCATTTTATTCATTGGTCCCATATTTTTCAATTAAGTCTTTATTCATTCCAAAATTATTGATGAGAATTTCTTTATACATATTATATATTGGATTTTTTTTGTGCACATTAAAAGAATAACGATCTAGTAATTTAGCTTGCTGACAGCTCTTAGGCAAATATTTGTTTAATGAATCGTCCTCTGCACTTTTCACAATTGGGTATATTGGAAGTTTTATTTCTTTACTGTTGAGTTTTACTATTGTTTCTAAAATATTATATTTTAAGAAATTATCAAGAGAACTACATGAGTAAGATTCAATGTCTCCTTTTATGTATTTTGAAAAATAATAATTAACTGCATTTCGGAAAAACAAAGATTTTCCATCTGTATTGCCAACTAAAAAAAGCCAACCGAGCCATCGATACTTCAGGGCTTGTTTAAGATTTTTTTGTGCAGTTGAATCATTTTGTTCATCGAAAACAGTCGTTAGATTTAGTATTTTAAGATGATTTATTAATGCCAACTCAGAAAAATTAATAAATGAGCTCAAATTACCTTTTTGAGAAAGTTCTACATATTTTTTTAAAGTAGCTTGTAAATTCTGACTAATGCTTCCATAAATATATTCGTAATTTTTTTTCTTATCTCCAATAAACGAATATTTACCATCATTGAAAATTTCAATTTTTAAATATTCCTTTGGTTCTAAAAAATTAATCAAGTTTAAAATAATTTTATTTTCATTTGAAATAATAGTTTCGGACGAAGCACTTATTTCAAGTTCTTTATTTTTTGTGACTTCATGCTTTATATTATTTTGAAAATAGAATATTCTCTCATTACTTTTGTTGACTATTGTAATTTTTTGAGCATTAAAATGTAAAAAAAAAGCAAAGAGGATTATGGTAATCCCCTTTTGAAATAGACAATTTTTATTCATTGTTACTAAATAGTTGTAGTTGCTTCTTGTAGTTCTTTCATTCGTTTTCTATATTCTTTGCATCCAGAAAAACATGCTTCTGCACTTTCTGCATGCCAGTGAAATTCTATACTGCTTCCTGCTCCACAAGTGCAGTTGTTTTCTAAACCACCAGCAATTGTGCTTAATTCTCTCCTTGAAAGTTTCTTGAAATTTTTCATTATTTGATTTTTAAAATTAAAAAAAAATATTTGCCGTACAAACCCCGACATTGGTTTTTTTTGCTTTTTGGTTTCAATCTATACCTGCGCAAGTATAAATTGATTTTAATAGCGCTATCAATATTGATGGTTCAAAACTATTAAAAAATATATCTCGGACAGCAGACATATTTTGCAATTTTCTTGCGATTTTCTTGCAAATTTTGCGGTGAGTTTTCATACATTTGCAATAAAGCACATTAGAATGATTCAGGAAAAATTAAAAAATATCAGAAAACAGAAAAACATGTCTCAGGAAACTATGGCTAAAATATTATCCACCGATACTTCCAGTTATTCCCGTAAGGAAAACGGAAAGTCGAAAATTCATGATGATGAATGGGAAAAGCTTGCAAAAGCTTTGGAAGTTTCTGTTGACGATATTAAAGAATCAGAGTTTTCCGGAATTGTGCATAATGATAATTCAACTTTCAACGATAATTCAGGGAATTATTATAATCAGAACTTTAATATACCCAACTCTATAATAGATAATTTACAGGATTATATAAAACTTTTAAAAGAGCAGAATGAATTCTTAAAGAAAGAGCTTGAAAATTTTAAAAATAAATAATGAACATCCTTAACGGATGTTTTTTTATAACCTGCATTAAAATTTAGAAAAAAAATACTTATAGATGATGATAAATATATCTAAAAAAAATAATTAGATATAATCACCTGTTAATGAGTAATAATAACAAGTTTGAAAGAGAAACTGGGATTATCAGAAATGTTAACATAAATTTAAAATTGTTAATTGTCCTAAATTTGTGAAAAAAAATATGAAAATATTTTTTTATTTATAAAATATATTGTAATTTTACAACGCCTTGAATGAGGGAACAAGTCAAGGTAATAAATTTTTTTTCATCATTTGTGTTTTTAGAATCGTATCGCCTGATACGATTCTTTTGTTTTTATACCTTTTCGTAATTCAGAAGAAGATTGATGAAATAAGAGTAGGTAATTGCTCCTTCCTGCTGATTGGATTTTAGAAAAAGGTTATTGGTAAATCCGAAAAAATCATCAAGTAAACCCTGATGTTTTAAGATAAAGGCCTTTTCGTAATCCCTGTCTCTTTTCATTTCAGGTGAATAGTTTTTAAGTACAGATTTTACAAATGCAGGATCTTTATCGACAATATAATTCAACAGGCTTTTTAGGGTAAAATATTCTGTGCTGTAACGAAGTTCTATATTATTAGAATTAACTCCGATAAGATATCCTACGAAGTTGGCTTCCTGTTCTCTTGCAAAGCCAAGCTGATGAGAGCTTTCATGAGCTGAAGTAAAAGGAATTAATGTGTTTGGCAATTGGGAATTGAATTGCGCTTCGGCAGTAAAGGGATTATAATACCCCAGAATGCCGGTAAAACTCATGATATTTTTAAAAAGACTGGGCTTAAAAGAATTAATTTCAGAAGCTCTTTTACCAGAAATATTTTCAGGAAGCATTTTTTGTCTGTTGAGAATTTCTGTTTGTAAGACATTCAGATCTTTAATAATGAAAATCCCGTTGGCATCTTCCTGGGCCAGTTTCCTGGTTTCTTTACATCTTTTGAGATATTTTAATGCTAAGATTTTAGCCTTTTCTACGGTAGGCTCTTCCTGAGAGGAAAGTTTTTTGATAATCGGAGTCTGGAAGTAGAGCATTCCCCAGAATATCTGATAAAGAAAATAGAAAATATTGAGACAGCTAAAAATTTTTATTAAAGCGCTTTTTCTTCTCTTTTTACTGAAACATCCGGCAATATGGTAAATAAGAAATATTCCCAGAGAAATATACAGCAGATCCCCGAAAGAAAACGGGAACCATGAAAACGTCAGCTGATGGAATCTCTTCTGACTTTCAAAAAAACGTTCAAAAAAAGAAATCAATAGAGGAGATTTAGAGAATATATAAAACAAAACAAATTGGGCAAGTAATAAACCTGCCCAAAATCTTTTCTTATGTAGTATTGTTGATGTTTTAGTGACCACTGCCTTTTGTGATTTTGTCAAGATCAATTCCCTGAGATTTCAGGATTCCGCTCACTCTTATCGCATAGAAAGCAAGATACGCAAAACAGACTACTCCTACAATATAGCTGAAGTGGATATTGGTAAGGTCTGCCACATATCCCTGGATTAGACTTACGATCCCTCCTCCCATAATCATCATGATCAAAAGTCCGGAACCTTGGTTGGTATGTTTTCCCAAACCGTTAATTGCCAAAGCAAAGATACATGGCCAAAGGGTAGAGCAGAACAAGCCTACACTTGTAAAGGCATATACGGAAACCATTCCTTTAGTAAACATTCCTATTAATAAAGCTGCAATACCTGCAACAGAGAAGATCAGAAGCATTCTTGCCGGATTGCCCTTACTCATGATATCACAGATAATCATGGCAATGATAATTAATCCGTATACATAGAAATGAGACAGATCGTGTTTTGCAATGGCATTTACCAATAGAAAAACTCCGAATGCAAGATAAGGTGCCAGAAACCGTAAGATTTTTTTAGCTCCTGCACTTACGTCAAATGCTTCTACAGCACCTGTCCAACGTCCTATCATTAGTGATGCCCAATATAAAGAAATATAAGGTGCAATATCTTTGGTCTCAAAACCTAAACTTTTTTCCATATACGCCGGCAGATTACTTGCCGTAGAAACTTCCACTCCTACATATACAAATATGGCAATCATCCCCATAAAAAGCTGCGGATATTGAAAAGCCGACTTTCTGTGTTCTCCCGGAACGGTATCATCCGTATCCTCGGTAATGGTAGGAGTAATAGCCGGAAGAGAAGAAAATTTAAGCATTATTGCTACCAAAACAAAAGCAGCCCCTAAAATCAGGTAGGGCACTTTTACACTTTCAACACTTACGTCCTGAGTTGCGGCTGCAGCCGAGCCAAAAATAGCGAAAGAGACAATAAGCGGGCCTATCGTCGTCCCTAAGTTGTTAATTCCTCCTGCCATTGTAAGCCTCTGTGATCCTGTTTCAGCAGGTCCTATTTCAATGGCTAACGGGTTGGCTACAATCTGTTGCAGCGAGAATCCAAGTCCTACAATAAATAGACCTGAAATCATCAGCGGGAAAGAATGCATATTAGCTGCAGGATAGAACAGAAGAGTACCTGCTGCAGAAATCAAAAGGCCTACAATGAGCCCGTTTTTATAACCGATTTTGTTTACCAAATCCTGTTTTATACCTTTGGAAACAGCCATATAAATCAAAGAACCTACGGTGTACGCAACATAGAAGCATATCTGCACCAGCATACTTTCGGTTTGTGATAATTGAAAAGCTTTTTGGAAAACCGGGATCAAAATGTCATTACTTGCCGCCACAAATCCCCAGAAGAAAAACACAGTAACCAATGGGATGAATTGCCCCCAATTGGTTTGTTTAGAATAATTTGACATATTTGTTGAAAATTTCTGAAAACAAATATATATTATTTCTTTTAATTATAGTGTTTTAGCAATACTTTTTTTATTGTCTCAAAAGAAGACATTTTAAGCTCTTTGGGAGGGGCCGAAGGGTATAATATCCCATTAAAATAGACTTTGGCTTTTCCGGGATAACCTTTTGAATTGTCAAACGGAAAAATTTCCTTTAATCCTACAAATGTATAGATTACTATCGGAGAATTATGCTTTGATGAAAGGGTAAAAGCGCCATCTTTAAATTCATCCAGAATGATAGAAGTATCATCCGGAACACCGCCTTCGGGAAATATCACGATACTGTTTCCTTCTTCCATTTTTTCGGCACATCTTCGGTAAACATCTGCGCGGCTTCTGGCGCTTCCCCGGTCTACCATCACGCATATTCTTTTGTAGATGGTTCCGAAAATCGGGATTTTTACCAGCTCTTTTTTACCTACGAAACAGATGGGGTGGTCGGTACACAAAATACACATCAGCATAATATCCATGATGGAAGTATGGTTGGAGATAAAAACATACTGCTGATTTTTGTCCAGTGTCTCCCCCGAAAATTTTTTCAGCTCGTAACGCAGTCCCATCCCGTAAAAGATGCAGTAGCTCCAGTACCTTACGAAGCGATATGCATATTTATAATGCTTTTTGTTGAAAGATAACAGATAAACAGGAAGCCCGAAAATTAGGGTAAAAACAAAGGCCAATATCAGCAGCCACACTCTCCAGAGATAGTTTAAAATTTTGCCCATCTTCTATCCGTTAAAAATTATTTTTTTCTTGATAGAATAATTAAGTACGGAAACCAAAAGGATCGCGGCAATCTTGCTGATGATCTCGGGACTTAGAGAATAAATAATCAGATCAAACGTGTCTTTAAAAATATAGCTGTAGAAAATCTGGAAAAAACCAAGACTTAATAATGTTGAAATAAAAGAAACTACCATGAAATAAGCAAACTCCTTTCTTTTTGAATGCTTGCCTCTTTCAAACACAAACCATATGCTCAGGAAATAATTGGTAATAATCCCGCAGCTGGTCGAGAAAATATTACTCAATGGATAATGAATTCCATGAAAATTGGTTTCGCGTGGGAAAAAGTGCGGTATTGCCGTACTGAACAGTTTAAAACTTCCGATTTCGACCACAGCACTCAATCCTCCTGCAAGTATGAAGAATAAAACCTGTTTCTGCCGTAATAGTAATTCTCTCATCCCGATGATATAATGTGCAAATTTATAACTATATGTTAAACACTGAAAAAAGATGTTAAAAATTTTTTTAGATTCAAAATAATTTCTAATTTTAATTTTCCGGAATGACGTAGGCTTCACCTGATAATAAATTCATTTTCAACTATTTGTGTTGATAGTTTTTTCTATCTTGTAATATGATTCAATCATACGATTCAAAAAAAATTCACGACCACATTTAATAATATTTGTATGAAACATCAAAACAAATACAGGAAATTCCAGCTTCAGCAGAAAAATATTGAAGCGCTAGAACGGGAAAATTCGCGGTTTAAACGCGTCTATTCTGAGTATGAAAATATGTCTGAAGAGCTCTGGAATATTGAAAATTCTAAAAATGAGCCTATTCCCGATGATTTTATCAACGCCATGATCCTTCAGACTTCTTATCTTGAAGATGAGATCGAAGATTGGCTGGTGCAGTTTAATGATAAAAATGCGGAAATAAAACAATAATGATGCATTACAAAAGAACAAATTAAAGAGAGCTGAACAGAATTTTGTCCGGCTCTCTTTATTATTTTAGTATACCTTCAGATTCACAAATAACACATATGTCATGTTCATAATCCGTGATCTTACAAGATAAATTCATAATTTAGCATCCTTAAACTAAAATGAAAATATGGTTGCTATTGTTGATAGTGGTTCTACAAAATCAGACTGGGTCATTCTGGATGAGTTCAAAAACGTCTTTCTGAAAGCAGAAACCATTGGCTTCAACCCGAATTTTATCAGCAAAGAACTTATCGTTCCCGAAATTGAAAAAAATACAAGCTTAAATTCCGTTAAAAACTCTATCACCAAAATCTACTTTTACGGATCAGGGTGTGGCGTTCAGCAAAACTGTGATATCATTATCCAGGAATTAGGGAAAGTTTTTACCAATGCGGAAATTATTGTTAAAGAAGATCTTACAGCTGCCGCATATGCTGCTTACAGAGGAACGCCTGCCATTGTATGCATCCTTGGTACAGGTTCCAACTCGTGCTATTTTGACGGTAAAAACATAAAAATACAATTACCTTCATTAGGCTTTCTGGTAGGTGATGAAGGAAGCGGAAGTGCGATTGGCAAACAGCTTGTCAGAAGATTCTTTATGCAGAAGCTTCCCGATGATCTTTCGTTTGAATTTGAACAAACGTATAAGCTTACTGTGGATGAGGTGTTGAAGAACATGTATCACAGCACACGTCCCAACGCGTTCCTTGCAGATTTTAATAAATTTGTGGTAGAAAGAAAAGAACATCCGTACCTACGTAAAATGGTACACGATGAAATGCTGAATTTCTTCGACTACCAGGTGCTTCCCTATAAAGAGTCAAAAGATGCCGAAATTAATTTCATTGGCTCTATTGCCTATTATTATGAAGATATTCTGCGTGCAGCCGCAGCAGAACTCAATGTAAATGTGGGACAGATCGTACAGAAACCTATCGAAAGTTTAGTCGATTACCACATTCAATATATTTTATAATTTAAAAACAAAATTCATCATATGTCAAGTAAAACCCAGCGCGACGAAAAGAACTTTAATCAGGCCGCTTTAGATTATCATAAAGCCGAACCTAAAGGAAAAATCGAAGTGATTCCTTCAAAACCGCACTCCTCCCAGAGAGATCTGTCATTAGCGTATTCGCCGGGTGTTGCAGTTCCTTGTATGGAAATCCACGATAAGCCGGAAACCGTTTATGACTACACAGGAAAAGGAAACCTGGTAGCGGTTATTTCCAATGGGACAGCAGTTCTGGGATTGGGCGATATCGGTGCAGAGGCGTCAAAGCCCGTAATGGAAGGAAAAGGTCTTTTGTTTAAAATTTTTGCAGACATCAATGTCTTTGATATAGAAATTAATGAAAAAGATCCCGACAAATTTATCGAAATAGTAAAAGGTATTGCTCCTACTTTCGGAGGAATCAACCTTGAAGATATTAAAGCTCCGGAAGCATTTTATATCGAACAGCGATTGAAAGAAGAATTGGATATTCCTTTGATGCACGACGACCAGCACGGAACAGCTATCATTTCTGCTGCTGCCCTAATTAACTCCCTGAAAATAGCCAATAAAAATATAGAAGAAGTAAAAATGGTGGTAAATGGAGCCGGAGCGGCTGCAATTGCATGTACCAATTTATATATTTCTCTAGGTTTAAAGAGAGAAAATGTCCTGATGTGCGATAGTAAAGGCGTTATCAATCATAAAAGAGAAAACCTTACTCCGGAAAAGTTAGACTTCATTGCCCAAACAGATATTGATACATTGGAGGATGCCCTGAAAGGTTCTGATGTTTTCGTAGGACTGTCAAAAGGAAATGTAATGACTCCGGAAATGCTTTTAAGCATGAATGAAAATCCAATCGTGTTTGCTTTGGCCAATCCGGATCCTGAAATTGCCTATGATCTTGCGATCGAAACGCGTAAAGATGTTATCATGGCAACGGGACGAAGTGATTTCCCTAATCAGGTAAATAATGTTCTTGGATTCCCTTACATTTTCCGTGGAGCTTTGGATGTACAGGCGAAAACGATCAACGAAGCTATGAAGCTGGCTGCCGTTCATGCCATTGCAGATCTTGCTAATGAACCGGTTCCTGAAGCCGTAATTCTTGCATATAACCTTCAGAATCTTCATTTCGGAAGAGAATATTTTATTCCCAAACCATTTGATAACCGACTGATCACAAAAGTATCGAGTGCTGTTGCCAAAGCTGCTGTGGAAAGCGGGGTAGCCCGAAAAACCATTACGGATTTCGAGGAATATGAAAACAGCCTGCTAGACAGAATGGGAAGGGATGAGAAGCTGGTGAGAATGATGCAGAACAGGGCAAAAGCAAATCCTAAGAGGATCACTTTAGGAAACGCCGAAGAATATAATGTATTAAAAGCTGCACAGATTCTTTATGAGGAAGGCATTGCCTATCCGATTCTTTTAGGAAGCAAAAAATACATCAAAGAACAGATGGAGCGTTTCGGAATTGACCTTGATGTTCCGATTATCGATCCAAGTGACGACGACCAGAAAGAAAACAGAAAAAAATACAGAGAGACGCTGTGGAAGCTTCGTCAGAGAAAAGGGATGAACGAATATAAGGCTAAAAGATTCGTTCGCCAGAGAGATTATTTCGGACCTTTGATGCTAAAACACGGCGATACCGACGGACTGATTGTTGGATTCTCAAAAAATTATGCTTCAACCCTGAGACCGGTGCTGGAAGTTATTGAAAAAGATAAAGGCGTTGATAAAGTATCGGCCATGATGATGATCCTTTCGGAGAAAAAACCGATTTTCTTTGCAGATACTTCCATCAATCAGAATCCTACCGCTGAAGATCTGGTAAATATTGCCAAAATGGCGGAATTAACGGTGAAATCTTTCGCAATAGAACCGAGAATTGCCATGCTTGGTTTCGAAAATTTTGCTGCCATTTCCGAGACTTCTAAAAAAGTAGCGAAAGCAGTAAGCATCCTTCACGAAAAATATCCTAAAATGATTGTTGACGGAGAAATTCAGCCGGATTTTGCCATGAACTCTGATCACCTAAGTGATTACCCGTTCTCAAAATTAGGAACAACACCTGCCAATACTTTCATTTTCCCTAATCTTGAAAGTGCCAATCTTTCCTATAAGATTATCAGAGGGATGAAGGTTGCACAAGTGATAGGACCAATTTTGATGGGTTTAAAACAGCCGGTCCACGTACTTCAGATGCGCTCTAGTGTTGATGAAATCGTGAATCTTGCGACTATTGCCGTTCTGGATGCGCAGAGAAGAGAGAAAAAAGATAAGAACTAGTATATACAGATAAGTACTTAAAAGGCTCCGTTTTGGAGCCTTTTTTTATGCTAAATAGCGGATGTGTATGCTTAAAATATCAGCGGATTGATTTGAAATTATTACGGCGAATTCAAACGGATATTAAAAAGATTGTTTTCCAAGTCTTTTGTAATTGTGGACGATCTTTAAAATTCAAATTAAAAATTAAGTTAAAAAGCATTCGCCTCTGAAATGAAAACATTAATTAGTTTAATTTGCTATATTTGGGAGTTTTAAAAATTAATAATGATATTTTCACTACAAGGCATTGTTCAGGAACTTACGCCTACTTACGCAGTGATTAACGTCCAGGGCGTTGGTTACTATGTAGGGATCAGCCTAATGACCTCACAAACCCTTATTACCAATAAGGAAACCTTTCTCTATATTCAGCAGATCATCCGGGAAGATGCTCATCTGCTTTTCGGTTTCAATACCAGATCGGAAAAGGAAATGTTCAATCTGTTAATAAGTGTTAACGGAGTAGGTGCCGTATCCGCCCTTATTTTACTCTCCACCTTAAGTTTGGATGAGATCGCTTCAGCCATCCTTTCAAGGAACAGTGCACTCATTCAGAAAGCTAAAGGAATCGGTGCTAAAACCGCAGAAAGAATTATTGTAGATCTTAAAGATAAAGTACAGAAATTCAGCAATCCCGAGGAAAATATTTCTACCCTTGCAAATAATAAAGTGAAGGAAGAATCGTTATCTGCATTAGAAGTTTTGGGCATTCCTAAACGGATGAGCGAGAAACTTGCAGACAAAATCATTAAGCAGAATCCGGAGATTTCAACCGAAGAACTGGTAAAACAAATTTTAAAAAACATTTAACATTTGGTGGCAAATATTAAGTATTTCAATATATTCTTGTTCCTGTCGTTCATGTGTATGTCAGTAATGACATTTGCGCAGCAAAGACCGGCAGTTAAGGATACAGCAATCATAAAAAAAGACTATCAGCTCGCAGATCCTACGCAGTATGAAGCCTATTACGATATAAAAACCGGAATGTATTATGTATATCCGAAGATCGGAAATACCATTACAGGTCCTCCTACGGCAATGTCTCCCGAAGATTATAAAGAATTTATGATGGCGGAGCAGACTAGAGCTTACTATAAAGAAAAATCAGACCGCTACAGCCTGATGTTCAGAAAGGATAAAAGCGATGCCGCCAGAAAAGGTTTAATTCCTTCTTTAACGATTAATAACCGTCTTTTTGAAACCCTGTTCGGAAGCAATAAAATAGAAATCATCCCTTCAGGATATGTTTCTTTCGACTTCGCAGGTCTTTACCAGAAGATTGATAACCCTTTAATCTTACCTCAGAACAGAACCAGTTTTACCTTTGATATCGATCAGAGGATTCAACTTGGTTTGTTAGGAAAAGTAGGAGAAAATCTTCAATTAAAAGCCAATTATGATACCCAGAGCGGCTTTGCTTTCGAAAATAGGATGAACCTCGTATGGCAGGCCAAAGGAAGCTGGAAAGATCTTCAGCAGAAAGGACTTCAGGATGTGGATAAACCCAGTGCAGGAGGAGAAGATAAAATTATTAAAAGAGTAGAATTCGGTAACGTCAATATGCCACTCTCAACAAGTTTGATACGTGGATCGCAATCTTTATTCGGGGTTAAAACAGAGTTTCAGTTAGGAAAAACCTATGGTACAGTAGTGCTTTCCCAACAGCAGGGGGAAGCCAGAAATATTACCGTTCAGGGTGGTGGTGTAATGAATACGTTTAAACTCAACGCTATTGATTACGAAGACAATCAGCATTACTTTATCGGACACTATTTCCTGGATACCTATGATAACGCTTTATTAAACTATCCACAGATCAATTCTAAAATCAGCATCACAAGAATGGAAGTCTGGGTGCTTGATCAGGGGAACAGCAATCTGCAGTACCAGAAAAGTATTGTTGGGGTGCGGGATCTTGGTGATGCTCCCGGTGTACTTCCAAATAACGATCAGCCAGGTTTTAATCTATATTCAGCCGTAAATGCATTGCCGGGATTAAGGGATGCAAGTACTGCCTATAATGCCATAAAAGGAGCCAACCTTCCCGTTGCTTCCGGTGGTACAGCAGCCTATCAGGATGGAGAAGAATTTATCTTTAATAAAAAAGCGAGAAGATTAAATACCAACGAATATATACTTCAGCCCCAGTTAGGGTATATTTCATTAAATCAGAAATTGAATGATAACCAGCTTTTGGCGGTATCTTTCTCATATACGGTAAACGGTAGCAACCAGGTGTACAAAGTAGGGGAATTCTCCGAAGAAAGCACCGTGTTAATGGCGAAATTGTTAAAGCCTAACACCACGGTAAAAACTTCCTCTCCTATGTGGGACCTGATGATGAAAAACATCTATTCTCTGGATGCAGGACAGGTAAATCAGGATGGATTTATCCTGAATGTTTTATACAGAGATCCTCAGTCCGGAGGTAAATTAAACTATCTTCCGGTAGCCAATAACCCGCAGGTAAACAATGTTCCTTTAATCAAATTGCTGAACTGGGACCGACTCAATGCCAATGGCGATTTACAGACCAACGGAAATACAACCGGAGACGGAATTTTCGACTTTGTCAACGGAATCACAATCCGGCCGGAAACAGGAAGGGTAATCTTTACAAAAGTACAGCCATTCGGTAGCTATATTCAAAATGTAATCGGAAGTAATGATCCTCAATATGTATTTGCAGATCTCTATGATCAGCAGAAGCAGGTGGCAACTTCCAGCAACCTCGCACTGAGGTACACTATTGAAGGTCGGTATAAAGGAACACAGGGGCAGGGAATTTCCCTTGGCGCCGTGAATGTTCCGCAGGGTTCTGTAAAAGTTTCCGCGAACGGAGTTCAGCTTACCGAAGGTATCGACTATACGGTGGATTATCTGCTCGGTACGGTAACCATTATCAACGAACAGGTAAAGCAGTCCGGTCAGGCAATCAATATTTCACTTGAAAACCAGCTTACATTTAATACTCAGAGAAAACGTTTCTTAGGATTAAACCTCGAAAGAAGATTTAATGAAAACTTTATCCTGGGAGGAACGGTTGTTAATTATTCCGAATCGCCGCTTACCCAAAAGGTAAATTACGGACAGGAAGCCGTTAACAATACCATGGCGGGAATCAATTTGATGTACAACAACCAACTGCCGTTCCTGACGAGATTAACGGATAAAATACCGTTTGTAAATACAGAAGCTCCTTCTAATCTGAATTTCAAAATGGAAGCAGCATATTTGCTTCCGGGTTTAAACAAAGGAATTAATGATCAGTCTTACATCGATGATTTTGAACAGACAACTTCCAAAATTACTTTAAAAGAACCTACAGCGTGGAGTCTTGCTTCAAAACCGGAGAAGAACCAGGCTGATGATATTTTTAAGGGGGCGGGTAAAAACAATGATATTACGGAAGGATACGGAAGAGGATTGTTATCATGGTATAACATTGATCCCAGATTCTGGGGAGTAGGAGGGAGAGCTCCCAATGGCATTACACCGCAGTCGGTTTCTAATCACGCTTCCAGAAGGGTTCAGTTTTCAGAAATTTTCAATAACAGAGATTTCGTTGCAGGAGAGCAGACGTATACCAATACTTTTGATATTTCGTATTACCCTACGGAAAAAGGGCCCTACAACTCCAACCCGGCAACAGAGACTACGGCAAAGCGATGGGCGGGTATCATGAGACCAATCTCCGTTTCCAATTTTGTAAGCTCCAATATCGAATATGTGGAATTCTGGATGATGGATCCCTATGCTGATGGAAACACATTAGGTACTAATCCTAAGCTTTTATTACAGTTAGGTAACGTTTCCGAAGACATCCTGAAAGATGGACAGATGCAGTACGAAAACGGATTGCCAACGCCATCAGCACCGTCTACCACCACCAGCTCAAACTGGGGAACACAACCGAAACAGCCTCCGATTTTATATGCTTTTTCGAGTGAAGGTGCAGACAGAACGGCTCAGGATTTAGGATACGATGGGTTAAGTTCAGATCAGGAAGCTGCTTTGTTCGGAAATACATTTGTTAACCCGGTTACCAATATATCAGACCCTGCTGTAGATGATTTCGTATTCTACATGTCGGATAAGTTTACAGGAAATCAGGCATCATCAGTCATACAGAGATACAAATATTTCAGAGGTCCGGAAGGGAATTCCCAAAGTAACTCTCTGGAAGTTTCTACTCAGACTCCGGATACGGAAGACATTAATAAAGATTATAACCTGGATCAAAGTGAAAGCTACAATCAGTATGAAATAAGACTTGATCAGGGAAGTTTGGTGTTGGGACCAGGGAATAATATTGTTGATGTAAAAACCGTTCAGGCACAATTCCAGAATGGTCAGACTTCTCAGGTAAAATGGTATTTATTCAGAATTCCTGTTTCTAAATACGTTACTACTGCTGGAGATGCAGATCCCTCAATCCTTAATAATGTAAGATTCGCAAGATTACTACTAACAGGATTCGATCAGACTTCAACGTTAAGATTCGGAACAATGGATCTTGTAAGATCAGACTGGAGAAAATATCCTAAAAATATTGCGCAGTATGGTTCTACTGTTCCGGATCCTGCAACGAATGAAGGAAGCCAGATTACTGATACCAGCAATCTTGATGTAGGAAGTGTGAATATTGAAGAAAATGCCCTAAACCAGCCTCCTTATGTACTACCTCCGGGAATCGACAGGCAAATCCTTAGCGGAAATGCGGGAGCGCAGAGACAAAATGAAGCATCGTTATATATGAACATTAAAAATCTTCCTAATGGAGAAGCAAGAGGGGTATTTAAAAATACTTCGCTGGATATGAGAAGATATAAGAAACTAAAGCTTTTTGTTCATACCCACACTGATCCAAGAATCATAGACCCTAATGTCGGACAAATCGATCCGAAAACTAAATTCTTCATCCGTTTCGGAAGTGATGCTACAGATAACTACTATGAATATGAAGCTTCACTAAAGATAACACCGAATACAGCAACTGCTCCTATGGAAATCTGGCCGATGGAAAATGATGTGGACCTGGATATTCAGGATTTTGTAGATGCTAAAATCAGAAGGGATAAAAACAGTCCGAACAATATTGCCCAAAGGATACAGGATAATGTCTTTGATGAAGGGATAAATAATAAACGAATTTATATTAAAGGACGTCCGAGCTTAGGAAATATTACCACGATCATGATCGGGGTAAGAAATGGAGTTGACAGAACAAGTCCCGGATATAATCTTGAAAGGATACTTTGGGTAAATGAAATTCGTCTTTCCGAGATTGAAAATGACGGCGGTTATGCAGGAAACGCAAGCCTTAACTTTAATCTTGCCGATTTTGCCACGGTGAATACAAGTGCATCCTATACATCGGTAGGTTTCGGAAATATAGACTCTAAACCGGCTGAAAGAACACAGTCTACACAATCGGCATTCAGTATCAATACGGCTGTCAACGTAGATAAATTATTACCGGAGAAAAGCGGTGTTAAAATTCCGCTGAATTATTCATACTCGCAGACGATCGAAGATCCGAAATATAATCCTCTGGACACCGATGTAGAATTTAAAAAAGCGGCCAACAGAGAAGAGCTTAAAAAAGTAGCAAGAACATACACCCAACAAAGAAGCATTGGTGTTGTAAATATGCACAAAGAAAGAATGAACCAGAATAGAAAGCCAAAATTCTATGATGTGGAAAACCTTTCCGTCACTGCAGTTTATAACGATGATTTCTACAGGGATATCTATACCAAAAGAAATTACAGGCAATATCTGAGAGGGTATATTGATTACAACTATACTTTCAAGCCATGGGTGATTCGTCCTTTCAATAAAATGATCAGTGATACGGCGAAATCTACCAAATATTTGAAGTGGGTGAAAGAGTTTAATTTCAACCCTGTACCGACGAGATTCTCTTTCAGAACAGAAGTCGACAGAAATTACAATGAATTGGAGTTCCGTAATATCGATGCCATTTTAAGCGGAAACTATGCTGATGATTTCGGAGCCATCAAAAACAGAAACTTCTATTTCGGCTGGCAATATGGTTTAGGATTTAATTTTACGAAATCGTTAAAGCTCGAAATCAATTCCGCTACCAGAACATTGAACGATAATATGGACGTGAATTTGATGGATAACAATTCAATCTTCGGAAATGTATTCAGAGCAGGAAGACCGGTATTGTACAACCATAGAGTTCAGTTAAATTACAAACTGCCGTTCCAGTATCTTCCGTATTTAGATTTTATCGATGCTGAATTAAGTTATGGATTTACCTATAACTGGAATGCAAGATCTACCGTACTTCTGGCAAGTCCGGATGGAAGTCTTGGATCAATAGGTCAGAATACCAATGTGATTCAGACTACCGCTTCTGCTGACTTTACGAAGTTCTTCGGGCAGTTTGGTTATTTTAAAAATATTTCTGCAAAACTTCAGAAACGGAAGCAGGAGATCGATTCATTGAATAATGCCTACACTCAGGCTTGGGAGAAAAACAGATATGCTTATAAAAAATATAAGTTTAAAAACAGACTGACGCCGCTTCAGAGTATGGCATACTTATTAACCTCAATCAAACAGTTGGATGTTAATTATTCCGAAAACAACGGTACCGTTTTACCGGGATTGTTATCAGCTCCTAACTGGTATGGTTACGGTCAGACTTTAGGAGGCCCTACCCTCGGATTCCTGTTGGGTTCCCAGGCAGATATCCGAAGAACTGTTATGGAAAACGGTTGGGTAAGTGATTCTGAATTCATGACAGATCCTTATGTCCGGATGTCCACGCGGGAGCTTCGTGCCAATTTGCAGGTAATGCCAATGAATGATCTCCGAATTGATATCACAGCACTGCACAATTACAACAGAAACTTTACGCATACCGGATTTAATTATAGAGATCCAAATACGGGACTTGCCAATCCGGATTATACGTTTGCTAATGATATGGTGACTTATTCTAATTCTGTGGTTTTATTAAAAACGGCTTTCAAGGATGGTACCGCAATTTATCAGGCCATCAGGGAAAACGCAAGAATACTGTCTCAACAAATGCCGGGCGCATTGGAGCCAAACGGATTTAAGGACGGATACGGAATATCAAATGCATATATTCTCATTCCTGCGTTCAGGGCAGCTGTTGAAGGTAAGACTCCGAAAATGATGGGCAATCCTAAAAAAGCAGGACTTCCGATTCCGAACTGGAAGATTACCTACTCAGGGTTAAGAAATGTTCCGATTATCAATGGGCAGTTCTCCAAGTTCGATATCCTTCATGCTTATCAGGCAACTTATACAGCCACAGGAGTACAGTCCAGTATAGATTATTTCAATACGCTAAATAACTATAATGCCACGCAAAGAGATATCAATGACGATTATATCAATCCGTTCACATTTGCTCAGGTAGGTTACGTAGAAAACTTCTCCCCATTGATCGGGGTAGACATGACTATGAGAAATAATATACAGTTTGGTCTTCAGTACAACCGACTAAGAACTCTATTATTAGGATTGGTGAACCATACCTTGACCGAAGACTCAAATAGCGAATATGTAGTAAGGGTAGGATACATTATCAGAAACTTCAGGCTCGGGATGGCCAACACCGGAGGAAGAGGCAAAGCCAAAGGAACCGATCTGAACATCAGGGGAGATTTCTCCCTGAGAGACAGCAAAACCAGCATAACCAACATCCTATTGGATGATTCGCAGGTTACCGGGGGGCAGAGGTTAATGAATATTAAAATATCTGCAGATTACAATGTCTCAGAAAACCTAAACCTGAGAGTATTCTACGAACAAATGACTTCGAAATATAAAATATCAACAGCATTCCCGCTGTCAACCATAAGAGCCGGAATTTCTGCAACATTTACCTTCGGAAATTCGGGAGGTTTCTAATTAGAACCAGAATAAATTTATATGTCCTTCATTTTTGGAGGACATTTTTTATATCCGATATTTGAAGCTTCTGGAATTTTGAATACATTTGTACAAATAAAAAATTAAAAATGAACACACCATCAGAATTAAAGTACACTAAAGATCACGAATGGATTAAGATCGAAGGTAACGTTGCTACAATCGGTATTACAGACTTCGCACAGGGAGAGCTTGGCGATATTGTTTATGTAGATGTAGATACGGTAGATGATGACCTTAGCGGAGGAGACGTTTTCGGAAGTGTGGAAGCTGTAAAAACAGTTTCAGACTTATTCTTGCCGATTTCAGGAAAAGTGATTGAGTTCAATTCAGAACTTGAAGATCAACCTGAACTATTAAATTCAGATCCTTATGGAAACGGATGGATCATCAAAGTAGAAGTAGCTGAAGGTGCAGATCATTCAGAATTGCTTTCCGCTGAAGAATACCAGGCTATCATTGGATAAAATTTCAAAAATATTTAGTAAGATACTGCCCATTTATTGGGCATTTCTTACTTATATGCTTCTCAAACCCGGAGAAGAAAACCACGAATACTGGTTTATGTTCAATGGGATCGACAAGCTTTTACATCTTAGTATTTTTGCAGCATTGGGTTTGTGTTTCATGGCTGCATTTCCGAAGACCAGATTTTATTATTTCATTCAGATCATCCTTATCTATGCTTTCCTTACAGAAATCCTCCAGGAAGAGATGGGACTTGGTAGATCCATGGAAACCTTAGATGTCGTGGCAGATACCATTGGATGTCTTTTGGGATACTTTGCTTACAAGGTGCTTATCAAAAGATTTTTATAATCTAGATGAATTACTCCGTAAATTTTCGCTCACCTTTCAAACCTTAGGATTACTTTTTTATCCTATTACATTCCAATACCAAACCCCAAACCCTCACTCTTATTTAAGTGGGAGCTATTTCCGGCTCTCGCTACTCGCTTTTTCTGGTTTCGGCGGCGGCTTTGCCGCCGCCGAAACCAGATAAGAGCTCAGACATACCGCTCGATCCGGGCTAGGGTGGGGGTGCGCCAAAGAGAAAGATGCTCGGAATACCAGTAGCAGCCAGCCTAAACTTTACTATACCATTACCGACAGCTGTAAAATCAGTCTTATCCAATCCATTTATCAATCTACCATCTATTTCATATTATATAATAAGCCTAACCATAAATACGCTCGCTAGCTCCCAACCTCAAAGAAATCCAAACCCCTGAAGGGTTAAAGATAAGACCCTCAGACACCATTTTTATCTATATTACCTTTCAATCCGCCGCCATTTCAGGCAAACGGTTATTGTGGATAAGTACCAGGCCCATTTTAATAACAGCCATATCAGCAAGTTAAATAAAATCCTATCCACAACAGGTAAATTTATGGTCTTTAAACTTGTTTTGCATTACAAATACGCCCTATCTTTGCCCCACTGAAAACGGAA